>Ga0335079_10000374_pt1 | contig 51975 bp, 42 predicted proteins | sample Lox_Sample_33_FD_206719 | JGI IMG/M metagenome (GOLD analysis project Ga0335079, IMG submission 206719) | Soil microbial communities from Loxahatchee National Wildlife Refuge, Florida, United States - Lox_Sample_3.3 | ecosystem: Environmental > Terrestrial > Soil > Wetlands | place: USA...
AGCGTGTATAAAAGAACCAGTTCACAACGTGAGTCCCGGATACCAACGCAAACTATCCACTAGCCACTGACCACTAGCCACTGTTTTTTCCCAGCTTCCGCGCCACACTGTCGAGCACGCCATTGATGAAGTGGACCGACTCGGGGGTGGAATAGCGACGCGCAATTTCCAGCGCTTCGTTGATCACCACGGCTTTGGGCGTCTTGGGAAAGCCCAGGAACTCGGCCACACTGGTGCGGAGCAGGTTGCGATCAACCGCAGCCATGCGTTCCATCCGCCAATGCTCCGCGTTGTGTTCGATGAGTTGATCGATCTCCTCGCGCCGCTCGCAGGCGATGCGAAACAGATCGTCGGAGAAGCCGCGAATCTTCTCGTCGAGGTCCTTGCGCTCACCCCAGAAGGTTTGCCGCACCTGATCGCGCTCCTGCCGACCCATGTCCAGTTGAAACAGCATCTGCAGAGTGAGTTCGCGCGATTTGCGACGAGTGCCGATTTTGCTCATCGGCTACCATCCGTGGCGCCCATCGGTTTCTCGTCTCGAACGGAGGCCGATGCTGTTCCCGATTTGCCGGACTCCGCCCCTCCCATCAGTTTGTCATCCCGAGCCGAGGGACCTGCGGTTCGCACGAGGCGCTTCGATCTTTTCTTTAGCGATTTTCTCAACGACGCCATCTCGACCGCTGCCAAGCCGGCTTCGTATCCCTTGTTGCCGGCCTTCAGCCCGGCGCGATCAATGGCTTGCTCCAGCGTGTCGCAGGTGAGGACGCCGAAGGCGTGCGGCACTCCCGTCTCCTGCGCCGACTGTCCCACGCCGCGCGTCACCTCGTTGGCAATGACTTCGTAATGCAAGGTGTCGCCGCGCAGCAGGCATCCGATGCAGACGATCCCATCGTAGCTTCCGGTTTCGGCGAGCTGCTGCGCGGCGGCAGGAATTTCGAACGCCCCCGGCACGTGGACAATGTTGATGTCCTCCGCCCGTGTGCCGCACTGCCGCAGCGCCCGCAACGCGCCATCCAGCAGGCGCTCGGTGATGAAGGAATTGAAGCGGCTGACGACCAACGCGAACTTTTTTCCGCCCGCGTCCAGTTTTCCTTCCAGGCCACGGGCGTCCACTTTCTTCGCATAGGTCAGACAGCCGATACGCAGTCCGCTGGCTTCAACTTCAAACAGCCGCGCACCATACGAGGTATCAGCGATCTCCTTCGTGATCCTGGCCGCGGGTGCCCCATCCTTGTCGCCCGATTTTGGCGACAGGGTGGAAGCCAGTTTTTTCACGACTTCGTAGGCCGCATCCGCGTCGGAAACTTCCACCATCGCGTCCACGCTCGGCTCATCGGGCGCAGCGATGAACTCAATGCCGCCGGCAGGGGCAAGCATCTCGATGCCGTGATTGCCGCCCTCGTGCCACTCATTGCCCGGCGCGAATCCGAGCGCGCGAAACAGCTCCAGCGCAGGCTGCAGTTCGTTAAGCGATCGGCCCAGCACCCGCGGAAAAACGATCGAGCGAATCATGCCCTCATTGTATCTGCCTGCCGAATTCGTTCGCCGGGTTGCGACGCATCTGGACGCTGGAGCTTCGATTCGCTGGATTCGACTAGAAAGCGCATCGATATGCCCGGCACGCAATCGAAATCGCACCTCACGCGCGCCCGCATTGGCCACCAAGTTCCAACTAAGGTTTGTGGCTCGGGAAAAAGTACTAAGTGAGATTCAGGATGCAAGAAGAAGTTTCTCACCAGGCGCTCTAAGCGGCTGATAGCAAGAGATATGGAACTACGTAGTCTCACAACCCACTGAATCTGCAGAGTTCCTGCAAATTTTCGCAACTAAGCCTTATCCCCAATTGAGCCAGAGTAGATGGCTCTCTAGAGTGCCTTTCGAGGGCGGATTTGCTGCCTGGCACGCCCTCCAAATCTCACCACTGGAGTGAACTTTGCAACGATTCTTTTCGATTATCGGCCTCGCACTTTTTCTCTCAACGTTCAGCTTCGCCGCCAATGACCAGCGAGTAGCGACCGACATTCAGAACATGTCGGGATGGACCAGTTGCGATACCTGCGCCGGACCAGGCGGTCACGGCCATCCTGATCAGCACTGGATGCACCAGCGCGAATCGAATCCGTCGATGGACAGAAAAACGGGAGAGTTCTATCTAGGCAAGACCACCGATGGCAATCATAACTATTCCAACGTACTTTTCTTCAAGCGTCTCACGCCCAACACCACGGCCAAGAATTTTACCCTGGACTTCTATGTGTACGTGACCAATCCCAGCGTTATACAAGGGCTGGAAATGGATGTGTTCTATTCCCATGCCGGCAAGAAAAACTACTTCCTGACGGAATGCGATGCACGCGGCCAATACCGGAATACCTGGCAGGTTTCCGATGCCGTTCACGACCACTGGCAACACACGGGACTGTCCTGCGTGCTACACGCCTACTCCTGGAACCATGTGGTACTGCAATTCCAGCGCAACAATAATGGATCCACGAAGTTCGTTTCGGTGTCGATGAACGGCAACCAGCATTACGTGAATCGCACCTACGCCGCCGAAGGCGTGAACTCTTCCGAGATGAATGCGGCCATTCAGCTCGACGGAGATAGCAATCAGGATCCCTATCACGTCTGGGTGGACAAGATGAAGCTGACCTCCTGGTAGGGAGCTATTCAGCCTGGTCTGCTTAATGTTCCAACCCGGTGCCCCAGGGACGCCCGTTTGCTAGGCTCACCTGGGGTGCTTGGCTTTCGAACGGGTTCGCACGCAGACGAGGGGGCGGACTTAGGTACCAGCTCGGTTGAGGATCCGTGCGACAGATGCGCTCAAGCGATTTCCGCGTTGGTATGTTGCGGTGTGCGATGGGCGTCGACGTACGCGATCTTCGCTTTGGCCTCGTGTGAGCGAGCCCGGCGCTTCGCGGCCTTTGCCTGATCCTCGTAGAACGGGTTGTGCAACAGAATCGGACCCTCGATGCGAATATAGCGATGGGTGGCGAGCCCGTGATCCAGCGCGGCGTCGGGTAGTTTCGTACGGTTGTATAAGCAGAGCCCGAGAGCGCGATTGTTCTGGTAGAAGTGGTTGAGCCGGGCTTCGTATTCCGCGAGCTTCTCGGAGCCGGGAGCTTCATCGAGCAGCCACGACATATCGCCGGCAGCGGCCAGGCCTTTGAAGCCCGCCTCGAGCGCGTCTTCGACCGCGGCATGCAACATCGAGATCATCTTGTCGGGGTCGAACCTGCCGCCGGCCAGGTGGCCCTGGTGCTTGGTCAAAAGGATGAGCGCACCGCGCTTCTCTTCTGCGGCGACGTTGATGCCCGATCGCTTTAAGGCCGCGCGAAATTCCCGCACTCCATGTTCACAACAGACGTAGAGACAGCGCTCACCGCGATCGAGACCGGCGCGGATGTACTCGACAGCGGCGGCCAGTTGCTCCTCGGGGGTGGCATACAGGCCACAGACGTGGTCGCCTTGCTGGTAAACGATACGAGGTGAATTGGACATCCGTGTGCTCCCCACTTTCACTGAATTGTACAACGATTAAGATGCAGGAACGAGCCGACCACGCCATGGTCGCCCCATTCTTCGGTTAGACCCGCCGCTTGCGAACGCCTCATCATGTGGATTTGAACTGTGCCGGCCGCTTCTCGAGAAATCTCACCATTCTGATCGTCACTGACTTGCCAAGCGGCGCTCGCTAGAATAGCGATTGTTTCCAAGCCTGTTTGGCGGGTTCTGGCAGATGCGGAAGATTCTGGCTTTGCTCTTCGTTTTCTCGGCAGCGCTTCTGACCTTTGCGGCTGCGCAGACACATCCTCGTCGAGAGCCGCAAGAATCCCGTTGGCTTTGGGTGAAGGATTATTACAGCGGACTCGGCGTGGCCGGAGCGTGGGTCGATATCGGGCCCGGAGACAAGTGCCTCGGGCAAACCAAGTTTTCGAGCGTTAAGTGGACCGCGCACTACGTAACCGATGGCGCCGGGCGCGTTCTGGTCCACGGTTTGCCTGGAAAGCTTTCCTGCCGAGTGACCGTGAACGGCCAGCAACTGGATGTCTTTATGGGCGGCTCCGGCGGCAGTTATCAGAGCCAGACCAAGCTGCCCTCCTGGATACAGTTGCGGCCTTCCACCGCCTGGATCTTCACCATGCCCGAAGCCGACAAGAATCGTACTACCCCGGAAAACTATTGGTATACAGACGATCCGACGCTGTTCCGTTCCTACATTCAGGATCCAGACACCGCTGAACTCATTTCGGACGTCACAGTGACGGCGCTGCCCAGCGGGATCACAACAACCAGCGACGCGAACGGCCTGTTTACGCTGGAGGTGCCTGCAAGTTATCGCAAGGGGAAGTTCCCGACCATGGCCACGCAAACCCTGGTATTTTCCAAGGCGGGCTACAAGACATTCCAGTATCGCCAACTCGTCTTGCAGCCCGGCGTCGTTCACATGGATGTTTTTCTCCCAAAGGGCAGCGGCACTTTGGTGCGCACGAACGGGTCAATGCATCCGGGGAACCCGTACGAGGATGAGTTCGCAGCCTACCCGGGAAAGGCGCCCGAGCATCCGCCTGCGGGACGCGGCGAGATCATCTCATTCGAAATTGTGCCGTACACCTACGACGGCGGCTGGATCAACATCAATTGCCGAAAGGGCGCCACGGCTGCAAAGGCCGTGCTGAAGGCCCGCAACCTGAAGGAGGCATCGATAGGCTGGATTCCTACCGGCACTGAGATGGAGGACTATGGTCAATCCATCCCGATGAAAAAAGTGGATACGGCTCCCGATGGAGATACCTGGGAAGCAACACTTTCCGACATCGGGAGCACCAACTTTGTCGTGGGTGGGACCGACAAGCGAGGCAAAGCCGTCCGTACCATCGATCTCGGGAATGTCGGATGCGACTGAGCGAACAGAAGTTCGCCCAGTACTATTTCCCCCTAAACTGTGCCAGCCGTTTTTCCAGGAAGGCTTTCGTACCCTCGTTCTTGTCCTCAGTGGCGCAGCAGACGCCGAACAGCGTTGCTTCCAGGAACAATCCCTCCGCCAGCGGCAGATCGAGGCCATGATTCACCGCCTCCATCGCGTACTGAATCGCGAGCGGAGCGTTGGCGATGATCTTGGCTGCGATCGCCTCGGCGCGCGCGATGAGCTCGCCGGCGGGAACGACTTCATTCACCAACCCGATGCGATGCGCCTCCTGCGCGCTGATCATCTCGCCCGTCAGCACCAGTTGCATCGCGATGCCTTTGCCGACCAGCCGCGGCAGCCGCTGCGTTCCCCCGTAGCCGGGGATGAGGCCAAGCTTCACTTCGGGCTGGCCCAGCCTGGCGTTTTCACTGGCGAGGCGCATGGTGCAGGCCATGGCGAGCTCGCACCCGCCGCCGAGGGCAAAGCCGTTCACGCAGGCGATCACCGGCTTACCCAAATCCTCGATCGCATCAACCACCGCCTGTCCCTTGTGGGTGTATTCCTTGGCGGAGACCGGCGAGTGTTGCGAGAGTTCGCCGATGTCGGCACCCGCGACGAATGCTTTTTCGCCCGCGCCGGTGAGGATCACGACACGAATTTCATCGTCGTCCTTGATCGACGCGAAGGCCTGCTTCAGCTCCTGCATGGTGGCCATGTTGAGCGCGTTCAGCACCTTGGGACGGTCGATGGTTACGTAGGCAATCTGGTTCTTCTTTTCGAAGCGGATGTTCTGGAAGTCGGTCATCGCCCTCTCTCTCAGTTTTCTGGAAGCGCATCGAACAAAGCTGCGGCTGGGAGCGCTCGAATCATGGTAGCCCAGCAGCTTGCATCCCACCAAACGCGAGCCGCGGGAGAGAGTCTCACGCCTGTCAACTTCCTGTCCTATTTTCTCGTCCAATTAGATATGAGAGCGAATAGAAGCCGAGAGCTGATTCGTGTAGCCATTTGCGTCATATTCCTGGCTGTGGCTTCCGCCGCTTTGACAGCGCAGGAAAATCCGCAGCAACTCGTAAAGGAGACGGTCGATAACGAGCTGCACGTCAACCAGCAGCAAAACTACTGGATGTATCGCGACAGCGACACCGAACACGGTAAGGCCAAGGTCTCAAGAGTTGTGGAAACTCCCGAGTGCTGGTTTCGCTGGATGCTATCGATCAACGGACAGCCGCTGACCCCAGCGGAAGAGAAACAGCAGCAGGCGAAGATCAATACGCTGGTGAACAGTCCCGCGGCCCGCCAGAAAGATCACGCCGCGATCGAGCAGGACGGCAACAAAGCCGAGAACCTGATGAAGATGTTGCCCAGTGCTTTCCTGTACACCTATGCTGGCGAAAAGGAAGGCAACGTCCGGCTGAACTTCACGCCCAACCCGCAGTTCCACCCGCCCACCGACGCGGCCAAGGTCTTCCACAGCATGCAAGGCTACGTGCTGATTAACCGCCGGGAGAAACGGCTGGCCGGCATCAGCGGGACCTTGATGCAGAATGTCGATTTCGGCTGGGGTATTCTGGGCAAGCTGGATAAAGGCGGCACCTTCAAAGTCCGGCAAACGCAGCTCGCTCCCAATGACTGGGAGGTCACAACCCTGGACGTGCACATTCACGGCAGGGCGCTGTTCTTCCACACCATCAGCGAGGACCAGACGGAGGTGAAGACCGAATTCCAGCCTGTTCCCGCCAACACTAGTCTGGCGCAAGCGGCGGCGCTTGCCCAGCACGGAAATTTGAATGCGTCAGCCTCGGCCAATCCGTAACGCTTGATGCATATTTGCGACACCCAGGTTTTCATCTTTCCGCGCCGCTGGCAGGTCGTGATGGAGCGGCGTCAACGAATCGCTGCAAACTGAATGCTGACAGGTCAACGAAGGCAGGCTCGCCAAGGGCGTGTCGGGTCAATGCCTCGCCGATGGCGGGCGAGTGCTTAAAGCCGTGGCCGGAACACGCCGATGCGAACCACACATTTTCGCAATTGCGAAACCTGTCGATGATGAACCTGGCATCCGGCGTGACGGTGTACAGGCAGGTGGTGCTGCGCAGGCAGTGCTGGGAAACATCGGGAAATCGCGGTGCGATGTAATCCTCGTACAGCGCTGCAATATCCGATTCCGCTACGTCTCGTGGCAACGCGTCCGGATCGACGGTCGCCTGGTACTGCTCGGTGCCGATCTTCACTCCCCCGTCCGGTCCATCGATGGCCGGGAACCCGTACATCATGTCGCGCGGTTGACTGCCGGTAATCCAGATGAATACGGGGAAGCTTTCGGGAGTGTAGCGATCGGGATTGGATGCCAATGCGAACCAGTTCAGCGTCTGGCGATAGATGCGAAACAGGCGCGCGTCTTCCTCTCCGAGCAGCTTCGGGATCCAGGCGCCGGCGGTGACGATGACGTGAGCGGCGGAGTAGGTCGCGCGATCGGTTCGCACCTGGACCGTCCCACCATCTGCCGAAATTTCGGTGACGGTTTCGTTCAGTCGAATCTGCGCGCCGGCTTGCCGGGCTAAATCCAATTGCGCTTCGATGCAAGCTTCAGGGCGAAGAAAACCGGCTCCGGCTTCGAGATAAGCGAGCTCATCTCCACACAAACGAAACTGCGGATATCGATGCTGCACTTTGCCCGTGGTAAGGATTTCATGTGCGATCCCGAATTCGCGCGCTGTATCGATCGTGTCTTGCAGGAAGGAAGTCGAGCCGTGATGCTGCCCCGGCGTGCCCGGCGATGCCAATACCAAACAGCCGCAGCGCCTCATCAGACTCCGCCCGGTCGCCCGTTCGAGCTCCTCCCAGATTTGATTGGAGCGCAGCACCAGCGGCACGAAATCGCGGCCTTCACCAATCGCTTGCCGCGTAATGCGAGTGTCGCCATGCGAAGAACCCTGGTCGTGCGGAGGAGCGAAACGGTCGATGCCGATGGTGCGGGCCTTCAGCCTGGCAGCCTGGTATAACGCCGCGCTGCCCACGGCGCCGAGGCCGATGACGAGAATGTCAGCGGTAGCAGGCATTCAGCGATCATAAAGCACTTGGTAGTGCTGGACTTTATATGCGATTGAACTCGGCGCTGAAGCGCCGCTCTACCCTACTGCTGCACCGCCTGAATCGCTTGCGGATGCACCTGCTGGCTCTGGATCTGCGAAGCGTCCCAGCCTCCGCCCAGAGCCTTGATGAGCGCAACCTCAGTCACCATCTGCTGACCGAGCAATTGCGTAGCGAGGCGTTGATTCGTCAGCAAGACGCTTTGTGCGGTGACCACGTCGAGAAAGCTGGTCACGCCGCCGACGTAGCGGTTGTTGGCGATTTCAAGCGCCCGTCGCGCATCGGCGACGGCGGCGTTTTGCGTGGTCTGGGCTTGCGACAAGTCGTTCAGGCCGGTCAGACCGTCCTCAACCTGCTGGAACGCAGTGAGGACCGTCTCGCGATAGTTGGCGACGCTCTCGTCATAGACGTGCTGGGTGTATGCGAGATTGGCGCGATTGCGTCCGCCATTAACGACCGGCTGGAGCAGGTCGCCGCCCAGCGACCAGATCGCATTGGGCGCGGTGAACAGGGTGCTGAGCACCGTGCTTTGGTAGCCACCCGCGCCCGACAGAGTGAGCTGGGGATAGAACGCGGACTTGGCCACCCCGATCTGCGCATTCGACGAGGCCATCTGACGCTCCGCAGTGGCTACATCGGGACGCCGCTCCAGCAACTCCGAAGGCACTCCCAGCGGAACGGGAACCGGCGCCAGCGTTAGCGGGCGTACCGGCACTGAGAAGGTTGCCGCCGGATTGCCCGTCAGCACCGCGATGGCGTGCTCGAACTGATCGCGCTGCTGCTGCACCAGATAAAGCTGCGCCTCGGTCGAGTCAAGCAAGGTTTGCTGTTGCGCCAAGTCGAGTCCGGAAGCCACACCGCCCGAGTGGCGATATTCGACCAGTTGCAAACCCTTCTGCTGAATCGCGACCGATTCCTTCACCACCCCGGTTTCGGCATCCAACTCGCGCAGGCTGAAGTAGTCGGCGGCGAGCTCGGCGGTGAGCACGAGATCGACGTTGTACAGGTCCGCGGCCGTCGCCTGAAGATTCGCGTTTGACGCCTCCAGGCTACGACGATACTTACCAAACAGGTCGGGCTCCCAATTCATCACAAAGGGAACTTCGAAGGTGCTCTGGGTGAGTGGACCACTGACCGTGAGCACCTCGGGACGAGTGCCCGAGTAGCGATTACGCGAGGCGTTGGGATCGACATTGGCTTGCGGGAAGAACGCCGCCGTGGCCACGCGCGCCAGCGATCGCGCCTCTTCCAGCCGGGCTTTAGCGGCGAACAGAGATTGGTTCGCCGTCAGCAACTGCTGCTCGTAGGTGTTCAGCTCCGCATCGTTGAAGACCTCCCACCACGCGCCTTTAGGGAGAGAATCTTTGGGAGCGGCCACGCGCCATGGAGCTTGTGTCTTGTAGGCATCCGGCGTGGGCGCCGGCGGACGCTGATAATTTGGCCCGACGGTGCAAGAGGCCAGCAGCGCAACTGCCATTACGGCAGCGAATGGCCCAGGGTGGAAGGGTGGGGCTTTAGCCCTGCCGACAAACGTAGGTTGCGGCTTATGAGACTCTGTCGCGAGTGGTGTCGCCGCTGCCGCGGCTCCAACTTTTCCCCCTCGTACCCAGGGCTTGCGCCTTGGGCTAACCCCATCCCGCCGCTGCGCGGCTGTTTCCTTGGCAATTCGCGCTGTGTAGTCCACCAAGCAAACTGATTGTCGGTCGCGACACAGTCTGCTCAGCCCTGGGCCGCGGCTACAGCCGCTTGGATTGTCGCGGGGTTTCGCCGGGCTGAAGCCCGGCGCCTCTGCCGTGCGCTTCACGACTGCTTTCCTTGCTGCGCGGGCGCGACGTTGACCTTCTCGCCGTTCTCGATCGCGTCGGAAGGGTTGACGATCACGCGATCCTTCTCGTCCACACCGCCGACAATCTCCAGCGTGTTGCCGAAGTCGCGGCCGATGGTGATGTGCCGCAGCTCCACTTTGTTGTCGGCGCCGACGACGGCGACCTGCGCCCCTTCACGGCGAAACAGCATCGCGTTCTGGGGAATCGTGACCTTGTTGGCATTGATGTGGGGCTGGAAGTGCACCTCGCCGAACGAACCGGGAAGCAGCTTGCCGTCGGGATTCGGCACGTCTACCTCGGTCAGCAGCGTGCGCGAGGTGATATCGATCGCGTCAGCCGTGCGCGCAACCGCAGCATGGAATTTTTGGCCGGGAAACTCCTGCAAGGTGACCGTCGCCGCCACTCCAGCATGAATCGCGGGCGAATAGGCCTGCGGCACGTTGACATAGACGCGCAGCGGATCGGTGGTGGCGATGTCGAACAGCTCCTTGCCGGCTGCGCCGTTGATGCCGGCATTGATCAGCGCGCCGGGATCAACCAGGCGGCGCGTGATCACGCCATTAAAGGGCGCGTAAACGCGCTTGAAACCTTCCAGCTCTTCCAGCCGCTTGACGTTCGCATCGGCGGCGGCGAGATTGGCCTGGGCTTGTTCGTAGCCGCTGCTCTGCGTGTCGGCTTCTTCTTGCGAAACCGAGTCGGTCTTGCGCAGCGCCTGATAACGGGCGGCGTTGATCTTGGCCAGGTCCATCGCGGCGACCACTTGCTGTCGGGCAGCGCGCGCCTGCATCAGCTCCTGGTCGATCTCCGGCGTATCGATATCGGCCAGCAGATCGCCTTTCTTCACCCGGCTGCCGATGTCCTTGTACCAGCGCAGCAGATAGCCGTTGGTGCGCGCGTAGATGGGCGATTCGATAAACGCTTGCAGTGTCCCCGGCAACACCAGCTCTTCGTCGGCCTTCTCCGGTGTGGGATGAATGATCGCGACGGTCGGCACCGCGTCCTGCTGCGTTTCATCGGCCAGCACGTGGCTGTCGTGAATGCGGCTGAGCATCGAGGCCAGACCGCCCAGCAGCAGCACCAGGACGACGGCGCCCACGATCATCAGTGCTTTGCGCGGTTTCGCCGGCGGCAGCTTGGGCGGAGGCGTGATCTGCGGCGCAGCATGGACTTCCAGCGACGGCGCGTGACCGTCTCCACGCTGCGCTTCGTATTCCGTCGCCGGCTTGTCCTGCCTATCCATGTCCGTAAGAGTTTCCACTATTGTATGACCTCAACCCAATCGGGTTGTTTACGCCTTAACCTGCTTCTGCCGCGCTTCGCGGTGGCCGTGAATCATGGCAAAAACCGTAGGGACGAAGAACAGCGTCGCCACGGTGGCAAACAGCAGGCCGCCGATGACCGCGCGTCCCAGCGGGGCATTCTGCTCGCCGCCTTCGCCTAGTCCCAGCGACATGGGCAACATGCCGATAATCATGGCCAGCGCCGTCATCAGCACCGGGCGAATACGTGTGTAGCCTGCTTCCAGCGCGGATTGCATCGCTGGAATCCCCGCCCGCATGCGATCGCGCGCAAAGGCAATCATCAGGATCGAGTTGGCCGTCGCCACGCCCATGCACATCACCGCCCCCGTCAGCGAGGGCACGTTCAGCGTCGTATGCGTCAGCAGCAGGATCCAGCAGATGCCCGCCAGTGCGCCCGGTAATGCCGTGATGATAATGAAGGGGTCTAGCCACGACTGGAAGTTCACCACGATGAGGAAATAGACCAGCACAATGGCGCAGACCAGTCCAATGCCCAGGCCGACGAAGGATGTCGTCATGGTCTGCACTTGGCCGCGCACAATCATTTGTGTGCCCCGCGGCAAATGTTGCCGGAACGGTTGCAGCACCCGGTCAACATCGCGGATGACGCCACCCAGGTCGCGATCCTGCGTGCTGGCGTACACGTCAATGACCGGCAGCACGTTGTAATGGGACACCACGGCCGGGCGGTAGGCCGGCGACAACTGCACCAGGTTGGCCAGCACCTGCGAATTCGACGAGCCGGTATTGGTTGCCGGGTCGCTGGAGCTGTTCACCGGCGTGTTCATCAGGTCTTGAAGCGACGTGATGCGGTACTGCGGCGACTGCACCGCCACCTGATAGCTGACCCCGTTCGCCGGGTTCAGCCAGAAATTGGGCGAGGTCGCGAAACTTCCACTTAGCGACACCAGCACGCTCTGCGCAACATCGCGGGCATTGATGCCGACCTGCGCCGTGCGCGTGCGCTCGATGTCCAGATGCAGCGTCGGCAGGTCCAGCAGTTGCTGCACATGCACATCGGCGGTGCCGGGCACGTATTTCACGCGATTGGCGATCTGCTGCGCGATTTCGTAGTTGGTCACCATGTCCGGCCCCATGAGTTGAATATCAATGGGCGCGGGCAGACCGAAGTTCAGGATTTGCGTCACAATGTCGGCCGGCTGGAAAAAGAACTCCACGCCGGGGAATTGGCGCGGCAGTCCCTGGCGCAGCTTGCGAATGTAGTCGGCTGTGGGATGATGATGCTCCTGGTTCAAGCCCACCAGGATCTCCGCGTCGCTGGTGCCCACCACGCCGGAGTTGCTGTACGAAAGATTGATACCCGAGTTGGGCAGGCCGATGTTGTCGAGGATCGTGACCAGCTCGTCTTTCGGGATTTGCTGGCGCAGGTAGCTCTCGATTTCATCGCACAAACGCGCGGTCTCTTCCACCCGCAGTCCGGCATGGGCGCGAACGTGCAGCCGCATTTGCCCGGCATCGACGCTGGGAAAAAAATCTTCGCCCAAAACGAATACAAGCAGCAGCGACACCACACAGAACCCGAGGAAGCAAGCGGCGAAGATCTTGCGATGCTCCAGCGTGGTCTCCAGTAGCTGGTAATAACCGCAGCGGAACTTCTCGAAGCCTGCTTCAAAGCGCCGTTGATAGCGGCCGAAGAAGGTCTTGCCGCTTTCCTCGCGATGCTCGTGGCCGCGCATGATGTACATCACCAGCGTCGGAATCAGGGTTCGCGACAGGAAGTAGGACGCCAGCATCGCGAACACCACGGCTTCCGCCAGCGGGACAAACAGATATCGCGCCACGCCGGTGAGGAAAAACATGGGGACGAAGACGATGCAGATCGAGAGCGTTGACACGAATGCCGGAACGGCGATCTGTGCCGCGCCGTCGAGAATCGCCTGCTTCATTTCCTTGCCTTGGGCAAGGTTGCGCTCGATGTTTTCGATTTCGACGGTCGCATCATCGACCAGAATTCCGACGGCCAGCGCCAGGCCGCCCAGCGTCATGATGTTGATGGTCTCGCCCAGCGCACTCAGCAGCAGCACGGAAACGAAGATCGACAGCGGAATCGAAATCGAGATGACGATGGTCGGCCGCCAATCGCCGAGAAAGAGCAGGATCATGCACGCGGTCAGCGCTGCGGCGATCAGGCCTTCGCGCAACACACCGTCGATCGATGCCCGCACAAACAACGATTGATCGAACAATGGCTTGACCGTGATCCCTTTGGGCAGTTGCTCGAGTGCAATCGGGACGATGTTCTTGATCTTGTTGACGATGGTGATGGTGGACCCGCGGCCGATCTTGTACATCGACATCAGAACGCCATGCACGCCGTCCTGGCGCACAATGTTGGTCTGCGGGGCAAAGCCGTCGCGCACGTGCGCCACGTCGCGCATGTAGATGGTCGCGCCGTTCACGGTCTTGATCGGTATGTCATTCAGTTCGGCGATGGTGAGCGGGGAACTGTTCATCTCCACCTGGTACTCGGTGGAATCGATTTTCGCGGTGCCCGAGGGCGTGATGACGTTTTGCGCATTGATGGCGTTGACGATGTCCCGGGGCGACAGGCCTTGCGCCTGGAGGCGCGGTATATCGAGATCGACCTGTACCTGGCGAATCTTGCCGCCGTAGGGATAAGGCGTGGCTGCGCCGGGCACGGTCGCCAGTTGCGTGCGCAGGAAATTCTGGCCCAGGTCGAACAGCACCTGGTCGGGCAAAGTCTTGCTGCTCAGCCCGAGCTGGACGATGGGCGTGGTCGAGGCGGTGTACTGGATGATCAACGGCGGGGTCGTACCCTCCGGCAGGCTGCGTAAAATCACCTGCATGCCCGCCGTCAATTGCGCCATTGCGGTTTGAATATTGACCTGCGGCTGGAAGTACACCTTGATGACGCCGATGCCGTATACCGATTGCGACTCGATATGCTCGATGTTGCTGACCGTGATGGTCGTGATGCGCTCGGAGTTGCTGACGATGCGGTTGGCCATCTCCTGCGGCGCGAACCCGCCGTAGAACCAGATGACGCTGATCACCGGGATGTTGATGTCGGGGAAGATATCGACCGGCGTGCGCACGATGGCCAACGGCATGAGCAGGATGATGACCAGCGCCATCACCACAAACGTATAAGGGCGCCGGAGCGCGAGGGCAACAATCCACATGAACTGCTGAAACTCCGTTGATGCCGCAGGGCCGAGTCGCGGGAACAGTGAATATGATACGATACGAAACGTATCGGATTCAATAAACAGTTGCCGGTTGTTGGTTATCAGTTGTCAGTTACGACTGCCGCGGCTAGACGTTGCGGTTTCGTCACATTTCCCGCTGTTTATAACCGACAACTGGTAACCGACAACTGACAACTTTTTCTCCATGCTCGCTTCTCGACCAAACGGCGCCAATAACGGCAAGCGCCCGCCGGGCCGCCCGCGCTCCGAAGACGCGCGCCGGGCCATCCTGCGCAGCACCATCAAGCTGCTGCGCCGCAGCAGCTTCGCCGATTTGTCTATCGAAGCCATCGCCGCCGACGCCGGCGTCGGCAAAGCCACGGTTTATCGCTGGTGGCCGAACAAGGGTGCGCTGGTGGTGGATGCCTTCGCCTTCAGCACCGAGGACGAGCTGCACTTTCCCGACTCCGGCTCGGTGTACAAGGACATGAGCCGGCAGATGTGCCAATGGTTAAGTGTGCTGCGCTCGCCGCGCGGTTGCATTGTGCACGCCGTCATCGCCGCCGGCCAGTCCGATCCCGAACTGCTGGAGGAATTCCGGACACGCCTGCTTCGGCCGCGGCGCCAGGAGGCCTACCAGACCCTGCGGCGCGGCATTGAACGCGGCGAACTGCCGCGCTCGCTCGACCTCGATCTGGTGCTCGATATTCTTTACGGCGCAATTTATATGCGCTTCCTGATCCGCCACGACGAGCTCAGCGAGCGCTACATCGAGGAAGTCTGCCGGGTAGTGCTGGACGGCGCGGCGGCCAACTCAAGTCGTCGTTCGTGATCCCTGCACTTTCCACCGCATTGTTCACTCCTATACAATCACAGGTTTCCTGGCTGTACGCCATCCTGTGAGGAGCAGACAATCCGGCCAAAGAGCCGGAAGTGCGGGTGCACGTTCTCCCGCTCTCGTCATACCAACATGAAAATTCACGAGTACCAGGGAAAAGCCATCCTCTCGAAGTATGGCGTGGCCGTGCCGCGCGGCCACATGGTCGAGAGCAGAGAACAGGCGTTGGAGGCGGCACAGGCGCTGATGGCCGACGGCGCTACAGGGGTCGTCGTCAAAGCGCAGATTCACGCCGGCGGCCGTGGCAAGGGAGGCGGCGTCAAGATTGCCAAATCGCCCGAAGAAGCCGGTGAGCTCGCAACCAGGATGCTCGGCATGAAGCTGGTCACACACCAGACCGGTCCCGAGGGCAAAATCGTGCAGCGACTGCTGATTGAAGAGACGCTGCCCATCGCCAGCGAGCTCTACCTCGGCATCGTGCTCGATCGCACCGTCGGCCGCAACGTCTTCATGGCGTCGGCTGCCGGCGGCATGGAGATCGAAGTGGTCGCGGCCAAAGATCCCAACGCCATCATCAAGGAGCACCTCATCCCCGGCTTCGGGCTGCGCGCGTTTCAGGCGCGGCAGATCGCCTTCAAGCTGGGGCTTGACGCCAAGTACATCCCGGGCGCGATGAAGTTCATGATGGCGCTGGCGCGTGCCGCCGAAGCCACCGACGCCTCGCTGGTCGAGATCAATCCTTTCATCACCACCACCGACGGCCGGCTGTTCCCGCTCGACGCCAAGATGAACTTCGACGATAACGCGCTCTATCGCCATCCCGAAATCCTGGAGCTGCGCGACATCAGCGAAGAAGACCCGCTCGAAGTTGAAGCCAGCAAGTACAACCTGAACTACATCAAGCTCGACGGCAACGTTGGCTGCATGGTCAATGGCGCCGGCCTGGCGATGGCCACCATGGACATCATCCAGTATGCGGGCGGCATGCCGGCCAACTTCCTCGACGTGGGCGGCGGCGCCAACGCCGAGCAGGTCACGCACGCCTTCGAAATCCTGCTCAGCGACAAGAACGTGAAGGCGGTGCTCATCAATATTTTTGGCGGCATCTTGCGCGTGGATACGCTGGCCAACGGCATCGTCACTGCGGCGCGTGCCACCCACATTCAGCTGCCGATTGTGCTGCGGCTGGAGGGAACCAACGTCGAAGAGGGCCGCAAAATCCTGAAGGAAAGCGGGCTGAAATTCATCGTGGCAGAGACCATGAAAGACGCGGCCGAGAAAGTTGTCGCCGTTGCGAAGGGCAATTGATGTCGCGGGGCGGCGCTGCGATTTGAGTGGCGCTGCGGTTTGAAAGGGCACGGCTTCAGCCGTGCCGCAGCGACCGCAGAACAGTTCGGCTTTAGCCTCTGAGGGACTGGCGCTTCCACGAAATGCGGTCCCTCAGCGGCTAAAGCCCACGACCAAGAACGAGAGCAACGACACGGCTGAAGCCGTGCCCTTTCAAGTCTTGGAAATCGTGTACAAAGTTATGTGGAGAGGACTTATACATGAGCATCCTGGTTGATAAATCGACGCGCCTGCTGGTGCAGGGACTCACCGGCCGCGAGGGCACATTTCACGCGAAGAATGCGGCTGCGTACGGCACCAACGTTGTCGGCGGCGTCACTCCCGGCAAGGGCGGCACGACGCACGAGGGCTGGCCCATCTTTAATACCGTCGCGGAAGGCGTGGAGAAGACCGGCGCCAACGCCACCGTGATCTTCGTTCCGCCGCCGGGCGCGGCCGACGCCATCATGGAAGCGGCTGATGCCGGCTTGCCGCTCATCGTCTGCATCACCGAAGGCATTCCCGCGCTCGACATGGTGAATGCGTGGGAGTTTCTGCAGACCAAGAACTCGCGGCTGATCGGTCCGAACTGCCCCGGCATCATCTCGCCGGGCAGGTGCAAGATCGGCATCATGCCCGGACATATTCACAAGGAAGGCAACGTCGGCATTGTCTCGCGCTCGGGCACGTTGACGTACGAAGCCGTCTATCAGCTCACGACGCGCGGTATCGGACAATCGACCGCGATCGGCATCGGCGGAGATCCGATCATTGGGACAAATTTCGTTGATGCAATCCGCCTGTTCAACGAAGATCCCGAGACCGAAGCGATCGTGATGATCGGTGAGATCGGCGGTAGCGCTGAAGAAACCGCGGCGGAGTTCATTCGCCAGAACGTGCGCAAGCCAGTCGTCGGTTTCATCGCGGGGCAGACCGCGCCGCCGGGACGCCGCATGGGCCATGCGGGCGCGATCATCTCCGGCGGCAAGGGAACCGCCGCGGAGAAAATCAAAGCCATGCAGGCCGCGGGCATTCACGTGGCAAAGTCGCCGGCCGAAATCGGTGAGACGCTGGTGAAGGCGCAAGCCGCGGTGATGAAGTAAGAAAGACGCTCTTCGCCATTCGCTCTTCGCTGTTCGCCAGAGCTTCCAGTAGAGCTTTCCTAGAAATCTGGCAGCACTGGTTTAGAAATCGGGTAGAGCTGGTCTTCAGGGCAGCGCCTCGAATTGTTGAAATAAGTTCCGAAGTCGGCTTCAGTCGACGGCGCGGGTTGCTTGCTGCGGGGCCACTGCCGTCCCTAGGGACTCGGGGCCTTGTTTTTCGGCCCACCCAGCTTTAAAAGGCTGGGCTAAGGCAATTTCAAAGTAGCTATGTCCGCTTTGAAAGGGCACGCCTTCAGGCGTGCCGAAGAAGTGGCCCCGAAGAGTCGGCTTTAGCCGCTGAGGGAACGCACCTCAGCGCCTGAAGGCCGAGTTGCTTAACGGCGCTGTGCGGCGCGGCTACAGTAGCTGAGAAACTGCTCTAAACTCCTTCGCGCCTATGGCGCTCGGGTGACAGCATGTATGAATGCCGCATTACGAATGCTGAGGCAAATGCAATTATGTTCGCAGCACGCAGAACCGAGTCCCGCTTTGCGGGACGCAAGAGGATAGCCCAGCGCTTCAGCGCTGGGTAAGCGGTTTATAAGAACTCGAGTCCTGTAGGGACGGCAGAAAAGTTTCCTGTGTCAAAACAGATTCATAATTCTAGATTGCTGTAGAGCTGGCCTGAAAACCAGCTCTGCCAACCCTGAGCCGGCCTAAGGCGGTTCCAGCCCCTCCGTTCTGGCGAAAGGCGAAGAGCGAAAAGCAAACTGCGAAACAAATGAGGACCTAACCCAAGCATGAAGACCCTGCAACGCACTCTTTCCATCATCAAGCCGGACGCATTCCAACGCGGCGCATCGGGCGACATCATCAACACGCTGTTGGAAAACAAATTCCGCATCATCGGCATCAAGATGCTGCACATCAACAAGCACCAGGCCGAAGGCTTTTACGCCGTACACGTGCATCGGCCGTTCTTCGAGTCGCTGACCAGCTTCATGTCCAGCGGCCCGATCATCGTCATGGCTCTGGAGAAAGAAGAGGCCATCGCCGACTATCGCAAGCTGATGGGCGCCACCGATCCGGCCAAGGCCGACGAGGGCACCATCCGCAAAAAGTGGGCGTCGAACATCGAGAAGAACGCGGTGCACGGCTCCGACGCCGAAGACACCGCGCGCTTCGAGATCAGCTACTTCTTCGCGGGATACGAACTCGCGAAATAAGAAAACTAACCACAGAGACACAGAGACACAGAGCAAGCCAAATCAAGTTTGCGATCCATCGCATATGTCTGCTCAACCTATAGATTCAGACAGAGTTTACCTCTGTGTCTCTGTGTCTCTGTGGTGAATAGGTTTTTTATGCCGCATGTGCAGATCACGATGCTGACGGGCCGAACGGTTGAACAGAAGCGGCGAGTCGTCAAGCGCGTCACCGACGTGTTGTCCGCGGAGCTTGCAGTCAAACCCGAGGCGGTCTCCATCACGCTCATCGAGGTCCCGCGCGAGAACTACGCCCGCGGCGGAGTGCTGAAGGCTGATCCCGCCAATCACGATTGACTCTGAGGCCTTTGGCTCTTCGCTCTTGGCCTTTGACTCTTGGTTCCTGCCTGCATAGGCAGGCTCCAAAGCTTGCGCAAACCAGAAGCCAAGAACCAACAGCCAACAGCCAAGAGCTAAGAGCTAAGGAGACTCTGATTAAGCCCCAGTTTTTGAAAGGGCACGGCTTCAGCCGTGCCGAAGTTCAGCAAAATCAGTGCGGGCTTTAGCCCCTGAGGCCGACCGATCCACTTGTTCAGAGTCTCCCTAAGAGTCAATAGCCAAAAGCCAAGAGCCAAGGGCCAACAGGCGCTCTACCTCAAGAACCACGCAAACAATCCTCCTATCGCCGCCGTGCCCAGCGACTGCCATGCCACGTAATCGCCGGGATGGCCGCTGTGCAGGGTTCGCAGCGCCCGGTTGCCCATCTCCAGGCTGCGGGTGAAGCTCAGCGCAGGAAGTCTCTTGCGAAAGACGCTGCCTAAAGCCAATGCCAGCGCAAGCGAGCCTGCGATACTAGAGCGCAGAATCGATCCAGCCAGCGACTCTTCCGGCGGCTTGGCGGGAACGGCCATCGACGTATTGTCGAGCACCATGTCCTCGTATCCGGGCTGATTGACGAACGTCTGTGCCGCACCATCGGCCGTGCTGCGCAACTGCGGCCAAAAGCAGATCGCGATTCCGAGCACGACCAATGCCGCCGCAGGAAACAGCATCGTGATGGGAGTTTTGTTGTGCGGCTCGGAGGTTTCGGGGCCCTCCTCGACGCGGGAAGACTCGTCGGTCGGCGCAGGATCGCCCCATCCGAAGAAAATGCGGAAGCTGGCGCGCAGCACGGCTCCGGCGGTCAGAATTTCGGCGAAGACGAAAACGTACTGAAACCAGCCCTGCTGGAAGTCCCTGGCGGCATCCGAAATCATACTTTCGCCCAACAGCGTCCCGAAGGGCAAAATGCCAGCCAGCCCGAAGGCGCCCAGGATAAACAATGCAGCCGTGAACCACATGCCCCGACCGCGGCCGTGCAGGTGATCTTCGCCGATCCTTTTCAGGCGATGGGCCACAATACCCGCGCACAAGAACAGCCCGCCTTTGATCGCGCCATGCGACAGGACGTAAATGACGAATCCGCCTAGCGCCTTCGAGGTCAGCAGGCCCACGCCGGCCAGCGTCAGTCCCGCGTGTGAAATGGTCGAGAACGCCAGCAGCCGTTTGAGGTGATGCTCGGCGAAGCACATCAGTGCGCCCACCACAGCACACAACGCTGCCAGGAGCAGCAGAATCTCGCGTAGCGCGCCAACATGGGCGGCGAGCGGGCCGCTGAAGATCGTCCAATATATTCGCGCCACCGCATAGATGCCCAATTCGACCATCACTCCCGAAAAGAGCACGCAAACCGGGCTGGGCGCCACGGCATGCGCATCCGCCAGCCAGAAATGAAAGGGCACGATCGCAGCTTTCGTCAGATAGCCAACGGCGATGAGCAGGAACGCGAGCAGCACCAGGGAATCGGCGCGCGTGCTCCCGAGCGAGCGCCCGACCTGCGCTAAGTTGAGCGCGCCGGTCCGCGCGTACAGCAACCCGATGCCGATGACGATCATGAAGGCGCCGACGGTGTTGACGATGGCGAAGTTGTACGCGCCCTGGAGCGGCGCCGGCTCTACCGTCTTCAGGCCGCACAGCGCGAACGCAGAGACGCTCATCAGCTCGAAAAACACGAACAGGTTAAACAGGTCGCCGGTGTAGCTGAAGCCGCACATGGCGGCCATGAAAATCAGCATCAGGGGCTGGAAGTGGTTCTCCGTTTCCTCAAAGATCCACCAGGAGAACACAAGGCCGGCGGTAGTGAGAATGCTGGTCAGCAGGGCCAGCGAAGCACCGATCGCGTCGATGCTGAAGCAGATGCCGAGAGCGACGCCACCCGGCCTCGGCCACCAATTGCCGAACCAATAGACGTACGGCTGCGACCACACCCCGCGCAGAATGGCGAGCGTCAGAAACAGATTGCCTGCGGCGCAGGCGATGGCGAGCGTGTCGCAGGCCCGGCGGCCGATCCACTTGCCGGTGAATGCCAGAAAGGCCGCGACGACGAGCGGAATCGCAATCGGCAGCGGGATGTAGGTCGTGATGCTCATCCCATCATGATCCGCAGCTCTTCCGGATCGACCGTACCCGCCACTTCGTTCGCCTTCACCACCATCGAAAGCAGCAGGGCCATCACTGTACCCTCAACCACGACATCCGTCAGCATCAGCGCCTGCACCAGCGGATCGACGACCGGCGCGCCGACCGGAATGTCCGCGAAGATGGGCGCTGTCCCGCCGACCTTGAAGCCGATCGCGAGCAGCAGAACGTACGTCGAAGTCTGAAGAATCGCGAGGCACACCACCTGATGCACCAGGTTCTTGCTGGTGACGATGCCGTAGAGCCCCCAGAGAAACACCCAGGCGGCAACCCCGTAGGCCAGATAATTCAGTATCATCGCCCCTCCTGCAAGCGCTCTTCGATGATTTCGCGCAGATAGCTTTGCATGAGCACCAGAAAGCCGCCGGCGACTTCGATGCCTACAGTCACGCTGATGACCGCGATTGTGCCCGACGAGAAGACATCGCCAGTCTTCCCCAGAGGCACAAAGTTGGTGAGGAAGTGCGCGCCCCCCAGCAAGGCAAGCAGGCCGATAATGCCGTATCCACCGGCGCCGCCGCATTCAGCAAGCGTGGTCAATGGGTTGGAGACAATGGCCTCAAACGTTTTCACATTGCCCGACAAATAGACGACCAGCGGCACGGTCGCGAGTATGACTCCACCTTGAAATCCGCCGCCCGGAGTGAGCTGGCCGTGCACGGCGATGTACACCCCGAAGACAATCATCGTGGCCGCCATCGCTTGCATGCCTACCCGCAAGGTATCGCTAACCGGAAGCGCGTCCTCGAGTTGCACTCTCTTCTTGCTCTTGTCCTCGCGGCCCCCAGGACGAAACAGCAGCAGCACTCCCAACACTGAGGCGAACAGAATGAATTCCTCGCCCAGGGTGTCGAAGCCGCGATAGTCGTAGTTGATGGCGTTGACGGTATCGGTGGCGTGCCGTTCATAGACTGCGACTCGGGTCAGAACGTAGCCGTACGGCCCGCGATAATCGCCCATCGGCGGCAGATTACGGAGTCCCCAGGCGAAGACGGCAGCGAGTCCCGCAGCCGAAATCAGGAACAGGATGGTGCGCGTTCGGCCGCTCATTTTTTCCTCTCCCGCTCGCGGCGAAGGTTCTGGCGCCGCATTTTGGTCAACGTCAGCAGGATCATCAGCGGCAGCATGACCGCGCCAATGGTGATCTGCGAGAGCGCCACGTCGGGCGCCTGAAAGATGAAGAACATCAGCGCGCACACCAGCCCGTAGAAGCTCAGCGTGACCACCTGGCACTTGGGATCGCGGCTCAACACCACGCCGGGAGCGGTGATGGCAACCAACAACAAGACGACGCATTCGAGCAGTCTCATGCCGCCTTCCTCTCTGGTTCGACTTGCTCGTCCTGGGCCTTGATCGGCACCTCTTCGCCCGGCTTTGGCTGCCAGTTCTTTGTCTCCGCAATGCGAAAGGCGCGCGCCGCCGCATGCGTCACTACCGCGTTCATGCAGACCAGGGTCACCACGATGAAAGCCGCTTTGAAGGATTCCGGCTTCAGTCCCTGCTGCAGAAAGATCGCAATCGTAATGAAGATGGCGCTCAATGAGGCCGGCGGCGCGATGTAGTGCATCCGCTGATAGGCGTCGCGCATGCACACCATGGCCGCAACCGAGGCCAGCGTGATCGCCACGGCGAACGCGAGTAGCATCTCGATGGCAATGGTTTTCATCGCAGATGGCGTTCGAAGAAGCGGGAGAAGACAATGCCGCCGCCGAACGACATCAGCGCCAAAGTGATCGCCACGTCCATCATGACCTCGCGCTGGAAGGCCATGGTGAGCAGCATCATCAGCAGTGTGGTCACCACGCCGGCCATGAAGAACGAAACCAGGCGCAGGCGCGCGTCTCCCCGCATGGCGGTCCAGGCGAGAGGCACCAGGGCAAAGATCATGACTTGGGCCGCCAATTGCCAGATGTTCACGCCTGCGCTCCCAGCGATTTCGTCATTTGGTTCGACGCCGTACGCTCGAACTGATGAACCAGCATCTTTCTTCCCGCGATGTTGATGCCCAACACGACCGAGTTCGGCGTCATGGTCGTGTAGCTGACGGCGAGCACGCGCCGCGCGATTGCGCGCTCGTCATGGAGTTTGCCGGTATCGAACGGCACCACCACGAACAGGGATTCTGCGCGGCGTATTCCGAGAAAGTCCAACGCGGCGACTTGCAATATCTCGCACGCCCCGCGGATGAAGTACCAGGGTAGCCGCCAGCAGGAAAGCGACTCACTGAGGCTGGGCGCAAACCGGCTGGGATATTGCACGTCGATAATGGCAGTGCCAGCAGCGGCCAACAACGTGGCGATGATCCCAATCTCAAGCTCGTGGGCGGCGAAACTCCCAACAAAAACCATCCAGAAGACGAAGTAAACCGGCAGCGCAACCGAAACCATGACCGCGAGTCTGCCGACGTAGCTCATCTAGACTGCTCCACAGAATTAGACAGAGTTAGCTCAGCTCCGGTTGTACGCTGCTATAGCGGCGGGGTCGAGCTAATCCACTCAGGTCAGCTATAAAGAACGGAGGCGCCTTGCGGGTTGCAAGCGCACCGCCACCCATCTTGCCGCCGGCAAGCCCGGCGATAGCGACTCCGGCAATAACCAGCGCCGTGGCCACCGTCTTGGTAATCAGTTCGCGGCCGCTGAATGTCTCTTTGAGCCATTGCGGTCTCAGCTTCGCCAGTAAGAATGCGCCCACGAAGATGACCGCGTAGCGCACGCCGGAGATCGCCGAAACCATTGCGGGATGGGTGCGGCTCACGGCATAGACGACCAGAAACGAGCCCAATCCGGCGACAAAGCGATTGACAAAATACCAGAAGCGATTTCTGGGCTCATCGCCGCCCGACTCCTCGAAAATCTGCTTGCGCCACGAGGGCGGAAGGAGCAGCGCCATGGAAGCGGCGAAGGTCCCGAGGGTGAACCACACATACACGCTGACAAAATTGGCCCGGTTGTATGCCAGCTTCTCCAGCACGTTCGCCAGTCCGAAGATTCCCGCGGCCAGCAGCACCGGAGGCAGCAGCTTGCTCAGTGGCAGTTGCTCGGCGAAGAACATGACGAAGCCGCCGGCGCACATGATGGCGAAGCCGATCAACTGCGGGCCGGTCATCTGCCTGCTCAGCAGCGCGTACGCGATCACCGCAGTCGCCACCGGCGAGAAGCCTCCCATGATGGCGAGCGCCTCCGACGCCTCGCCCCGCTTCAGCGCCGCATAATAGAAGAAGGATGCCACCAGGTCCGCCACGCCCGCTGCGAAAGCCACGCCCAGCACGTACCACGATGGCCGCCGATAACCGAAGAAGATGAGAACGATACCGAAGAGGCTGATGGCGCCTAACCAGAACACGTAGCTGAACAGGTTCCGCGTACCTTTCTTCTTTAGCAGGACCTTGTCCCAGACCAGCGAGATTCCAATCAGTCCATGGCCGAAGATGGCCATAAGGATGCCATTCCTGGCAAAGCCGAAAATATGGAGAAGGCTGTGCATTTCAAATTGCAAGTAAGATGACGCCGATGGCGACCAAGATGGTGCCGATCCAGCGGTGCCAATCCACCTTCTCGCGCAACAGGTATTCGGCCATCGCGGTTTCCAGGATGTAGCTGCTGGCGGTGGCGGGCACGGCGAACGCCAGCGTGGTGGTGGAAAGCAGCGCCATCAGGGCGAAAAACGACAGCGCCATGGCCGGCAAGCCGATCAGGATGTACCAGTTGTGCAGGAGCTGCCAGCCAAAGCGCAGCAGCCCGTGCCAGCTCCAGTCGTCAAGCTCACCCTGGTGCTTCATGCCGGCGCTGTTCAGCACATCCCCCACGGTTCCGGGAATGACCACCAGCGCGACCAGGATCCACTTCATGGCACTTCATTCCCGCCGGGCGGCGTGGTCCCGGGACGGGTGAAGATGGTGAAGGCCACTCCCAAGGTGATGAGCGAGATGCCGCCCCAGTGCACCAAGCTGACGTCTTCGCGCAGCAGCATGGCGCCCAAGCCGGCACTCAAGACATAGGAAAACGATGTAACCGGAAGGACGTAACTCAGGTCGGCCCAACTGAGCAGCATCAGGCGAGAGATGAACCAGCCCAGCATCAGGAGCACGCCGGCGATCACCCAAGGGTGCGCAAGTGCGCGGACATATTGCCACGGCGCCCAGCTCGCGCGTACGCCGGCGCCATTGCTCAGGCCGAGCTTCAAGGCATAGTTGCCAAAGGCATTGGTGGCCATCACCACGCAAGCGACGGCCGCCGTCTTCAGGATCAGATGATAGCTTTGCATCGCGCCATTGCTGTTGGATGCATGATGGAGGCTCAAGACTGGCTAGCGCGAGCTGGAGCAAGCGCTCGATACCATCGCCCGCTCCGCGATAGGCATCCCTTATAAGCGGCTTTGTGGTGGGTCCGTGATGATGACGCTCCCTATGGGCGTGCTGGCCCAAGCCGGGTCGCGTCAGCTCGGCAACAGGCAGCTCAACGCGGTGTTTCCGGGTTTCGACAATTCGCCCACGCGCTTCCTGCGATTGCTCGGCTGACACCCGAAGACGTTCCAGGATGTCAACCGAGCCAAATCGCTTCTGCCTAGGATGCGTTGCTGAGCGGCGCCTTTATGCTTGGGCGGCGACGGGGCCGCTCACCGGATGCACCGAACGATACGAAGAGGCTGGATAAAGGGTTTCCGCTCGCGCCTTGCCATCGGCCTGCGGCCGCTGCGTCATGGCCGTAAGCGTCCGCTCTTCAAACAGCAGTCGCCGCAGCGTGCGAAGGTCATTCAGGACCCTCTGGCTCCGGTTCATGTGGAATTCCAGCCTGGTCAACGTGTACAAGGCCAACTTCAACGCGTCTCTGCGCCGCGGGAAACTTCCGTTGGATTCTCGTTCGAGGTCGGCCTCAATTTCGAGTCTCGTCTCAAAAACAGTTTGCGTTAGTAGGGTGAGGTATTCGCGCGCGTCTTCGATGCTGGCAAATGGACTTTCGGCGGTCGGATTCATGGTGATCTTCCTTTTGCCGTTCCCGGGAGTGAGATCGATGACGGAAACTGCCGATGGATCACTAATAAGCTTGCTTTCGGGGGCGGTCGGTGACGCCGGACACGCGCCCGCGTGACAATTCGTGAGTTTCGCCAGGAAATGTGTCGAGCGGCGCGACTTGGCGCATCTGCGGCACACGCCGCGGCGAGGAAACTTGCCGGCGGCCGCTACTCCACCTCGTGCTTTGCCGTATAGCCGTCGCGCGCGACGATGGTGTATTTGATGTCGTGGTTCTTCTGGTCCCGGATCACCAGCGGCTTGCCGTCGGGCCCTTCCAGTTCCACCTTCAGCTTGCGGTAGGTGCCGTCCTGCTTGGTATTGGTCGGCTTGTAGGTAATGGTGTACTGGTCGCGAATGGCGCCGGCGATTTCGCGGAAGTCGTCGGGTAGTTCGCCCAGCGTGCGCGGCACATAGGAGCGCCCGCCGGTCATCTTCGCGAATGCCGCCATCTGGTTCTGCGCCTGCAAATAATCAATCTGCCACGAGGTGGAGTAGGGATTTGAAGCCGCCGCCATCTCCAGGAAAGCAAAGCCCGTGGCTATGGTGTAGATGGTCACGTTCGGAGTCGACTTGACTTTCTTGAGGATCTGGTCGAGGGTCAGCTTGCTGAAGGTATCGCGACCGGTGCCGATCACCACCAGTTCCTTGTGTCCGGGCACGCGATCCAACCGGTCGAGCATGTCGTACATCGCATCGAAGATGTCGGTCTCCTGGAATCCGGGAATCTGCAGTGTGTTCAGCGCGCCGAAGATGGCCTGCTTGTCCTGCGTGAAGTCGACGATAATGTGCGGCTTGATGTCGTAGGATGCCACCGCAACCCAGTCCTGCGGTTGCAGGCTGTTGGCGAACACGTACGAGGCGTTCAGCGCGTCGTACATGAAGTTGTAGTTGTTGGCCGCGAATTCCACCAGCAATACCGCGGTGATCGGCGCCTTGCTGACCGTTACGCTCTGGATCGTCTGCGGAACTCCGTCTTCCCAAACCTTGAAGTGATCTTGCACCTGTTCCAGCGACAGCGGCAACGGCCGCCCATCCTTGCCCATCACGTGCGCGTCGATGGTGACGACCGGGACGTTCACATGCAACGAGTACTCCGGCTGGTCCGGGGGCGCCTTCGGCTTCGGCGGCGGAGGCGGCGTCTCGTCCCCATTCTTCTTGGGTACGGCGATTGGTCCCGATTCGCCGGTGGGACCGCCGGCCGCAGCCGGAACCTGGTCCTGCTGCGGTTGACTCTGCTGCGCCTGCGCGCTGCCGCTATTCGATTGCGCCGGGCATGGCACGCTTGCCAGCAGCAGGCATGCCACCAACGTCGCAAGCGTCGCGCCGAACGGATTACGCAACACAGGTGTTTTGCTGGGAAAGCTTAGGTGATTATCGGAATACATCAAGCGCCTCTGAGGGCTTACTCTTCGTGTTAGTATAAATCCAAATTTCAGCTTCTCTGAATCGATGTGGGCCGTCTAACCGGAGTCGCCGGTATGACATTCCTGCTGTTTAGACGCAGTTCTATCCGCATTGGTAGACCGAACTGAAATATCCGGCCACCGCCGGAGTTGAAGGACCAAGCCAGAATGTTGCATCGCGCCGCCGCTGTCGTCATTGTCTTCACCGCCATCGCCTCGTTCGCGGTTCAGCCCAAACCCGCCATCATGCCCGAAGACGAGGTGAAGGCCGGCATGCACGGCGTGGCCTACACCGTCTTCGAGGGCACGCAGCCCGAAGCGATGGATGTCGAGATCCTGGGCGTGCTGCGCGACATGGCCGGCCCCAAGGCCGATGTCATTTTGGCGCGCCTGCACGGCAAGCACGTCGACTACACCGGCGTGGTCGCGGGCATGAGCGGCAGCCCGGTTTACATCGACGGCAAACTGGTCGGCGCTATCGCCTACCGCATCGGCGATTTCTCCAAAGAGCCGATCGCCGGTATCACCCCCGCCGCGCAGATGCTCGAAATTAACGGCTTGGAGAAGTCCGTCTCGTCGGATGTCGCGCAGGGCAAGCCCGGCGACAAACCGCCGCTGACCCAGCCCTCTATCGGCGCCTCCACCCCAGCGAGCGCAACCACGGCGCTCGTTGGGGACCCCGGCGCCGCGCCCGACGCGGCATCGCAATCGCCGTACGCGAACCTGCTGCATCCCATCGACACACCGCTGGTGTTCACCGGATTCAGCCCCGACACGCTGCGCCTCTTCGCCAAGGATTTCGCCTCCGCCGGCATCATGCCGGTCATGGGCGCCGGCTCGGTCAGCAATGACAAGCAGCCTGAGCCGCTCGTGCCCGGCTCGGCCGTCAGCGCCATCCTCGTGCGCGGGGACATGAACATCGCCGGCACCTGCACCGTCACCTATCTCGACGACTCGCACCTGCTGGCCTGCGGCCATCCCCTGATGCAGTCCGGCAACGTCGATATGCCGATGACCAAGGCCACCGTGCTGGCTACGCTGCCGTCCGAGCAAAGCTCCTTCAAGATCGTCAACAGCACCGAACCTGTGGGCGCGTTCGTACAGGACCGCCGCGCCGGCATCATGGGCCGCTTCGACCGCCAGCCGCACATGATCCCTGTGACTCTGACCTTCAGCGGCATCGCGCATCCCAAGCAGTTCCACTATGAGGTGCTGAACAACGCCAAGCTCACGCCCGCGGCCATGATGGCCACCGTCTTCAACGCCATCCAGGGCATCAACGAGTATGGCGAGGACACCACCTACCGCCTGCAGGGCGACATCTCCGTGCTCGGCTATCCCAACCTCAGCGTGAAGAACATGTACGCGCCGGCCGACGGTTCGACTCCCACAGCGTATGAGATCGCGCTCGCCATCGGCGAGCACTTCAGCCGCATCTTCGAGAACCCGTATGAGACGCCGAAGATCGAGGGCGTGGAGTTGAACTTCAACCTCGTACCCGATCGTCGCTCGGCGCGCCTGGAGACCGCGCGCACCGATGTTACTGAAGCCCGTCCCGGCGACCAGATCACCATTGAGACGCTGCTCAAGCCCTATCGCGGCGAGAGCATCGTGCGCAACATCCCGGTCAAGATCCCCACCTCCACGCCGCGCGGCACGCTGCGCATCCTGGTCAGCGACGGCGAGACCCTCGACAAGACGCACCGCGTCACCGGCCCCATGAGCCACCACCTTGACCTCGGCTCAACCATCGCACTGCTCAACAAGGAGCACAGCAACTCCGAAGTCTACGTGTCGCTGTTGGAAAATAATCCGCAGGCCATGGTCGAAGACAAGGTGATGCCCACGCTGCCGCTCTCGGTCATGAATGTGATGGACGGCATGCGCGGCACACAGGACATGGTCGTCGTAGGCGAGTCCGCCGTGGACGAAGCCGCGACGCCGGTCGATTACGTGGTCACCGGTTCGCAGATCATCACCCTGAACATCAAGTAGTACGGGTGCAGGTGCCCCAAGTTCGCCCTTCTTTTGGGCTAACCTGGGATAGCGGCTTGGGTGGGGAATTTTATAGGAACACGAGAAAATCGGTTTTTCGCTCATCGTGTCGATTTCTCGCTGCCGTTTTTGGCGAATCCTCTCCCGAGCCCGCGGCATCTCCCTCGAAAGGCGTCCTCCGGGCGCTGCATCTCGGACGAGCTACCCTGGCTCGCAGCCTCGCTCTGTCTCGTCCTCGCAGCGGATTTTTCCTTTTCAACGACTGCAATTCATCAGGAGGATTTATGGCAACCAGACCACTCGCAACCGTACCAAGAACGAAGCCGAAAATGACCGTCGCACAGATTTCCAAGCCGGGCGCCGGCTTCGAAATCGTCGAGCGCGAGATTCCCGAGCCCGGCGTCGGCCAGGTGCGCATCAAGGTGCAGGCCTGCGGCGTCTGCCACAGTGACGTGCTCACGGTCGAAGGCGGCTGGCCGGGGATTCAGTATCCCCGCATCCCCGGCCACGAAGTCGCGGGCGTCATCGACGAAGTCGGCGCCGGCGTTGCTACGTGGAAAAAAGGCCAGCGTGTCGGCGTCGGCTGGCACGGCGGCCACGACAACACCTGTCGCCAGTGCCGTCGCGGAGATTTCATCAATTGCGAGAACCTGAAGGTTTCCGGCATCAGCTATGACGGCGGATACCAGCAATACATGCTCGCGCCCGTCGAGGCGCTGGCGGCAATACCCGACACCCTGAAGGACGCCGAAGCGGCGCCGCTGCTCTGCGCCGGCATTACCACCTACAACGCGCTGCGCCACAGTGGCGCGATGCCCGGCGATCTGGTCGCGGTGCAGGGCGTTGGCGGCCTGGGCCATCTCGGCATTCAATTCGCCCACAAGTTCGGTTACAAGGTTGCGGCGATCGGGCGCGGCCCCGAAAACGCGTCGTTGGCCAAGAAACTCGGAGCCAGCGTGTACATCGACAGCCAGGCCACCAAGCCGGCCGAGGAATTGCAAAAGTTGGGCGGCGCACAAGTCGTCCTCGCGACCGCACCCAGCTCGAAAGCCATGTCCGAGCTGATTGACGGCCTGGGTGCGAACGGCAAGCTCATGGTGGTCGGCGCAACCTTCGATCCCATCGAGGTCACGCCGTTACAGCTCATCAGGGGGACGCGCAACATCCAAGGCTGGGCATCGGGCACGCCGGCCGATTCCGAGGACACGCTGCGCTTCGCCGAACTGAGCGGCGTGCGTCCCATGATCGAAACCTATCCGCTGGCGAGAGCCGCCGAGGCTTACGCCCGCATGATGAGCGGCCAAGCCCAATTCCGCGTCGTCTTGACGATGTGAACTTGTCCGCGTGACCTGAGATCGTCGGAGCAGGATGTGCGGCTGACATGAGCCAGTCGGATATCTGAGAGGCGCGGTGACGTGAGGGAAGGTCCACGCATGTGAGCGGTCCGGGGTGGGGTGAGATAGTCGGACAGGTGAAAGGTTTGAGTACGAGTGCAGGTGCCCCGTTCAAGCGAAGCTTGAGCGGGGTTTTTCCTCCTCACCAAATTGTTCTACGTAGAACAATTTTCGGCGCTGGAAGCCCCAGCGGATCATTGGTTTAGAGTGCCCCACGAAAGTGCAGTAACTAAGGCCCGCCGGGTAGGTAACCAAAATCGCCCGAAAACGATGCAATCTGCAACAATGTCCTCGTCCCTGCTCCGATCCGAACTAGCCGATCCGAACTAGATGATCGTCATCCCCGACCGTGGGCTCCCGCATGTCCGCAGAACCGGCGGGACGGAGTGGAGGGAGCTGCTTTTCGCCCGCGCCGGCACCAACGTCCGCGTCAATACTGGCCACTGATTACTGGCTACTGGCAACTGCCTTCAAATCCTGTACGAGCGCGTCGAATGCCTTTTTGTACGAATCGTGGTCCTTCCAATTGCTGAAGTCCGGAATGAAGTACTCGCGAATCTGCCGCGCCAGATCAACGCCGGAGCTAACCGGATACTCCCATTTTTCCAGCGCCGCCCACGGCACGTGATGGGAAACAGCACTCGACTCTTCTCCCGTTCGGGTGCCGGCCAGGAACAGGTGTGCGTTCGCCAGCAACGGATTGCGAGACGGCAGGTCACAGCGCGGGAGATTGTGTCGCGAGTCGCAGCTAGTATCAAGATTGGGTTATTGTGAACCAGGGAGGGTTGAGGATGAGCAAAGCCACAAGCTGTGCGATCGCAGTTGGGCTCGGAATAATACTGTTGCTGGCCGGGTGTCATAGCTCTTCCGGAGGGCACAACGCACTGCCGGGATCTCTCCATAGCGCCGCGGCGAACTTTTCGTTGCAAGACCTGAACGGTCATGCTTTGGACCTGGCGAGCTATCGCGGCAAGGTGGTTCTGCTGAATTTCTGGGCGACATGGTGCACGCCGTGCCGTGCTGAGATACCGAATTTCGTCCAGTTCCAGGACAGCTACGGTCCGCAAGGGCTGCAAATCATCGGCATCTCGATGGACGATGGCCCAGAGCCGGTGCGCAAATTCTATGAACAGTTCAAGATGAACTACCCGGTCGCGGTAGGCAACGACAAGCTGGCCCAATCGTACGGCGGAGTTCTTGGGCTTCCGGTGACATTCCTGATTGGCCGCGATGGGAAGATCGCGGCGAAGTATGTGGGCGCTGCCGACATACCGAACGTGGAGCAGGCGATAAAGTCTCAGCTTCAGTCGAAATGAGCGGGCCTTTTACCGGCGAAATAGCTGCGTGAAGCTTTCCCGCAGCGATTTCAGTCCGCGCTCTTCGACGGCACAGCGCGCAGCTTCGGTTATGGTCTCGCTGGCGGAGTAAGGGGCGAGTGCCTCAAGCACCTCCGTTGCGGTTTGCGGGGTTCCTTCGCGCAACTGCGAATACAAGAAGTCCAACGCCTGGGGCAATCGCGACGCCGCGATCGCCGCGAGCAACACCTTCCGCGTGCCGAGATACACGGTGCGGTCCCATTTCTCGCGAAGCGCCGCGAACGCTGCGGGTAACCGGGACTGTCCCAGCGCCCAAATGGCAGCTTCGGCGGTCATCTCTTCGTCGTGATCCAGATAAGCAGCTACGAACGCCAGAGACCCCTCCGGATTCGCCGCCAGCAGCGCCGAAAAGCATTCGGCGAGTACGTCGGGGTCCTGGTCGCCCGTGAGCACCTTGAGGCGCAAAAGCAACAGCCCCGCATCGCCGCCGTTCGTGGCCATTGCCCGCACGGCGCCCAGTCGCGCGGCCGGTTCCCGATCGACCAGTAACGGCAGCACCTCTTCCAGGCGACGGGGATCACGCGTGCGGAGCAGTCCCTGGGCGCTGATGCCACGCAGCTTGGCAGCCACATCGACCGGCGGCCCAAACGATCCCTCCATCTGCACATGCCGCAGGCCTTGCCGATAAGGATCCGGCTCCAGGTAATCGAGCTCATACAGTGCGGCCACGATGTCGGTCAGCGCCGCGCAGCGTTTGTCGAGCTTGGCCGGGTCCTTCATCAGCCGGTGGAAGGCGTTCACCAGTTCCGGCACGACGGCCGCGACCCGGAGCTCGCCAGCAAGCTTGGCCGCTTTCGCGACCACCAGGTTTGAGCGATGCTTCAGGTACTCAGCCAGCATCGGCGTCAGCCGCTCAGAAGAAGACCCACGCAGCTCGCCGAGTGCGTTTAGTGCGTTTTCGATTGGGTCGCGCTTGCTCATGCCTCGGCCGTCTCGGCAATGCTCGGCCGCGGGATGCCGTCGGCGTGAGCTTCCGCCAGTTCGCGGCGCAAGCGGCGAGCGCGCGGGGTGGACAGCAGCGCGGCGACCGCTATCAGTCCTAGTACCAGACCGCAGGCCACGCGCACTTCCGGACCGTAGCGAATTATCGAGAGGATGGCGCCCAATGCCAGCGCAGGAGTGAGGTAGCCGAGGTCGATCCAGCGCAGGGCACTGCAACGGGTCGCCGTGCGAAACCCAATCAACGCCGCGATCAGGAAGATGCACTCCGTCGCGGCGGTGGTAATTGCCGCCGCCGTGAAATCAAAGCGACGCAGGAGTACAAGGTTCATACCGGCGTTCACGGCCAGCGCGCCGGTGCCAATGGCCAGCAGCAATTTCTCCTTGCCGGCTGCGAGCAGGGCTGCCGTCAGTACTGTGGTCACGCATACTTCTGCCAGCGCGATCGCGAGCCATGCAAATGCGTTCACGGAAGACAACGGCCCACGCAGATAATTTCCTTTGTAAAGCAGTTGCACCAGGTCGGGCGCGAGCACAACTCCGGCAACCAACCCGCAGCTTCCAATTCCCAGGGCCAGGGCACAAGCGTCACGAACCTGACGAACCAGGCGATTCACGTCTTGCGCTGCGGTCGTGCTCATCACCGGAAGCAGCGGCACCATCAGCAACCACGGCAGAAGCAGTAGCGGATTGATTGGCCGGAAAGCCGCGGCATAGGCGCCCAGCTCGTCGCGGCCGCGCAGAGCGTACACGAAGAAAACGTCGCAATGGAAATAGATGGTGTAGACAAGGCTGGCTAGACCAAAGACGAGCGCGGGCCCCATGAAGGCACGCAGGTTGCGCCCGCGAAAACCCGGCAGGGGACGATATCCCAACAGGCGCTCTGCAAGAAATTTGGTGAAGAGAAGAGTTATCGCCTCGCGGAGCACCAGCAACCAGGCGAACGCCGCTCCCGCGATGCCCACGCGTTTGAACAGTACGCTTCCGCCCAGGACCAGGAGCCCACCGAAGAGATTGAGCAGCGCCGGGCCGCCTTGCGCTTGCCGCACCTGAAAAACGGGATCGAGTGCGGCGGGTTCGGTGAATAGCAACACAAGAGCTGCGGCAAACAGGATTGATCGCTCAGGTGTGCTTTTCTGCAACACCGCGAAGACTGCCAGCGAGATCGCCAGTACGACGCCGACGGCGCGCCGGTAGGCCATCATGCTTTCCAGGATTGGCCGTTCGCGGCCTGGTTCGCGTGCGATATCGCGTGCGGCGACATTGCTGAAGCCGAGATCCAGAAACTTGCGCGCCAAGGCGAAGATCGTACCGATCAGAGCAAAAAAACCGAAGGCTGCCGGCGAAAGCGTCCGCGCCAGATAGATGGTGATGAGCAGCGCCAGCCCGAGCTGCGCCACGGCGCTGCCCAGCAGGATTGTCTGTGCGACATTGGGGCTGCGTCGAATTCGCTCGCGCGCGCTCGAACACGGGATGGCGGCGCCATTCACGAGGGTGATTGTTTCATAGATGGAAAGTCAGAAGCTGTTTAGAGCGATTCCAGAGTTGGCAAGCCTGTTTTGATAGGCGCACGCCTTCACCGGCCGCTGAAAAAGTCGAGCACGCAGATCCCTCGCGGCCTGAAGGCCGCTCGGGATGACAAAAGTAAAGGGCTTAGAACGGCGCAGCTAAAGCTGCGCCCCCTCAAAGCAGCCCGAATCCGACTTTTTCGGCGGCCTGTTCAGGCGTGCAACAAGGGCCAATGAAATCGGCTTAGCCGCTGAGGGAAAGGCGCTCCCTCGGTGCCTAAAGGCGCCTCCATTGTTATCGCCACGGTACGGCTGAAGCCGTGCCCCTTCAAGGCCAGCGTACAACTACTCTGGAACCGCTCCCGCCGTGCGGTGCGGGGAGGGGCTGGGAAGACGACCGGCCCACGCGTGGTTCGATTCTGTCAGAACGAAAACAGCATCTGCAGGTCGATGCGCCGAAGGGCAGCGCCGGACGAGAACGGCGCCGGCGCGAGCGAAATCGGCGTTCCGAAAGACGTCGAATCGAGGTTCCCGAGCGGCGGCCCGTAGTTGGCGATGTTCAGCAGATTGCGCGCGCTGACGCTGAAGGTCAGATTATATTTGTGACCGGTCTCGTTGCCGAAGATGAACGGGCTGCCACCGCCGCCGGTCAAGCCGCGTGCGCCAAGCCCGCCGCCATGACTACCGTGACCGCCTGGCCCGCCTGCCGATGCCACGCGACCTTCTACCTTCGGCCCCAATCCGATCGTCTTGCTCAGCCGCAGGTTCAGGGTGAACAGCGCCGGTCCGTATCCATAGTTGATGGGAGCCAGCGTCTGGCCGGGAATTGGAACCGTGTTGAATGTGCCGTAGGGGGTCACGATCACTCTGCCGTTAGTCCCCGCAGTGGTGGCCAGCGCGGGCCGGTCGTTGAAGATGGAATCGCCGTTCAGGTCCTGTGCCACGATGATGTTGAAGGGTGTGCCGGAATTCGCGAGGATAAACGGACTCAAACGCAATGCATAGGGCAGGGAAATGGTTCCTCCAACAAAGACGCGGTTGCGGACATCGAAGGCCGCGCGGCCGTAGTCCTGCAAGGGATCGTAGGAGTTGGACACGAATTCCGCTGTGCCCACGCCATTATTTCCGAAGGCCGCTCCAAAGCCGCCGCCTCCCGGTCCCGACGAGATAACCGAGACAGGGCCGCCGGATCCCAAGTCGCTGTTGGCAAAGCTGAGCGAATAAAACCCAAACAGCGAAACCTTATTGCCCAGCGCGAACCGCACATTGGCGATGAGCTGGTTCTCTTCGTAGACTCCGCCCGAGTTGTACTGGTAGATGTTCTGGTTGCCGCCGAAGGGTCGCACATCGCTCGGCGGATACGTTCCCGGCAAGAACGCGTTCGCATTGCGCAAAAGGAGTTGGTGAATGCCGCGAGAATTCAGATACGTCACAGACACAGTGGCGCTCTTCGCGACCTGTTGCTCCACGCTGAACGCTGACTCCAGGGCGTAGGGCACATGCAGGTTGCCGGCGACCTGGTAGGAGGTGGGCTGGTTGGTCGCCAGCATGGACAACTGCGCCGGCGTCGGAATCAGGGGGTAGAAGTTGGGATTCGCTACGACGTATTGCTGCTGGGTAAAACCATTGAAGCGCTCGGCCTGCAGCAGATAGTCGTAGGAGAAACGGTCGTAGAAAATTCCAAAGCCACCGCGCAGCACCGTCTTGGGCTGCTTGCTGTGTCCCAGCCCATAAGCGAGGCTGATGCGCGGCGCCCAGTTGCCCTCGTAAGGAATGCCGGTCTGGGTTTCGTAGCGCAAGCCGTAGCTGAACGTGAAGTTGGGCTTGATCTTCCATTCGTCCTGTGCGTACAAGCCCACGTCGATCATGGAAACATCCGACAAGGGGAACCCGGAGACGAGCGTGAACTGGCTGGCGCCGCCGCCCATGGCGCGAATCTGCATCGGCGTCAGTCCTTTCTCCAGGCCGTTCACCGTAATCTGATAAGCGCTGAGCGAGGAAAAATTGTAAGAGCCGTTGAACCCGGAGTCCTGGTTGCTGGAGTACAGGCTGCCGCGCAGTCGGCCGCCGAACTTGAAGAAATGCTTGCCATGCACAATGGACGTGAAGTTCTGCAGCTCGTAGTGGTCCTGGTTGCCGATGACGGTTCCGAATGAGCTGCCGCCACCCGTAAACTCGTCTTGCACCACCAAGGTCGGAGCCAGACTGAGAGGAAGTTGCGTGTCGCTGTCACGGATGTACTGGAATCGGGTCTCATTCACGATGGTCGGTCTGATGATCTGCGTGTCCGTGATCTGCACCGTCTGTTCCGTGCTCTGAGAATTGAAACCCGTCGATGGCAGCGACAAACCACCGATTCCCGCGTTGTCCTGGGTGTTTCTGACGAACTGATAGCGAAGGGTGAGCGTGTTATTGGGCGTGAGTTGAAAATCCACGCGCGGGCTGATGTTGAGCCGCTTGGCGGGATTGTTCACGTTGGCGGTGTAAGGCGTTGGAACGTTGCCGGGCCCCAGTACATGCGCCACTACCGTGCTGACGTTGTCGATATCGCGCTGCTGCACGGTCAAGAAGAAGGATGCCTTCTTGTTGATGGGCCCGCTCAAGTTGCCATTGAAAATTTCCGAGAAATAGCCCGGCGTCGAGGTAACAAAAGGATTCAGCGTGTTGAAGGCCGACGAGTTGCCGTTCACCAGGAATTGCCCGTGTAGTTGGTCGGTACCCGGCTTGGTGAAGATCTCGATTCGTCCATAACCGAGCTTGTCGTACTCGGCCGAGAACGGATCCTGGTTGATGCGAATTTCGCGGATCGCGGACTTCGGTGGAAGCTGGCCGGCGGTAAAACCGTCCACATAGATCTGGCCGCCGTTGGGCCCGGCCGAGGGACCGGCAAGAGCTTCCAGTTCCGATTGCAGCTCATCTGGATCGTCCGACAAAGCGTCGAGATCTTTGCCCTGCAGAACAATCGTTCCAGCACTGCTCTCCGGACTGACGCCGACCGTGGGCCCTTCTTCCTGTACTTCGATGTGCTGCTGTTCGACCTCGATCTGCAACCTGATGTCGAGGTCCTGCGTCTGGCCGGCCGTTACGTGTACGTCAGGCTCGTTGTCCTCGGCGAAACCTTTGGCGGCGATGGTCACATGGTAGGAACCGGGGGTGAGCCCGTGAATTTCAAAGGTACCCTGCTGATTGGTTTGGACGCTGACCGATTTGCCGCTTGGACCCGTGGCTGTGACTTTCGCCTGCGTAACCACTGCGCCCGAGGGATCGCTCACGCGTCCACGCAGCGTTCCGCCAGCGGAGGTCTGGGCCAATGCGCCGGGCGCGCACAAACAGGAGACGAGCAAGACGATGGCGCACAAACGCATTTACGGTTCTTAGACCTTTTATCAAAGCGAAATGAAAGCTAAATATATTCCGTTACGGCGTGTCGCTCGTTCCCGCATTTGCTCCAGTGGAGAGATTCCAGGGTGACAGAATGGTGCTGGCCTGGCTGGGAGAGGCCGCGCTAAGAATCGGCTCGACCCCACTGAGCAGAATGATGACGGTCGAAGGCGATTGCTCGGTGCCTTCGGTGGCGACGATCATCACGGCACTACCCTTGGTCAGCTCGCCGAGGGTGACCGCCGGCATGCGATTGAGCATCGCCTGAAAATCCGGCGCACCGCCCGGCCGCTGCCCGCCACCGAAGCTGCCCTGCCGAGCTTGACCGCCTTGCGCATGTGCACCTGGTCCGGCTTGCGGTCCTGGCGCGGATGTACCAGGTGCACCTCCCTTGAGTCGCATGGCAATCCGTTCTGCGAACATTGCCGGCAGTTGATGCAGCTGCGAGTCCGGTCCGATCTTCAGCGTGACGGGCCGTTTGCTCGCCAGATCGGTTACGGTAAGGGTGTTGTTGCCGGCGTCGGTGGCCACCATCACTCCCGGAATGCTACGAAACGTTCCCGAGACGATTTCCGCGGCGGCGAGTTCCTTGCCGTCTTCGCTCTTTGTGCCGCGCGCGCGCAGTTGATCGCCCGGCTTGATTTGGTCGAGCGTGCCGGGTTTGGCGTCGTCAAACTTGATGGAATCGGGAGCATAGCGTCGAATCATCGTATCTTTCGAGACGTGCACAAGCAGGCTGCTGGCGCCCAAGGTGCCGGTCGATAAGGCGATCGTTCCCGTGGCCGCATCCACCGATTTCACCACTCCACCGACGCCGTTCTTTTGCCACTCTTCACGGTCGTGCTGCTGTTTTTCAGCGACGTCGGATTTCTTCATGACAACGGCCGTCGTCGCGATGACCGACTTGCCGTCGCCGGAAGCGGTACCCCCGGCAAGTAGGCGATCGCCGACCTGAAGGTCGCTGAATGTGATCGGGGTCGCGCTTTTCAAATCGGTTTGTCCGGGCTCCATGCGCAAAAGGCGAGTCGCCGGTTGTATGGTGACTTTAGCCTCGGAGCCGGCGTCAGAAGTGAGCGTTACAACGTTGCCGTCGATCGACTTGACGGCTCCTACTACGCGCGCCCTCTTCGGCGCCGCCGAATCTTGCGGCGCACTGTTTTGCTGCGCCTGAATTGGAGCTATTAAGCCAAACAGAACGAAAACGAGGCAGGCAAGAACTCTCAACCGGGATAGAAAAACCGTCAGCATACTTCAAGTACTAAGGTAAATGCTGGTTGAGATGCAATCTGTTAAGAAAACATAAGTTTTGTAAAAAACGGTGTGTGTTCGAAGGACGGATTTCGCTTGGCACAATTCTACCTTGGGAACTATCCCTCGGCCGTTTCCGTACTATAGATCCGGAATCCCGATGCAACTCCAAATTGAAAATCTCTCCAAGCGCTACCCCGGCGGCACGCAGGCGCTGCAGGATGTGTCACTTTCTATCCCGCAGGGCATGTTTGGCTTGCTTGGCCCGAATGGCGCCGGCAAATCCACGCTCATGCGCACGCTCGCCACGCTGCAAGAGGCTGACACCGGCAGCGCGACGCTCGACGGCATTGACGTATTGCGACAAAAAGACGAAGTCCGCAAGCTGCTCGGATATTTGCCGCAGGAGTTCGGGTTGTACCCAAAGGTCGCGGCGGAGACGCTGCTGCTGCATTTTGCTCAGCTTAAGGGCATCGAGAATGCCAATGAGCGGCGCGATGTGGTGCACGCGCTGCTGCGGCAGACCAATTTGTGGGACCACCGCAACCAGCCGCTCGGCAGCTTTTCCGGGGGCATGAAGCAGCGCTTCGGCATTGCGCAGGCCCTGCTGGGCAATCCCCGGCTCATCATCGTGGATGAGCCCACAGCCGGCCTCGACCCCGAAGAGCGCGTGCGCTTCCACAACCTGCTCAGCGCCATCGGCGAAAACGTGATCGTGATTCTATCGACCCACATCGTCTCCGACGTTAGCGACCTGTGTCGCCAGATGGCGATCATTCATCAGGGACGGGTATGCGCCGCCGGCGAGCCTACAACCATGGTCGCGGAGCTTAACGGCCGCGTTTGGCGCAAAGCCATCGCCCGCAGCGATGTTGCCGATTATCAGCGGCGCTTCCGGGTGATCTCGATGCATCTATTCGGCGGACGCAACGTGCTGCATGTTTTGCACGACGACTTCCCGGAGCCAGGATTCGAGCCGGTGACGCCCGATCTCGAAGATCTCTACTTCGCGACGATCAAGGGCTCTACGAACGGGGCGGCGAACTGATGAGCGGATTGTTATCGCAGAGCGAGGTCCCTGCGGCGACCGAGGCGACGGATCTGGGCGCGCCAGTTCGTGATGGTGCGCGAGGGGCGCACTTTCTCGCCCTCTTTCTCTTCGAACTTCAGCAGCGCCTCCGCAGGATCTCGACCTACGTCTACTTCGTGGTTTTCTTCGCGCTGGGTTTGCTCTTTGCCCTGATGTCGGGTGGCGCCTTCGCACACGCCACCGTGGACTTTGGTACCGGCGGCAAAATTCTGCTCAACTCGCCGTACGCGCTGAACGGCATCATCACCTACATCTGCTTCTTCGGCATCGTCATCACCGCGGCCATTGCCGGCCAGGCTACCTATCAGGACATCGACAACAACACTACGCCATTTTTCTACACCGCTCCCATCAGCAAATTCGATTATCTCGGAGGACGATTCCTCGCGGCTGTCGCGGTGCAAGTCGTCATCTTCAGCAGCGTGGGCCTGGGCGCATGGATTGGCACGCTGACCCCGTGGATCGACAAAACGCGAATGGGCCCGCAAATGGTCGCGGCCTACTTCCAGCCGTACCTGATCAATGTCCTGCCCAACCTGGTTTTTTTGAGCGCGATCTTTTTTGCGTTGGCGGCACTTACCCGCAAAATGCTGCCGGTTTATGTCGCCGGTGTGCTGGTGCTGATCGCCTATTTCACTGTCGCACAGGCGAGCGGCGCCGGGCTGGCAACTAGCCTGCACGCCGCATTGGGCGATCCGCTGGGCGGCGCGGCCATCGATCGCACCACTCGCTACTGGACGCCGTTTCAACGCAACACCAGGCTCATCCCCCTGGGCGGAATCCTGCTGGCCAATCGCGCGTTGTGGTTGAGCGTGGGTGCGATCTTCTGGATTGTGGCGTATGTGAAGTTCGCGTTTGCATATCCCCTGGAGCGCACCAAGTCCCGCAAGGCGGTTGATGAGAACGGCGTGATCTCAGCCGGGGAAGCGCTGCCCATCGCCCATCCTGCATTTTCCTCTGCGGCGTCGTTGCGGCAGTTGCTATCGCTGACCTGGATTCAGTTCACCGAGACCACCAAGAACGTGTTCTTCGTAGTGCTGATGCTGGCCGGCTTTCTCTTTGCCATGGTCGCCGCATCCGGCCTGATGAGCCCGCAGGAAGCGCGCACCTATCCCCTCACGCACCTGATGCTGGTGATGGCCGGTGCCGGCTTCCTGATCTTCGCCATCGCCATCATCATTTTCTACTCGGGTGAGCTGGTGTGGCGCGAGCGCGACGCGCAGCTCAATCAGGTAATGGATGCGCTGCCGCTGCAGCGCTGGGTGCTGTTCTGCTCCAAGCTGTTGGCGCTGATGCTGGTGCAGGTGCTCGTCGTTCTCACGATTCTCGCCGCCGGCCTGTTTGTGCAACTCGCGCAAGGCTATCACCATTTCGAATTCAGCCTGTACTTCCGCGAGCTATTCCTGAATCGCTTGACCCAGCTCTGGATTCTCTGCGTGCTGGCGATCTTCGTGCAGACGCTGGTCAACAACAAATATCTTGGCCACTTCGTGATGGTGTTGTACATCGTGGCGACCATCGCCTTGCCGCCGGCCGGATTTCAGGATTATCTCTATCGCTTCGGCGAAACGCCGGCGGTTACCTACTCCGACATGAACGGCTACGGCCCGTTCCTCCAGCCGCTGATTTGGTTCCGCTTGTATTGGGGAATTGCCGCGGTGCTGCTGGCGATCGCGACCAACCTGCTGTGGGTGCGGGGAACCGAGAGCAGTTGGCGGCTACGGATGAGGCTCGCCCGCGAGCGGTTCTCAACCGCGTCACGGGCGGGCGCTGTGGTTTTTGCCCTGCTGATGCTCGGCGTCGGCGGCTTCATCTTCTACAACACGCACATCCTCAACCCGTATCGCACCACGTTCCAGATCGACGAGGAGCGCGCGCAATACGAGAAGAAATACGTTCAGTATTGGCCGATGCCGCAGCCGCGCCTCACCGACATGACCGCCGAGGTTGACTTTTATCCCGATCGGCGTTCCGTTGCCATCAGCGGCACGATGATGCTGGAGAACAAGAGCCGCGCGCCGATTGACCGCGTCGCCATCACCATCTGGCCGGGAAACCTGTTTCCGCTGCCGCGCCCGCACATCAAGGTGAACCGCCTTAGCTTCGTCGGAGGGCAGAGCTCGATTGTCGCAGATGCGAAGCTCGGCTTCTATCTCTACCAGCTTCCGCAGCCGCTCGCGCCGCAGCAGCGGCTCGAACTCGATTTCGCTTTGCAGTACGACAATCCTGGGTTCGAGAACTCGCGCCCCAACACTGACATCGTTCGCAACGGCAGCTTCATCACCGACAGTTATCTGCCGTACATCGGCTATTCACCGAATATTGAGCTGACCGACGACAGTACGCGCCACAAGCATGGGTTGGAGAAGCCACGGCGGCTGCCGAAGCTGGAAGATGTGGCTGCGCGCCGCTACAACAGCGGCAGCTTCGAGGCCGACTGGATCAACTTCGAAGCTACGCTGAGCACCACTCCCAACCAGATCGCCATCGCGCCGGGGTACCTGCAGAAGGAATGGACCCAGAACGGCCGCCGCTACTTCCATTACAAGATGGACGCGCCCATTCTCGACCTCTACTCCATGCAATCGGCGCGTTACGCAGTGCGCCGCGACAAGTGGCAGAACGTAAACCTGGAGATCTACTACCAACCCGGTCACGAGTTCGACCTGGACACCATGATGGAGAGCATGAAGGAGTCGCTGGCTTACTGCACGGCGAACTTCAGCCCCTTCCAATTCCATCAGCTCCGTATCCTAGAGTTCCCGGACTATGGGAGCTTCGCTGAATCCTTCGCCAACACGATTCCATTTTCCGAATCCATCGGTTTCATCACCAAAGAGAGCAACAAGCCCGACGCCGTGAATCTTCCCTTCTACGTCACCGCGCACGAGACCGGTCACCAGTGGTGGGGCCATCAGGCGATGTCGGCTTACGTCGAGGGCGCGACCTCCATCGACGAGACCATGGCGCAGTACACCGCGCTGATGGTGATGAAGCACCACTTCGGCCCGGAGTCGATGAAAAGCTTTCTGCGATTCGAGCTCGACCGCTATCTGAGCGGCCGCGGCGTGGAGCGGAACGAAGAGAATCCCCTCTACCGTGTCGATCCCAATCAGGGCTACATCCACTATCGCAAGGGCTCGCTGGTGATGTATGCGTTGCAGGACTACATCGGCGAGGACAAGGTGAACGAAGCCATCCGCGGATTTCTAAACCAGTTTGCCTTCAAAGGCCCGCCCTATCCGGTCTCGCTCGATTTGGAAGGCTATTTTCAGAAGGAAACGCCGCCGCAGTATCAGTATCTGTTCGCTGATATGTTCCAAAACATCACGGTGTATGACAACCGCGCGCTCTCGGCGGATTATGTGAAAGAGCCCGATGGCAAGTACCAGGTGCATCTGGCGGTCGAAGCCAACAAGTTTCGCGCGGATACGCATGGCCAGGAACACAAGATCCCGGTCAACGACTGGATCGATGTCGGCGTGCTGGACAAAGATGGCAAGTATCTCTACCTGAAACGGCAGAAGATTGATCATGAGAAGACGGACCTGACTTTGACCGTTGACCAGGCTCCGGCGAAGGCCGGTATCGATCCCTTGGACAAGCTGATCGACCGCAACCCGGATGACAACGTCATCGCGGTGAAGAAGAAGTGAGCTGCAGCCAAGTATTGGGCGACTTCTCGGCGAACGACTTCATCGGCCGTGGATTTAGTCCTCCAACTCCGCAAACACGCTCGCGAGATTCATGGAGATTGGAGGAAGCCGGAAATCATTTGTCTCAATCCAACTACCGCCGCTTGAGCAATCCCAATCCCGCCGCGTTTCGGGATCGACGACCCAAATAGCCTTGACTCCCATCGCTCGATAATCGGCAATGCGCTGGTGGCAGCGGCTGATCCGATCTTCCGGTGACAGCACCTCGATGATGATCAGCGGCGCCTCGCGCACGATGCGCTTGTCCTGGCTGGAGCGTGCACAGATGACGATATCTGGTACACGATATCGGGTCGGGCTGACTTGGGTGCGCACATCGGAACGCACGCGGACATGCCATTGCTTCTCGTGTTGCGCAAACCATTTGACGATTGCGATGATTACGTCGCCGTGTTCGATCTCGCCCACGTTTCTCTCCTCGAGAGACCCGTCCACGTATTCCACGTCGGGTTCGTAGGTGCTGCGGAGATATTCTTCGACGCTGACCGGGGCTGCTGTTGTCGTCGCCATGGAGCTATTCTAGAGCGGTTTAGGTTTTGATGTAGGGTAGAGGGGCGCTTCAGCGCCGCGTCACTGCGAGTTTATTTCTGAAAGCCCGCTTCAGCGGGCGCCGCTCTGCCGTCGGCTTAAAGCCGACTCAAGTCTGAAGGCGCGGCCTGGACGCGGGCCTCATGGCCCGTTCTGCCCTCCCAGGAAAAACGAAAGTGGTTTAAGCCGCTAACCAAAACTCCGCCAAAGCTGTTTTGCCGAGGCGGAGTTGTAACTATCCACGAACCACTATCCACTGCCTTACGGCCCGACTCCCCCATTGTGGCAGTCGGAGCAGTTCACCTGCGTAAGGTCTCCGATGTCGACCGGGTGCTTGAAAGTTTGTACGGGCAGACTAGCAACCTCGGTACCGCTCTCCTGTTGCTCCAACACCGTGTGGCAGGAGTTGCAGTCCTTGCTGATGACCTTGCCGTCCTTGCTGACGTGATTGCCGTCGTGGCAGCGGAAGCAGCCCTGAGAATAGAAGTGGCCGATGTTATTGGGATGGGTCTTCCAGTTCACCTTCATGTCGGGAAAGATGGTGGTGCCGTAGATGCGCTGCAGCTCGGCCACCGCGGCCTTCACGCTCGCCGCCTTGCTGGAGGCAATTTGCGGATATTTCTCTTGGTAGAACCTGTTGATGCCGTCGGCAATTTTCTGGTTCGCTTCGTCGGTGGTCTTGTAGTCGGCGGTCAGCACCTGCACGCCTTGCTGCTTGATGTAGGGGAGCGAGGCGTCGATGCTGCGGCCGGTGATACTGCGATCGACTGACAAATCCGGTGGCACATAGATGTGCGTCGGCCGGTTGTGGCAGTCGACACAATCCATGCGGCGTTTGCTGGCTTTTTCAATCTGCGCCGGGGTCGGCGGATTGTCTTTCGTGATGTAATCTGTCACCTGGCCTTGGGCATTCTCAACCCGCACCCACGGGATCGTCTGCCGCTGCTCGTCGGTGGCGAAGTAAAAGATCTTGTTGGCGATGTTCATGTGCCAGTGAATACCGCCAGTGCCCTGGCCCAGCGAGGGGTCGCCGCCGCCGGTCTTGATGAGCAAGCGAATGACCCGCGGCGTGTTCTGCTCATCGTCGCCGTAATGGGTAAAGCTCTTCAGCTGCGCGCCCCAGAACTTCTTCGGCCAGTGGCACTGCTCGCAAGTGTCGGGCGCCGGGCGCAGATTGTGCACGGGCGTGGGAATTGGCCGCGGGAAGGTACCCATCGCGGTGTAATACACCTGGCGCGCGCCCGAAAGCTTCGACTTCACATACCAGCTTGCGCCCGAGCCGACGTGGCACTCGACGCAGGCCACGCGCGCGTGCGGCGAAGCACTGTAGGCAACGAACTCCGGATTCATGACGCTGTGGCACAGTTGACCGCAGAACCGCACCGAATCGGTGAACTCGTAAGCCTTGTAGCTGCCAACGGCACTAATCAGCGAGAAACCCACAACAAAGCTGAGAACGAACGCCACAGTGCTGCGCTGTGCGGGATTATTCAAGTCGAGCCGCGCGAAATGGAATGGTGCGCCCACTTCACGCAGCCGCCGGCGCCGCTCGTGTACCAGGCCCACTGGAATCAGAATCAGGCCGAAGATCAGAAATCCCGGGGCCACCATGTAGGCGAGAATTCCGAGATAAGGCGCCGGCTGGCTGGAAAGCAGGTCAATGATGAACAAGAAAATGATGTTCAGGAAAGCCACCGTGGCCAGCGCTATTCCAATCAGGCTAATCGGGTTCCTATAGAGCTGCCCGGAAATGGGCGGATGATCGCGTAGAGGATCTTTCTCGGTGTCCTCAGCCATTACCTCAATTGTCCCTTCTTTGCCCCACCCCACTCAGTGGTGCAGAATGCCCACAAGTCAATGGTCTTGCGGGGTGATGCGTATGGCAATGCCACATTTGGGGTGCCAGACGGCTTTCCATCGTGCCCCCGTTCCTCACTTGCGGCTGCCGCTGGTTTCTGCCGGTTCCTCTTCTGTCGCAGGCTCAACCTCTTCTGCCGAACCGTGTGCCTTCTCGATTGCCAGACGGTCGAGCGGATGTTCGTGTTCGTACTGCTCGATGGACATCTTGCCGTCGAGCCAGGCCCAGTTCATGGGATACATATCGGGATCGAAGATGACGCCGTACAGGTGCCACACAACGATGGCCAGCGTTGCCAGCACGGCCTCGTAGAAGTGGACGGTGATGGCCGCGTCGATCCACCACCCTGGCACATGCTCGCCGACGGCAACCTTGAACCACGCCATCAATCCGGTCGAGGCCATGACAAACATGCCCCAGACCAGCGCCCAATACTCCATCTTCTCGGCGTAGGTGAAGCGGCCGAACATCGGGCGCTTGTCGCTGTAACCCAGATAGAAACGGAAAGCGTCGCGCGCGTCGGTGACATCCTTCCAGTCGGGCAACATGTCCTTCAGGAGTTGGCGGCCATCGCGTGTGCGGATGACGTAGATCAGGTGGAATAGGCTCACCGCGATCAACACCACACCGGCAATGCGGTGAATGTAGCTGCGCACCGTCTCGTTTACGAAAATGACGGCCAGCCACGACTGCGGGTACCTCAACGCAAAACCGGTCAGAACCAAGGTGAAGAAGCTGATCAGCAACGTGAGGTGCTGAATGCGCTGCGCCAGCGTCATGCGGAACAGGATCCGCGGCCGGCCGATGCGGTGCAGGACCAGCTTTTTGCGCCAGACGATCAGGTTGTGCAGCACCATGCCGCCGATGACGCAGACGATCATCCAGACGTAAAACTTCCTGATCAGGTTAATGACCTTGACCCCGACATCGGCCTTCTCCACCGCACCCAAATGGACCTTGTAGGAAACGAACTCCTGATTGGCCCCGGGATGGCACTTGCCGCAGGTCTGGGCCAGGTTCTTGGGATTGATGGTGGAGTGCGGATCGCCGGACGGCAGAATGTTGTGCACCCCATGGCAACTGGCGCAGTTGGCGACAGTCTTTGAGCCCACCTGCTGGGCGAGTCCGTGATAGCTCGCCATGTAGGACGAGACACGTTCTCCCGGCACGCCGAACTCGTTCGAGAGCGCCACCCCTGCGTGGCACTGCGCGCAAGTATTCTTCACGTTCGCGGCAGCCACGGATGAGCTGGGATTGGTCGGCGCCTTGATGGTGTGAATACCGTGGCAATCCGTGCACACCGGCGCCTGCCAGTTGCCGCGCGCGATGGCCTGCCCGTGGATGCTCTGCACGTATTCCTGCTTGATGTTGGCGTGGCACTTGGCGCAGGTGGCCGGCACGTTGAACTTGTTGATCGGCGACTTGGGATCGACCGCGCTGAGGATGTCGTGCTCGCCGTGGCAGTCGGTGCAAACCGCAGCCTTTTCGGAGCCCGCGGCAACGGCCTTCCCATGCACGCTCTCCTGATAGGAAGTGAAGGGCGCCGAGCTCATGCCGCCCGAGGCCATCACGAACTTCTGTCCATGGCAGGCGCCGCAAGTCTGCGGAATGTTGTTATGCGCGACTTTCGATTTCGGATCGCTGGCCGGCAGGATCTCGTGCACGTTGCCGTGGCAGTCCTGGCACTTGGCGACGTTCGCATTTCCCGCCGCTGCGGCCTTGGCGTGGACGCCGTGATCGTACGCGGTCTGCTGATCGGCGTGGCAGGTGGCACACTTGGGCATCACCGGCGCGGGATCGTGCGGCGCATTGGTGACGTCCGCATGGCAATCGACGCACTGGAAGGCGCTATGTATCGACGCCTTGAACTTTGCGTCGTCGATGCCCAGGCTGACCTGCTTGCCATTGATCTCGGTGGTGAGGCTGGGATCGTTGTGGCAGCCCAGGCAAACGTCGTTTGTCATCTTGGCCGCTTTGGACGAATGCTTCTTGGCTGGGGCTGCCGTCCCAGGCGCTCCCTGGTTTGGGAGCGGTTGGGATGGTTGGGCCGTGGTGGTTGTCGCCATAAAAAGAGCGGCGACGAAGAGCAGTGCGTAGCGCCTCACAGTACCCCCTTGCCTACAGCCCGGGACAACACACACCGGGCTACATTCCAAAATCGCCGAACCATGTACCAAGGGGCAGTGAGTGGGCGCACGTGCGGGTGTGACCTGGGTCACATCGCTAAGTTTTTCAACGATCTGGGCATTTTGCCATCGGGTTGCAAGCAGGTATCGAAGTGCGCAGCGTATGGGCTTCGCCCCACGGCGCCTATGTTTGTCGTGAACCAGCTTCCGTAATCGACAGAGTGATCTCTGAATCGAGGAAACGGTGCTAAGATGTGGGCCGCAAGCGCGTGGATTGCGTTGCGGGAGGGCCATGACGATGAACAAGCATGCGCATATTTTTCACTGGATACCTTTGCTGGCGACGGTCCTACTCTGTGGTAGCGCAGTGCTGGCGCAACCAGACTCCTCACAGCCGAATCTGGGCCACGCCCAAGCGTTTGCCGCCGGACGCGTGTACTACCAGACGCCGGTCGAGCAGCGGCTGGTTCCGCTCCCCCCGGAGCGACCCCGAATTACCCCGAGCAGCGAGTTCAGCCTCGTCTATCAGGTACTGGGGATCGGAAACGGGTTCCCCAATTACACCGTCGGCGGTGAGCCTCCCAACGCCACGCTGGCGGTCGGTGGGACGGAGGTCGTGCAATCGGCGAATGGCGCGTACGCCGACTTCGACAAGAGCACGGGCGCGATCATTCCGCTGAATGGTCTGGACTCCACCTTGGGCAACACCATCTGGCGCGCCTTGTTACCGGGAACCTTGTGCGCCAATAGCAACAGTGACGATGGCGAGCTGCTCCTCAAGTTCGACCGCACTGCCCAGCGCTGGATCGTGACGCAGAATGTGTTCACCTCGCCCTACGCGGTCTGCGTCGCGATCTCGCAGACGGCAACTTTTTCCGACAATCTCTGGTACGCCTACCAGTTTCCCGCGCTTCAGAGCGGCTTTCCCGACTCTACCAGGTGGGGCGTCTGGTCCACCGGCGCCGCCAGCGACGGCTACTATCAGACCTGGAACAACTTCGGACCCGGCGGCGAAAGCTATGTCGGTCCGGTAATTTGCGGCTATGACCGCGCCAAGTTGCTGGCCGGCGATTCCTCGGCGGAGCAGATTTGCTTCCAACTTACGCAAAACGACAGCAGCTTATTGCCGGCCGATCGCGACTCGCCGGTCGGGCCTCCCGCCACGGAAGACGAGTTCTTTATCGGCAGCGTCGATGGCGTGGACAACTCGCATCTGTCGCTGTACTCGATGCACATCAACGACTGGGGGACGGGCGACGCGACGATGACCGGCCTGAACAACTCGCAGCTCATCGCGGTGGCCCCTTACATGGGTTCGTGCAATGGAGAGTTCGGCGGCGACTGTGTTCCCCAGGGCCGCACCACCACCAAGTTGCAATCGCATGGCGACCGCCTGATGTATCGTTTTGCTTACTGGAACGACCGCCCATCGCCAACGGTGACGGCAGCGCCACCGATTCCTCCGCCGCTACAGCACTGGCTGGTCAACTTCGATGTTGAGTCTTCGACCGGCCAGATCGGGGTTCGCTGGTTCGAGTTCATCGCCTCGTCACGCACCGTGCCGGTCACTTCCCTCTCGGTCTTCCAGCAGGGCACGTACGCCGGATCGCCGTCGGACACGAACTATCGCTGGACGGGATCGATCGCCCGCGACAACGTGCAGGACATCCTGCTGGGCTACAGCCTCTCGAGTTCGAGCATGTTCCCCTCCATCGCGCTCGCTGGCCGCAAGTACAGCGACCCGCAGGGCACACTTTCAGGGGAGCAGTTCGCGGTAATGGGCGGCGGCTCGCAGGAATCGATTGCCTGGGGCCAGTACAGCACGATGGAAATTGATCCGTCCGACAATTGCACGTTCTTCTATACCGCGGAGTACTACATGGTCACAGCCGGTGACGATTGGAGCACGGACCTCTCCAGTTGGAAGTTCCCGAACTGTCATTAGTAACGCTTGCTGGGGTAACGAGGGGCGGTAATTCACGAGAAATTCCTGCCGTCGGCAAAAGTGTTTATGTTCAAATAACGAGAGGCGATTTCGACACTTGGCTCCCTGTTATGCGCGTTGGGCTGCTCACCGCGTTTGCCGCCAGTCGCAAGGAACCGCTGGTTGCCATGATGGATCGTGTCCACCAGGGTTTCGTCGATGCTGGTCTGCAACCGTTTATCCGCTTCAACTTCGGTGATGGCGGCGTGGTCAGCTTCTCCTCGGTCGATCGCGTGTTGAAGCGCCATCCGGAGCTGGAGCGCTTTGTGACTGAGGCTTCACCCGCGCCGCAGTTGGGCATTGCGGGGTCGCGACGACTCTCGAATGGACCGCTTTCGGCGGGCGCGAACGAAGAAATTCCCTATGCAACCCTGCAAGCTATCGCTGCGGGCGTGCCCCGGTCATTTCCGTTTCACGGCGTCGCCCTTCACTTTCATTCGCCGGAGTTCGGTGAGCTGATGGCCCTCCCGACGATCTTTGCCGGAACGATGGCGGGAGTCCTGATCAGCGATAGCTGGTGGGTGAATGGCCGGAACCGGTCCCTGTCGGCATGCACGATTGTTGAGGTTGAACCCGCAAGCAAGAAACTGCCGTCGCCCTCCGGCCCGATTGCTACGGTTCTGGCAGCTTGCGGCAAGGCTAAGAAGACGGTGCAGGTTCCACTGCCGGAAAACCTGGGTGCGGAGCCGGTCCCGGCCGTTCGCCTGCCATCGGGAGTAGCGGTGCCGAGCGCGAATCCGCAGCTCGCCATCGCGGTGAAAGCCATCGCGGTGAAGTACCGTGACCGGATTGCGGAAATCGTCACTGAGGCTCACCTGCCGCACGATCTTCCCGCTCCGGCTGAGATGCTTGCGATCGGCTCGGGTGTCACTGCCGGCCCCAAGAAGCCCGCGCTGGAGCGTGTCTTCAAGCCCATGGGATACACGGTGCGAGGCGGCACCGCCAGCGAAACCGGTTCTTTCAATTTGCGCCGACGTACCCCCGCGAACACAACCCTGGCGATTCACCTGGACTGTGGCACCTGGAGCCACAACTTGCTGGCCATGTTTGCGGTTTTCGGCTTAGGGTTCAGGGCAGGCCTTACCTTGCCTCCCACGGCGAACGCGATACCCGGAGGACAGTACCGGATTGGCGACGCTGAGCACTGGGAAAAA
>Ga0335079_10000375_pt1 | contig 51911 bp, 43 predicted proteins | sample Lox_Sample_33_FD_206719 | JGI IMG/M metagenome (GOLD analysis project Ga0335079, IMG submission 206719) | Soil microbial communities from Loxahatchee National Wildlife Refuge, Florida, United States - Lox_Sample_3.3 | ecosystem: Environmental > Terrestrial > Soil > Wetlands | place: USA...
TGACGAGCGCCGAACGCGGGAGAGTATACATTATCCTGTTAGCGCTTTTATCTATTACTTGGCAGGTTTTCGTTTGGTGCCGGCGGGGGGAATCGGAATTCAGACCCCCACTGATACTACGTAACTTGCTCATTCTACAAGACGGCAGAAACTATAAAAACATCGGATTCGCCTAAGTGAGGTACACGGCGGGTACACGGAGATTTTAGCCAGAGGGCCTTTGCTGGTCATCGATCGCGATGTGATTTCCCCGAAGCGGATTTTTCTGGGGAGCCCCTGGCGAATGTAGTTACTAAGCTTCCGATGTTTAACCTCCAATCCACATCACCTCGGTGTTTTCTGGCACAACGTCGCTCCAGGGTGCCTCTTTCAGAAAAGTGACATTCGAGTGCGCACTCGGCCGTCTTGTATCAATTCCGTGAATATTCATCCTCATCGGCTTGGTTGCTTGATCGGAGCTGATCAAGCCTTTCTTCACAAGACCAGCCACGATCTCGTCGTAAACCTCGCGTTGACGTCCGAGCCAGCTTTTTAGCTGCGCGTGATAGCTCTCATCGTTCTTAAAAGCAATTACGTCATAAAACTGAAATTCTCTTTGAGTATCGCGGGTCCATGGGCTGCGAAACGGGGGATTCCATGGATCATATGACCTGCCTTTTCCATACTCGCCGAATCCTAGTTTCTCTAACCAGTGTGCCCTAGTGTCTTCGACGGGGATTCTAGGACACGGTGGCGCATACTGGGTGTGGCCGGTATCAGTGTTCGCGTACCGCACGACTTTGACGCTCGTGCTGCCTTCCACCTCGACCTCCGCTTTCGGTTCACTCGCTATTGCGTCCGGTCCGTGCGCCTGCATAGTGAAACCTCTCTCTGCAAGGTTTGGAACAAGTAGTCCGTAGACTGCCTGCGGGGGCCAACCCACTTCGGGCCTCCTCGGCGGAGTCGAATCTGCCCCACACCCTCCGCCGCCCATACCCAAGGCATCTTCAGGAATCACGGAAAAGTGCAGCACCAGCACAAAATGGTCGATTAATTCAGGGGAGAACTCTCTCCAATCCTGGTTCACAAGCATGTTTCCTGCCGCAACCCAACGCATGATTTCCCCCGATGATGCTGGGGCTCTACGCGCAACAAAGTAGGGCGTGTTCGGCTGCCGAAGTGCCATTCCGCCGGTGGCGTAGAAAAACTGCAACACTTTTTCTTGGGGCGTTGGCAACAAACCAAGGATTAGCGTCTCATCGGGGAGAGGTTGCGCAACCTGGAGCAGATCCTCTGCCGGCACTCGTGCGCGAAACACAATCAGTGCGTCCAGCACCGCGGACATGGCATCGAGCGCGTGTTTGGCCTCTGGCCAGTATTGCCGCGTTAAATCGGCGTTCGCCTCGAATACAGGGTCAAATCCATACTTGTGGACATAGGCCAGCAGCAGAGGAATTGCGTGGGTCTCCCGGTCACGCAGAATAAAGTGCGCGGCCCAGGCGGCCTGGCGCGCGTCGCCCGATTCCAACCACTCAGCAAGATGTTGCTTTGCCTCGTCGGGCTTCACGTTCTCGCTGAATGTAAATCTCGAATCGGCACCGATGATCATTCCACTCAATGAAACTGTTGGTTTCCAATCGGCGGTTTTTCTTTCGCCGAAAATCCTCCACATCTGCCCGACTCGATCTCCTCCTAGGCTGCTTTTCCCTAGCGCATACGCGAAATAGCTTCCCGAACTGTCCCCATCCGGTCCTTGGATGAGGGACAAGCTTCTTAGGAATTTGTGGAGTCCCGCCTCTGCCTCCTCATCCAGTCGCGGCAACAAAACCTGCAGGTTGTTCCTCTCGCACCGAATTCGATTATCCTCAACAGCCGCCTCGTAAGCTCCCCTCTCTTGCGGATCGCTCACATCCTTGGGATCCATTCCGGGGAAACCCCGTGCAGGCGCAATATTTAGGTAGCACCGGTTCGCTTCCTCTAACGGATCGTAGTTCACTCGCTTCAGGGCGTCCAGGGCTCGGAAAATCTGGAACCAGGCACCGTACGTCTCCTTGATCTGCTGCTCTCGCACGTCCCACCTTTCATTCAGTGGCGCAGCGGCGTTGTCATCACCATTTACCTCAAGCAATGTCAGTAAAACGCTCCTAAACTCGTTGTACTCATGGGATCGTTCAAAATAGCCGAGTGCACGGGTCGCTGCCTCGATGCGTTGCTCGACGCTAATCGATGGAGCGCCGCTCTGTGTCTGTGCCGCCGCGCTCACTGCCACGCTTAGTCCAAATCCAAGAAGCCCTAGGCGCCAAAATGTCACGTTGACCTCCTTTTTGACCCCGCTCCGCCTTCGGGCCTGTGTGGAAAGTTGCTTTCCTTTCGACTTCGTCGACGCGGCATCTCGCTCTTCCTCGCTGCTTTCTGCTCGTTTCTCTCTTTGGATGCTGCTTTTCGTCTTCGTGAGTAGGAAGGGGCATCTACGACAGTCATTGGTTTTGGCAGTACCGGGTTATTCCCATTAGTCAGTACCTCTGACGCATGGTCATCAGGGCCCAGAAAACGTGCTTGTGGGACATCGAGTCTCTGAGTGTAACTGCGGTGGGCTTCTGGCTGTTGTGGACTACCTGGGTGGGATTCGAACCCCTCCGGGTGATTGATACTGTGTAACTTACTGATTCTACGAAAAAACAAAACGGCGAAAAACCATAAAAAGGCCGAAGTGAGGTACACCGCAGGTACACGGTATGGACCCACTCTCACCTCTGCTTTTTCCGGCCCGACAGGTGACGGATACGGACTTAGGCTACCTTAAACAGGTCCTTGAGCCAACGCCAGAGCCTTTGCATGGTCCCGCTGCGTTTACGATCAAGGTCATCATAGTAGGCACGTCGGCGCTCTTCCTCGTAGTGGCGGCCCGAGGCAATCTGCTCGGGCGTCCACTTTTCAACCCACACGATGTCCCCACGAGTGATCCAGTAGTGGGAGTGGCATTTTTCTTGCCAGTTTCCCACGGAGGGCCGGAGAGTTGGTCCGCTTTTAGTATCTTTAACAGACCACTCAGTTGGACCTAGCGGCGTCTTTATCTTTGATCCGCACCCACAGGCACAAAGATGGATCGCGATTCCGAATTCCTCTGAAACGTAGAGAACACCCGGCTTCAGTTCCTGCGGCATGTATTGGACGCGTTGCAGCTCAAACTTCATTACACTTCTGACTCCCCGACGACTTTGAGATCACCTATCTCCAGCAGAAGATGGTAGTAGGGAGTCTCTTCGAAATAAAATCCGCGTAATTGCTTGAATCGAATGACGGCCAGGCACGCGTTCATGGCGTTAATCTCGCTGATTTGGATGTTGGTCCGGTAAATGTCGTCCGGCTGATCGGACATCTCAGCCAGGCCCTTGTCGCGCACTTTTTGCCCATGCTCGGCAGAGAGTAGTAAGTGGCGCGCAGCATCCCGTTTATTGGGCCTCTCTTTCGGTCCAGGCCCATGCCGACATCGATGAACGGGATACCCCTTGAAATCAGAAGATCGAAGATTCCTGCGCGCGCGGAGCCTTTGTCAACGCACACGAACGCGAAAGTCACGCCTTCGAAATCCGCACCGGATGAAGAATCGATGAACTTGCGCTCTACTTTCAGCCGGTGGCGGAAGTTATCATAGCGCCCGCCATAAACTTCCGTTTTCGGCTTTCCCAGTTCGCTTTCGTCGAGCCTGCCGGGGGATCGGAACGCGTTATGGACATGGAACACATCCGGGTCGAACGCACGAATCTCGCGGACCGGCGTCTTGACGAGAAAATCCAGAACATAAGCGCCCGTGCCGCCGAGGCCGATGACCGCCACCACATCATTGGCGAACTTGGCTGAAAGATCCGTTATTTCCGCCCTGCTTGTGAGCGTGTCGTGGAATTTGAATACCGAGTCGGACATATTCTCGACCGTGCGGAACGTGTATGGGTTGGCGCCGTGAAGGGACATCGCCGGTCCCGATATAATTGCTACGTAGCTTTCGATCTTTTCGAAGAAGTCAGTGAATGCCCCGGTAGCTTTGGGCTTGTTGGAGAAACTTCGCTGCACGACGACGTCTCTGCTGGCTTCACCGAGGGGTAAGGTCGTTGGTCCGCCAGCAAGGTTAGGAATGGGGTTTCCGTCAAGGCCGTGCGGGACTGAGCCGGCGAACCAGATCTGGTGGTCGACCTGTCCGACCGTCAACTTATCAACGAATTCCAGCTTCGTGACGATCGCGGCCCAATGCAGTTGCTTTTGAGCGTCCAAATACGGGATGTCGCGGATAATGAGGTGCCCGTTGTCGATCGCGACGGCGTAGCCCCTCTCGACGAGGCGTAGCAAGTCAGCGTTATGATTGACCAGTTGGTGAAACACTGAAAGTCATGCCCTCCGTTACTTCCACAGAATCACCAGGCGCAAGAATCCCTTCCCGTTTTTCTTGGGGGCCCCTCGTGTACTTCACCGAGTACGTGATTTCGGGATGCTGCGCATAGTCTGGCACGTCGAGCGTGACAACCTGCGCGTAGGTGATTTTGCCTTTCGGCCACTCTTTTTGCGTTCCGTTTACGATGATCGTGACCAATTTTTTATCTTCTGCCATTGTGTCGTTCTCCCATTTTGAATCTGCGAAGCTACCCAATCAAAGGCCGAAACCCGCTTTCAGCGAATGCTCGGCGACTCCACGCTGCGTCGCGCTCGCGGAACACCCATAAGCATGGCGTTTCGGGCGCTGCATCGTGAAGAAGGCCAGCGGTGCCGCTGCCGGATGCACAGCACCTCACAACCTCATGCCAGCCGCGCCGCCCTCGAAGGCCGCAAGCTTCCGGCGAAGTCGAAGAACGCGGATACGAAGTGCGCCCGGCGCCGCCTTGCTTGCGACGGCAAGCTCCTTGTACTCGAATCCCTCGCCAACGGCGCGAAGGAGCGCCCACTCCTCGGCGGTGACCCGCGCGCTCATCCGCAGCAGCAGCCGCCGGGCATGCAGGGCATTCTCGGGAATCGGTTTGACAACAAGGTCGTCGGTATTCAGGTAGACGTGCCGCAAATGAGTCCGATATCGCTCCTTTCGACCCTCACTTCGAACGGTGCGATCAGCGTCCTCGTCGGAGGCAATCGTGGCAGTAAGTATTCGGTTCAGGCCCGCTTCGAGTCCCCAGGTGTGGTCATCTACCTGGCGCTTGCGCGCCAGCTTGGTCTGGAGGCGCAAATAGGCGCCCCAATGAAGAGGAAGGTCCGGCATGCTGCTCACCCCTTTTCTGTGCAGGCCGCTATTGGCCTGCGGGTTCGCGCTAACGTCACATACGACTTATTCGCCGCCGGTTCCTCGCGCCGGGACATTGTGCCCGGCGACGCGGATGATCGGTGGCGGTTGCTTATGCCTATTGGGAACCGAAACGGAGGGGTTGTTACACTTGACCTCCGAACGGACGGCACAGGCAACTCATAGTGTATCTCTGAACTTCAAGATTTACTATCGATCAGGATTAGCGATTAAGAGCCTGACCGGTGTCACCTTGAATTTTACGCGGTGAGCTGGATACGATAGGTTTCAGACCACTCCCGGCGAAGCGCATCGAGCAGCCGGCGGTTTTCTTCGCTCGCGTCGCCGAGCCGGCTCTGCGTTCGCGCCAGCGACAGCAAGAGAAGATCGAGGGCAATAATGGGCTCCGGCTTTGTAGCGGTTGGCGTCGCCCCGACGGTGCCGCCGTCTCCGTCGGCCTGCGATGCCTCAATCTTCCTCACCGGTTCATAAAGCTCGCTGAAAAACGGGTGGGCAGTGTTGACAGTCAGAATGACCCGGCCAAACTGATGCTTCACGTCGTAGAAGGGCCAGTACTCATCATGTTTGAAGTCGATGATGTACTTCGAGTTCTTCACGCGTTCCAGGGCCTGTTCCTGTGTCTCGTCGCCTCGTTTCAGCGTGACCGCGAGGCCGCGCAGATTCTCTTCGAGCTGTGCTTCCTCCTCCGGCGTGATCGCGCCGGGCAGGGGATTTTGCTGAAACGAGTCGACGTCCGCGGCTTTCGCCTCGCTGGCGCTCGGCTTCGCAGGTTCGCGCGTCGCCGCCTGCTGTCCCTGAAACCGTTTGATCTCATCGTTGATTGTGGTGATCTCGCCGCCGATCGCCTCTTTGATCGCGTCCTCGACGTAGCCTTTGAGGCGAACACCTTGTTTGTTGGCGGCCACACCGAATGCTTCGTCGAGCGCGCCTGGAAAATCGATTTGCACCCTATACCAGTGAGCCACGCTGTGTCTCGTCGTCAGCCACGGCATCGGACCGGCAAAGACTTCACGATCGTTCCGCAGAATTGACACCGTGTTGTCGTCGAATACTTTCAAGTCGTTGCGTAGTATTTTACGCGGCAATGAGGACCACTCCTCTACGGGCAACCGATACAGCTTGATTGTGACCGGAGCCGTCTCTTCGCCTCTTTCCGACATCTTGATCGGCACTTGTTTAGAGACGATCAGTCGGCTCAACTTCACTTGCAGTTCCTCCAGACGCATATGACGGGCATTCGACATCGAGTAGGTCGGATCGACCGGTTCAATGCGTCTGTTGTTAACAAAAAGTTTCAAACCGGCGCCGAGCGCCCTGCGGTAGACCCGCGCCATCTCCTTCACTGCATGATCAGCGAGCGTGCCCGATTTCGTATACGTGAGGCGATCGCATTGCGGCATGTAGACGATCGTCCCGGAACGGCCTAGACAGTCTGCGATATCCTTGCTGCTCGACGCGAGCAGCTCCTGTTCCAAATGATCCTTGGGATATGACATCGGTTTCGTAAAAAGTTCAGCCACCTCATCTGGAAGCGCGGTGAGCAACTGCGGTTCGGGGAGTTCGATGAGGTTGCTTCGATCTTTTCCGATCGCGTCCACGTCCAGCGTCATACTGTAGATCGCGCCCGGCTCCTGCCACGAATACAGTTCCATGACGGGGCTCATGCTGAGGGCAGCGGTTTTCATACCCATGCCGAAGCGACCGATGTCATTGCGGTTGCCGAATGTTGTCGAGCCGCCGAGGGCGGTAGCAACTTTCAAAACCGTCGGCGACATGCCGGGGCCGTTGTCATAGACGCCCGCATCGATCTGGTACTCGCCTCTCTTGCCGACCTGCCGGAAGTACACCCGGATCTCTGTAGCGCCCGCCTGGATCGCGTTATCAACATGCTCGCAAAGCGCAGACGTAGTGTGGTTATAACCGACGTCACGCAGTGATTGGATCATCGTCTGCCCGAAGAAGAGCGGTACAGTCGCGTTCTCCTTCAAGATGCGAGCCATAACGGCCTTGCCGCCCCGCGGCGCATCCGCGCCCCAGGCCAAGGCGTTCGCGTCAGTCTGCTCGTGGGAATCCTGCTCGGTGATTGCCATGATTTGCTCCTTTTTTGTGACACCGGCTATTCGGCGTCGGGGAGGCTAATTTAGCCCTCACTTCTTAGGAGGCGAGTAGAGCGGTTTGTTACACGGGGCCACAATCGGCGGGCGAGCCTGTAAGCCGGACTCAATGAAGGGTCTTTTGCTTTCAATAAGTTCCATAGAATCAACAAACCTACATCGTCAATGAAGTCAATTTTGACAGCCAAAACAGGTTTTATAGCACAGTTATGGCACAGTTTTTCGTCTGGCTTATGGAGGAGTTGGGCAGGGTCGTTCCCGTGGCAGTAAGAGAATTCAGGGCGCGGTCGTGACGAGGTCAGGGTAGCCATACATGGAAAACATCAATGTTTCCGGGCGCACCTGTCCCGCCTCATCCAAGTGGCGATGCTTCTCGTAGAGGCCGTACTTCAGCAGAAGTTCCGACAGCTTTATCGCCACTTTGTCAAGATACGTCTCCACATCCACAGGCCGGCCGCTGAACCACAGGATGAGTTCCCCCAACAGGTAGCCCAGTGGCTTTCGAATCTCGAGATCTGTCTCCGCCTTGCGCACCAACGGCAACAGAGGATCGTAGACCAGCGCGGTCGTGAACTGCGTGATGAAGAAAATATCGAGCAAGCTCCTTTCTTCCGTATGGGGCATCGGCTGGTAAATATCCGCCAAAAGTCGGCCCACCAGCATCGAGGCGATGAACGCATCCACCCTCGCCAATGTGGCCACGACCGCATACGCTCCACGACTTAACAGCGACCGCACCACGCAGCCTCGCAGCGCTTCACTTTGCGCGGTTTCACAGGCCGAAACAATCCAGACAGGCGGGATCGGCAATTCCGGAAGCAACTCGCTAAACTCTCTCCACTTTCCATTGATCCGAAGGGATACCGCATCTTTTGCCTGGTCGTAGTTGCCGTGGCTATCGATCACGACGATCTCGGGAGCGCGGCTCTCGATCAACTGCCGGGCCTCCCCGGCACTCTTCGGGCTTTCGACCCCGAACCTGTTGCCGATGTTCGCCGACGTTTCGATGAATGCATCCGAATAGGACCGGACCCTGTCGGTTTTTTCAATCAGATCCAGAACGAGGACCTTCTCTGGAGCCCGCGGTGTCAGCGAATACGGTTTGATCAAGGCGGCGCTCACGTTGTACCAGGAGTTCATGCTCAGCGGAATCCGAGCCGTTGGCCGGTATAGACAAAGTGGTCTGTCATCCACAAGGGTCCACTCGAACGGATAATCACTGCAAAGAGTGACGGAGGACGCCCGTTTGAGCACATGATCGACGATGCTCGAAGGCAGCGATGCGGCCAGGGTCGACTCGAGCACTCGAAACAGCTCGCTCGCTTTCTTGCTGTCGTGATCGAACGCATTGAGGAAGTTCTTCAGAGCGTTCGGGACGTCTCCCCGAAACGGACGCAACTGTAGAGGAACGCTACCATCGATGGACGAAAGCCAGGTTCCTTGGCAGGCGAGCAACCTCTGCTCCTGGAGAATTGTGTGCCGACTGCTGAGATAGACGTCCTCCGCGTCCGGGGACGAGAATTCCTTGCGCTCCTCTCCCCGGACGAAGTCGGCCGCCGCGAGGACTGCCGTTCTGCGGTCTTTTCCCGTTGCGAGATCAGCGGTCACCCCTTCCGAGGGACTCTTGACGGTGTCCAGTCTGGGGACGGGCACCGTCAGGAATGGCCGTCGTATATCTCCGCCCCCGGAGACAATGCGACCGATCCTCATAAACTGGTGAAACTTTTCCTTCGCGCCAGCGGAGCTTCCCAGGAACTTCGCTAGCCGATTGATGTCCGCAGGCTTGAGCGTTGTGTTTGCGCTCTTCGGGATGCCAATGCCGTACTCTCTCGCCATCATCACAGAGCACGCGGCCGTAGCCCAGTTCAACATCGCTGGTGCAAACACCCGCCCATCATCGAACTCTGGAGGGAGAAGCGCGGGTTCTTCCGCAGCGTTGGAGAGCCGGTTATAGAGGATGGCCGCGCTTCTCCCGGCCCAGGGTTGGGGGCTCGGCAGGTAATCGATGAATTCGAGTCGTGGCCTGAGACGAAGAAGATTTGCAGTGTCGATTCCTCGCGCCTCTTCGGGTATTTGATCCGCAAGCTCGGGGAAACCTTTCAGCCGAACTAGGAGCTCACCCGTCACGCGGTAGAACTCACGCAGGTCGGCTAAACCCTTGAGCAACCCGGCGCTCACGCCCGAAATGGACTTCGCTTCGCGCAGAGTTCGTTCCGAGGATGTGAGCAACGCGATGGGGCGAACGCTGGTCAACTTCGGCAGCCAACCCGGAATTACGTTGCCTGTCATGACCACCACAGCTGGAGTCTGCAGCATCTCTTGCCAATACGAAGGATGAGCTTCGGTCGGCAAGATCTTCCGGAATTGAGGAAGCTCCCGTATCCGGGACATCGCAGCGGTAAAATGCTTCTTCGTGGGCAACAGCGCGAACAGATTGGAAGGAAAGAGCTGAAGGGCCATCAAGCAGCGCAGCAGAAGGAATTCGTCACTATCGATCAGGTGGAAGCTGGAAAGATGCCTCATATCCTGGCGTCTTCTCTCTTCCACGAGGATGTACATAAACGACGTGCGACGCATGTTCGGTGTCGATCGTTCGTCAGCCACTAGCATCGTTTTTTCACTACAGTTGTGAAGATAACACTTTGAAGCTTTTCTGAGCCTTCCCCTATGCTAGGCAATCCGCAGCCCACGGGGTTGCTTTAGCGGTTCCTTTAACATAGCCGCCTACCCGCGCTTTCTCCGTTTTTACTAGCCCCCAATATTGTTTCCTCGGTGGAACTCGCGGTGTCGTGATGGTAACGTCTAGCCTTCGATACAATTGGTTTCGGGGCCCAAATGAACTCTATACGATTCTAAATACAGCCCTATGGCCTGCATTTCGAAAACCGACTATGTGCTTTGGCGGGAGTGCGCCAAAAATGCTTGGCTCAGGCTGCACAGGCCCGACATCTACTACACCGCAGAACTGACCGAGTTCGAGCAGTCGATCATCGATGCTGGAATCGAAGTGGAAGGGGCCGCACGTGCACTTTTCCCCAGCGGCACTTTGATAGCGGGCTCGCACAGCGAGGCGCAACAAAAGACAGCCGAGCTGCTAACCGCCAAAAGCGGAACGTTGTTTCAGCCAGTGTTTGAGAAAGACGGCCTGCTCGCCGCGATTGACGTTCTGCAATTCGATCACGCCAAAGGTCAGTGCTCGATTTACGAAATAAAATCTTCGACCCAACTCGAAGATGAACATCTCTACGATCTGACGTACCAGGTGGTACTTCTCCGCAAAGCCGGACGTAGCGTCACCCGCGCCTGCCTGATTCACCTAAACCCGAACTACACACGTCAAGGTGAGCTCGACCTAAACCATCTTTTCGCGATTGTCGACATGACCAGCCAAGTCGACCAGGTTGCCGCCAGCGTTGCACTGGGAATGGAGCAAGCACGCGCCTACCTCCTGGCGGAAGCAGAGCCCCAAGGCCCGTGCTCTTGTATCTATAAAGGAAGGTCTCGGCATTGCAGCACCTTCCGATACTCGAACCCCAAAGTACCGGACTACGGCATCCATGACATCGCGCGCATTGGCAACAGTCCGCATACGCTCAGGCAATTAGTCGATGCCGGCGTCCTCACACTCGATCAAGTGCCTTCGAACATCAGGTTAAGCGATGCGCAAAAAACGCAAGTACGCGTTTACCATTCGGGCGAAATCGTGATAGACAAGAGGTCCATCGCACGAGAGTTTGGAGAACTGAATTTTCCCCTGCACTTCATCGATTACGAAACGTATGCCCCGGCGTTGCCACGCTTCGACCGCTTTTTCCCCTACGACCAAATCCCTCTGCAATACTCAGTGCATATTGTGGGATCGCCGGGGGAGCAACCGATTCACTGCGATTTTCTCCATTCTGGCAGCGCCGACCCCACGGCTTCCTTTCTCTGCTCTCTCGAACAACACGTCGGCTCCTTTGGCTCGCTTATTGTTTGGAACAAATCGTTCGAATCACAGGTAAACGACCGAATTGCGCAACGGGTGCCTGAGGCGCGGAGCTATCTCGCTGAAGTCAACGACCGAATGTACGATCTCAAAGACATTTTCGCAAAGCAGTACTTTGTCCATCGAGACCTCCTCGGGAAGACTTCGATTAAGAGCGTCTTGCCAGTCCTCGCGTCAGAATTGAACTATTCGACACTAGCCATCCGGAACGGGGCGTCGGCAGCCCTCGCTTGGAGCGAACTGCTTTCTGGAGACCTGACCGCGAAAGAATCGGCTGACCTCGCCGCCAAGCTGAGAGCGTACTGCACTCTCGACTCTTACGGAATGGTTGCCATTTGGCGGGCGTTGCTTGCTTTGGTGGAAAGCTGAGCCGCGATGGATGTACTTACGCCAAAACTGCAAACCAAGAATCTCCGCCGCGCCTCGGATGCGGCCGCCTATCAACTCTATCGCGCGGCCCAGGAATGGGATCTGGTCGATCCGATTCTGATCAAGGACCGCCAGGACTTAAAGTCCGAGCACAAGTGGCGCGACCACATCGAGCCCTACCATCACCAGATCAAGAACTTGATCACTTTCTGCCGACGCTTGCCCGTGACCTTGCTGGCCGACGATGTCGGGCTTGGTAAGACAATCAGCGCAGGCTTAGTCGCAAGCGAGTTGATGTCGCGAAACAGGATTTCGAAATTCTTGGTGGTTTGCCCAAAGCTGCTGATGCCGCAGTGGCAAGAGGAACTCGAGACTAAGTTCGGTATCTCGGGAGTCCGCGCCATAGGTAAAGAGCTGCTCGAAGCCAAGGTTCCGGAAGGCGGTGGCGCGGTCATTACTACGTACCAATCCGCGCGCATGTACCTCAGCGCCCTGGGGCAAGCCGGCTTTGAAATGTTGGTACTGGACGAAGCCCACAAACTACGCAATTTATACGGCGCCAACCAATCTCCGCAAGTAGCGTTGCAGTTCCGCGAGGCACTGACCAACCGCATGTTCAAGTACGTGCTGATGCTCACAGCAACACCCATTCACAACCGGCTTTGGGATATTTATTCTCTCGTGGATTTGTTGGCCGTTGCTCGCGGCCATCAGAATCCTTTCGGCACGGAAGGCATTTTTGCGAGAACCTTCATCGCCGACAACCGGATGGACGCGCGACATCTCAATCCGCAGATGCGGGAGGCATTTCGTTCCGTTGTTTATGGCTATATGTCGAGGATTCGCCGCGCGGATGCAAACCTGCATTTCCCAGAACGAGTCGTGCAGCTCCATCGGGTCAATCCTTCCGCCGAAGAACTCGAGCTAATCGGCCTGATCGCCGGGCCGATCCAGAAGCTCAATCGCCTGTCCCAGATTTCCATTCTGCAGGCGCTCATGAGCAGCCCTCATGCGCTGCTTGCGCAGCTAAAACAGATGGCCAAGAACAAGACCATTCCCGAAGGCCTTGCAGAGAGCGTCGAACAGGTCGTCGCGCGAATCCGGGTGACCGCGAAATTACAAGGCCTGGCCACGCTGGTCGATCGCCTGAAGGCCGAACAACCGGAGCGCTGGCGCGTGGTGGTATTTACGACGCGGCGCGAGACGCAAACGACGATTGAAGCGTTTCTCGGAGAGCGCGGGATCACCTGTGGCCTCATCAATGGAGATTCCGGCGAACGGAATCAGCGGACGATTGTCAGATTTAGGAAAACGGTCCCGGAAATTCACGCCATCGTGTCGACCGAAGCGGGCTCAGAAGGCGTCAACTTGCAGGCGGCCAATGTGCTGGTAAATTTCGATCTTCCTTGGAATCCCATGATTGTCGAACAGCGGATTGGCAGAATTCAGCGATTGGCGTCCGAACACGCGAGCGTCTGCATTTTCAACATCATCCTGAAGGGGACTTTCGAGGAATACATTGTCGGCAGACTCATGGAAAAGCTACAAATGGCGTCTCACGCCATCGGTGATATTGAGGCGATTCTTCAAGCCTCGGGCGTAGACGAGGACGACGAAGATGTCACCCCAGATGGCACTGCTTTCATCGAGAAAATTCGTGAACTCGTGGTCGCCTCCTTGGCGGGTAAGAACGTCGAGACAGCAACGCGACTGGCGGAGAAAAGCATCAACGACGCTAAAGTAGAACTCCAGAACCAAGAGAAAAACATCGACGCGATGCTCGGCGGAATGGACGGTTATGGCGACACGATTCCCTATCCCAACCTGCCGCGTGCGATGAAATCGATGGAGCCGGATGTCTTCGTTCTCGCTGCCCTCACAAGTCTTGGAACTGACTTCAGGCCCGAATCCCCAGGCGTCTATGTGAGCGAACGCGACGGAAGAATCGATCGAATCTGTTTTGACGAGGCGCACAGTTCGAACGCCGTCCTTTACCGTCCTGGCTCGCCCGCCTTTAGTAGGCTTACCAGTCGGCTCGCCGGGGACTCCTTGCACCTGATCCATGACGTTGATGAAAAGCCAGCTGCCCGCGCGGAAACGAGCGCCCGGGAATGGGTGGATAGCTTCGGCGGAAATTTTCGTAGCGCGAAGATCCAAGGCGTGGAGCGATCCTTCACAGGCACTGCGGTCGTGAGAGTCCGGGCCACGGTGGGTCACGACAGCTACGAACGCCTCGTGGAAGTGGTCATTCCTCCCGGAGAGCAATGGCTCCCAGCCGGAGTGGCAGGGGCAAGCCCGATATCCGACCCTCTCAAAAACCCAGAGGCTGTGGGCCTCGCATCGGCGATTCTAATCGAGAAGGCCATGCAAGACGAAGGTGTGGCCGAATTCTGCCGCTTTTACCTTGACCGTCGCGAGCAGGAGCTGCAAGCGGCGGGAACGGACGCGCGCAAGAGAAAGAAAATCCAAGACGACTTTACCCCTCAGCTGGAAGCATTTCTGGTTGGGTTAGAGGGAACCGTCCAAAGAAGACTTCAGGTGAACGGAATGTTCGACTTTGGATCGGGACCAGCTTATGAAAGCGTCATCGCGATCATTCCTGCAGAAAGCCGAATCGTTCGCTCACCCGAGCTTTCGCGCTGTTCTCGCACACAGAAATTGGCCCCTCTCGAGTGCCTGGCACGGTGCGAGATGAGCGGCGTTCCAGTCTTGAAACACCTGCTCGAGAAATCAGATGTGAGCGGCCGAATGGCACTGCCCGAGTTTATGGAGCAGTGTGCGGCAACCGGCAAGCACGCCCTGCGCGACGAACTGGAAGAGTCGGCGGTTAGCAAACGGCGGGTCGCGAAGTCTCTCCTGAAAACGTCGGGAATCACGGGCAAAAGGGCGGAGCCACAGTACTTTGGGAAATGCGACTTTACGGGAATCGAAGCGCTCGAAGGGGAACTGGGGACTAGCCAAGTGTCCGGAAAGAAGTATCGCGCAGACCGGCTACAGCGCTCCGTCGTGAGTGGGAAAACCGGCTACGTCGACGAATTTGCAGTCTGCTCGGAGACAAATCACCCACTCTTGCCCGAAGAAGGGGAAAAGTGCGAAGTAACCGGAAAGCTCGTGGTCCCAGGGATATTGGAGCGATGCGAAGTAAGCGGGAAACGGGTTTTACCGCGCGAACTCGAAAAATCAGTCGTGACGGGGAAAAAGGCGCTCAAGCAGCTCCTCGTTTCGAGCAGTATTTCCGGGGCGCGGTTTCTTGAGACCGAGGGTATTGTCTCGGCCACCGGGAAATATTGTCTCAAACAGGAAGCGAAGCTGTGCACTTGGAGTTCCCGGAAATGCCACCCCGATGATCTGCGAACGTGTCAGCTCACCCGCGTCACGGCGCACTTTGAGTACATGACAACGAATGGAGGAATTCGGCTCGAGCCGCTGCTGAACCTCTTATACGGACTGCAAAGAAAAACGGACAAACCCGAGTTGTGGGCGAGAGTAGCTGAAGATCTTTCTAGAGTCCTCGACGGACGGTTGCAGGTTGAGGCGGCCGTATCCTCGCCTGGAGGAAATCACTTGGCTGTGTGCCTCGAAACTAAGAGCTGGTTGGGACTCAAGACTCGCCGCGCCGGTTGTCTTTATACGATTCGCGATCGCGCGGCTGCGGGGCGAATCGTTCTTGGCAAGCGCGAACCCGACGGGTGGGTATTAGAGAAAGTGTTCTAGTTCCCGCGAATCTAAGCTGTGGCTCGGCAAGAACGTCACACCCCTATCGTGGCAAGGGGATACTTATCAATGCTTCCCGGAAAACCCTAAACTCAGGATGCCTTGCTTCGATCGATCGTAGATCAGCTTGCGTGGCTCCACTCCGTAAGTCCTCGGGGCGCAACCTTCCTATTCTGCCAGTGATCCACGATTCTACATTCGGGTGTGCGATTACAAGCCAGTGGTCCAGACCGCCGATTAAAACTCGTCCGAATCAAAGCTTAGGCCGGACCTTCTCAATTTCTTCGAAGATCGCTTTAAGGGTAGGCGGCTCAGAAAAAAAGATTTCTGCTTCCCGTTTGTAGTTTCGCTCAAGTTCAGCGAACGTGTCGCTCACCTGAAAAGCAGGGCTATCTTTGAACGAATCGCCTTCCGGCACTGACTGATCGGCGAACGACTCGCGACAGATTTTTTTCACATCGGCGACGCACACTCGATACGCGTCCGTACCGACGTAAGACTGAATCTCTGGAAGGACGCACAATCGGGACAAATCGTAATAGTGCCGCATCCGGTTGTTCGCGAGATCGTTCGCGTAAGCCGCATGAATGGCGAACAGCTTCTCGACAAACGTCCGCCGAAGATCCTGCAGCTCGATCTCGAAATCCCGTAAGTCCTCAGCTAGATTCTGTTGTCCTTTGTCCTTCGCATATTCAGCGACCATCGATCGGATCGGTCGTTTCACGGAAGCATCAGCCGAGCCTCGATAACCAGCTTCGAAAAGAACATTTCTACCGAGCCCGGCAACATCGCTTGTCACGCTTTCATAGCGGTAGACTGCACTCCGGCTCACCCCGGTTTCCGCGCGAGTCCGGTTGTCTTCCCGATCGAGCCTGAAACCTTTGGTCTCGGCGATGGCGTCCCGCAACCCTTTCAGCCGTGTGTCGCGTTTGGATTTGCCCCAGTCGGCTTCCGTCCGAACCAGGATGTCCAAATCCTCGGAAAAGCGGTCGAGAAGATTCCATCCTTTCGAAAGACTCGTACCGCCTTTCAGGATGAACTCACCTGTATGGTTCGCCGCTAGCACATGCAAGGCGCGACACAGGTAGTAGTCTTTCTCAACGATCGCCGTGCGTTGCCTCTTTGAGTCCGCGACAGCGCGGAGTAAGTCTTTGAAATCAGGCAGGTCGCTTGCGTATTCCGTCATCGGATTTGCCATTCCGCTGCATTCGGAAGAACCGAGCTAACGTTCAAAGCAAAGTTTGTCAGCGGGTTTAAAGACTTCTTCAGCCGTGCGACTTTTCTTGGTGCGCCGAGGTGAGAGCCGATCGCACCAACGAGCGCGCGCACGCGCGGAGATTCGAGACGCGCGAGCCGCACCAAACGACCAAGCGACAGTCGGCCTGATCGAATGAGCTCCATGATCCGCCGGACCGTCTCGGCCGGCGTCGCGTCTGGAATCCGGTCAAGGTCCTTCAGCGCATCGAGCGCTGCAAGTTCGGACGAACCAAGTCCTTCGACTTCATAAGAGGGCGAGATCGTCACGGATCTTATGTTGAAGTAACGCCGTCCGGGGTCCACAGAACGTGTCGGCCTGTTCAGTCGATACGTGACCTTGGGGGAGATTTGTGTGGTAAGTCCGAGACCGTTATACGCGGCCGTTCCGGTTGGAGCATAAGCAATGCCACGATGCTCGAGCAAATGCGCCATCACGTGATCGAGTTCCGGCTTGCTTTCTCCGAATCGGGTTTTCTTCGGAACGTAATACACGCCTCTTCGCACGCGACGAAGAAGACCATCAGGCTCCTTCGAAAGGCGGCTCAAAGCCGCAGCGACGGCCAAAGGAGGAAGCCCGTGGAAGTCCGGATAACTCCAGAGCCGGTCTTCCCCTCCTTCCTCGATACGCTTCCGCACCTTGGTCGCAGTCGAATTTGTACTCGGTTTTCTCACCCCTTAACGCTAGCCGACCCAAAGCTAAATGTCAAGTTCTTTACACCATTTACTTGACATTTGCTCTGCATCAGGCATTCCCAACCGACTTGTTTTCTGTGAGTTGCGCTCATCAGAGACAAGGGCAGTCGTGCTCCTATTTGATTCCGCCTGGAGGCCACGGAGAAACCTTTGGAAAGTCGCGCTCCCGATCAAGCGCCTTGGACGCTACGCCAGCGGGCAATTCCTCGACAGACAAAAGCTTCCACTGTGCAAACGCGCCGTTGAATTCCAAGCGAAAGCTGATCCGAATCGGACGGTCTGGAACGATGTCACCTTGGCGCACTGCAATCGCATTGACATCGAGCCATGCCCAAGAATCGCGCTCGAACGTAAAATCGCCTGAGTACTGCCCCACCAAGCCCGCTGGATTCGCCGTGTATCCATACTCCGCAAGGAAACCGGCGATGTCATCCGAGAAAAATGGGCCTAACGCTGGTACCGACATCGGGTCCTCCAATACTGTTCTACCCAAAACAATGTCACGGCTGAATTATCTACTCTAAGCACCACCCCCGTCACCATCATCACATCTGCCTTCGCTTCTGCCTCCCGCGCCGCCGCCGTCGCCACCTCTGCTTCTGCCATCTCCCGCCTGACATCGCTGCATCCGTATCGTCGTCCACGTCGGCATCACGCCGCTCGCCACTAGCAACTAACCACTGGCGGCCGCCTCCCGTACAATGGACCGCGCCATGTCCGTCAACATTACAAACGCATATGCTCGCTACAGATCTCAATCAAATGCTTTGCTCGATTTTGCAGTTCTTGTCGCTCATGCCGTTCCTGCATTGAAAACTGAGATTCAGGCAGTTAAAGCAGGCACTCTCGCACATCTTCCACGGCCAGATTTCTTCCACAAGAGCAACCGCAGCACGCCTGATGACTTGTTGAAGACAGAGGCGCACTATGAGCGCTACCTAGCGTCTTATGTCCTCCTCGCGCACTTCAGCTTCTTCGAGTCGTTCGTCGAGGACCTCATCAAGGAATTGTTTGTTTTTCATGGAGGCGAGGCGGAATTTCTTGCACGGATCGAAAGCCGGGTTGGATCTTTCTTGGCCCGTCAGGCCAACGAAAAGACGGGAGCGAAGCGTAAATTGCAGGACAGCGATAAGCCGGCATGGCGGCCTCGTTATCGGAAATATTCCCGCGAGCTAGACGACGCAGGATTTCGGTTTCCTGCCGAATTGCTGGCCCCCTATGGCGTGCGAAGTCTGATCGGCAAAATAAAGAATTTGAAGGCCGCTCATATACCCGATCTTCTTATCCACGCGTTTCAACTGAAGCTTTCACAAACGGAAATCGACAAATATCACCAAGTTAGGTCGGCCAGAAATGCTGTCGCCCACGGCGATCCCATCACTCTGACGATGAGGCAAGCGGTCGAGATGAACCGCACGTTGAGAGACCTTGCGGTCAAGATCGCTTCTTATATGACGGACAATTTCTTCGTCATTGAAAAGTACATCCCCTGACTCGTCCAGCTTCATATCTTGTGCATATGTGAATCAAGCCGCGTCGATGCTATGAGTTCTATGTAGAGGGCGTATTTGAGTTGGCCGATGGTACTTTAAGAGACTTCACCGCGAGATAGTCGTCGACTTTGCCAGGTGGAATCGAGACTGTCCACGCCTTCGCGTTCTCCAGCACCTCCATGGCTGAGGAGAATCCCGAAGCGAAGCCGCGGTCAAGGGTGACCGTAGGGAGCCGTGGAGCGGGCTTGCCCCTTGACGGCGGCGGCAGCGGAGGAAATCGGCGTCTATCTGCTAATGCTGTGGCTTATATCCTGAATTTGTTCCTGCACTTGGCTTCGTGCGGCTGGCGGCTCGATCTTCTGTGCTGAGGGCGCGGACTCCCGGCTCGGCTCGATTGCGGATCGGTGGGACACGTCGCGCGACAGTTGCTCAGTCAAATGCTTTTTGTCGTTGGTATAGAGCTGCGCGTCATAGCGCCCCCGTGAGACGGCCACATAAGCCAACCGGCGATTGACAAGCCTTTCTCCTGCCTGTTCGGTGTCCACGTGAACAAATACGCGGTCGGCGGTTTGACCCTGGCTGCTATGACTTGTTACCGCATAGCCGAAATCGAGATGCGGATTCTCTTTGACGCTGAATGCGACTGTGCGGCCCGAGTCGAGGCGCACTTGCAGGTTGTCCGTATCGTCGATCTTCTCGATGGTTCCCAATTCGCGGTTCGCAATGTGCTGCTCTCGGTTTGGTGCGGTAAACTGGACGCGGTCGCCTTGTGCGAGCGAACGTTCGGTTTCGCGGTAAAGCGTCACTCCTTGCAGGCGGCGCGGATCGTAGCTCACGTGCTCACCGCTCTGCTTTTCAACGGTCACGACATTTTCCTTCGCGTTCACTTGCTTGACTCGGACGTATTCTGCCGCTTGAATACCATGTATTTTGCTCCCCTTGGAGTACCGCAAGATATCTCCCTGCGCGTACTGCTCGGCCCACTGCCGGTCCGCGCCAGTGGTCTCCTGCCGCGCGACGAGCACTCGCACGCTTCTCTCCCTGTGGTCCACTTGTCCGCTCTTCTGCATTTCCGAATGGATCATCCGGTTGATTTCCACGCGTGATTGGTTGTCGGGCGAGACAACGAGTGTTCCTTCCGGCTGCTTCGTGTAAGCCTTCGCGATTTCGTTAAGCCGCTCGCCGCGATCCGCGATTTCATGCACGCGGCCTTGCGTGTCGAGCTTCTCGATTGCTTCTCGCACATTGCCGCGCGAGAGCTGTTCCACGGCTTCTTTCAGTGAAGGGTCTTTCTGCCGCACGATCTCATCAAGCCGTGCCGTCTGGATTCCCGCTTCCTGCAACTGCTGATATGGTGTTCCGGCTTCGACGGCTTGGTGCTGGCGTGTATCGCCTACCAGTAAGACGCGGTCGTTGTCCTTGAGCCGATGCAAAAACTCGTTCATTTGTTTCGTGCTCGCCAGACTCGATTCGTCCAGCACGTACAGACGCTTTTGTCCATCGTTCTGGTCCTCGCCTCGTGCAAGATGCCTTTGTAGTGTGCTCGATTCAATTTCGGCTTCACCGAGTTTCTGTGCTGCCCGCGATGTCGGCGCAAATCCTTCGACCGCATAGCCCTCCCGTTCGGCGGCTTGCCGAACTGCGGACAAGGAAGTCGTCTTTCCGGCGCCGGCGACTCCTTCAAGCGCAATCATTTGATCGCGGCTGGACAAGATTTGGTCAACCGCCACACGCTGGCTGTCGCTCAGATGGAGATGATCTTTCTCGACTGCGCGGCGCGTATCGGTGCTAACGAGCGCTTCGCGCTTGTTCTGCCCATCGCGCATCATCTTTATGGTGTCGCGCTCGTACTCCAACATCTCTTGGGTCGTGAATGTCCGGCCCGGTCTGCCAGTTTTCTGCTCAACTCCGATAAACTCGCCGCTCTCCGCGCGCCTTTCGAACTCGGCCCTAACGTCGGTTAGTGTTGCCTCGCCCATCGACCGCCTCAGCGCATCCCGCAGCAACTCCCGCTCATCGACGACGGCCTCTCGCTCCAAATTCCTTTCCTTAGAGAATGTAACAGCGGATCGCGCCGTCGTGCGCGGTGAATCCTGTTCGATTCGGGATTCTCTCCCTGTGGCCGCTGCCACTGCACGCGCTGGCTGATTTCCGAACTCTTCGGCCATCTGCTGGTGACGCTGTTGCATCTCGGCCCGTGAGAGTTCGAGCTTGGCTTGCCGGGTCTTATGCGCGGCGATTTGTGCTGCGTCGGCTCCTCTTTGATTCTCTTTCGCGAGATGTTCTTCAATCTGCTGGCGGCGCGGACTCGACGCCGCGAGATATGCTTCGGAATAGCCAGTGATTTCTGGCTGTCCGCTCTTCCCACGTTCGACTTCGTAGCCTAGCCCTTTGAGCCGTGCGGCTAATTCCGAGCGGTACACTGCTGTCGCATACTGCTGCGTCTTGTAGAGCTCCCGTGGTTGCAGCGAGTAGGTTCCTCCATCCTCTGTCTCCGTAAGATTAAAGAAAACCACATGCGTGTGAAGTTGCGGGGCCGCGTAACCGTCTACTGGTCTTGCGCTGTCGTGTTCGAACTTCGCCGCTGCCCATTTCCCGGTTGTCTCTGCCGGTAGGTTCCCGCCGATGCGTGCCTGGACGTATCGTTCCAGTTCATCAAGCGTGACGGCAACGCTCTGTTGATGCGCCTCCCGAATTCGTTCGTCGCCGCCTACGAGCGCTGTGAGCGATACGCTTTTCGGTGCTGAGAATGTTGCGTCCCAACCTGCGCGGTGTTCCATCGTGCGTACTCTCTGGCCGTGTTCGTTCACATATTCTCGTGCTGCCTTGTGGCGGACGAGCTGCTCACCAGTGATCGGGTGTTGCCCTTCCGTGAGGCGCTGAAAGTGTTCCTCGCCAACCTCGCCGCGTAGTCCCCATTGTTCGGCAAGCCTCCCATGCCACTGTCCGCGTATTTGGTCACCCTGCGTGTAATAATTCTCGCGGCCGTTGGAGAACTCTTCTACGTGATACGCCAACGCTTGACTTGCGCTGATGGGATTGGAAATGGTCAGCATCGTGGTGTTGGCCTACCGGAAAAAATGCCCTTGCCATGTACTAGTTCGTTTCAATTCCTGTTCGCGGTCCTGCCGAATTTCGTGCTGCGTGAGTTTCTGTTCCATCCCGCCGCCATCTCCCGCCGCGGCCGCTGCTGCTTTCGGCGGGTCTTCCGGGCGGATCTCCGCTGGTCGCTGAATAAACCTCGGATGGTTTGCAGGAAGCTCGACGACCGGAAAGCTCATCCGCACCACAAGGTTTCCGCTCTTGAGATACCCGCGCAGGTTCTCAAGGCCAGTGATTTCGGAATCCATCACCAGCGGCACAACGTCGCGTTCATTGTTGTAGCTAGTCGTATTCCGCTGCCCGCCGATCTGGCCGCTTGAACGGCTCTCTCGCAAGCGTTCGATCTCGATTCTTCCAATGGCGTCCGAAATCCACTTCGCCGCGTTCGGCTCGCTGGTGCGGAGGAAAATCTTCGTGGCTGGTTGTGAGAGCATGGCCTCGGCCTCATGGCCGTAGCGCGTCTCTAATTGGCTGCGTCCCTGGAAACCAAGCACAACCGGGTTGTTTGATTTACGGTTTTCGGTGACTGCGGTATGCAGTTGCGGCAAGCGCTGCAACGTTGCCAGCTCGTCCAAGACAAACCACACCTTGCGGGAGCTTGTCTGTCCCTGGTTCATGAGTCGCAGCACCAGCGTATCGAGCCACAAGCTCGTGAGGGGCAGAAGCCGTTCGCGCGTTTCGGAAGTGCTTGTAAGAAATACCCAACCCTTGCGTTGCTTCGACCATTCCGCCGCGCTCCAACGTCCGTTCCCTTCGTTTTCTGAGGGCAAGAGTTTCAGAGAATCGGCAACCATGTTGAGTGAAGCTAGGATGCCGCTTCGCTGTGTTGGTGCCTGCTTGTCGATCATCGCCGCGTACTGCGTGCCTTTCACTCGCCGGTCGATCTCTTCCTCATGGCACATCCACCAGGCCATCTGCTCGGGTGTCGGCCTATAGGTCAGAAGGTGCGCGAAGATTTTCCTGGGTCCTTCAACAAAGAATTGGTTCTCGTTGCGGCGGTCTGGAAATAAGGATGTAGCTAAGGTGAGGGCTTCCGCCGGGTGTCGCAGTTCTTCTCCAGGACTCCAGTACGGCATCCGCTCGTCTAGAGGATTGAGAATGGCATCGCCACGCTCGGGGCGATAGAACTCCGGTGCGTAGTCGAGTGCCGGGTCATAGACGATTGCCGTTTCCCCGCGCGCTTCGATCTGTTGCATGATTTTTCGAATCAGCGTGCTTTTGCCGGTGCCGGTGTCACCCATAATAAGGATGTGGTTGGGTTCGATGGCGAGAGGGAGCCTGACCGTGGGCACAATACCGAACAGCTTTTGCAGAAACGTTTTTTCGGTCAGCTCGAAGCTGATGCCGTTCGAGCGATTCCTGCGATTGAAAACTCGCGGCGTGACAAGCTCTGGTCCTTTGAGCCTTCGGCCTTCCCTCCGCTCGCGGGCACGAGCGGCGTCCTTCGGAATCGCTACTGCGAGGCAAACTAAAAACACCACCAAGCCGCCCCACAACGCGGGCCTCAGAAAATCCATAAGCGTCTGATCTCGGTAGAACGAATGGCCGAGAAGCTCGTGCAGCTTTCCGCTGTTGATCTCCACTTGCTGCAGTTCAAGGCGAAGGTCACCAATCTTCGCTGCGTCGTCAGTGAGTGCGAGCGTCGTCTCACCACTCTCCGTCTTTACTTCTGTCACCTCGCCTTCGGCGGCCAAGTGGCTGCCTTTCTTCATAACAACGGTCAGCATTTGATAGTGGTCGCTCTTCGCGAAACTGGTCACGCTTCGGAGTCCGCTACGGATGTACGTTTTTAGATAAAACCGCTGCAAAGGTGTCCATGCATTGGTGTAGCGATGGGCGCAGATTGCCACCATGCTTAGGAGCGCTAGAAACACAGCTGTCCAGGTCCACGCGGCATGTCGATTCGGCCAGACGCCTGCGTGCTTATTTCGACCCCATTCCTGACTCATGATTGGCCTCCTGCAACCGCTGCCGCCAGGCGCTCTTCCGCCCTGCTGAATCTCTCTTGGTCCGCTCGCTCGGTAAGCACCTGCAATTCACGCTCGCTCAGTTCCACTTGCTGTCCAATTTTGCTGAGGGCGTTGAGCAGGATCATTCGTAGTGCCACGAACTCCGCCAGTAGGGTCCGTTCCGTTACGCTGGGCTTGTTTAAGTCGCTAGAATTCGCGTGTGCCAAAAGCACTTCGCGGCACCACTCACCCAGTGTCAACCCTTCGCGCTCGGCCACAGCAACGAGCTGTTCGTACTCGCTCTCGGTCATTTTCGAACCAACGGTTCGGTTTCGCAGTTGATCGACTGGCATAGCAGGAACTCCTTGGATGGAACTTCAAAACCGCTCGCCGTAACGGGGGCGAGCAAAATCAACAAGTTAACGAAGAGCGCCGGAAATTTGCCGCCAGCGCCCGCAGTTTGCTAACCCACATTGCGTGAACACGTTAACCAGCAGCGCTGCGCGGCGCTTTGCAGCACCCACTTTGGGGTGGCGTGTCCGTCGCCACACCCGGTGCCGAAGGCACCGTTCTTCGCCAAGCCGGGAATGGCAAACGATTCGCGCTATCAGCCCTGCTCGCCATACTCCAACCGAAGCTCCTCAAGCCAGCGTTGAATCTCCGGGAACGCACCCGCTTTCTGAAACAGTTCCCTCAGGGCAGCCCACTCTTTCTCCGTGAAGTCGATGCTCACGTCGTTCTGCCGGAGCCGAAGCGTGACCTGCGTCACGCCCTTCTCCTTGCTGGGCGTTGCGACAAAATGTCTGCCGTTCCACGACCGCTTCATCGGCCAGCCGTCGAGCATGGCTCGAAATTCGGCCAGGTCTGGATACCGCGTAAGCAGAAAGCTCAGACGCCGGCTACTGCCCAAGTCAATCGAAACGCCCAATTCAGGGCAGCCCACAGCGGTAAAGGAGAGCTCGAATTCGTCCACCTGTAGGGAATCGGGCAGGATAATCCGGCGTCGAAAATCATCTTCGTTGGGACCTAACGGACGCACGGGCTGCCGGTCGTGCCGTAGCCAATGGCCCCGAGCGGCGAGCGCCCAAAGCGTCGGCCAGAATGGTGCAAGAACTTGATCGAGTTTCGTGCTCTCGATTCCCTCGTCGCGAATTGCAGCGAGAAGGCATCCGGCCACTGAGCCGGGTCGCTCCCATTTCTCAGGTGATTTAAGCAGCTGCCTCCGTGCGGCGATCTGTTTCAGAAGCGCCTGATGTTTCTGTTCGGGGTTCTCGTCGCCTGCCCGAGCGCCAGCGGAGTCGGCACCGAGGTTGCGAACGTAATACCAAGTGTGTTTTGAGCCGGGGTTCTTCCGGCTCAAGTAGACGGCTTCAAAGGAATCGAGCAGCGCGAGATAGGATTCCCTGGACGGAATTGCAGGCCAGAGCAACGGCGGCTCCTGCGTCTCGTCCTCTGCACCAATCTGGATGTAAAGCGCCAAGACATCCCATTCGCCAAGAGCGAGCTCGTGTTGAGATTCCCACTTCTTCCGAACGCGGTAGAGCGAAGCGGTTGGGTTGCCAAGTAGCTCTTGGCGCTGGGTATCGCGGTCGAGTAAAGCAGCACGCTCATCGATCACGAGGAAAGCAGCCTCGCTTAGGGACACTTCGCGGCCTAGCTGCTCGCTGAGGAGCTTACGGTGCCGGTCCAAGAGCTTGAGCCGGTCTTCCGTCAACCGGACGGAGATGACCTCGTGCCGGGGCTGCCGTTTGAGGATGGACATCATGGTTGACAAAACCTCCTACAAGAATGTATTCTGTAGGTGTTACCGTAGCTCATCTACGGTCCGAATGCAAGGGGAATTTTCAAAGCCTTGCCGGGGGGCCAGAGGGCTTCGATAATCTGCAAAGTTTCATCCCGGAGGAAATCGCCGCGCGTAATGGCTTCATCATTCCAACTCGATACCTCGGCGCACACCGAGCGGCACTACGCCGTTACGGAAATCGCCGAAATGTGGAACCTGAGTCCTGACAAAGTTCGCGAACTATTCGAGAATGAGCCTGGTGTGCTTGTGCTCGGAGAGCGAAGTCCGCGCCACAAGAGACGGTATGTTACGCTGCGAATTCCACGCTCCGTGGTCGAACGTGTGCATCATCGTCTGTCGTCGAAGTTAGGGGTCCGGTAGGAGAGTCCCACGATGCTGACCATCTATCGTCGTCACCGAAAGAACTGCAAGCAGAGAATGGCAGGCCGCGACTACCGGCGTTGTCTTTGCCCGATTTGGGTCGATGGCTCTCTGAACGGAATTGAGATGCGGAAGTCGCTCAGGCTCCGCGATTGGCAACGGGCACAAGAACTAGTGCGCCGATGGGAAGCCGAAGGGCAACAGATCGAAAAGCCGAAGCCTCTCACGGTCAAGGAAGCTTGCGACAAATTTCTCGCGGACGCGCAGGCTCGGAACCTGCGCGAGCCTACGCTCTACAAGTACCGCTTGCTATTTCGCCAGTTTCAAGAGTTCGCCTCGCTGCACGGCTACTCATACATCACGGATTTCGATGTTGACGCGGTTCGACGATTCCGCGCGTCTTGGCCGAACAAGAATATTGCAGCGCGAAAAAAGCTTGAAGCCTTCCGGGCTTTCTTCCGGTTTGTACATGAGAGTGGCTGGATTCCGACGAATCCGACAACTCCCCTAAAACCACCAAAGATCACTGAGCCGCCCACTGCTCCATTCACGAAGGAAGAGGTTAAGAGCATCTTGGATGCTTGCGACATCTATCCAGACAAAACCAACGCAGTTCGTTTGCGTGCGCTTGTATTGCTCCTTCTCTATAGCGGGCTACGCATACGAGATGCGGCTACGCTCAGTCGAAATCGCATTCAGGGAGACAAACTTTTCTTGTATACGGCAAAGACAGGAACGCCGGTCTATTGCCCGCAGCCACCCTTTGTCATCGAAGCACTGAGTGCGATTCCGGAAAGCACATATTTTTTCTGGACGGGACTCTCGACACCCAAAACCGCAGCGGGAATCTGGCAAGAGAGTCTGAAGCGGCTCTTTGTCTTGGCCGGAGTTCCTGACGGTCACGCACACCGTTTTCGGGATACCTTTTCGGTTGAGCTTTTACTTGCTGGCGTACCCATCGAGCGCGTGTCAATTCTCTTGGGGCATCAGAGCGTGCGAATTACCGAGAAGCATTACGCGCCTTGGGTTCGTGCGCGTCAGGAGCAGTTGGAGGCCGATGTTCGGCGCACTTGGGAGACTCCTGAACCACAACGAAGGGTACACGGCGGGTACACAAAAAAGCGGGCGCGTGTAATTGCTTTCAAATCAAGAAGAAGGAATGGTGCCGGCGGGGGGAATCGAACCCACGGCCTAGGGATTATGAGACCCTCGCTCTGCCACTGAGCTACGCCGGCACGAAAGCAACTCTTTATGCTACGAACTCCTTCGCTTCAGTGTCAAGCATCTCCCACAACGGATCACAAAACGCGGAATGCGCACATGTCTTTCAGGCAACACAGCCACTCAGCAAGTTCTGTTGCCGCGATCAGGGCTCAGACCAAACGGTTCTGGCACACGTTTCCGTCGGCGCCGTGCTGCACCAGCGGGCTAGGCGATTCGCCGAGTTCTTAAGGCCATACCCGTACCAGTCGAGTACCAAAGGATTTAGTACTACTGTACCGTTGACCAGCACAGTCCTAAAACCTATCCTCCTCGCGTACGCAACCAGCAGTTCCCTCTGACTGGCGAACGCCAGGCGAATCTGAGAGGCGGTTGGCTGTGTACCTATACGGAACAGGTCCGTATCGCGAGTCGATTGACATTTACTTGACATCCCAGATTTTGGGATTAGAGTGTCTCCGGGTGTTTTTCCATCTCGGAGGCAACAATGTCCAGGAAACTCGTGGTAGTGTTGTTCGTCATGGTTGTGCTCGTGGCGGCAATGGGCCTGAGAACGATGGTTACGGCGCACGGAGACGGCTCCGTGATGATGGCAGCAGGCTCGGCGCCAGCGCCGCCAACTCCGTATAAGGCCGGAAGTGCACCGGCACCGCCAACGCCCTATCGGGCGGGCAGCGCGCCGGCACCACCGACGCCCTACTGAGAACCGCGCAGCATCCGCAGAGCTGATTTAGCGTTTTCTGCGGGGGCGTGGATCGGGGCGTAGATTGGTAGGAACGTGCCTGGTCCATTCGCATGTTTCATTTGGTTCCTGGGCTTCCTGTGTGAAGTCGCCGTACTGGTGTGCGCATTCAAGAAGCAGGCCATTCGGCGCTATTTTCTTCTAAATTTATATGTAGCGGGCCTTATCGCGTCTGACATAGGCCGCTATCGCATCCTCACGGAGCACGGCTTCTCTTCCAAGCAGTATCAGTATTTTTATTACTACTCCGACGCGGTCCTCACGCTCTTCCTGTACTTTGCCCTAAGTACCCTGTACACCCACGTTTTCAGCGAACTCAAGGCCGAGAAATACGTAAAGCTCGGCACGATACTGCTCTTGGCCGGCACGGCGCTCTTTACGTACAGCGTTGTCGTGCAGTCATCCGCCAAGCTGGTGACCCAGTTCGTTGTCGAGCTTTCGCAAAATTTGTATTTTGTCGGTCTCGTGCTCACGTACGTTTTGTGGGCCGCGATTCTGAAGCTACGCGAGACGCGCACGCGCCTGATCCAGCTGGTGCTTTCGCTGGGCGTGTATTTCAGCTTGTTCGCGGCGAATTACGCGATCAGGAATCTGTATCCGTCACTGAGCTCGGTCTTCGTTCCTCTGGTACAAGTCTTTGCGACGTTCCTGCCGTTGGCTTGGGCCTACGCCTTCTGGCGCTTGCCTGAAGAGGCGAGACTCGCGCCTTCTCGCTTGGCGGTGATACCGCGATGATGGCCGCCCTCATTCTCGTTTTCTCCATGGCTGCGCTGCTGCAGTTCTTCATCTCCTACTGCCGCTCGCTGATCGCAGCCAGCGCCAAGCAACCCCTTTCCGCAGAGGTTCAGGACGTCACCGGTATCAAGACTACCGCGTCGGGCGACGATTTCGCCCGCGTGCTCCAGCTTCTGCAACTCTGCCCGGATCGCCCCGAAGATCGCAATGGCATCCAGGCCATCGGTTTTTACTTCCGTATTCTGGGCTTCCTGCGCGCCACGGTCGCGCGAATCGCTCCCTCGGTGCGGGCCTGGACGGAACTCGAGCGCGGGCACTGCACGTACTTCGCCGCGGTGACGCTCGACAGGCGTATTGCGTTCAGCCGCGATATGTTTGCCCAGCAAATGGAATCGTAGCGCTTTCCCCGCAGCGCACTTCGCCCCATCTCATCCGACCAAGTAACTTCTTCCGGCTGCCCGATTGGCCACACAAAATCCCCAATATTTGCTTGCTTTTTCTGGGTTCATGATATTCTTTTCGCGTTCCCTCCTCACCGGAGTGGAAGCGTCCGCAGCGCAAAACGACCGGTGACTAAAACATGTCCGCAGTGTGGCGCCATACAGCCAGCGAGCGTATCAGGCTGCCATTTTTGTGATTCCTCAATTGTCGTTGACGCGTCTCCACAGGCGGAAACGTTCGAAGAAAATCGAATGGAAAGCCGCAGCGTGAAGAGGCGCTCCAGCGTGCTGGCGCAATCCGCAGAGCTTACTCGGCCCGATGACGCGTGGCGTGGAGAATTGGCGCAGCGTTTGAGGGCTTACCGCGCACGGCGGCGAAGGGTTGCGCCGAACCTCGCGCAGTCCAACTTGCCTTTCGACGAGCCACAATCTGAGCCTCCGCCTATCGTCGCGGTAGCGTCCGTCGCAGTCGCCGAATCTCCGGTGCCTGAACCCGCTCCCGCCGTGAACGAAGACTTTGCCTTCACGATCGCGATTGGACGAAACGCCGCGACACGCGACGATTCCCGGATGGTGATTGATGTTTCGCTTCCGCCCGTCCCAGACGGGGCTTTTTCCGCGGCACCCGCGACGGACATCAGCGCGGAGCAAACGGGCTTGTATCCCGTGGCCAGTATCGAAGAGCGGCGGCTTGCCGGATTGATTGATGCAGCGTGCCTGCTCTTCGCGTACGGAGGCTTTCTCACGTTGTTCGGGTCGCTCGGCGGGCAATTTACGCTGAGCAAGCTGAGCGCGGCAGTGTGCGTGGCCACGTTCGTCATCGTCTACTTGCAATACTTCGCGCTTTTCACCGTTTTCGGGGGCACGACGCCGGGCATGATGCTGCGCGGGCTGCATGTGGCCAGTTTTTCAGGAGAGCCGCCATCGCCGCGCGAGATGCTTTGGCGTATTGTGGGCTACATGCTTTCCGCCGGCACCATGTTCCTGGGATTTCTTTGGGCCTTGTGGGACGAAGACGGATTGACCTGGCACGACCGCCTGTCGCACACGTATCTGGCTCCGGCTCCGACTTTTGCGGAAATGGATGCGAGGCACGCGGCACATACGCGCTGAACGAGGACCGAAGTAAAGGATCGGCAATTAAGCGCTGAGGTAGCGGGATGCCACGCCTCAAGCATGAGCCAACCTTAGGTACTGGAGCCCATAATCCATGTGGCCCCGCTCTTGCGCGCATCCTATTTCGAATGCGTGCGGGCTATACCGATAATGGCTGAGAGGCTTTTGTCCACGTCAGCTTCCGTCGTGGCCCAGGACGAAACGCTGACGCGCATGGCGGGCTTACCTTGCCAGACCGTTCCGCCGCACCAACAGGTTCCATCTTCCTGAATAGCGCGGACGATTCGTTGCGTGACTCCCTCGCCGCCAAACGACACCAGCACCTGATTGATCACGACGTCGTTCAAGATGGCAAAGCCGGCGCGGCGAAAGCCATCCGCGAAGCGTTGCGCGTGAGCACAGGTTCGTTCGATTAACTCACGCAACCCCGCGCGGCCCTGGGACTTCAACGCGGCCCATAACTCCACGCCACGCGCTCTCCGCGAAGCTTCGGGCGTGTGGTACATCGGCTCGCGAAGCGCGCCGCCTTCCAGATAGGCTGCGGTCATGGTCATCGCGGACCGCAGCGCCATTCCGTCTTTCACCAGCACGATTCCGGAATCATAGTTGACGTTCGGCCATTTGTGAGCGTCGGTGGCCCAGGAATCGGCCTGCTCGAGCCCTGCGGTGAGGTGATGAAATCTCGGAGAGACGCGCGCCCACAAACCAAACGCGCCATCCACATGCACCCAGGCGCCGTGCTCGTGCGCTCGCGCGCAAATCTCGGCGACAGGATCGAAGGCGCCGGTGTTCACGTTGCCGGCCTGCACGCACACAATGGTTCGCTCGGTCAGCCGCGGCAGCTTGTCAACGCGCATGCGCCCCTCGGCATCGACTTCGACGCGCACCAAACGCTTTCTGCCAAGTCCTGCGAGACTCAGAGCCTTGACGATGGAAGCATGCACTTCGTCTCCGACCACAACGTCGATGGGCGGCGCGCCGAACATGCCGTCGTTCGCCACATTCCAGCCGGCGCGGGCCAGAATCGCCTGGCGCGCCGCAACGAGCGCGGTGAAATTGGCAGTGGTCGCACAGGTCACCAACCCCCCGTCGCAATCTCGCGGCAAATCGAGTGCCTCACATACCCAGCGCAGGACGACGTCTTCGAGCTCCGCAGCCACGGGGGACATGACGCGTAGCGCCGCATTTTGGTCCCACGCACCGGCAAGCCAATTTGCTGCGAGCGACGCGGGCAGGGTTCCGCCCTGTACGAAGCCGAAATAGCGGCCCCCAGCGGAGGCCACCGTGGCGGGAGAACCGATTTCATCCAGCATGTCCAGAACTTTGGCAGGATCCGTAGGCACTTCAGGGAAAGGCTCGTGAAACTTCGCGAGATTCGCCACAGTCTCCGCTGTAGGCGCCACGCGGCGATCTGGAATTTCGCGCACGTAACGGCACGCTCGTTCCGCTGCTTGATGCAGAACTTGAGCCCGCTCGGATGCTTCTTTGGCAGTTGTTGGCGTATTCATGCGCTCCTTTCGATGTGCCTTTGACATTCCCCGAAAAAGAGACCGGGGCCTACGCGTGTACCGCGAATTGCGCATTGATGCGTTCCCCGCGTCAGGACTCAGGCTAAGGGTTCTGCGAGGGAAGGAAAGAGCCGAATTGTCTGTGCATGGCCGGTGTGAGGTAGCCGCGTTACACCATCCGTAAAGAATGCCGCGGACGATCCTCTGGGGCCGTATCGAACGGACGTTCGTCCCTGAGCGCTCGCTGACGAAGCTGTGTCCGAATTGTCCTCTCCTGGCCTGATGTCTGCGCTAAAATCCGTGCAACAGAGGTTTTTCATGGCCCGAATCTTAGCGGCAACCGCGCTCGTGCTGGTGCCGATCCTCTCCTTTTCCCAGGAGGTTACAAATCCAAACGTCCCACAGATTCGCGTATCTACCCGTCTAGTGCAGGTCGGCGTCACGGTTCACGACAAGAACGGCCCTGTGGCTGGCCTAACTAAAGACGATTTCACCGTGTACGACCGCGGCAAGCCCCAGACTATCAGTTTGTTCAATGTCGTTTCCTCGAGCTCCCCGGCTCCGCCTGCCGAGCCGCTCCCGCAAAACACGTTTTCCGACCTTCCCAAGTACAATCCAGCGGGGCCGGGCAGCATCACGATCGTGTTGCTCGATAATTTGAACACGCTGTATGGCTCAGCACCGGCCATTTTCGAGGACACGCCGTACTGGACGGAGGACCATGCGCTCGCCAATGCCAAGGTGCACCTGTTGGAATTCCTCAGAAAGGTGGATAAGCTGAACCGCGTAGCGATCTATGGTTTGAGCGACACGCTGCACGTGCTGTGCGATTTCACTGGCGACCGTAGCCAGCTTCTTTCCGTCGTGGAAAACTACGACGCGCGTTCCCGGACGAATCGTGAGATCGTCGAACCGGGTGCCACTCATTTGCCTCAACAGGCGAAAGGCTTGATTGCTCCGCCGATCGACGCGGCGAGCATGGAACTGGCGGGAAATGCAAACGCTGCGCGGGCTATGGCCACTTTGGCAGCGCTTAAAGCCATTGCGGATCACGTGGCCAACATTCCGGGCCGGAAGAATCTCGTATGGCTCACTGCTAATCTTCCTTTCTCCTCCGAGGCCATGGCTGCCATTCTGAGCCCTGCGCAGGTCGCAGCCTATCCCGTGGACGGCCGTGGGCTGCTCCCGCGCTCCGCGATGATGGGATCCGGTGGAATGGACGCGGCGCAGCCGGGGCTGCCGGCGGAAATTGACGACGCCATCGACGGGCCGGCGCGTTCTGAGCAACCCTCGGGCATTGATACGATGCAGCGGCTGGCGGAGCTAACTGGGGGACGAGCGTTTGCTAACGGAAATGATCTCACTGGAGCCATTCGCCAGGCCTTCGACGATGCCGCCGTTCTCTATTCGTTGGGCTTTTACATTGACGCGCATTCTGCCGACGGGAAGTTCCACGAGCTGAAAGTCGTGGTGAACCGGGGTGGAGTCACGGTGCACTTTCCAAAAGGCTATTTTGCCTTGAAAGACGCGCCCTCAACCGACAAGGAGATTCGCAGCAATTGGGTCACGGCGCTGCGCAGCCCTATCGAATCCTCTGCGATCCCCCTGGAGGCGAACATCGACCGCGCTAGCGAGCCAGCACCGAATTCGCTGCGAATCCGGGGCGTCATTGATATGCACGGACTGCGCATGACGGATAACGGGAAGCTGCAACAAGGCGCAGTGGAGGTGACGATTATCGAGCAGGACGCATCCGGGAAGGTTCTATCGCAATCAATAAATCGCCTGAAGCTGAACATTACGCCCGAGAAGTATTCCGCAGTGCTGGCGGCTGGCGTGCGCTTTGAGAAGCACCTACAACCGAAGGCCGACACTACCACGCTGCGCATTTTGGTCGAGGATCTGTCCAGCGCCCGTGTGGGCAGCCTAATTGTTCCATTGTCCCGCGTGAAATGAGCGATGTCGCGGAAATAACTCCGTTCGATATAGGCAATTGACCGTTATACGGATTGGAGAAGGCGGCGGGTCGCCCCGCTATTTCTTGACGGCTTCGTCGGAGGCAATTTTGCCGTCGCGGATGAAGATGATGCGGTGAGCGTGCTGGGCGATGTCGTGTTCGTGGGTTACGAGAATGATGGTGTTGCCCTGGCGGTAGAGGTTTTCGAAAAGGGCCATGATTTCTTCGCCAGTCTTGGAGTCCAAGTTCCCGGTGGGTTCGTCCGCCAGAACAATGGAGGGCGAATTGACGAGGGCGCGGGCGATGGCGACACGCTGCCGCTGCCCGCCGGAAAGCTCATTGGGCTTGTGGGTCATGCGGTCCAGCAAATCCACGCGTTCGAGGGCTTTCTTAGCCTTTTCGATGCGTTCTTCGGCGGGGGTGCCGTTGTAAATCAGAGGCAGCTCGACATTGTGCAGCGCGGTGGCGCGAGGCAACAGGTTAAACGTCTGAAAAACGAAGCCGATTTCCTTGTTGCGGATGTAGGCGAGTTCGTCGTCATCCAAATCGCTAACGAGACGGCCGGCCAGCCAGTATTTGCCGGAACTCGGTGAATCGAGACAGCCGATCAGGTTCATCAGCGTGGACTTTCCAGAGCCGGAAGGTCCCATAATAGCGACGTATTCACCTTTGCGAATTTGGAGGTCTACGCCGCGCAGAGCGTGAACCTGTTCGGCGCCCATTTCGTAGACTTTGGCCAAGCCTTCGGTCTTGATCACGATTCCCGAGCTGACTAGGTCCTCGCGATACGACTCCGATGCAGTTGTCTCCACAGGCATTCCGATGTTCCTTGTCGCTGCGATGCTGCGTCAGCTCTGCTGGTCTTCTTGCTTCTTGGGTGCGGAGTTATCGACCTTGACGCTGGCTTCCGGTTTGAGCGTTCGCAGGGCTTTGTAGCTTCCGACGACAATCTCATCGCCGACGTGCAAACCCTTGGTGACTTCGATGTCGGTGACGCCGGTAATTCCGGTCTCTACCGGCTGGAACACCGCGTGCTTGCCGTTCACGATGAACACGCCCTGGATTTCGTCTTTCTTGGGATCGCCAGGAGCCGCCGGAGGAGGTGCTGCCAGTGTGACGCCGGATTCTCCGCGGCCTTTGGCGTTCTTGGCGGCTTCCTCAAGATCCTTGCGGGTGCGAACCGCGAGGGCCTGAATGGGAATGGCGATGACCGCCTTCTTTTCCGCGGTTTTGATTTTCGCGGTAGTAGAAAGGCCTGGGCGGAGATTGTCTGGAGGATTGTCGAGCCGCACCACGACCTTGAAGTCCTTGGCCTCCTGGGTGCTCGTCGTCGATTGAGTCGTGGCCAAGCCGGAACTGCGCAGGGTAGCCTGCGAACCAATCTCGGTTACCTTGCCCTTGAAGATCTTTCCAGGGATGGCATCAATGGTGACGTCAGCGTCCTGGCCCATCCTGATATTGATGATGTCGGTCTCGTCGACCTTGACTTCCGCAGTGACCACCGACATGTCCGAGAGGGTCATCAGGAAGCTGCCATTGGAGTTCTGAATGCCGGGCACCACGTAGTCGCCGACTTTTTCCGGCAAGTAGCTGACGATGCCATTGATGGGAGAGGTGTAGATCGTCTTGCTCAAAATGTCCTTCTGGTGGGTCTCAATCGCCTGGCTCTGGCTTAACTGGGCCCGCGTCTGTTCCATCTGTGCTTTGAGCGAGAGGACGCGTGCCCTCGCGGAATCCACAGCCGCGGCGGCGCCGTCAAAGGTGGTTTTCCGCTGATCAAAATCCTGCTTGGGGATCAAGCCGTCCTTGTAGAGACCCTGGCCGCGCTCCCAATCAAGCTTCGCCTTTTCCATATTGGCTTGCTGGGAGACCAAGTCCGCCTGGGCCGCCTTGTAGCTAGCCTCTGCGGCTTGTACGGCAGCCTGGGAGGAATTGATGGCCGCTTGCTGGGCTTGTACGTCCGCGCTGGCTTGCACGTTGTCCTGGAGCAGGAGTTTGTCGCCCTTCTTGATGTGATCGCCTTCTTTGACCAGGATCTCTGTGATTCTGCCGAAACCTTGCGCAGTTACGTTGGTGTAGGTGGTGGGCTTGATTTCGCCGGATGCTGTGACCAAGGAAACCAGATCGTCCTGGGTCGTCACCTTGGCGGTCTGAACCGTCACCACCCCCTTATTGGCCTGCGTGACGCTGAAGGCCACAATGCCGCCGAGCACCAACACGGCCACCACGCCGATGAGCACTTTTTTCCACGTCTTCATACATTCCTCTGCAATCCGCCCTGGAAGGGTCGTTACCCGCCGTCCCCTTTGAAGACGAAACAACTGGGGACACAATTACGCGTTCTTCGCTGACCTGAACCTCTAAATTACATACGCCCGCGTGGCTCCAAATGTTTCGCCGAGGAAACTGCCTACTGGACGGTTTTTGAAACTCCTGCCGGGGTACCGAGGCCCTGGCGGCTGAGCTATTCCTTGCAATGTCAAGGAGATATGCCCGGTTGTCAGCTTCCATTTTAGAGCCAAACCAGCGGAAAGGGAAGAAACTTCCCAACGGCCTGCCGGCAAACCGCGCGAAACGGCAACTCGACCTGTCCGTTTGACGTCGTGGCAAGCGTTTTGTTTCCTGCCGCGACCCGGCCAGCGATATTCTGCCGCCCATTCTGTCAATAGGATGCGAAATTCCGGCTACACGTTAAGGAGGCACTCAGGGTCCTCGGAGGGGTAGGAAAAGCAGAGTGGAGGTTCAGTTGGGTATGTTTACACCGCTGAGGAAACCACCGAGATGTCCGGTTAGGGCGACGACCACCACGGCCAGCGACTCGATCAGGAGCACCAAGGCAGGCTGGGTTGCCAGTTGTTTGCGCCGCGCCCGTCGGTGAAGGAGCCAAACAGCCCAGATGAGGAGGGTAGACAGCCAGCCGAAGAGGAGATGCATCAGCAGAATGCCTTTGAGTTTCTGTCCGTCGAGGGCCCACTGCCAGGCGAGCACGCCTGTTGCAATCACTGGGATGGTCGAAATGGCCGCGAAGAAAAAATTGAAATAGGCGGCACTGGCCAGCGCCGCATTTTTCGTCCACCGGCCGAGGAAGTCGAACAGTACGCCAGCAAGAAACAGCGCGATGGGGAAATGAATCAGCACCACGTGCTGCGCGTGGTGGGCAAGCAGAGCCGCCTTGGGATCGAATGGGTTCACGCTCACGGACGGCTCACTGGACAACAATTTTGCCGGTCATCTTCGGATGAATGGAGCAGAAGTAGGCGAAGGTTCCTGACTTGGAAAAGGTAAAGGAGAATTTTTCGTCGGTATCGAGGACTTTGGATTTAAAGGCTCTGGGATCGTCCGTGCTCACGACCGTGTGGGGAATGTCGTCGTGATTGGTCCACGTGACGGTTGTTCCTGCGGACACGGTGAGAGTGGCCGGGGAAAAGCAGAAATTGTCGATCTTCACTTCGGCGCTGGACGCTTTCTCTTGCGCCATCAGAGCCGAATGATTGCCGCTCAACCCTAAGGCTAGGGAGCCAATTGCCAAGGCCGCTGCAAGAACTGCGAAAGACACACTTCGTCTCATTGCTATCCTCCTCGTCGAGGTCACTTTGAAAGCTACTTCGCGCTTCAGATGAACGCCGGCAGAATCACGCGAGACTAGAATCCACAACTGCCAGCGCGTGCTGGCCCTGTACGTAATTCACATCGGTGATTCCCAGGACGCTTTTGAGCTGTTCCGCCGGGACTTTCATCGGGCCGGGCGAGTCGGCTTTGCCTGGCTGCGGTTGTGGAAACGCGGTGGAAGCCGCGGTGTGAAATGTGACGTTGCCTTCGACCTTCTGCATGGTTTGATGGATGTGGCCGTTGAGCACGGTGACGGAGCCGAATTTTTTCAAGTAGGAGAGCGCTTGCGCGCTGTCTTCGGTGCCCCAGCCCCATTCGGGATAGACGGACCAGAGAGGGATGTGCGCAAAGATCACGATCGGCGTGCTGTGCTTGAGATGCTTGACGTCTTTTTCGAGCCACGCGAGCTGGTCGTGGCCCAAGGTGCCGAGGCCGCCGGCCTTGAGATACATCACGTTGACCAGCCCGATGAAATGCACGCCTTCCTTGTCGAAGCTGTGCCAGCCCGTGCCGCTGTTGCCTTTGCCGTAACGCTCAAAAAATTGCTTGCCGTCGTCGTTGAGCACGTCGTGCTCGCCGGGAACGTAGAAAACGTCCTTGGGGCTGGCGCCTTTTAGGATTTGCTCGACCGTGTCGAATTCTTCGGGTTTTGAGAGGTGGCTGATATCGCCGGTGTGCAAAATGAATTCGGGCGAGACGGAGAGTGCATTGATCTTGCTGACCGCGATTTGCAGCGTGCCGGCAACGTCGGGATTTGCTAGCTTGTTGAAACCCATGTGGCTGTCGCTGATCTGAACGAAGCTGAGTTCGCCGGTCTCTGCCTTAGCGCCGGGATCGGGGAGACGGCTGAAACTGTAAGAGTTGAGCACGCCGCCCTTCATGACACAGAAGGCGCCAGTGCCGGCCCAAGCCATGCATTTGAGGAAGCCGCGGCGTTCAACTCCGTCGTGATTGTGATCGTGCACGAGTTCATCTTTTTTCTTTTCGAACATTTGTCGTCTCCAGCAGCGGACTTTCACCTTGGCCACACGCGCGCGCAGCGAGAAAAGGATTTCGCTTTCCACTTTTGCGATGTTTACGCTGTAGAACTTTTCATCTGCTTCGTGCGAGTAGACCGAGACCGCAGTTTGTTTATTCCTTCCGGGGGCTTCGAAGATGGGGCGAGCAGGAATTGCGATGGAAGAAGATAAATGCTGTCGCGGAATCCAGCGGTGACTGAGAAATGCGTGTGAAAAAATGCGGGAGTTTGCTCGTCAGCGCGACGCGTCTCGGAGAAAAGCGGAGAGTCGGGAATAAAAGGTGGAATCCGTTGGTCGAGTTAGTAGAAGGAAAATCAGTGCGCATGCGAGTGCACGGCTCCGATCTCTGCGATGTTCTGATTCCCTGATTTTGCGATCCGGTGATTCTGGGATTCTGCAGTGTGCGATGGCGCGCCTCGTCGACAACTTGCTCGGCGAATGCACGAAGGTGGGGCGCAGCGGCACGACGCGATCAGCGGCGAAATTGTCTCGCGGGGTTTTGGCCTGCTGCCTTGCAGGCAGAAAATGCAAAGAGAAGCTGTCGCCGGGACGCAAGATGAGTTTAGAATGAGTCTGCAAATCGTTGCGGAGAGGTGGCCGAGAGGCTGAAGGCGGCGGTTTGCTAATTCAATCTGCCCTGCTTGTGCCCGTTCTCGCATTTTCAATGACTTAAGACGCTCTGATTCGCAGGAAACCACCTCATTTGCGGACTTCTGTGCACCAATTGTGCACCAGAATTAACCGCAGTTAAGACAGTCTGCGTTAACAGTAGTAATTGTGCTTCGGCGGATTTAGAAAGTCCTCGACCGACTCCACTAGCCTATGAAAGGGATTTAGCTTCTCCGCGTACGCCCTGGTCCATTCGGCAAAGCTCTCAATCTTTTTGCTCTCTTCCTCGTTGAGATCTCTTCGGTCAACCTCCGTCTGCAGGGCGTGAAGGAAGTCTTCAACCTGTCGGCTCTTCCTCCAATTGTCCATCAGACCGTTCAGCACCTCTGCTCTTCTCTTGAATTCCTCTCGACGCTTTCTTGCTTCTTCTTCTCTTCGTGCCTGATCTTCCCACTCCTTTTGCTTGCGTAGCCTTTCCTCTCGTTCTTTCTTTATCGCCATCGAAGCAGCGGCCAGACCGAGGACCGCCTTTCCCAAACAATCTTCCAACCGTTGGTGTTTTGCGTCACCCCAAGAATGTCGCACGTTGTAATCGAAATAGGGCAGGTTCGTTATTTCGATGCGCAGTTTACCGGTTGCCTCGTAGTCCCATTTGGGAGCCATCCAGGGATGCTTCTGCTCCTCTTTTGTAAGTTCGTGAGCTTTGGCATCCGTCATTTCACAGAGTTGAAAATGAATGATCTCATCGGGTACGACCACGCTCAGTTGGGAATCCGCCTCTTTCGGCCAATTGAGCGAATAGTGTTGTGCCTCGCAAGCTTGCAAGAAAGCGTCGAGAAGTCTGAGAGCCCGCGGAAGCGAACTTGGCGAAACCAGTAGATGCCTGGCCTTTCCATCCTTCGGCACCAGAAGGCCTTTTGCGCCTGGTTTCGACTTAACAAGCGATTTGTCGGTTCGCAATGCAAGCGGATGAGTTATCGGTCCCTCCAAATTAATGGTGATCTGCGGTTGCGCCTGACCAGCCAATAGAGCCTTGATGTCCTCAGGCTTTTGCGACGCAACAATTTCTATCGATTCCATAGCTTGATTTGAAGCGGGAGCAAGCGGAAAGCGACCGGGATCATGTCCCGTTTCTCGCTTTCTCCAGTAACCCAAACCAGGCAGGGGAATGTTGTGTCTTCTACAAAGCTTTGCCAGTCCCACGTCGGATATGCCGAACTCTTGGGCAAGTTGGAGCATAGGAGTACTCCAGACCTTTTCATAAAGTTCAGTACGCGTGAGCCGAGTGCGTTTTGCATTCATCGAAGCCTCCGATCAAACAGCGCAGTATGCGTATATTCGGTGACTGCCTTGCCTGCCTGTCAAAATCTGACCATGCAGCGATGATTATCTCGAATTGACTGAGTGTCGACGTTCGTCGGGGACTACAGTTGGGCGATTTCTTGTAATCGGGAAGTGACAGTCAGGATGCGCTCTTGACTTGCTGCATCAGGTGGAAGATGTCCGGGGAGGGCATCCGTAAATGCGCGCAACGAAAGCAGTCTCCTGCTCTCTCCTGCTAGGTACGAACGTACTTCAACTGAGGACGCTCGAATTTCTGCCACCAATTCTGCACGACCGTCAACAACTGCAATGAAGTCCTCAAGATCTCGGCTGCCCTGAAAGTCGTCTTTGCCGCGTCTGCTAAATGCCTCGAGTTTCGTCGCGCAAAAATACACAGGCGAAATCAGACGAATCTTCAATTCGGACTCCAGTTCTCGTTCCTGAGCAGCGGCCAGGGCGGGCGCGTACCAAGAGTTTGTAAATCCAAGAACCTTCGCGTCAAGAGGCATGACATCCAGCACTGTTGATTGCTGACGCCACCGACAGGTCGGCGCACCTTCCCGCGTATCTTCCTGGAAGCCGAGCTTCCGGAGTTTCTCGGAGAACTCTTCGTATCTCGCGCAGGAAGTGATCTCGGCAATCGCTTCCACATCAAACGTGGGCCGGACTTCGGCAGCCGCCTGGTCCGTGATTAGAAGTGGGGTAGCACAGCCCCCACAAACACCAATTCGCCGAGAACGGGCTTCAGTAATTTCGCGGCATCAACTAATAAGGGGAGATTAGGATTAGCCATGCAGGGACCGCAATCGATTTACCAGATCACGTTCGGCCAGGTTCCGCTCGCGCGCGCGTCCGTCCCGGATTGCATCCACGAGAGCCAGAAGTTCGTAGAGTTTCTGGTCACGAAGGGCTGCACCCGGAACACTTTTATATAGCGGTTCCAACTCCACACCCCTTGCATCGCCCTCCCGCCAAGGCCATACGGGGATGAGATCGTTCGAAAAAGAGAATTCACTCTTAAGCGGTTCGGCTGCGAAGGAAGTCGGCACGCCTCGGGTCACCTCACCCCGTTTTGCTGGAAAGGCATACTTGATTCCATGCACCAAGAACTCCTCGAGTCCGGCGAGATTGGGCTTGTCCGTCCCGCTTAGCAAACGTGCGCCCCTCAGCCTATGGATGGCACCATGAACCTCGGAGGGACTCAGCCCAAGATCGCCCGCAACTACAGACATGGGTGGGCGCTCGCTGGGATAGGTACAAAGCTTCAGCGCCACGACCACGTCTTGGGGCTTCAGGTTCATAGTGTTATTCTGCATTCGCGATTCGCGAATAGCAAATAATTAGTCGCTCCAGAAAGCCATAGTCGTAACTAACTTTTTATCTTATATATATACAAGACGGTTGCGCCTAGGCTATCAGCGGAGATCTAGTTTAGTTGGATTCTCGTCCTGAACCCTACCTTCAGGGGGTAGCGCTTGGCCCCAATAAGCGGTTGTATAGGTCCTGGCCGTAACTTGTGTCCATGGGATGACCTTCAAGCATTCAGAAGGTTCGTGATCCATCTTCCTCCCTCTCGGCCCGAAGAAACATAGCGCCGTCACTTTTTCTTTCCGAGAAGCCTGCTGCGAATTCGTAAAGATGGGTTACGAAAAACACGCGGACCTGCTTCTCGAGGAGGGCAGTCACAATCTGCTTAGCGATCTCCGAACCCTGGATTGGACGGACTACGAGCAAGACGCTCTGCGCGTGAATCGTTCGGTTTGGAAAACCTTCGTAAACAAGCCGAAGACTCGTGCGAGCGCAAACTCCGTTCCGGTCATTCGGCAGTTGGCCGAGATTCTGGATGACTACAGGAAATCCATCGGGAACCCAGCGACCGGAGTCATGCTTCACAACGGCTCCGGAACCCACATGGACTTCGACAAACTGGCCCAGCGAATCATCCGTCCGGCCATCGAAATTCTTGGCTTGGAATGGTATGGTTGGCATGGCTTCAGGCGTGGCGTCGCGTCGAATTTGTATGAACTGGGCGCGGACGAAAAGATCGTCCAGCGCGTCTTGCGTCATGCAAAAGCGCACGTGACCAAGGATCGCTACATCAAAGCTTTTGACCCGGCAGTTATTGCGGCGATAAAGAAAATGGAGACGACCTTGGATGCGATAAATGTTTGTGCACCAACTGTGCACCACATTAACTAGGGCAGTGTGGTAAGCTATTGAAAGTAAACGCCGGAGAGGTGGCCGAGAGGCTGAAGGCGGCGGTTTGCTAAACCGTTGTACGAGCTAAAACTTGTACCGGGGGTTCGAATCCCCCCCTCTCCGCCAGATTCTTGCAACTGTTGGAGTTAGAGGAAATTCGCTTACGGTCTAGGCGAGTGATTGCGTGGCTCCTTTTATCCCAGTCTTATCCCAACTGCTTTACTGTACTGCCTGCCCTGCTGCTCCGCTAAATAACTGTTCAACTTGAGCCATGCCGTTTGCTGTGACTTCCGGCACGGATTTGATGTAGTGCGTAAGGGTTGTGTTGACGCTGGAATGCCGCAACAGTCCTTTCGCGGCCATCGGATCGCGGGTAATCGTGTTTAGCTGTGTTGCGATACCGCGACGAAGCGCATAGTAGCCTTGCCACGCAAGCGGCGTCCAATCTTTCGATTGGCCGTTGCGGTAGTTTGTGCGGTTGCGGAGTGCTGGACGGATGACAACGTGCGCCAGCATATCGAGGCTAAGGGGCTTACCTTTCACTCCTCGTAGGATCGGCCCGCTACTGGCATTGCCGTCCGCCGCGCGTAGCTCTGCGAGAAGCTCTCGAAGCGGCTCAATCACTGGAACGGGTTTTGCGGCACTCGTGGTTTTCGGATCGGTCGTGTGCTTGCGCCAAACGCTCTGTTTGACGCTCAGGGTTTTACCATCGTAGTTTTCCCACGTCGCGCCCCGTGCTTCGCCGGGACGCAACCCGGCGAAGAACATCAACGCGATCGCCGTTTGGGCCTGGAGCTTCTGACGTTCCTGTAGGTCTTTCGCTCGCTTCAGTACGTCGAGTATCGCGATTACCTCATTCGGCGTGCTGGCGTGCGTTTCTGCCGGAGCAACTACTTTCCTTGGAATGATTGTGCCCTGTACGGGGTTAACCCCGTCGAGCACTCCAAGGTTTTTAGCGTAAGTGAAAATGCCGCTGAGGAGCGATTTCGCGTGTTGGAGTGAGCGGCGTCCCCAACCACGCTGCGCAAAGTGCGCCAGCATGTTCGCGGCGTCCACTGTCCTGAAGTCCCGCAAGCGAATTTCGCCGACTCGCGGGGAAAGGGCTTCCCAAAGTTTCGAGTAGCCATGTACGGTTGAGGGTTTGAGGCTCCCGCGTGCGTATGGCTCGTAATACTCGGCAACAAACGCAGCGAGTGTGAGTGAACTACGGGCGTCCGTTCTACCTTCGTTCAACGCGCGGAGTTTCTCTGCAAGGAGTGGACGAACATCCGCTTTCGTGCGATAGCGGTCATCCACTTCGCAGAGTTTAAGAAAGCGCTGTTTGCGGACGGTCCGGCCGTGCTCAATCACATCTTCGCGCCAGCGTCCGTACCAGCTTCCTCCTATTCGTTTGATGGTGCCCGATTGTGTTTTCAATCAGTCCTCCTTTGGCAAATCTAGTTTTCTGCGGATGTATTCAGACACCGAAAGTCCCTGGTCTTTTGCACGTTTCTGCAATTCGCGCCACTGTACCTTGGTGAGGCGGACGGGAATTGCGAGAGAGCGTACTTTAGAGCGGGGTTTCGGCGGCCTGCCCATTCGCATGACTTATCGTATACAGATAAGTCGGACGACGTGTCAAGGGAGAATTATGCTTTTGGCGAGTGTCGCAGTTGTTTTAGAGGCGTTCCGCGTACTGTTTCTGTCGTTCAAGCCAAGCGAGCACATCTCGCCAGTCAAACCGCACGTACAGTCCCATTTTTATGTGAGGAAGGGGATCGGAATTGCGGACACCTGAGCGGTTGCGCGTTTGCTCATATACCCATGACGGTTTGACCTGGAGGCGCTCCGCGAGTTGTTGAGGCGTGAGTATAACGATCGGCTCTCCTCCTCCGCTGACTGACGCATCGCTAATCGGCAGATGTTCTTTGCTCATGGCGTGAAGGCTCCTGGTCTATTTTGAAACTCGGAAGAAGCCCAAAAGGGCAGATGACTAATGGGAACGCGTTATAGGCTCTTGTGGCTCACGAGAGTCGACTGATTTCTTCGAAAGGTGAGATTGCGCCTTAACCACTGTGAGCCGAGCGTAGTATTCGGGATCGTGCTTCTCGTCGGCCCGGAAATCGGCGATGCGCCGGATAATCTCTTCGGGATCGTCGCCTCTCGCGAGGGCGCGTTTGGCGTAAGCCCAATCGCGTTCGGATTGGGTGACTGTCTCTCGGGTACCGCCTGAGCGTGGCGGCTTTTGCTCCCCTGTTCGGTCGTCCTTTGCCGGGCCGGATGCGACCTTGAAATCTCGAAGGTTGTAAGTCTTGTCGGACTGCTTCGTCGCTCGGACCAGGCATTCCGAGTTGTATTTTCGGTTAACGAATCCGGGGAGGCGGAGGACGCGAGACGCATCGGTCGCCGCGATATCCGCTCCGAACTCGTGGGCCATTCGCTGTTGTAGGTCTTCGGCCTCTTGAGGCGTGGCTCCTTCGACCTTCCAAACGACGTGGTGTTTGCCCGGCGATGTGTCCAGAACGAAATTCGGTTTCGGTACGTCATCTGAATTCTGAATTGCCTTGAGCGCCTCGGGACCGCGGTAATCCAAGTCGAGATAGACGTGCCTGATGTGGTGGATGTCGCGTTTTGTTCGGCTGCATGCGCCCTCTTTCAGAGTGTTCATGCCGATGTAGATGTCGTATCCCGCTCGATTCCTCTCCTTGAGCCATTGTTGAAAATCGGGGGCTGCGATCTTTTCCGCTGACGCGATGCGCTGGATGACTTCCTCGGTGGTCCGATTCCGAAGCAACATCGCTACTCGGTCAGAGGACTTGAAATTGTCGAGGATATACTCGGATGCCGAAAGAGAATCCGGCATGGAACCTCCTTGAAAAAATGAGCTAAAGCTGTGCCGTAAAAACTGAGGAGAGGTCGTACCTGTCGTTTTCGGAGTTGTAGCCGCGAATTTCGATCACTTCGGAGACGAATCGCTTCCCTGGGCGACGCTCCAGTTGAATGAGAACGTTCAACGAATCGGCGATATTGCTCTTGATCGCGCGATAGGGTAGCTCGATTCCGCTCTGGAGGACGCAGCTTATAAACCGTGCGAGGGCTTGCGCTGCGGAACTAGCGTGAACGGTGGATAGAGTTCCCGAGTGGCCGGTGTTGAATAATTGAAGTAGATCGAATGCCTCGCCGCCACGAATTTCGCCAAGGATGATGCGGTCGGGCCGGTGCCGCAGAGACGCTTTGAGCAAGTCACGGATCGTAATGGCGGGGAGGTCGAGCTGCGCCTGGCGTGCCTCGAAGCGGACGAGATTTGGCTTGTGCAACTGGAGTTCGGACGTGTCCTCTATCAGCAGAATCCGGTCCTTGTCACTAATGGACCTAGCGAGTGAAGTGAGGAGAGTGGTTTTGCCCGTCCCGGTTCCGCCACTAATGAGGACGTTCTGGCGATTCTCAACATAGCCTTGGAACCTGGCTGAAAGCTCCACATTCAAAGTGCCCATTCGCACGAGGTCTTCGATTGTGAAATGACGGCTATTGAATTTGCGGATGGTGAGGGTCACGCCGTGGATGCTGCACGGGGGGATCACGGCGGCTACGCGGCTGCCGTCCGGGAATCTTGAGTCGAGGATCGGTTTGGCTTCGGAGATGTCATCTCCTAAACGCCGGGCAATGTTCTTCACGGCGACCATCAAAGATTTCTCGCTCAGGATCAGATCGGGAACCTCCTCGAGCACACCTGCCCGCTCGATGAAAATCTGGGTCGATCCGTTGACCATGATTTCGCTGACAGAATCGTCGCGAATCAGGTGCTCGATGGGCCGTAAGAACGGCAGGATGGTTTCGAAGCCCAGCGTCACACTTCACCGTCCGCCAGCTGACGAAAGTAGGATTTGTTGACGTCGTTGTAGTAAGGCTTCAAATAACAGAACATCGGCGGCATGGGATTCAGGCCGTCGTAAGCAATGGTGATGGACTGCGCGTTCTTGAGTTCGGTGAAGGTCTTCATATCGAAACGGAAGTCGGTCTGCGTGTTGTAGCTTTTGGAGGCGGTCACGTTCGCACGATGCGCGATGGCCTTGCCCGTGAGCAAACTGACTCTCGCGTCATGGCCGCTTTCTGAGATGTTGTAGCTAACCTTGAGCTTGTCTTCGCGCCCGCAGAGCTCGCTGGCGGTGCGGGCCGAAAAGTCATCTGAAAGCGCGAGGAAAAGCTTGGTGCGGAACGTCTGCAGCAGCGTCCGCCAGGTCTCGCCGGGCAAAACGGACTTCAGAGAACTGATGCTCTGCGTGGCCACAATCGGAATGCATTTGGGCTGGCGAGAGAGGCTGAAAAACTTCTCGTCGCCGGTTGGCTCGTTTTCGCCAACAGTAGCGAAGTTTTGATATTCGTCGCAGACGAAGAAAACCTCTCGAAAATGCGTCTTTGGATTCTTCGCTATTTCCGGCACGCGATTCAGGACGGCTCGCTGGAAGTCGAGCTTCATCATGACGCCCAGGGCGCGGGCCAAGCCGGGATTCAATCCAATGGGGAAGTTCAGCGCACAGACTTTGCCGTTCTCGATGAGCCATCGGAACGAAGGAAGGGACTTGCCAAGTTTGCCGTCTGCGTTGGCAACGGGGTCGTAGCATTTCGCCGGTGGGCAGAAGGTGCGTTTAACGCGCGGGTTGTCGTCGAAAAGCGACAGAAAAACGGAGATGCCTTCGACAATGGAAGTCCTGAGTTTAGGTTCGATTCTGCGCCAGTCGTCGTAAAACCATCGCTTGACTGCTTCAAGTTGCTCGCGTTTGAACGAATCGGGATCGTCTGGTGAGGACTCTGTGAGAGCCTCGAATTCGATGCTTTTGTCGTGAAGGAAAACGCGGAGGTGTTCTGAATCGTCGGCGCGGTACATTCCTGAGTCCTCTACACCCAGGTTGAACTTGAACGGCGCGAGCTCGTTTACATGGGTCAGGTAAGCCTCGGATGAAATGAGAACGTATCGGCGACCGCCGATCTTTTGCTCCGCTTCGTGGATCGTCTTTTCGAGTTTGTCGGGCGAAATGGCGCAGTGGTAGACATCGAAGAGGGTCACGTAATCGTAGGTGATCTTGTGAAGTAGAATGATGAACTTCGCGAGGTTCGTGTACGCTTGCTGCCAAAAGGGTTCTTTGCCCTTGCCAAACAGGTTGTTCAAAAGCGACGCGATGCTGTAGGCCAGCGCGTAGGCGTCCAGGTCGTTGTGCAGCGGATTGTAGCGGTATTCGGAATCGAGGCTGATTTCGATGTAGTCCTCGGCGCGGCCATGCCTCGTTAGGATTTCCTTCACCTGATGGCAGAAATCGCCTTTCACTTCGAGGACGAGCCCGCCAATCTTTTTCTCTGGGTCTGAGGCTTTGTAGGCGACAAGCTGCTCGACGAAAGGATACATGCAGCAACTTGTCTTGCCGGTCCCAACTGCACCGACAATGGCGATTCCAGTGAAAAGCCCGCGTTGCGGGATGACAAGCCAACGCGGTGTTTCCGAAGGCACCGGCTTGCGCGGATTGTGAATCTCGCCGACAACGAGAAACACATCCTGCCGGTCTCGTGGATCGGGATAACGCAGCAAGCGGCCCGCCGTGATCTTTCGATGGGCCTTGAGGGCGAAGATGTACAGGCCGGAGAGAAGGATCGAATACACGATGTAGGGCGTCGAGAAGAGGAACAGGTTGTAGGACCACTTCACGCCTTGGAAGACAAGCGGGGCGCGAATGGCCATGAGTTGCAGGAATGGGTTTTCCTCTGGGAATGGTATATGGAAGTACAGCGCCATTCCTGTACCTGCCGTTAGGAGGAAGGCGACGAAATTCTTCGAGTGTAGGAGTCGCTGAATCACGGTTTCTTTACCTCGGCGGGTTGCGCCGCTTTGCGGGCCTTCTTCTGTTCTTTCTGAAGGCGGTCGAATTCCTTGTCTTTCCAGAAGACAAATCGAAGGGCCGACGTGACGACGTGATCAGGCGTGCTGCCGATGAACTGCGCGTAGCTGTCGAGGGTGTTTGCCAGAGGCTCTTCAAGCTGGAATTCGCGGATGACGGTCTCGGGTGGTTTCTTAATAAAGGACACTGCGGTTCTCCTTTCGGGCTTTCGCTGGTTTGATCTCAGAACTCTCTTGACCGCGGACAAAACACCTGGCACGGAATCAGTGCCCTTGGGCGGGAGTGACCCCACGAGCCTTTTGGGCGGCTCCCCGAGCCAAAAGGCGGGGTCGCTACCGCCCAAGCTGCGTGTTTTGGCCGCGGTCTTTGTTCACGGATTGGAGCTTGTATCGCCTTTGCTCTTCGGCGCTTACGCGAGCGGACGACAGAACGCGAGCGGTACAAATCGGCCAGAACACTGCGTGTGTTTCAGTGTTCTGTTTAAGCTGCAATTACAGGGGGAAGAAACCGCTGCCGCGTAATCAAACAGGCGTCAAAACCCACCCGTCGTTGCTCGTTTGATTCGGGAAATATCGAAGCGAGACGAGAATCGGCGAGTTCGCCTTTGGCCCACTCCCTGTAAAGTTCCTGAACACGCTCTGAGGCGAACCGGCGCGTGGCCTCATTCAGAAATTGGATGTCGTCGGTTTTCAGGGCTGGAAACTGCCTCGATTCCCATAGCTGTCGCACACGGAAATACCGGGCAATCTCCGGTGCGGAAGGCGTTTCCAGTGGACCTTTAACAAGCGACGAGAAGATCGCACGTGCCTTCGGAAACAAAGGTTCACAGGGGGAGATGAAGAGAAAATTGAAGTGGTTCAGGCTCCGAAACAGCGGCAGATAATTTTGCAGGTGCGTGACGAACGCAACCAGATTTTCGGCTTCAGGCGCAATATAGGTAAACGTGATAACGGGCGAGCCCGTGATCGCCGGAAGGAACATCGGGAATTTGTCCACAAAGTACCGCGAGGTAATGGAGGGGTTTGTCGTGCCCAAGTAGAGCTTGGCGGGAAGCGTGTGCTTCTCGACGCCAAGACCATCACAAAAATATCGGACCTTGTCGTCCTCGGTCTCGAAGTAATTACGATGCTGGTTGGCAAGGATGAAAGCGAGCGCGAGAAGCCGGGTCTTGATGAACTGAAATTCGTGATCGCGGCGGTTGCGGATGTTCTCTTTGCCAATGGCGGAATAAACCTTCCTCGAAAACACGTGATAAATGCGTGCGTTCTTCCGATGTATTTCGGGCGACGCGTGTTTGTTGCTGAGGAGCTTCCGGGTTAGCGCGTCCGAGCGATATCCGCGCTTCACACCGGAGAAGTCTAAATAGTGTTGCGAAGTGAAATAGCCTGAGTGCGTGCCCACAATATAAAGGAAGCGAGCTTCAGGTTCGGTGTACCCCAGTTCTTTCAGCGCGTCCAGATGGATGTCCGCGATATTCACAGTGCGAGGATCTCCGCAGTGATTTCCCGGTCGCTCAAAACCCGTCGCAAACGGTCGGAATCCTGGGCAGGGGCATAAAGTGTGAATCCGGCCTGCGCCTTAGCCTGAAGATGACTGGTGCGGTAGTTCTTGGTGGCGAGCTCCAGATTGACACGGGCGAGTTGGCCTTCCGCGTTCTCGTGTTCGATTTGGAGATCGGGCACGACAACTCTGCCATTCACAACGCTCACGCCGTGCGCCTGGGCAATCTCGATTTTCCTGTCACCGTTATGCCGGTCCTGGCCTAGCCGCGCGAGGTCTTTGTTAATGTGCTTCTTCAGTTCGTAGTCGAGGACGACTTTTCGAATAGCGCCGCCGTCGCGTTCAATCTTGCCCGCCTCTTTGTGGTAGAGCCGGTAAAGAGTGGCGTCGTGGCGTGCCTCTTTCGGCTTCAGCAAACCGTAGTAAACGGGCCGGTCGTTGGGCATCAGGCTCTGCTTGCGGAGGAATCGCTGGCCATCCTTGGTGAGCGTGAGCACGTGCATGCGCTCTTTCTCAGGACCCTCAATGGTTTGTCGGGTGATAAGCGATTGGCGGATGAGATTGCGCAAGTCCTGCTCCATGCGATCTCGGTCCCCGCGATACCCAATCTCTGCGAGAGCTTCCAAATCTACAGTGCGGAAAGTTCCAAGCTCGCGAAGCGTTTGAATTTCGGAGGCGCGCAAGGAATAGGTCCAGTGACGGTCCCGGTAGGGTGTCCTGGGCTCCGTGGGGTGGTTTCGCGCCGGGGCTACAGTTCTCTGATCGCGCTGAGGCTCTGCGGCTCCTGAACCAGCGCCCCGGCCACGGTGGTCTTGAGAATCAGATTCACGCCGCTGGCCCGTTTCCTGGGGCTGCCGCTGCGCGGACTCGTGAAGATGTTCAAGTTCATTCGGCTCGTATCGTCGCGACATGAAGCATCATTCCTCGTCAGATATGTCTGCCGAAACACCGTTGTGGCGGACGTTGAATTGCTTGTCGAGGTGGGCAAGCTTCTGGCCCGTGTCTTTGAGGAAGAATTTTCGGTTCAGCGCGAAGGCTGCCGCGAATACATTGGCGAACAGAAGACCGCAGTAGGAGAGGATGTATGCCGAATACGCTCTCCAGATGACGACCTTGAGGGGGATGAAGAACTTCAACTCACCCATAAGCGTGAAGCTGATAGCCAGCATGATCGCAATCGTGATAAGGATAGAATTCGCAACCATGAGAACTCCCGGTGTTCGTTGTGAGATGAGCGCCCTGAGTTTGGTCGAGTCTCGATAGGAGCAACAGTGGCAACGGGCAACTACTCCCAAGCCGAATGGGATGCGGCGAAGGAGGAAATAAAAAACCTGCTGATCGAAAGAGCAAAAGTGAGAGGAATGATTCCGTACTCAGAGCTTGCCGAGAAAGTTCGTTCCATGAACCTCGAAGCACATGATCAGCGCCTGTTCCATCTTCTAGGAGAGATTTCGTCGGAAGAAAGCGGAGCTGGGCGGGGCATGCTAAGCGTAATTGTGGTCCACAAAGTCGGCGATATGCAGCCAGGGCCGGGATTTTTTGATTTGGCAAAGCGTCTCGGGCGAGACACGTCAGACATCCTCATGTGTTGGGTGCAGGAATTAAAGAAGGTACATTCCGTTTGGTCTGGAACTTGATCTCATCACGGTTTCCCAAAAAAAATCAGTTCTGGGGAGGGAGCGGGAGGTAAGCCGTAAAGCACCGGAGGCCCTCCAGAAGCGCGCCTGGGGTATCGAGGAAATGAGTCGAGCGGAAGGGCTGTGGCTTATGTCGGGGAAGGGTGTCATCGTGTTGAGGAAAGAGTGGCGCGCGGAGGTTGGGCCGAGGATGCAAGGCGTCCGGCCCGCGACGGGCTCTTTCCTTCCCGAGCGAGTGAGGCATTCATTTGAATGCTTCGTCTTCGCGGAAGTACGTGATGACCAGGCCGAGCGGATTGATGGGAATGAGCTCGTTGGGGACG
>Ga0335079_10000378_pt1 | contig 51502 bp, 58 predicted proteins | sample Lox_Sample_33_FD_206719 | JGI IMG/M metagenome (GOLD analysis project Ga0335079, IMG submission 206719) | Soil microbial communities from Loxahatchee National Wildlife Refuge, Florida, United States - Lox_Sample_3.3 | ecosystem: Environmental > Terrestrial > Soil > Wetlands | place: USA...
CCACCACCATCAATTTTGCGGCCAACGGCAACAGTCTGGCGGCCCTGCAAACCGCCTTGAAGGCGGTGCCCGGTGTCAATGCCGGCGCGACCTCGGTGGTCACCGGACAAGCCGGCGCCAACAACGGTAAGATCACCATCACCGCGGGCAACACCAACGACACGATCACGCTCGGCGAGAGCGTTCCCGGCGTCCTGGCGGCGCTCGGCATAACGAATCCGACTGCGCTGCCCACCAATGGAACGGTTTTCGGTATCGACGAGTCGACCTTTGTCAACGAGTCGGTCGCGGGCGGATCGATCACCACCTATGATGGTGTCGGCGCGCCGGTGAACTTGCAGTTCCGCTGGGCCAAGGTCGACAGCGTTGCCAACGGCGGTGCCGACACGTGGAATTTATTCTATCAAGCGAACTCGAATCCGGCCAACACGGATCCCGCCTGGATCAATGCCGGCACCAATTTCATTTTCGACTCAGCCGGAAATCTCAATCCGGCGGTGAGCAGCCTGACGCTCAACAACGTCTCCGTCGACGGTCAGACGCTCGGGACGGTGGGCGTGGTCTTCGGCGCGGGCGGGATCACCCAGTTTGCCAACACCAACGGCACGGTCCAGGTCAACCTGATCGATCAGAACGGCGCGCCGGCAGGGCAGCTGCAGTCGGTCGCGGTCGATGACCAGGGACGCATCGTCGGCAGCTATTCGAACGGCCGGATCATTCCGCTTGCAGTCGTCACGCTCGCGAATTTCAACGGGCAAAACTATCTGAAGCGGCTCGACGGCGGCGCCTACGGGGAAACCGCGGATTCCGGGCCGCCCATTCTCAATGCAACAGGCAAGATCGTCGGCAGCACGCTGGAAGCATCCAATACGGATATCGCGGACGAGTTCAGCAAGCTGATCGTGACGCAACAGGCGTATTCGGCAAATACGCGCATCATCACCACCACCAATCAGATGGTCCAGGATCTGCTCAACGTGATCCGCTGATGGCGGCCGGCGCGGCGCGCGGAACTGATTTGATCATGCGTGCAGGTCGAGCATGAGTCTGACGCAGGTGCTCAACACCGCCTTGGCCGGTCTGCAGGCAACGCAGACGGGCCTTTCGGTCGTTGCCGGCAATATCGCCAATGCGCAGACCCCGGATTACGTGCGCAAGACCGTCACGCCGGTCGAGACGGAGGCCGGCGGCGACATCAGTGTGCGCATTTCGGCGATCAATCGCCAGCTCAACGAGCTGCTGCAGACTCAACTGCAGACGGAAACCTCGGGCGGTTCCTACGCCGATACGTTGTCGCAACTGTTCGATCAGCTGCAGAACGTCTATGGGACGCCGGGTTCGTCGACCGGCCTGGACACGATATTCAACAATTTCACCACGGCGATGCAGGGGCTGCTGGCCTCGCCCGGCTCCACCTCGGCACAGAGCAATGCAGTCAATGCGGCGCGCGTATTGGCACAGCAACTCAATTCCATGAGCGCGGGCATTCAGATGCTCCGCAGCGCTGCCGAGCAGGGCATTGCGTCCGACGTGGCGACGGCGAATAACGCGCTGCAACGGATCGCTCAGATCAACCAACAGGTGGCGACGGCGGACCCGAACGACGGATCGGCGGCGGCGTTGCTGGATCAGCGCGACCTTTACGTCGACCAGCTCACCAAGCTGATGAGCATCAAGGTCGTGCAAGGCGACAACAATCAAATCTCGGTCTACACCGGCAATGGCATGCAGCTGGTCGGCGCGCAGGCGGTTCAGCTTGGCTTCGATGCGCACGGAACACTGTCGCCGACCGCGGTCTGGAGCGCCGATCCGAGCCAGCGCAGCGTCGGCACCATCACGCTGACGACGTCCAGCGGCGCCTCCACGGATATGATTTCGGCGGGAGTGTTCACGTCCGGCGAAATCGGCGCCTATCTGCAGATGCGCGATCAGATCCTGCCGCAGGCACAAAGTCAGCTGGACGAATTCGCCGCGCGCATGGCGCAGGCGGCCTCCGACGTGACGACTGACGGCGCCTCCGCCACTGCGGGAGCGCAGACCGGCTTCGATCTCGATGTTTCAGGACTGCAGAACGGAAATACAATCCAGCTGACCTATACGGATGCGCTAAACGTCTCGCACAATGTCACGATCGTGCGGGTCGATGATCCTTCGGCGCTGCCGCTTTCCAATTCGGTTACGACCGATCCGAACGATACCGTCGTCGGCATCAATTTCTCGGGCAATATGGCGTCGGTCGTCGCTCAGCTCACGGCCGCACTTGGGTCGACAAATCTGCAATTCTCCAGCCCCGGCCCGAATATGCTGCGCATTCTCAACGATGCCGGCTTGACGATTTCGGTCGATTCCGCGTCGATCACGAAAACGATGACGTCGCTGACGAGCGGCAACGCACAGCTGCCGCTGTTCACGGACGGCACCAAGGTCTTTTCCGGCGCCATCACCGGCGGCGGATCGCAGATGACCGGTTTTGCCGCGCGGATCGGGGTCAATTCCGCGTTGATCGCCAATCCTGCGAACCTGGTCGCGTACCAAACTGCGCCGCCGACGGCCGTCGGCGATCCGACCCGTCCCGCGTTCCTTTTTGATCAAATGGCCAACGCGGGATTGACGTTTTCCCCGAGCACGGGGATCGGCGGCACGTCCACACCCTACACGGGCTCGCTGTCGTCATACATCAGTCAGGTCATGGCAATTCAAGGCCAAGCAGCGAGCAACGCCAAGAATCTCAAGCAGGGCCAGGACGTGGTGGTCAATGCGTTGCAAGATCGCTTGAACCAGGAATCGGGGGTCAATATCGACACCGAGATGACGAACCTGCTGAATCTGCAAAACGCTTATGGGGCCAATGCGCGCGTGCTCAGCGCGGTGAAAGATATGTTCCAAGTCTTGTTGAGCATGTGAGGCGATCATGACCATCATGGGCGTAACGGGTTCGGCATCGGTGGTGGTGCAGTCGCTCGCCGACTTGCGCGCCAAGCTCGATGACCTGCAGCGCCAGCTCGGCACCGGCCAAACATCGGACAATTATGCCGGCCTGGGCTCGCAACGTTCACTGGTCGTAGGTCTGCAGTCACAGCTCGACGCGGCGCAAGGTTTCGACGATACGATCACCATGGTGGGCACGCGGCTGAGCATAGCGCAGACGGCACTGACCCAAATTTCGCAATCGGCGCAAAATGTTCAGAGCATTCTGGTGCAGCAGGATTTTACGCTCGGACAAAACGGCCAGACCGTCAATCAGCAATCCGCACAAGGAGAGCTCGACAGCATTCTCGCGGCACTCGACTCCCAGGATGCCACCGGATACATCTTTTCCGGATTGGCCACGAACCAGGCGGCGGTCGATTCCCTCGATCACATCATGAACGGCAATGGTGCACAGGCGGGCTTCAAGCAGGTATTGAGTGAGCGCCAGCAGGCCGACGGCGCGAATGGTCTCGGCCGGCTGCTGATTCCGCCGCCCGCGGGTACGGTGGTTACGGTGTCGGAGGATGCGGCAGGGTCTCCGTTTGGCCTCAAGCTTGCGGGCGTGAATTCGACGTTGACCGGCACCATTGTTGCCGGACCGGCGGGCGTACCACCGGCTATTTCCGTCAATGTGCAAACCAACCCCAATGCCGGCGAAATGCTGAATCTGTCCTTCACGCTGCCGGACGGCTCGTCTGAGAATCTTACGCTGACCGCCACGACATCGAACCCCCCGGGGGCCAATCAATTCACCATCGGCGCAACGGCGGCGGCGACCGCGGCCAACTTGCAGGCGGCGCTGACCACGGCGGTCTCAAAGCTTGCGGACACTTCGCTCGTGGCGGCGTCCGCGGTCGCGGCTGCGAAGGACTTCTTCGACACCGACGCGGCCAATCCGCCGCAACGGGTCAACGGGCCGCCGTTCAACACGGCCACGTCGCTGATTGCCGGTACGCCCAGCAATACGGTGACTTGGTACACGGGCGAGGCGGGAGCCAGTCCGGCGCGGAGCACCGCAATCGCCCGCGTCGATCCGGCGGTCACGATATCGTTTGGAATGCGCGCCAACGAGCAGGGCTTGCGCAACGTGGTGAAGAACGTCGCGGTCTTCGCCGCGATGTCTTTTTCGGCCAATGATCCCAATGCCGCTGATCAATACTCTGCGCTCACGGCGCGGCTTGCGGCCAATTTCGCGCCGTCGCAAGGCACCCAAACCGTCGCCGATATCCAGACCGAGCTGGTCAATGCGCAGACCATGGCGAACACGGCAAAAGACCGCCATACGCAATCCACGGCGACGCTCACCGATTTCCTGCAAAAGATTGAAAACGTATCGCCGGATCAGGTCGGCACCGAACTGCTTTCGGTGCAGACGGCCCTGCAAGCCTCGCTGCAGACCACTGCGATGCTCTCGAAATTGAGCCTGATCAACTATCTGCCGATAAGCTAGACCTTCGCGCGCAGGCCCGCTGCCAGATTACGATTGATGTTGATCAGCGAGGCCAGCGCCTCGCGGCGCGGATTGGCCATCACCGAGAACGTATGCTTCATGATGAAAACGCCGAGACTGGCAACGTTTTCGCGGATCTCGACCGGCAACTGATGGTCTGGACTGGTGACCGAATCCAGAAAAACGGTCCAGAGCTTGCGGTTATAGGTGAGCGCTTCGAACAGCCCCGATTTGTCGCGCTCCCAGGAGTCGGAAATCGCTTGCAATTTGGCGGCGGCTTTGAGCAGCAGATTGGCTTCCAAGTCACGCGGACTTGCAATCTCCTTCGCTACGGTCCGGTAGGCGTCGGCGGCGGCGCGCATGGTCGAGAAGCTCCTGCTCGTATGCAATCAGTTTTTTGGTCTGCTTCAGGGCCTTATAGAACTCGCCCGTTAAGATATGATTGTTGATGTTCTCGATGAGCCTCCATGTGGAGGGCGCAGCCTGCACAAGGTCGCGCACGAGTTGGAAGTAGGTTTCATTATGTTCGCGCGCATTCTTTGAGAGGTACATCAATTGCACGGCGAGGTAGATGCGCTTGGCCGGTGTGTCTGCAGTCTCCGGCGTGAGAATGTCCTTGCCGCGCAGGATCGGTGTTTTGCCTTCGATCAACAGCTGGGTTCGTTGATTGGAATTGGTGATCAGGCAGTCACCCACGATGAGACGTTCGCCTGCTTTGAGGTCGACCTTGAGCGCCATGACTCGTGTCCGGAATTCGGTGGGCCAATCGTCCACGAGTATCATTAATGGGATGTAAAATTCGCGCGGCGCTGAAGCCGGCATGGTTCATTATTCGCAGTATGACGCAGACACGATTTGTTTAGCATAACCGACGCGCGGCGGGACGGTGGCGATAACAATTCATTAAGTACGACTTTTCATCACTCTCTTATTTTTTGTGGCCATATTCGGGCCAACCAGGAGAGTAGCTCCTGGCTTTGTTTTTGACCTTAGAAAAAGGAACCGACCATGGCTGATATCGTCCTTACCGCTGCAATGCGGGCCAACCTGGCCTCGTTGCAGACCACCGCGACGCTGCTTGGGCAAACCCAGCAACGCCTCGCAACGGGCAACAAAGTCAACACCGCGCTTGACAACCCGTCGTCGTTCTTCGCTGCTCAGAACCTGAACAACCGCGCCAGCGACTTGTCGTCTCTCTTGGACGGCATGGGCCAGGCGATTCAGGCGCTGCAGGCGGCGAACGACGGCATCACCTCGCTGACAGCCCTTGCCAACCAGGCGAAGTCGATTGCGCAGACCGCGCTTTCGGAAGCGTCGGGCGGCGCCTTCTACAAGGGCACCGTGAGCGTCAACGCCGCCGCTCAGGCCGACTTGACCGCCGGTAGCACGGCCGTCACCAACGGTTGGCAATTCGCGGTGCAGGTCGGCTCCGGTCCGACAACCACGTTCACGGTTGCCACCGGCGAGACCCTCGCGACGTTGGAAGCTCAGCTGAATACGATCAGCGGTCTGTCAGCGACGAGCGTTGCCGACCCCAATAACTCGGGTAACGTTTTCGTTCAGCTTCAGACGACGAATGGTCAAACCGTTAAGGTCACAGAAGTCGGCGGCAACACGGCGGCGACCAAGATCTTCGGTGCAGGCGTTTTGAACGGCGGTAACGCTCTCGCCGCGACGAACGTTACACCTACCGATGAGCTCTCGCTGGAAACGTCGTACAACGCGATCCGTAGCCAGATCGACAACCTGGTGAAGGACACGAGCTACAGTGGTAAGAACCTGCTGAACGGCGACTCGCTGACGGTGCAGTTCAACGAGAAGAACACCACCACGCTCACCGTTACCGGCACGAAGCGCGACTCGACCGGTCTGACGATCGCGGCGGCGCAATTTGATACGGTCGCCCACATCCAGAGCAGCCTGACCGACATCACGAACGCTCTCGGTTACCTGCGTCAGGACGGCACCAGCTACGGTAACAACCTCGCCGTTATTCAAGCCCGTCAGGACTTTACCAACAACCTGATCGGGACCCTGAAGGATGGCGCGTCGCAGCTGACCATCGCCGACAAGAACGAGGAAGGCGCAAACCTGCTTGCTCTGCAGACTTCACAGCAGCTCGGCATTCAGGCGCTGGCTCTCGCGTCGCAGGCGAACCAGTCGGTGCTCCGTCTGTTCGCCTAATCGGCGGCAGCCTAGGAAATCCAGGAAAGGCCGGCGGGCCAAGCCCGCCGGTCTTTTTTTACGCTCTGTTAATCTTTTATGCTCCGTTAATCGACCGGAAGCGAACAGTCCGCAGAATCCCCTAAATCCGATTCGGGTCGCAGCACCTGAGGTATTTGCAGGGGAATCCAACATGTCGATGGCGACGAACTACCTTCCCGAAGTCCGCGAGCAGTACGAGGAATTTCCCTATCCGGAACGCAACCCGGCGGATGAAATAAAGCAGTTCTGGTCCACCTATTTGTCGCGGCTCGATGCCGTCAATCACTTTTGTCACCGGGGCAGACAGGACTTCAACAACTTCCGCGCCCTCATCGCCGGCGGCGGCACGGGCGACAACGCGATCTCCTGGGCCGAACAGCTCAAGGACAAAGAGAACTGCGAGGTCGTCTACCTTGATATGAGCACAGCGAGCACAAACATCGCCAAGAAACGCGCAGCCGTCCGAAAACTGACGGATATCAGGTGGATCAACGATAGCATTTTGAATATTCCGGATCTGGGCCTCGGACAATTCGATCATATCGACTGCGCCGGCGTGCTCCACCATTTGGCCGACCCTGATGCCGGATTGAAAGCGCTCGTCTCGGTGTTGAAACCAAACGGGGCGATGAGCCTCATGGTCTACGCGCCATACGGGCGCACCGGCATATACGTGATCCAAAATCTCATGCGCCTCGTGAACGGCGAGGAAGAGAACCCACGCCAGAAAATCAAAAATACCAAAGCAGTTTTGGAATCCTTGCCGATATACCACACCTACAAAATCGCCAGACAATTGAAGACGCTGACCTATAACGACGAAGCAAACGCTGCCGGCGTCTACGACATGTTTCTGCATACGCAGGATCGCGCCTACACGATCCTGGAGGTTCATGATTGGCTGGAACGATGCGGCCTGCAAATGGCCGGCGAACCCGGCAATTGTTACATACAGGAAGAATATCTGCCGGAAACCCACATCAAAGACAAAAATCTCCTGAAGATCATCAAGGGATATCCGCTCAAGGTTCAGCAGGCAATCGGCGAAGCGATCGCAAACAGGATCGCCAAGCATGAGTTTTATGCCGCGCACAAGGCTGCAGGGAATACCGTTGCGCGGATCACGGATAGAGATCTGGTCTTATGCAAGGGTATGAGCAACCAGATTTCCTTTGAAGATCTGGCGGCGCTTGTCGTCAAGCACAGGGATTCGTTTACGGTCACTCTCGGCAATGACAAAGGAGGGAGCGAGACGAAAATCTATGTGCCGAAAGGAAAGTTCATCCAGCAGCTGTTGCGCCAGATCGACGGCAAACGCACGGTCGGCGAGATCATCGAGGCGGTCAGGAACGGCGAAGGGTTTGATAAAGGCAAGAAGGATGAAGAAACACTGCTGTTGCAGGACCTCGAGAGCCTTTTCGTAAGCCTCAATCGCGGTTATGCCGCTTTTCTGCGGGCCAAATCCGTTGCGCCGTTCACCGGCCTTCAAGAAATTCAGGACCGCCTCATAAGAAATCAGGTTCGGCGGCATTAAATATTGATTGATCAGACCTCCTGCGTTCCGATGGAGGAGAACGCGTCCGCGTCAGGTCAGAGTGTCGATGCTATACGTATCCGACGGCGTGTTCGGATTTTGCCCCTGGGCCAGCGCACGGGCGGCTTCGGCGCGGGCATAGGCTTGGGCCCGCAAAAACGCCTGATCCGGCACCTGATGCAGGACCTGACGGGTGCGCGAGTCGAGCAGCCGGAAGACGACCTCGCGGGTTTGCGGGTCGATGATGGCATCGCGCGTCGTGGTGTCGGCTGGTGTTTGCGCCTGCCGCGGCTCGTTGCGCGCGGGGGCGCCGTTGGCGACGGGGCCGACGGACTTCGCGCCCGGAAGTTCAGTCGGCGCGGCCGGGATAACGCCAATAACCGGCTCCGCGTGGGTCGTGGCCACGCTGGTCGCCGGTTTGATCGTCAGTCCCGCGTCCATAACAGCCTCCTGGCTGCCGACACTGAATATTTCGTGGCCAGGCGATCCAAATCCCCCGATCGTCCTGTGCCTATTCCAAGCCCCTTTCCACCGTTCTCGGACCGTTTTTACGGCGGCGCGCTTAAGCTTTTCTTAGGAGTTATAGTTAAGCCAAGAGTGATTCGACGGCATCGCGGCATGATGCAAACAAAATGTAAATGCACAGCGGAAAATCGTCCGAAGCTTCACGGATCGCTCGCTCTCAAGGCCTTAACTAAACGCTAAGCCTCGATATCGGCGTGAGGATCCGAGCCGGATATGGCCGTGTCGTCGGGGGAAGAGTCCGCATGCAGGTCTCGATGCGGCGCGTGCTGCTGATAGGCACGCAGGCGCATCAGGGCCTCCTTCGGCGGTTGCTCGGCGGCGTGCTCGGCGCGGACGTCAATGGCGCTATAAAGCGCTTCGCGACCTTCCGGATCGAGAACAACCTCACGGGCCGAGGCTTCGTTATGGGCTCCATTGTCTTGCTTGGAGCCGCTGTCGCCGACCGCGGTGACGATTTTGGTGGAATCAAGGTCAGCTTCGGCCGCCTCGCGAACCGTCACAGGATCGCGCAGCGCGTGATTCCTTGAAATCACGGCGGGCCGAGATTTGATCGTAAAGCCACTGTCCATGTCGGTCTCCCGGCACATCAGGCCGCGTGAACCCGAAACGAACGTTCAACTATATTAATAAATCTGCGGAATTAACAATTCGTTAGTAACGCCGTTGCAATGGCGGCGATCCGCCGGTTTACAGCATTCGGCTGAGCGTGAGCGGCTGAGTGTGGCGCCGGTCCGGGCCGCTGGTTCGGCCCGACGCGCCGTAGCACGCGGGGGTCGTTTTTCGCGCAAGCTGGTCCGATACGCCGCGCATGATGCCTTCCGATACGGCATGAGCGGTCGCCAGCACCGTGAGGTTCAGCTTCAAAACCGCATGAAACTCGTCGTGGCGTTTGCGCAAGGCGGCAAGCACTGTCGGAGCGGACTGCGCGATATAGTTGCGGCTCGCCTTCAGGCGCTGGGTATCGACGAGATAGAGCTGCGAGAGTTCGTTTTTCGACGGCACGAGCCGCGCAGCCGCACTGAGTTTGCCGGCGCGCACGAGCTTGGTTTCGTCCTCGACCAGCTCGAGCATGGTGTCCATCACCGTTATGAGATGCGAAATCACCATCTCGGCTTCGTTGGCCGATGCGATGGGCGCGAACGCAGGAGTCGCCGCGGAGGGTGAAGGTGTCATGGCGTGGCTGCTCCTTGCGGCGCTCCGAGTGGCGTCGCGTTTTGCTTTTCCTGCTGCGCGAGCAGGAAGCTGTAGACATGGTTGGCGATGCCGACGCCGCCGTTCTTGGCGAAGGATTTGGCGTATTCGTCGGTCAGCATCGAACGCCAGACGTTGGCGGCGCTGCCGCCGGTGAACGGACCGTCGCCGACGCCGGCAAACACTTGCTGCAGCATGGAATTGAGGAACATCGCCTCGAAATCCTGTGCCGCGCCGTGCGCCTTGTCGGCAAGCGAAGCGAGCTTGGGGGCGGAGCCGGGAAGTGCGGCCGTCAGTCCGGGCGCGAGGGAGAGCGGCGATGTCATCACATCACCTCGATGTCGGCCTGGATCGCACCGGCGGCCTTGATCGCCTGCAGAATGGTGATGAGATCGCGCGGACCGATGCCGAGCGCATTGAGACCGTCGATGATCTGTTGCAGCGAGACGCCTTCCTTCACGACGAAGAGCTTCTTGCCGTCCTCCTGCACGCCGATGCGGGTGCGCGGCACCACGGTCGTGGTGCCGCCGCGCGAGAACGGCTGCGGCTGGCTGACCTGCGGCGTTTCCGAAACCGTTACGGTCAGGTTGCCCTGGGCCACGGCGACGGTGGTTACGCGCACATCGCGGCTGATGACGACGACGCCGGAGCGTTCGTCGATCACGATCCGTGCAGGCATATCGGGCTCGACCTGCAGCTGCTCGATTTCGGTCAGAAATCCTACGATGTTCATCGCCGACTTGGCCGGCAGCGTAATCACGACGGTCGACTGATCGATCGGCTCGGCAAACTGCGAGCCGATGAAATCGTTGATCACGCTGGCGATGCGTTTTGCCGTGGTGAAGTCCGCGTTGCGCAACGCGAGTCGCACCTGGCCCATGCGGTTGAGGGCAAAATCGACTTCGCGTTCGATGATGGCGCCGTTGGCAATGCGGCCGACGGTCGGCACGCCGCGCGTGATCTTGGCTGCGTCGCCTTCGGCGGAGAATCCGCCGATCGCGAGCGAACCCTGCGCGACGGCATAGACGTTGCCGTCGGCGCTGAGCAGCGGCGTCACCAGCAGCGTGCCGCCCATCAGGCTTTTGGCGTCGCCGAGCGCGGAGACGGTCACGTCGATGCGGGTACCCTGCGTGCCGAAGGCCGGAAGATTGGCGGTCACCATCACGGCGGCAACGTTGCCGGTGCGGATGGTGGCGCCGCGAATGTTGACGCCCAGCCGTTCCAACATCGCCTGCAGCGATTGCTTGGTGAAAGGGATGTTGTTGAGCGTGTCGCCGGTGCCGTTCAAGCCGACGACGAGGCCGTAACCGATGAGCTGGTTCTGGCGGACGCCTTCGATATTGACGAGGTCTTTAATGCGCGAGGTGGCCGACGCCGATCCGGCGCAGCCAACATGCATCGACACCGCCAACAGCGCGGCAAGCGCGTAGGTCAATGTCCGCGTCATCCTCAGCTCCCTGATGATTTGGACGTGTATGCTCCGGGCCTCACCTTGCGAAAGGCGTGCCAAGGCGGAGCTGTCGCAACGCCTTGAAACGAATGGATTTTGACTGTCACCCCGGCGCCGCCAGCGCAGCCTTTGAGTCATTCATGCCGCTTGGGCGGCATATTTTGCCGAGTATTAACGGCCGGTTAACCATAAACGGCGAGGCTCCAAGTGGTTCTACCGGGCGCATGCCGCGTCTCGGCCAACAGACGCAGAGCGAACGCACCCGACATGCGCATCAACGGATCGAACGCAAATGCCATTGTTTCATCTCCATCGGCGGCGCGACGTAGCAGCTCTGGCAGCGGTTTTGTGGTGGCTGCGGAAGGGACGGCGCAGCCTGCAACTGCCCAGGCCGCTGCACTTCGCACGATCGGCGGCATTGACGCGCTGATCGCGCTGCAAAGCGATGACGAGCCGTTGACGAAGCGGCGACGCGCGGTCAAGCGCGGCCAGGTCGCGCTTGACGCGCTCGATGAGCTCAAGCTCGGCCTGCTCGGCGGAACGCTCAACCCATCGACGCTGCTGCGATTGAAGTCCGCCGCAACCGAGCTGAAGGGGGCATCAGGAGAGGCCGGTCTAGACGCCGTGCTGGCCGAAATCGAGCTGAGGGTTGAAGTCGAGATCGCGAAACTGTCGCCACGTTAGGATTTACCATTTTTGGTGACGGCGGCTTTGGTGACAGAAAAATGACCGCCGCAATCATGTCTCATTGCCGCACTGCACACGCTCGCCCGGGCATCGCATTGTCCAGCAAAAGCAGGGCTTTTCGCACGATATCCATCTGATCCGATTCCGCTTGTCGGCCCGTGACCGGCGCTTTATAAGCTCGCCCGCGAGCTGGGAGGCTTGCGACGGAGTGGGAAGGTGATGAAGGCGAAGAACGGAAGTGCGGTGCGGTCGGACAAGAACAAAAACTACCGTCCGTCTGACAAAGAACCGTTCATGAATGAGCGCCAGCGGGACTATTTCCGCGAGAAGCTGCTCGCCTGGCGGGAAGATATCCTGAAGGAAGCGCGCGAAACGCTGCAGCATCTGCAGGACGAAAATCAGAATCATCCCGATCTGGCCGATCGCGCTTCCTCGGAAACCGATCGGGCCATCGAACTGCGCGCGCGTGATCGCCAGCGCAAGCTGATCGCCAAGATCGACGCGGCGCTGCAACGAATCGAGGACGGCACCTACGGCTATTGCGAGGAAACCGGGGAACCGATTTCGCTCAAACGGCTGGAAGCGCGGCCGATCGCAACGCTTTCGGTCGAAGCGCAGGAACGTCACGAGCGGCGCGAGCGGGTCTATCGCGACGAGTGAGTGACGCGCGAGCGCGAGGCTCGCGATCGCGTCATTCGTTCGGATCGTCAAATGATATCGGCCAATCGGTCGATGGAGGATTTTATGCAGTGCGTCACGAAAATAGCGCGCAGGCGGATGCTTGTTTCGCTTTGCGCGATTGCCGCGTCGTCGGTCGTGGTCCCGGCCCAGGCAGAGAATTGGCCGCAGAAGCCGGTCAAGGTGATCGTCGGGTTTGCCGCGGGCGGCAACATCGACAATCTGGCACGGCTGACATGCCAGCGGCTGAGCGAAATGTTCGGACAGCAGTTCGTGGTCGAGAACCGCGTCGGCGCCATGGGCACCATCGGCGCCGAGTCGGTGGCGCGCTCGACGCCCGACGGCTACACGCTGTTCTGGGCCGGCACCGGCACGATTTCGATCTACCCTGCCATGGGCAAGCCGCCCTACGAGATGAAGGACTTCGTCCCGATCAGCATGATCGGGACGAGCCCACAGGTGCTGATCGTCAATCCGAAATTGCCGATCAACAATGTCAAGGAATTCGTCGCCTATGTGAAATCGCAACCGCAGAAACTCCCTTACGGCGGCGGCGGCGGGCCGGGCAGCGTGAGCAATCTGCTGATGGCGTTGTTTCTCAAGCGCGCGGGCCTGGAGATGACGTCGGTAAGCTATCGCGGCACGGCGCCGGCGATGACCGACGTGATCGGCGGGCATATTCCGACGATGTTCGTGCCGCTGCCCGAGGCGCTGCCGCAGGCGGAAAGCGGCAAGATCCGCATCATCGCGATATCCGACGACAAGCGCTCGAAGGAGGCGGCGAACGTGCCGACAATCGCGGAATCGGGTTATCCGGGCTATCGCGGCGTGAGCTGGAACGGCCTGCTGGCGCCGGCGGGGACGCCGAAGGACATCATCGACCGCATCGCGGCCGAATTCGCCAAGGCCGCCAAGGACCCCAAGTTCGCCGCGCAGCTCAATCAGCAAGGCGTCACGCCCGCCGGTCTTTCGCCCGAGGAATTCGGGAAGTTTCTTCAGGAAGACATCGCGCTGTGGGCGGAAGCGGTGAAAGTCGCGGGCGTCACGACCGGGCAGTAGCGCGCCCGCGATCGAGATTTCAGTCGCGATAGAAATGAGTGCGGCCCCCGGCGGGAGCTGCCAGGGGCCGCGTGGTTCCGCCGCCCGCCCGCGCGACACGGACAGCGGGGGAGCCAGTCGAATTCCAGGAAACAGAGATCGGAAGCCGGCGCGCAAATCAGACGGCGCTGTCAGGACTTCCGCTCACCCTCTGCTGATCCCTGGTCAGAACGGCAACAGGACGTCGAGCACCTGCTGGCCGTAACGCGATTGTTGAACGTCGGTGAGCTGACCGCGGCCGCCGTATGAGATACGCGCTTCGGCGATCTTGGTGGAATCGATGGTGTTGTCGCTCTGGATGTCCTCCGGGCGCACGATGCCGGCGACAATCAGCTCGCGCACCTCGAAATTCACGCGAATCTCCTGCTTGCCTTCGATCACGAGATTGCCGTTCGGCAGCACCTGCATCACCACGCCGGCGACGTTTGTGGTCAATGTCTCGTTGCGGTTGACCGAACCCTTGCCATCGAGCGAAGTGGTGGAATCGGAGGTGAAGATGCGCGTCGGCGTCGGCGTATTCATGATCGGCACCTTGGGCTTGCCGAAAAAGTTGTCGATGCCGGAATCTTCCTTGGTGTCGCGGCTACGCTGGGTTTCGTTGGCGATGTTGGCTTTGTCGGTGATGTTGACCGTGACGGTCAGGATGTCGCCGACCTGATGGGCGCGCTGGTCCTTGAAGAAGGCGCGCGAGCCGTTGCGCCACAGCGAGTTCGGATTGTAGGTGGCCGATTGCGGCATCGGCATCGGCATGTGCACGGGCTTATAGCCGGGCTGGACGGTCGGATTGTCGATGGATGAGAGCGGCGGCTTCTCGCCGATCAATTTCAGACGCTCAAGCGACGAACAACCGACCAGCAGCAGCGCGCTGGCGGAGACCGAAGCCATCAGGGCAAGACGCAAGGATCGGTACATGGTGGTTCCATTCATTGGGCGCCCGGGCGCGCCGCGTGGGAGGGATCCGGAACTGATGCGGTGGTCATCTGCGGGCCGGGCGAGGTGGCGATGATGCTGACGCGGCCGGGGCCGGTGACGGTGGCCTGCACAGTGCGATTGGATTGCAGATTGAGCACGCCGATGAGATCGCCCACGGCGCCCGCATCGAGCGCCTTGCCGCGGACGGTGAGCAGCACGCCCGGAATTTCATACACGATGGTGACGGTCTCGTTGCGCTGGATCACCTCCGGCTTCATGAGATCGGCTGATCGCAGAACCGCGCCGCCGCGCAGCGCGCGCTTGGTGGCAAAGCCGATCACCTGCTGGATGCTGAGCGAATCGCCGGCAAGCTCGGCCTTCGGCCGGCGCTCGGTCGTGACGTCGGAGGCCTTGACTGTTTCGCCGCGGTTGAGGGCGCGGGTGAGCACGGCCGCCTCGGCGGTTTCCACCGCGGTGCCGCTGAAACGCAGCGGCAGACGGCGGGCCGTTGTGCTGCCCGGCAGTTCGAAGGCGACGAAGAACTGGCCGGTGCGCGGATCGACGTTCAGGCGTGCGACCTGCAACTCGTCCGTCGCAGACGGCTCGACGTGAAGGGTTCGTATTTCCCGATCGAAGGTGATGGAAATGTTGTCGGCATCGCCGAACCCGTATTGGCCCGCAAGCGCGCGCGCGATTCGCGCTTCGATGTCTTTCATCGTGATGGCGCGGCTCAAGCGCGTCACGACGACCTCGGACAGTCCGTTGGTATCGAGGTGGGTGACCTTGTTCTGCGCCAATGCTTCGATCACGCGGGCGACCGGCACGGCGCCGGTGTAGCCAGGATCGGGCGAGCGAAACACCGGAATGTCGGCGGCGGCCCCGGCGTTGTCGACGAGATCGCCGATGCGGACAATGTCGGATGACACGGTCGCCAGCTCTTTCAACCTTGGACCGGCCGGCGGGAGCGCGCCGGTGACCTGCGCCGCAGCGGACGTGCTGATCGCAATCAGAAGTGCAAGCGCGATATTGCGGATCATGGCTATCCCTCAGCGCATCAGGCTGGACGTGGATTGCAGCATCTGGTCGGTGGCCGAGATCACCTTGGCGTTCATCTCATAGGCGCGCTGCGCGGCGATCAGATCGGAGATCTCGCTGACCACTTCGACGTTCGCCTGCTCGAGATTGCTCTGGAGCAGATCGCCGAAGCCGTCGGTGTTCGGGGTGCCGTCCTGCGGCGGACCCGATGCCGGCGTCTCGACGAACAGGTTGTCGCCGACCGGTTGGAGGCCGGCCTTGTTGATGAACCGCGTGAGCGTAATCTGCCCGAGGATGGTCGGCGCGGAGGCGCCCTGCGGCGTCACCGAAACCTGGCCCTGGGAATTGATGGTGAGGCCGGATGCGTTTTGCGGAATGGTTATGCCGGGCTGCAAGACGTTGCCTTGCACGGTGACGACGCGGCCCTGTGCATCCATCTGGAACGAGCCGTCGCGCGTGTAGGTGAAGGTGCCGTCGGGCATCAGGATCTTGAAAAAGCCCTCGCCGCGAATTGCGATGTCCAGGTCGGAGCCGGTTTGCGAGATGGTGCCTTGCGTCATGATGCGCGGGGTGCCGACGGTCTTGACGCCGCCGCCGAGGTCGATGCCGACGGGAAGGATGTTGCCTTGCGTGGACGTCTGCGTGCCGATGCGGCGGACGTGCTCGTAGAGCAGGTCCTGAAATTCCGCGCGCTGGCGCTTGTAGCCGGTGGTGCGCATGTTCGCGATGTTGTTCGAGATGACCTGGACGTTGAGTTCCTGGGCCATCATTCCAGTCGCTGCGGTGTGTAGCGCGCGCATGGGCTTCTCTTTCGGTTAAGCCGGGACGTCGGCCAGTTGCTGAATGGCGTTGCGATGCAGCTCGCTCTGTTGCGCAATCATGGTGGCGACTTCGGTGTAGCTGCGAGTGACTTCGATCATCCGTGTCATCTCGAACACCGCGCGCACGTTGGATTTCTCGATTGCGCCTTGCACGATGTTTGGACTGGCCACCGGTTGCGGCTGCGTGCCGGCGGGCACGGAAAACATGCTGGTGCCGTCCTTCCGCAGCGATTGTGGATTTGCAAAGGTGACAAGCCGCAATTTGCCGCGCGTCGAATCCGAGGTCAGGCTCAAGCCTTCGCGGACTTTGACCGTGCCGTCGCGGGTGATGACGATATCGCGATCGGTGGTCTGAAGGGTGATGGGCCCGGATTCGCCGATGACGGGATCGCCGGCGCTGGTGACCAGCTCACCGTTGTTGTTGAGCTGGAAGGCGCCATTGCGCGTATAGCGCTCGCCGCGTTGGGTCTGCACGGTGAAGAAGCCCTCGCCATCGATGGCGACATCGAGCGGGGCTCCGGTGGTTTGAAACGGGCCTTGGCTGAAGTCGTGCCAGGTTTTGCGGTCCTGCACGAAGCTCAAGCGGCGGTCGGGTTCGGCGAACTGGTTGGCGGTCGCGCCCGGCATCAAATATTCGTTGAATGCCGAGTTGTCGGTCTTGTACCCGGTGGTGTTGATGTTGGCGATGTTGTTGGAAACGACATCGAGCTCGCGTTGCAGCGCACTCTGCCACGAAAGCGCAATAAGCTGACTGTTCAGCATCGACTGCTCCCTTCGCTTCGTGGCGCCGCCCTCCCAGGCGGACCACGTGACGGAACCGGCAAGCTCTCCCAAGCCGCGGCTCAGGCCGTTTCAATGCAGCGCCTGTGCCAAATTGGAATCCTGAGCGATCTCACGTATTTGGAAGGCTTTCGGCCATTGGCGGCGCGGCAAGAACCGCCTGTTGGGAAAGCCGACTAGGCAAAAAATTCCGCTTTAAATGCAACAAGAAAGCATCCGTTAACCATTCCGCCGGTACCGTCGCCACAATCGGCGCTGGGGTCGTGACCGCGGCAGTGAAGTGCTTTCGCCGCATCCCCCATCCTTGCGTCGCAAGGACACTCGAGGTTGCAAATGGCATCGGCGGCGAAAGCAAAAGTGAAGGCGAAAGAACCGGAGGTCGAGCCCGAAGAGGAAGAAGAAAAGGACGAGGCAGTCGAGAGCGGCGAAGCGCAACCGAAACGCAAATTCCTCGGCTTTCTTTCACTCAAGCTCATGATCATCGCGGGTGCCGCGATCATTCTGCTCGGCGGCGGCGGGGCGGCCTATTTCCTGTTCTTCGCACGCGGGCATGAACCCAAAGTCGCAGCGGTGCCGGGCAAGCCGGTGGTGTTCGTCGACTTGCCTGAAGTGCTGGTGAATCTTTCCAACGCCGGCAGCGAACGGACGCAATATCTCAAGGTCAAAATCGTGCTCGAGCTGCCCGACCAACTGATGATCGCGCAGATCCAGCCGGTGATGCCGCGCGTGATGGACGCTTTCCAGACCTACTTGCGCGAGCTGCGGCCGAGCGATCTCGACGGCTCCGCCGGGCTTTACCGCCTCAAGGAAGAGCTGACGCGGCGCGTCAATGCATCGATCGCCCCGGCCCGCATCAATGCGGTGCTGTTCAAAGAAATCGTCGTCCAGTGACGGGTAAGAGCCATGGCGCAAAAGGACCAGACTGACCCCAACGCGCTGGCCGCGGAGTGGGGGCTTGCAATGGATTCGGCGCAGGGCAGTGCCGACAACGCCGCAAAACCGGAGGCGGCGGCTGCGTCCGGCGCCAGCCCTGGAGCCGGCAATGGCGCCGAAAAGGATCAGACCGCCAACCAATGGGCGGCCATGCTGGACGACAATTCGAGCCAGATGCATAGCGCCAAAGGCGCGGCCGAGCGCATCCTCAATCAGGAAGAAATCGACAGCCTCTTGGGCTTCAGCCTCGCCGACGTCACGCTCAACAACAACTCCGGCATTCGGGCGATCATCGACTCGGCGATGGTGTCCTACGAACGCCTGCCGATGCTGGAAATCGTGTTCGACCGTCTGGTGCGGTTGATGACCACGAGCCTGCGCAATTTCACCTCCGACAACGTGGAAGTTTCGCTCGACCGCATCACCTCGGTGCGCTTCGGCGATTACCTCAACTCGATTCCGCTGCCGGCGATCCTTTCGGTGTTCAAGGCCGAGGAATGGGAGAATTTCGGCCTGATCACCGTCAACTCCAGCCTGATCTATTCGATCATCGACGTGCTACTCGGCGGCCGGCGCGGCCAAAACGCGCTGCGCATCGAAGGGCGGCCCTACACCACGATCGAGTCCAATCTGGTCAAGCGCATGATCGAAGTCGTGCTGGCGGATGCGGAGCTTGCATTCAAGCCGCTTTCGCCGGTCAAATTCAACATCGATCGGATGGAAACCAATCCGCGCTTCGCGGCGATCTCGCGGCCGGCGAACGCTGCGATCCTGGTGCGGCTGCGGATCGACATGGAGGACCGCGGCGGCGACATCGAATTGCTGCTGCCCTACGCCACGATCGAGCCGATCCGCGGCGTGCTGCTGCAGATGTTCATGGGCGAGAAATTCGGCCGCGATCCGATCTGGGAGGGCCATCTCGCCACCGAGATCGGCCAGGCGGAGGTCGCGGTCGATGCGGTGCTGTATGAGGCGCGGCTGCCGCTGCGGCGAATTATGCGGCTCGATGTCGGCGATACGCTGATTCTGGAAATCAAGCCGGATGCGCTCGTCAGCGTACGCTGCGGCGACGTCACGGTGAGCGAAGGCCGCATGGGGCGGGTGGGCGATCGCGTGGCGGTGCGCGTCGCAAAGCCGCTGCGCAAGCCGCGCACGACCTTCGCCATGTTCGAAAAAGCGGATCAATCCACCACCAAACGGATGGAGGCGGCATGAGTTTCCCTTTCATGATTGAAAGCATGGTCTCGGTGCTGCTGCTGTTCACCATTCTCTATTGCGTTCGGCTCAACAAGGGGATCACGCAACTTCGCGGCAATGAGAAGACGCTCAAGTCGACGATCGCCGAGCTGGTCACGGCGACCGAGACCGCCGAACGGGCGATCGCCGGCCTCAAAACAACGGTGCGCGAAGCAGACCAGACGCTGGGTGAACGGTTGCGCGCGGCCGAAAAATTCACGACCGACATCAAGGGGCAGATCGAGGCGGCGGAAAGCGTGCTCGCGCGCGTCACGCAAATCGCGGCGCTGCGATCAGGTGCGGCTCAGGCGCAGACGCCCCGGCAGAACCAGCCCGATACCAAGGCCATCATGGCGGCGGCGCAGGCTTTCGCCGACCGCAAGCGTTCGAGGGCGCAGGGCCTCGCGGCATGATCCGACTGCTGCGTGAATTTCGGCTCATCCCGATCGTGGTGCTCGCGACCGGGTGCCTGTTCGCGCTCAAAGTGATCGGACTTCTGCTCGATGGCGGCTATCTGCTCAGCCCGCGCACCTTGAAAAGCGAAGGTGTCGTCGCGCTTTCGCTGAATTCGTCTTCGCAAGAGCTGATCCCGCAAACGGTTCCGCTGGAAGGCCCGCCGCATTCGTCCTGGATGCGGGAGATATTCGGCTATCCGGACGTCACCGGCGCCATCAATCATGGCAATACGCCGGAGCGGCCGCCGAGAAATTCCGTCGCCATTACCGGTTCGACCCCGGCGCCAAAACCCGAGGCCAAGGAGGCGCCGCCCGACAAGGCGGCGGCACCGCCAAAGCCGCCGCCGGTCAACGGCACGGTGATCCAGCTTGACCCCAACAGCATGCGTACGGTTTCGCAGGCCGAGCGCGCGATCCTCGAGCGGCTGCAAGAGCGTCGCCAGGAGCTGGATGCGCGTGCACGGGAACTCGACATCCGCGAAACCATGCTCAAGGAAGCCGAGAAAAAGCTCGAGGATCGCGCCAACGAGATCAAGACGCTGGAGGCGAAGGCCAACATGGGGGTGCAGAAGAAGGCGGAAGCCGTGGCCTCGCGCTTCAAGAATCTCGCCACCATGTACGAGAATATGAAGCCCAAGGATGCCGCCAAAATCTTCGACCGGCTCGAACTCAAGGTGCTGATCGAAATGTCGTCGCAGATCAACCCGCGGCGGATGTCCGAAATTCTGGCGCAGATGTCTCCCGATACGGCTGAGCGGTTGACGACCGAGCTGGCAAGCCGTGCAAACGGCAACCAGGGGTCGGCAAATCCTGCCTCCCTGCCGAAAATCGAGGGCCGCCCGAACGGCAGTTGAGGCTGCAGGGTTCTTTTATTCGGTACAGTTAAGGCGGCATTAAACGCGTCAGCCTAGGCTGAGGCCCGAGCAATGATCCCGGGCTGGAGCTTTAGCGCGCGCGTATGGTGAGTCCGTCGGTTGTCTTCAAAGCGATTCGTGCTTGCTGTGCGACGGTCCTGCTCGGGCTTGCGCTCTGCGCGCCGCGTCCGGCGCTGGCCGATCCGCTCAGGGCCGATCTGAGCTTCGATACGTCCGGCGGCTATGGCCGCCTCATCCTGCGCTTCTCGCAAGAGGTCGACGCGCAGGTGAGAATATCGGGCACCATATTGGTGATCAGTTTCCCGGAACCGGTCGACATATCGATCGATCGGCTCAACCTCGGCGACACCGACTATATCGGCGCCGCGCGCCGCGATCCGGACGGAAAGGCGATCAGGATCGCGCTCGCGCGCAAGGTCACGTTAAGCCAGATGACCGCGGCCGAGCAATTATTCGTCGATCTGTTGCCGGACAGCTGGAGCGGCCCGCCGCCGGGTCTGCCGCGCGAGGTGGTCGAGGATCTGGCTAGGCGCGCGCGCGAAGCCGATCGCGCCAAGCAGCAGCAGCAACAGGTCGTCCAGACCCGCAAGAGTGCGCTGGTGCGTGTTCGCATGTCGAAGCTTCCGACGTTCACGCGCTACGTGTTCGAGTTGCCGGAATTGACCGGCGTTTCGACCGATCGCAGCCGGGACAAGCTGACCCTGGTGTTCGCCGCGCCGCTTCGATTTGATCTTGCCGATGTGAAGCTCGACGCGCCACCGGTGGTGGGGTCGATCGATGCCGAGATCGGGCTTGAGACGGCAAAGGTGAATTTCGGGTTCCAGGGCACGGTCGATATTCGCACCTTCCGCGAAGACAGCAACTTCGTCGTTGATCTGACACCGATCGAAGACAAGACCGCGAAGAAGGACGACGCCGACGAGCAGCCGGAAAATACCCCGGACACTGCCGAGCCGCCGCAGACCACGCCCGCTCCGAGCGAAGCGGCTAAATCTTCGGCCGAGTCGGAGGCGGCCGTCAAAGCCGAAACCAAGCCGAGCCAGGAAACGAGCGAGCCGCCGGTCGCCCCATCGTCCTCCCCAACGATAGCTCCCACCGCGCAAAAGCCTGCGGCTCCTGCTCCTGCACCGTTGGAGCCGGCTCGCGATACCGCGGACAATCCGCCGGCCGATCCGCTGCGGCCGGTCACGGTGCAGATTGCGCGGCAGGGCGACAACCTGCGCCTCAGGTTTCCGTTCGCGACGGTGACGCCCGCCGCGGTGTTCCAGCGCGCGGATACGCTTTGGATCGTCTTCGATTCAATGGCCAAAATCGATGTCGCGGCGCTCAACGCCGACTCCAGCGGTACGGTCGCGAATGCGACCGTGATGCCGACCGGTGAGGGGCAGGCCGTGCGGCTCAAGCTCGAGCGGCCGCGGCTTGTCGGCGTGGCGGCAGATGGCGCGAACTGGGTCGTCACCGTCGGCGATACGGTTGCGGCGCCGACGCGACCGCTCGGCATCAACCGCACCGTCATCGGGCCGACGCGATCGAGCATCACCATTCCGATCGACGACCCACGCCGGATGCACCGTTTCACCGACCCCGAGCTGGGCGATACGCTGCTTGTCATCACGGCGCCCGGACCGGCGCGCGGCTTCATCCGGACGCATGAATTCGTCGAGCTGCGGACGCTCACATCGGCGCACGGCATTGCGGTTGAAATGCTGGCGGACGATTTGAGCGCCGAGCTTTCGGTCGACAAGGTGGTGCTGAGCCGGCCGACCGGATTGGCGCTTTCAAATGCCAGCGGCATTGGCCGCCGCTCCGAAATGAGTCGCGCCGTGGTATTCGACTCCCAGGTGTGGGGATACAACCGGCAAGCCAATTTCGTCGATCGGCAAATAAGCCTGATCCGCGCGGCTGCCGATGCGCCGCCCGGCAAGCGCACCGCGGCGCGGCTCGATCTCGCGCGCTTCTATCTCTCGCAGCAGATGTTCGTGGAAGCGAAGGCGGTGCTCGATGTCGCAGTCGCCGATGACAAGCCCTCATCGGACGATCCGACAGCGCTGGTGCTGCGCGCAGTCGCGAGCCTGATGTTCGATCGCATCGATTCCGCGCTCAAGGATCTTTCGAATCCGGCGGTCGGCAACCAGCAAGACGCGCAGATGTGGCGGGCGCTGGCCTATGCGCGGCAGGGCAAATGGGCGGAGGCGCGCGAAGGCTTCCGCGGCGTCGAGGGCGCGATGGGGACGCTGCCGATCGAGCTGCAGGTGGTCGTGCTCAAGGATGCGTTGCGGGTATCGATCGAGGTCGGCGATTTCAATTCCGCCATGCGCAGATTGAACGACATGGACATGGTCGGTGTGCCGGCGACCATGGAACCGACGGTCGCAGTGCTGCAGGGGCGGCTGGCGGAAGGTCTCGGCCGCAAGGAGGATGCGCTCGCTTCCTATGATGCGGCAGCGGCATCGGCCGACCGGCCGGCGGCCGCCCAGGGTCATTTGCGCGAATTGATGCTGCGCTATGCGCTCGGTAACGTGAAGAAGGAAGAGGTCATCGCGGGGCTTGAAGCGTTGACGGCCGCCTGGCGGGGCGACGAGACCGAAATCGAGGCGCTGGAATATCTCGCCAAGTTCTATACCGAGGACGGTCGCTATCGCGACGCCTTCAATGTCATGCGGCAGGCGTATGGCGCAAACCCGAACTCGGAGATCACGCGCCGCATCCAGGATCGCTCGGTCGAGACGTTCGATCAGCTGTTCCTCGTCGGCAAGGGCGATTCCATGCCGGCGATCGACGCGCTCAGTCTATTCTACGACTTCCGTGATCTGGTGCCGATCGGACGGCGCGGCGATGAAATGATCCGCAGACTCGCAGACCGCCTCGTGTCGGTCGACCTGCTCGACCAGGCGGCCGAGCTGCTGCAGCATCAGGTCGACAATCGGCTGCAGGGCGCGGCGCGTGCGCAGGTGGCGACCAAGCTCGCGGTCATTTATCTCCTCAACCACAAGCCTGATCAGGCGCAGGCCGTGCTGCGCGCGACGCGCACCGCGGATCTGTCGAACGAAATGCGGTTGCAGCGTCTGCTGCTGGAGGCGCGCGCGCTGTCCGATCTCGGCCGCTACGACTTCGCGCTCGAAGTCATCGCCAATGTCGAAGGTCCGGAGGCGGTCAGGCTCCGCGCCGATGTGCTGTGGGCCGCACGGCGCTGGCAGAAATCCGCCGAGCAGATCGAGCTGCTTTACGGCGATCGCTGGAAGGAATTCCAACCGCTGTCCGAAGTCGAGCGGGTCGACATCTTGCGCGCGGCGATCGGATATGCGCTCGGCAACGATACGATCGGGATGGCGCGTTTCAAGGAGAAGTTCACGGCCAAGATGGCGGAAGGTCCCGACAAGCACGCGTTCGAGGTCATCACCGGCGGGTATGGCACCAATAGCGCCGAATTCAGGGATGTGGTGCGTACCACCGCGGCAATCGACACGCTGGAGAATTTCCTGCGGGATTTGCGCAAGCGCTATCCGGACATGAATCCCGGGCCGTCTGAGACGCGCTCCGAAGGCACTCCGCCGGCTCCGCCGAAAGCGGCCGCGGGCACGACGCCGCCGGCCTGAGATCGCTTCTCATAGCTCCCCACCGACCGCAGCCAACCGCGTCTGGGCGGCGAGCCGGATCGGCGCGTTGACGGCGCCGAAGCCCTTGTAGCCGCGGCGTTCGACGATCTCGAAAAAGAACAGGTCCTGGAAGCTCCTGGTATAGGCCTGCATGTATTCGCCGGACTCATCCCGGTCGTAGAGAATGCCGTTCTCGCGCAGCACATCGAGCCGGTCGGCGGCAAGATCGGTACGCGCCTCCAAATCGTCGTAATAGTTCTCCGGCATGGGCAGCATCTGGACGCCGTTGGCCCGGAGCGCCTTCACGGTCGCCAAGATGTCGGCGGTGGCAAACGCGATGTGCTGCACGCCGGAGCCGAAATATTCGGAGAGAAAGCGCGATGAGAGCGTGTGCTGGCTCTGTGAGGCATTGAGCGCGATGCGCAGCGCGCCATCGGCGGATTGAATCACCTGACTGCGGACGATGCCGCCGGGATCGATCACGTCGAGCTGCGGCGTCTTCGTCACGTCGAGCAGCGAGGTGTAGAATAACACCCACGACAGCATCTCCTCGTAGTGCATCGATTGGGAGATGTGATCGATCGTGGTCAGGCCAGCCCCGTTACTGTTGATCGCTCGTCTGGGCGCGGTGAAATCGATGTCCCAGAGCCGTCCGAGCTCGCTGTCCCGGTCGACGAAATAGAGCAGGCTGCCGCCAAGCCCCCGCACCGCCGGGATATCCAGTTCGCCCGGACTGACCGCCTGTCGGAAGGGCGTGTCGTGCAGCATCTGCGCCCGATCGAGCGTGGCGCCGGCATTGTCCACCTTCAGACAGATGGCGCAGACCGATGGCCCGTGCGTGATCTGATGGGACTGCGCGAAGCCCTCCTTGTCGCAATTGAGCACGAGATTGATCGCGCCCTGCGACCAGCGCGTCACGGCTTTCGATTTGTGCTCGCCGATCTTGCAAAAACCCAATGCCGAGAAGAGGCCGGTAAGCTCTTCCGCGGCGTGGTCATCCGCGGCAAACTCCAGGAACTCGACGCCGAGACAGCGCGAGCGCGGCGGCAATCGCGGTACAGACTTCGCAAGTGCGTTGCTCCGATCCCGCATTTTGTCCATGAGATTAATCAGCGAGCGCTGGCCATCGACTGCGACGCCACGCGGCGAGCCGGCGCGGAATTGGTCGTTGAAGATCTCGAGCGACAGCAATCCCTGGTAGCCGGTGGCCAACACCGCATCCATGAATTCGATCAGCGGAAAATCGCCCTGCCCGGGGAAGCAGCGAAAATGCCGGCTCCATTGCATCACATCCATATCGAGCCAGGGCGCATCGGCGAGCTGGACCAGGACGATCTTGTCGCGCGGGATCGAGCGGATGGCCTTCAGATCCGTCTTGCGTGCCAGGATATGAAAACTGTCGAGCGTGAGTCCGATGGCGGGATGGTCGGCGCGGCGCACCACTTCCCAGGCGTCGCGATAGTCGGCGATGTGGCGCCCCCAAGCGAGCGCCTCGAATCCCACGCGGATACCGTGCCTGCTGGCGCGCTCGCCAAGCTCGCGGAAATCGGCGGCGGCGCGTTCGATCCCGCCCTGCGAGTCGGGGGCGACGTTGCTGCAGACCATCAGCAGATCGCAGCCGAGCTCGCCCATCAGCTCGAACTTTCGTTCGGCGCGCGCGAAGGTGCGGCTGCGCTGCGGTTCCGGCATACCCTCGAAATCGCGGAACGGCTGAAAGGTGACGATCTTCAGGCCGAGCGACGCCACCATGCGGGCGACATCCTTCGGCTTGCCGTTGAACGACAACAGATCGCTCTCGAAAATCTCGACGCCGGCGAAGCCTGCTGCGGCGATCGCCTCCAGTTTTTCCGCTAACCCGCCGCTCAGCGATACGGTTGCGATCGATGTTTGCATGCGACAGTCCTGCGACAAAATCTTGCGAATATCAGGCGAATGTCAGGATGCGCTTCCGCAGTATCATGGACAAGGCGGGTCATCGACCTACCAACACAAACGCGTGAGGCGTCGTCTCGGCTTTTGAGATTGATCGGAAGTTGCAGCGCGCCGTTTTAAGTCGTGCCGTAACTCTGCACGAGCGAGCCGGCCACCAATGACCAGCCGTCGACCAGCACGAAGAAAATCAGCTTGAACGGCAGCGACACCACGACCGGCGGCAGCATCATCATGCCCATGGACATCAGCACGGAGGCCACCACGAGATCGATGATCAGGAATGGCAGAAACAACAGGAACCCGATCTCGAAAGCGCGTTTGAGTTCGGAGATCATGAAGGCCGGCACCAGGATTCGCATCGACAAATCCTTCGGCTGATCCAGCGTCTTATCGTGCGAAAGATCGCTGAACATCTGCAGGTCCTTCTCGCGCACGTTCTTGAGCATGAAAACGCGGAACGGCTCGGAGGAGCGCTCGAAGGCCTGCTCGGCGGTGACTTCATTGGCGATGAGCGGCTTCAGCCCGACATCGTAGGCCCGTTGGAACGCGGGCCCCATGACAAAGGCGGTTAGAAAGAGCGCGAGCGATACGATCACGGCGTTGGGCGGGGCCGTCGCGGTGCCGAGTGCCGTGCGCAACAGCGAGAGCACCACCACGATGCGCGTGAAAGACGTCATCATCACGAGGATCGAGGGCGCGAGCGACAGCACCGTGAGCAGCGCGATCAGTTGGACCACGCGCTCGGTGAGGCCCGAGCCCTGGCCGAAATTGATGCTGATGTCCTGGGCCTGGGCTGGCCCTGCGAGAATCGTGGCTACCGGGAGCGCCATCGCCGCCGCCGTCGCGAGACGGACGCAGGCGGCGAGCGGGAACCTCACGTCTTGCCTGATTGACGGCCGAGCAGGCTCGCCATCTCCTGTTCAAGGCTTTCGTAGGCCGATTTCGACGGCGCGCCGTTGGCCCCGCCGTTGGTCGGCGGATTGGCGGGTCCATTGGTCGGCGCCGGTTTGGTCGCGGCGCGCTTGGGCTCGCCGGCCGCCATTTGGCGCGCGGTATCGGGCTTTACGGATATACCCGCCTGCTGGGCGATCGGGCGCCGCAAGGCGGTTTCCAGCCGGTGGGCCATTTCGGCGAGTTGAACGTCGGGCGCAAGCGGTGCGGAGGTAACGGCCGGGGCTGAGGGCGCGACCGGCGTCTCGGGGGTTGGGGATGGCGTCGGCGGCGATGGGGCACGCAGAGGCTCGGGGGCGCGCAAAGTGGGTTCGATTTTCGAGCGCGAGAGTTCGGCTGCCAGTCCCATCAGCGGGTCTATGTTCGGAAGCGGCGGCGCCGGTTGTGGACGCGGCGGTTCGGTCAGCGCGCGCAACTGTGCAGCAATCGAAGGCGGAGGCGCGACCGGCGTGGGCGGAGGCATCGGCGCGGGCTCTTCCGGGAGCAACCGCGGGCGGTCGACGCGGGGTGTCGGTGGCGCTTCGGGTTGAGGCGGCCAAGTAGTGGTCGCGTCGGGCAGCGGGGTTGCGCGCGGCAACGTGTCGGCGCCGCGCGCGGCCGGAGTTTCGCGTTGCGCGGCGGGCGCCGCGCGCAGGATGTTGGTTTCGACCACGACATCGGTCGGGCCGCCGATCATCAGGAGATGCTCGACATTGTCGCGGCGGATGATGATGAGTTTGCGGCGGCTGTCGACGGAGGCGGCGTCGATCACGGCGAGGCGCGGCTGACGCCCGCGGCCCGCGGCCAAGCGCGCGGCGCCGAGCTTTCGCACCAGCCAAGCCGACGCGCCGATCAGCGCGAGCACGACGATGAACGCGACGATAAACGTCCAGCCTTGATTCAGTCCGAGGTCCGGTAAGCTCATACGGTGTCTCGCGTTTGAATTTGCGAACGAACAGTCATTCGCACAAAGTACATCGCGGTTCCCTTTGTGCTCTCAATGATCTCGATCAGTAGAAGTACGAACGCCAGTATCATCGGCAAGGCGAACGCGAGGGCGATCAGCAATGTCGTCAGAGGCGCAAAGAGGATATGCATCGGATTGTTCCACCTACGCAATACGCCACCGAACCTGGTCGCGTGAGCAGATCTGAATTGGTTAACGCCGCCGGCAATATTTGCCGCCCCTAATGCTAACAAATTATTAACGGGAAAGGCCAGTTTGGCGTTTCGCATGTGATTTTTCGGCAGTTTGCTCGAGCACGCCGGCGGCCGGCAAACCCAAGATATTTCGGCGGTTTAACTCGCAGTTAACCATGCACCAGGCAAAGTCTGCCTAGCACCGTTCGGCCCCTCCGTCGGATGGGCAATACCGCCCGCGAGCCAGCCATGCCGATCTACGACATCCCGCTGTTTTCAATGCTGCGCACCCGCATGCAGTGGCACCAGGAGCGCCAACAGGTGCTTGCCGACAATCTCGCCAACGCCGACATGCCGAAGTTCAAGCCGCATGATCTGGCGCCGCCCGAGTTCGACAAGATGAAACTGGCGTCGAATGTGCCGGTGAACCTGGCGGTCACGGATGCAAACCACATCGCTGGCTTGAGCGGAAACACCAGCACGCAGTTTCAAGTGAGCCGATCAGGCTATGAGGTGAGACCCTCGGGCAACGCCGTCGACCTCGAGGACGAGATGGTCAAAGTGGCCGCGAACCAAATGGACTACCAAGCCGCAACCACGCTCTATAGCCACGGTTTAAATCTGCTGAAGACCGCGCTCGGTAAACGCTGACGCGTGCCGCCAATAAGCTAGACCGACAAGGACAGGCCATGGATTTCCTGAAATCGATCGCAATAGCAGCCTCCGGTCTGCGCGCGCAGGCCGGACGTATGAGAATCATCGCCGAAAATATCGCCAATGCGGATTCGACCGCGGCGCGGCCAGGCGAGGATCCTTATCGGCGAAAAATTCCGACCTTCCGGTCCGAAATCGATCGTGCGCTCGACGCGCAGGTCGTTACACTCGGGCGCGTACAGATCGATCAGAGCGATTTTCGCGAGAAGTACGAACCCAATCACCCGTCTGCCGACAAGAACGGCAACGTGAAATATCCCAACGTCAATTCCCTGATCGAAATGACCGACATGCGAGAAGCGCAGCGTTCCTATGAGGCCAACCTCAATCTGATCACCGCATCGCGACGCATGATTCAGCGCACGATTGAAATCCTCAAATCCTGATCGGAGACCAAGCCATGGCATCGCCAAGTTCCGCTGCGCTCGCCTATGCCAATCTGGCACGGCTCACTGATCCGGCCAGCGCTGCGCGGGCGGGCAGCGATGCAGGGTCTGGTTTTGCCAGCCTGCTGAAGGACGCGCTCAACGCGGTCAATGAAACCGGTCACAAGTCGGACGCCCAGGCGCAGGCGCTGGTCGCCGGGAAGGCCAACATCGTCGACGTGGTGACCGCGGTGGCGGAGTCCGAAGTGGCGATCGACGCGGTCGTAAGCGTACGCGACAAGGTCATCCAAGCCTATGAAGACATTATGAAAATGCCGATCTAGGCGCGGGTCGGAGCTGGCAGGGGAAGGCGCATGAGCGGACCTGAGGTGCTCGACGTTGCGCGCGATGCGATCCTGACGCTCGTGCTGGTGGCGGCGCCGCTGATGCTGGTGGGGCTCGCGGTCGGCGTCATCATTTCGCTGTTCCAGGCGCTGACCCAGATTCAGGAAATGACGCTGGTGTTCGTGCCGAAGATTTTGGCCATGTTCATCGCGCTGCTCGTGGCGCTTCCCTTCATGGCTGACACGTTGCACGGCCACGTGCTGCGGATCGTCGCCCGAATTTCCGGCGGATGAATAGCCTGAGCTTTCCGCGTCCGCCGGCGTACCGCAAAAAGGATCATGCGCGTGCGCATTGACGTATCGTTTCTGCCTGCGCTTGCGGCCGCCTTCATGCTTGTGTTCGCGCGCATCGGCACCATGACCATGTTGCTGCCGGGCCTGGGCGAGCTGAGCGTGCCATCGAGCGTGCGGCTTGCGATCGCGCTCGTGCTTTCGGCGATTCTTCTGCCGCTGCATCGCAGCGCCTATCAGATCGACATGCGTTCGCTCGGGCCGGTGTTGCTCATGCTCGGACAGGAGCTGATGGTCGGCGCGGTGCTCGGCCTGCTGACGCGGCTCGCGATATCGGCGCTGCAAGTCGCGGGTTCGGTGGTCGCGCAGCAGCTGGGGCTTGGTTTCGTCACCGCCGTCGATCCGACGCAAGGGCAGCAAGGCCTGATCGTCGGCAATTTCCTGACCGTGCTCGGGATCACCTTGGTGTTCGCGACGGACTTGCACTATCTGGTCATTGGCGCCCTGAACGACAGCTACTCGTTGTTCAAGCCCGGCGAGGTCATGGCCACCGGTGACGTTGCCGCATTATTCACGCGCACGACCGGCACGGCGTTCCGCATCGGCGTGCAGCTTGCGGCGCCGTTTCTGGTGTTCGGATTGCTGTTCAACGTCGGGCTTGGCGTGTTGTCGCGGCTGATGCCGCAGATGCAGGTGTTCTTCGTCGGCATGCCGCTTTCGATCCTGGTTGGTTTCCTGATCCTGCTGCTGGTCATCGGCGCCATGATGGGAGTCTTCCTCGATTATCTGCAGGGCGTCCTGCGGGAAATCGCTCCAAATACATAGCGCCATGGGATAGCGGCGATGGCCGAAGAAGACCGCCACGATACCGACCGTACCGAAGATCCGACCCAGAAGCGGCTGGACGACGCGGTTAGCCGTGGCGACGTGGTCAAAAGCCAGGAGGTCAACACCTGGTTCGTCATTGCCGGCGGGACGCTCATCCTCGTCGCCTTCTCGGGCCCCATGGTGGGGGGCCTGTTCACGACATTGCGCGGCGTATTGGCCAACGCGCACGACATCCCGATGAACGCAAACGGCGTGTTTTCGATCGCAATACGGCTGAGCGGCGAGACGCTGATGGCGGTGGCGGTGCCGTTCCTCGTGCTGATGCTGGCCGCGATCGGCGGCAGCCTGATTCAGCATCGGCTGGTGTGGTCGTGGGAGCCGTTGCGGCCGAACTTGAGCAAGATATCTCCGGTTGCCGGCTTGGGCCGGCTGTTCTCCAAACAGGCGCTGGTGAATTTCGCCAAAGGGTTAGCCAAGCTGGTGCTGATCGGCGCGGTGATGACGGCGCTGATGTGGCCGCAGCGCCACTTGCTCGAAGGGCTGGTGATGACCGATCTCGCCGGCCTTCTGGCGGTGACGAAATCGCTGTCGGCGGAAGTTCTCGGCGCAGTGGTGGCTATTCTCGCCATCGTGGCGGCCGCGGATTATCTCTTCCAATACAGGCAATGGTACGAGCGGCAGAAAATGTCGATCCAGGAATTGCGCGAAGAGTTCAAGCAGACCGAGGGCGATCCCACGATCAAAGCCAAGCTGCGGCAGATGCGACAGCAGCGCAGCCGAAAGCGCATGATGGCGGCGGTGCCGAAGGCGTCGGTGATCATCACCAATCCGACGCACTATTCCGTGGCGCTGCAATATGAAAAGGGGATGAATGCGCCGGTGTGCGTGGCCAAAGGCGTCGATCTCATCGCGCTCAAGATCAGGGAAGTGGCCACCGAGCACGGCGTGCCCTTGGTCGAAAACCCGCCGCTTGCGCGGGCGCTGCACGGTACGGTCGAGATCGACGAGGAGATCCCGGCCGAACACTACAAGGCGGTGGCCGAAATCATCGGCTATGTCATGAAACTGCGGCGCAGCGCGGGGCGGCGCTAGGGGTCTTGCGGCACTATGTCAATCGGGGCTGATGCGACCTTTCCGGCCCGAATGCTTAAGCTCAGAAAGGGTTTGGGTCGGGGTTTTAGGCTCTTGCGCGAACCGCATGGCTTGAGGCACCAAGGAGAGGTTGCTGCGTCGCGTGCCCAACGGATCGCAAGCACATCATGGCAGTCCAGGATCTGAGCGAAGAACAAAGACCGTCGAGCGTCGATCGGACTTTTACGACGGGCCGGGGCGGCAGCATCGGACTCGTGCTGCTCGTCTGCCTTGCCCTGATCGCCGCGGCGGGTGGATTCCTGCTGGTCGGCCGCGACAACAGCGGACCCTACGTTCTCGTCTTTCTCGGCGTGCTCGCCATGGTGGGCGTGTTCGCACTGTTCGCGCTCGCCTGCGGGATCATGCGGGTGGGAAACGGCAGCGGCCATCCCGTGCTCAAGGCGATGGCGGACGAGGCGGTCGATGGAATTCTGATCACGGATCGGCGCGGCCGCGTGATCTATGCGAACGCCGCCTATCGAACCATTGTCGACACCGACGGCGCAAACGACATCGATTCTATCTCACAGGTGTTCGACCGCATCCCGGAAATGTCGGAGGCCGTCTATCGCCTGCGCAAGGCCGCGAGCGACGGTCTGCGCTCGCAGGAAGAAGTGCGTATCAATGGCTTCAAAGGCGGGCCGGGGCGATGGCTGCGCGTGCGGGTGCAGCCGCTCGGCAAGACCGGAGGCGATGGCGGGCAGGCGGTTTGGACGGTCAGCGATGTAACACGCGACCACGAGCGGCAGGAGAATCTTTTTCGGGAGTTGCAGCACGCCATCGATTATCTCGATCATGCGCCCGCGGGTTTCTTCTCGGTCGATGCCAACGGCTTCATTGGCTATCTCAATGCCACGCTGGCGACCTGGCTCGATCACGACCTTGCCCAGGTCGGCTCGGGTGGGTTGAGGCTCACCGACATCGCGTCGGGCGACGGAGCCGCGCTGCTCACGACGCTCACGGGGGCGCCGGGCGAGACCAAGACCGAAGTCATCGATCTTGATTTCAAGACGCGCGGCGGCCGTTCGATTCCGGTGCGGCTGTTCCACAAGGTCGAGTTCGGCCAAGACGGAACGCCAGGCGCGTCCCATACGCTCGTGCTCAACCGCGGGCGCGGACAGGCTGCCGATCCGCAACGCGCCGCGGAAGTGCGGTTCATGCGGTTCTTCCAGAACACGCCGATGGGAATCGCGACCGTCGATAAATCCGGCAAGATCCTGCGCTCGAATGCGCTGTTCGCCCGCATGTTCCAGGGACTGCTCAGGGACGGCGGCAACGATCGCTCGATCCTTTCGGTTGTCGCCGAAGGCGAGCGGGGCGCGCTGGAGAGCGCGTTCCGCAGCGCGGCCGAAGGCAAGAGCGATATTGCGCCAGTCGATGCACTGCTGGCCGGCGTGTACGAGCGGGGGAAGGAGCGTTATGGCCGCTTCTACGTCACCGCCGTGGAGGACGGAGAGCGCGATGGCGAGACGGCGATCGTCTACGCGTTCGAGACCACCGAGCAGCGCGCGCTGCAAATGCAATTCGTGCAAGCGCAGAAAATGGAAACGGTGGGCAAGCTGGTCGCTGAAATCGCACACGATCTGAACAATGTGCTGGGCACCGTGATCATGGCGACGGAATTCCTGCTCGTCGCGCACAAGCCGATCGATCCTTCGTTCAACGACATCACGCTGATCCGTAACGCATCCAATCGGGCGGCGGGCCTCGTCAACAAGCTGCTTGCCTTCTCGCGGCAGCAGACGTTGCGGCCGGAGGTGATGGACCTCAATGAAAAGCTTTCGGAACTCAACCTCATGCTCAACAAGCGGCTGCTCGGCGAGCGTATTGCGGTCGAGCCCCGGCTTGCGCGCGATTTGTGGCCGGTGAAATTCGACCCGACCCAGTTCGAGCAAGTGATCTTGAATCTTGCGGTCAATGCGCGCGACGCCATGCCCAATGGCGGCACACTCGCAGTGCGAACCGCGAATGTCACCGCCGCCGATGGCGCTCGGTTCCAATACAAGGGCATGCCGGCCGCCGATTACGTGTTGATCGAAGTGTCCGATACGGGCACCGGCATTCCGGCCGACATCGTCGACAAGGTGTTCGATCCGTTCTTCACCACGAAAGAACGGGGTACCGGCACTTCGGGCACGGGCCTCGGACTTTCGACCGTCTATGGCATCGTGAAACAATCGGGCGGTTTCATCTATCTCGAAACGGAAGTCGGCCGCGGTACCATCTTCCGAATCTTTCTGCCGCGATACGTGCCCACGGCGGCCGAAGAGGCCCCCATTCCCGCCGATACGGCGCCGCTCGCCGCGACCGACTATACGGGGCAGGGAAAAATCCTGCTGGTCGAAGACGAAGAGGCGCTCCGTGTGCTCAATGCGCGCGGGCTGGTATCGCGCGGCTACGACGTGCTCGAGGCCGGCAATGGCGTTGAGGCGCTGGAGGTGTTCAATCGCGAAGGCGGAAAAATCGATCTCGTCGTGTCCGACGTGATGATGCCCGAAATGGACGGTCCCACGCTGCTCAAGGAGTTGCGTCAGCGCAATCCGGCGCTGAAAATCGTCTTCGTGTCCGGTTATGCCGAGGATGCCTTCGGCAAAAACAAGCCGGAGGGTCAGTTCGACTTTCTCGCCAAGCCGTTCACGCTCAAGCAACTGGTGACGAAGGTGAAGGAGACGATGGCGTCCTAGGCCATCACCACGGCGTTACGCAGCCCATGTCTGACAATCGCAAGCCATCCAGCGATCAGGAGCCGGAGCCCCTCGATCCCGAAAGCGAAGCACGCGATCGCCGGGCGGCGAACATTTTCCTGCTGGTGGCGGCTGCTGTCCTCATCGGCGTCGGCCTTTGGCTCGCGGATGCCATGATCGCCGCGAAGAAAGCCGACGACTGTATGTCCTCCGGCCGGCGCAATTGCGCGCCGATCGACGTGCCGGCGCGCTAATGCCGCGACCACCAGAAGGATGCGCCCGCCTTCACCGGGTCGTAGCCCGGCGGGTAGCGGCAGATGAAACTGATGTAGTTTCCGTAGCCGGGCACCACGCCGGTGATGTAGGCGACGCGGTTGTAGAACGCGCAATGTTCGGCTGCGATCTGGACAACGTCGCGCTGAAATTCGCGGTCACGGAGGTCGGGAATTGACGGGATAAGGCCGCCTTCCTGATTGCCGAAGGCAATGTAGGCGGCCTGTGCGCCGGACGAGATGCAGCCAAGCGCTACGGCGGAAAACACAATCGACCTGATACGCATCGTAAACTCCCTCACCGCATCACTCTACAACAGATCTGCGATCGCGGCTACTGAACGCGCTTGAATTTTTGCGCGCGGCGGCCCCAGCCGACTTCGGCGGTGTAGAGGTTGCCTTTGGAATCGATCGCGATGTTGTGCACCCACTTGAACTGCCCGGGCTGGCGGCCGTGGCGGCCCCAGGAGGTGACGACTTCGCCGTTCTCGCGCAATAGAGTCACGATCTGACCGTTGGCGCCGTCCGCCATGAAGATATAGCGCTGCGCGCGATCCTCGGACAGCACGAGATCCCAGACCGATCCGTTCTGCAGGGTTTCGGGCGTGACGCGAAATTCCTTCACGAAGGTGCCGTCCTTCTTGAACACCTGGATGCGATCGTTGGCGCGGTCGCAGACATAGACCAGCCCGTCGTGCGACAGCCGCACGCAGTGCACGGGATTGCTGAAACTTTTCGACGGCGCCGCTTTCGGATCGTAGGCGGGGGGCTTGTCGTCGCTCACCTGTTTGATGCCGTAGGCGCCCCAGTGGCGTTTGTAGGCGCCGGTCTTGGCATCGAAGACAACCACGCGGCGGTTCTGATAGCCGTCGGCGACGTAGAGCTCGCCCGCGGCTTCATCGAGCATCATGTGGGCGGGACTGCCCAATCCGGTGGTGGAATTCGAGCCGGATGCCGGTCCGGGCTTGCCGATCTGCAAGAGAAATTTTCCAGTACCGGTGAATTTCAGGATCTGCGCGTCGTTTCTGTCGTTGCCGGCGATCCAGACGTTGCCGTCCTTGTCGACGAAAATGCCGTGCTCGCTCTTCGGCCAATCGAAGCCATCGCCCGGTCCGCCCCAGGAGGCGAGCAGGTTGCCGCTGCTGTCGAATTTGAGCACCGGCGGGGCTGCGGTGCAGCATTTGGTGGCGGGCGGGTCCTTCTGCGCGCCTTTCTCGTCGTCGAGCAGCGTCGAGGGCCGGTGAATGATCCAAATGTTGTCGTTGCGGTCGACCGCGATCCCGGACACCTGGCCGAGTATCCAGTTGCCGGGCAGGGGTTTTGGCCAGAACGGCTGGGGCTCGAAGCGCGGGACGTTCTTGGTGCTTTTCGCCTGCGCGAGCGCATTGCCGGGTAAAACGGCGAGCGCGGCAAAGGCCAAGGCCTGCAATAATGCCAGGACGCGAAGCATCCGATCCTCCCCAGTTCGCACTGTCTGACGTTCGTGCGTTGAGGGCGATGCTAGTCAAGGCAAGTCCGCCTTTCCAGCGGGTTGGCGGGCACGTCGAAAACGCTTTGCAGCGGAAGGCATGATCGATAGCTTCCGGCCGATCGTCACGGATCCGTTCAACGCCATCGTTCAAGGACGTAAGTCATGGACATCTACCCTTGCGGTACCCAGCTTTCGCGCCGAATGCCGGCGGACTATTTCACCGGAACAGTATGGCAGGACCCGATCATCGAGGCGCCGGCACCCGCGCGCATCCGTTCGGCCTGGGTGCGGTTTGAGCCGGGCGCGCGCACAGCATGGCACACGCATCCGCTCGGTCAGACGTTACACGTGACGGCAGGGGTCGGCCGCGTGCAGACCTGGGGCGGGCCGATACGCGAAATCCGCGCCGGGGATACGATCTGGTTTCAGCCGGGCGAGAAACATTGGCACGGAGCCGCACCGAACATGGCCATGACTCATATCGCCATGCAGGAGGCGCTCGACGGCAAGCATGTGGAATGGCTCGAACACGTCACGGACGCGCAGTATGGCGCGAAGGTCGGCGGCTGATCGAGGTGCTCCGATGCCGTCTGCTATTTCGCAGACGCACGCTGTTGTCCCATAACGTGTCAGTCGCATCTGCAGCAATCACCTGTCGGTGATGTGCTCGCGAAAAATTTATTTGGCGCGGTCAAGCAAGCGCTGCACAGTGTTCGCAACTTGCGGACCCTGCAGGTGGACCCCGACGACCCGATGAACGGACTGAAGCGGACGAGGTTTTCTCTTCTCACCTCACTCGTCATCGTTCTGGTCGGTGCAAGCGCGCAGGCGCAGCAAGCGAATATGACTTTCTTCGTCACAAGCGTCGGACCCGGCAAAGGAGCGGACCTGGGCGGCTTAGTGGGCGCGGACCAGTATTGTCAGAGGCTCGCCAGCGCGGTTGGCGCTGGTCGAAAGACCTGGCACGCGTACCTAAGCACACAAGGGTCCGGCGCGGTGAATGCACGCGATCGCATCGGGCGCGGACCCTGGCAGAATGCCAAGGGCGTTGTGATCGCCAAGAGCGTCAATGAGTTGCATGGCGCCAACAACCTCACCAAACAGACCGCGCTGAGCGAAAAGGGTGAGGTGATCAACGGCCGCGGCGATACCCCGAACATGCATGACATGCTCACGGGTTCGAAGCCGGACGGCACGGCGTTTCCGGCCGGCGATGATCGGACGTGCAAGAACTGGACGAGCAGCACGCAAGGGGCGGCAATGCTCGGACATGCCGACCGGCAGGGCCTGCGCGACGACGATGCGTCAAAGTCTTGGAATTCCTCGCATCCTTCGCGCGGTCCGGACGGTGGTTGCAGTCAGAACGACCTCAAGAGCACTGGCGGTAACGGGCTGTTCTACTGTTTTGCCGTGAATTGAAGCGAAAATTCGGACCCCGGTCTTCGGCGGACCCAAGACGGACGACCTCGTCGTCACTTTGCGGTGCAGCGTGCCGTGATGAAGCTTTCGTTCAAGTTTCGGAAGAGCGTGATGTCTTCCGGCTTGACGTCGCCGCGCTCGCAGAATGGAATCTGCGTGGTCTTCTTGTCGTAAGCGCTGTCGGTGCTACAGAGCTCGTCCTTTTTGTTGAAATCATAAGGGCATGGGCACGGCCGCTTATGCTTATAGACTTCACGGCAGGTCTTGATGATCAGGTCGGCCGTTCGTTTGTCGGCGTGCGACATTTCAGCCAGTGCGCCGGCAGCCGGAAGCAAAAGGAACACGAGAACGAAGAGTCCTTTCACCTTGTTGTTCATCTGAATGCCCTTTGTTATCCGCATGCTTGAGCCGCACCATCCTAGCGTAGCGAGGGGGTTTATAACCTCCATCCGCGATCTTTGTAGGGGGTTTCAGACCGTAAGATTAAAGCCGGCCGGACGGTCCCGGCACGGGTGCATCCATTCGATGACATTATGACATTTCATGACATTGCGGTCAGTTTGGTTTGGCCGTGTAGGCGGCGCGGACCTTTTCCAGCATTGCAGGCGAAAGATCGCTGACATGGACCACCAGCTTCTGCAAATCCTCTCCCGTCATCGGACCGACACCAATGTTCATTTTTTTGGATTCGGCCAGGAGTTCGGGGTCTTTCATCGTGGCATCAAAGGCACGCCGCAGCGCGGTCACGCGGTCGGCGGGAACTTCGGGCGTGGTGAAAAAGGCCGAGCCAATCTCGGTCGCCGCCATGACGGCGGTGAGGAGCTGCCGTTCCTCGTCGTTGCGGGCGAGTTCGATCACGGTGGGAATATCGGGAAGGTCGGGATGTCGCTTGAGCGCGAATTGGGCAAGGATGTTGACTTGCTTTTCCGGCCACCACGTCGGGTGGGCGACATGCATTGCGGTCCATGAGGTAGAATGCCCCTCGACCTCGCCCCGTTCGACCGCCAACATGGCATCGTTCGAGCCCTTGTAGCCCATGACCAGCTTGAACTTGGTGCCGAGCACGTTGTTCGTCACCGTCGGATAGATGGACACGGTCGAGCCGACCCCCGTGCCCGAGAGTTTGACCTCCGTCTTCAGCGCATCGGCGAATGTCTTCACTTGCGAGGTCTTCCAGGTGAATACGATGTTGACCAGGGAGTCGACGCGGCCAATCCAATTAAATTCGGCCGTTTTGAAGCGCACACCCTGAGTCCCGAGTTTCTCGTCGAGTGCGGCGGTAGGTGCGCAGATGGCGATCGAAAGGCCGTCCTTCGGGATCGTGTTGTACATTTGACTGGCGGCGAGGAAACTGCCGGCGCCAGGCTGATTGCGCGGGATGACGGTGGGATTCCCGGGAATGTATTTTCCGATATGGCGGGCGATCAGGCGCCCGAATGTGTCGTTGGAGCCGCCCGGCGGGTAGCCGATCACCACGTCGAAATTCTTGCCCTTGTAGAACTGCTCCGGCGTCTGGGCCGCAGCCTGGCCGGCCAGCATCGCCGTCACTGCCAGGGCAATGAAAATTACGCGCGAACCTTGCATTTGTTCTTTCCTCCCCGTGCGGAATTCGAGCGGCGCCATGTTAGTGCAGATGCGAGCCATCCAAAACCGGAAACTGACGCGGGTCGTCCAGCGATGGTTTGTCGCAGGCGACATGAGACATCGGCTGATTGCGGGCGGTCATGGAGTTAGCGGCGCGACTCGCGCCAAAGGAGAAAGAGTCCCGAGCCCACAACGATTGCGGAACCGGCCAGCAGTCCGACGCTCGGCGCGTCGCCCCATACAAGAAAGCCAATGATGATTGCCCACACCAGCGAGAAGTAGAAAAACGGAGTCACGGCCGATGCGGGCGCAAGATGGAGCGCGCGGGTCCACCAATATTGACCGAGCGCGTTGGCGGCGCCGTTCGCCATCATCAGAGCGCCGTCGCTCAGGCTCGGCATTTTGAAGCCGAAGGGCAGGAATGCAGCAAAGACGCAGGTGAGGACGACCATCTGGTACATGGTGAGCGTCTCGGCCGATTCGGTGGCGGTCATGCCGCGTACCGCGGCGGTGACCGAGCCGTAGATCACCGCGTTGGACAGGGCGAACAGCGCGCCAATATTAAAACTGTCGGCGCCCGGGCCGGCCACGATCAGAACCCCCAAGAAGCCGACGATGAGTGCGCTCGAGCGTGCCGGGCCGACGGCTTCCTTGAGCACCAGCGCAGAGGCGAGCGTCGCAAACAGCGGCGAGGAGAAATTGATCGCGACCGCACCTGCAAGCGGCATCATGCTGAATGCAATGACGATGAAAGACTGCGAGGTGGCCTGCGCAATGCCGCGCATGAAGTGGTCGTAGCGTCTGTTGGTCCGGAATACACCAAGGCCCGCAGCCGGTAGAATGAGCAACGAGCAGACCAGCAGCGAGGTTACCGTGCGAACGAACAGCACCTCGCCGACCGGATATTCCACGACCTGCCATTTGGAGAGCGCGCTCGAGCCGGCGAACATCACGGTCGCGGCGAGCATGAAGGCGATGCCGAGCGGGACGTGGTCCCGGCGCGCCGGCCGTTTGGGCACCTGTTCTTCGACGATGTCGGCGCCACTCACCCGGCTGCTCCCAGTAGTGCATTAGCTATCGGTTAACCTACTCCCAGCGGCAACATGCAAATGCGAATGGCTGCGCAGGGGCTCGCGCATGAGGAGGCAAATCGTCCCTCTCGTCGGACGGGCGATGGTTACTGAAAGGCAAACGCAATTGTTCGGGTTTATCGCAATGAATCAAAATCACAAAAAGCTTTCTCTGATAAAGGCAATGCGCCCAACATTAGGTTTCGACATGTTCAACGGTGCACGAAAATCGACCCGCCGGAAGATGGGCTCGCAAGCCTGGATTCGTGCCGAAGACGAGTTCTCGGTGCGGAAATGCGTCATTTCCGACATTTCGCCCACGGGCGTGCGGCTGTTCGTCGATCCCTCGCAGATCACGTTGAAGCGATTTCGCCTCATGATGTCGCGCAACGCCGCACAGGGATGCCCATGCCGCGTGAAATGGCGGCGCGGTTTTGAGGTCGGCGCCGAATTCCTCCATGGCTAGCCAGCGGACGACTTAAGCTGCCACGCCTGCGCAGCCTTGCGCGTGCGTTCGCGTCGCTTCAGGTGTCGCAGCGACAGCCGATCAGGGCAACTCGGAAACGAGCTTATGAAATTCCGGTTCCGTCCAGGCGCGGGCGGTGCGGCTGCGCACATTGCCGAGAGCGCCGATTGCCAGGGCGAATTTCGCGACGTTGTCGCCGTTCGGGGTTTCCAGCAAGGCAACCAGATCATGCTCGCCGGACGTCAGATACAGTTGCTTGATATCCACCCCGACTTTTTTGGCGATATCGTGCGCAGTCTTGGCGCGTTTCGGCGCGTCCTTGATGGCGCGAATGCCCTGTTCGGTAAAATTGAGCGACATGATAAACAGCATGGATTCCTCCTCTTGCTTCAAACAACGCGAACGAAGAAATAATGCGGCAAGGACCGGTGGCGGGCAAGGCACGACAGCTTAAAGCAATTTCGCTGCCCGAGTTTCGGCCGCGAACTCTGCATTGCCGCCGCTCGACGATCGCGCGATCATCGGAAACGATTCCGTGTCATCACGGCCTGGAGATCAAGGAGACGGCGATGCGGCATATCGGCATTTCGTCGACGGCATTGGTGGTTTTGCTGATGGGACTTGCGACGGCGAGCGCGGAGGTTCTCAAGCGCGAGCCGCCGATGGGCAAGCTCATGCCGGGCCAGATCGTCTACGTTGATGACGGCTCATGCCCGAAGGGCCAGATCAAGAAGGTGACCGGCGGCGATCACGTGAAAGTGGGTGGCCGCTATCACATCGAACGCACGCGGGTGTGCGTGGCGAAATGATGATCGCCCGACGGACTTATTGCATCGAAACCGTGGCGCTTGGCTGCGCTGGGCGGAATTGGCGCTGCAGGGCCAGCACGGAACTATGAGCATGCCCAAATGCTGGGCATTTGCCGCACTGCAAATGGTAGGATATTGCCGTTAACATATTGTAATTTATAGATTATTCTACATGGCTGCCATGCGGCCAGACGGACTATTCGCAAATGCAAAATAATTTATGTTGCGGCGCAGGGGCTCGCACAACGGAGACTCAAAATGAAGAAGACTTTGATTGCCTCACTGACGCTTGCCGCCCTGGCGGCTTCTCCGGCATTCGCGCAGAACCAAGCCGAGCGGATGCATCAGGCCGTTCATCGGTCCACGGCCACGAGCGAGTATTTCGCTTCCGTACCGGGCTATGTGCCGGGCGATCCCTATGCGGTGGTCTCGAGCAACCGGGTGATCGGCCGCGATATGGACGCGAATGTCCGGCTTCAGCTCCTGCGTGATGCAGGCGTGTCCCAGAACTAAACACAGCATCTCGCAAACCACACGAGACAAAGCCCGGCAAAAGCCGGGCTTTGTTTTTTGCGAGCGCGCCGCAAAGGCAAGGTATAATGACGCACCAGGAGGCGCGGTGCGCTACGAATTATACTACTGGCCGACCATCCAGGGCCGCGGCGAGTTCATCCGGCTTGCGCTGGAGGAAGCGGGCGCGCGCTACGTGGACGTGGCGCGGCAAGGCAAACGCGGCATGGCCGCGATGATGAAATTGCTCGAGGATAAACGCAGCAGGCGGCCGCCATTCGCTTCACCCTTCCTGAAGGCGGGCTCGCTCGTGATCGCGCAAACCGCGATGATCCTGCATTACCTCGGCCCGCGGCTGAAGCTCGCGCCGCGCGATGAGGCCGGCCGGCTGTGGCTGCATCAATTGCAGCTTACCATTAGCGACCTCGTGGTGGAAATTCACGCGACCCACCATCCGGTCACGAGCTGGCTCTATTACGAAGAACAGCGTCCGGCGGCCAAACGACGAACCAAGGATTTCTGGCGCTACCGCGTGCCGAAATTTCTGGGATATTTCGAGCGCCTGCTGGCAAAAAGCGGCGGGCATTATCTGCTCGGAAACAGGCTCAGCTACGTCGATCTGAGTCTGTTCCAGATCGTCGAGGGGTTACGTTACGCCTTTCCGAAGCGCATGAAGCGGTTCGAAAGGAAAATCCCGCGCCTGATTGCGCTGCATGATCGCGTGGCGTCGCGTCCGCGCATTGCGGCCTATCTGAATTCGAAGCGGCGGATTCCTTTCAGCCAATGGGGCATCTACCGGTATTTCAAGGAGCTCGATTAATGATCGGAATTTGCGGACGAGCGGGCGCGTCTTTGCTCGGTCTGATATTGATTGCCGCGTTCTGCGGGTCTGCATCGGCGCAGGGCGCGTCGCCATCGGCCTTCATCACGTCGATCTACAAACCTTATACGAGCAAAACGTACAAGGGCGCGCGGCTCGACACGCCGGCGCGCATCCGCCGCTATTTCGAGCCCGCTCTGGCGAACGTCATCATCAAGGACATGGCGGAGGCCGACAAACGCAAAGAGGTGCCGACGCTCGACGGCGATCCGTTCATTGACGCGCAGGACTGGGAGGTTGCCAATCTGACGATGGACGTGAAACAGACCGGAGAGAAAGCGCTCGCCACGGTGAATTTCACCAATTTCCGCGAACTGAAAACCGTCTCGCTCGATCTGGTCAAGACGTCCGCTGGCTGGCGCATTGCGGACATTCGCGCGCCGAGCGGATCGCTGCGCGAACTGTACAAGCTGAAATAACGGCGCGCGCGCCGGCGGGTCAGAAGCTCAATAAAATGATTTGGCTTATTCGCAAAGTCCGAACGGGTGGTCGGACTGGAAGCTGTAATCCTGCGCCTTGGGATTGTCGCTGCCGCCGCTGCGGGTGGTGATGCCGCGGCTCAAATGGCCGGTGGCAACGAACTTGGCGCCGGTGTGGCAAGAGCGCAGCTTGGCAAGCGTTTGAATGGAACCGCAGGCGGGATCGGTCGACTGCACGACGATCGTGTCGTAACCGGTGGCGCCGAGAAACAGCGGCATTGCGGAGGTGACCTGGCCGTGCAAGGTGATCGGCTTGCCGACGAGGTCATCGCAGGCGGCCATTGCGCTTAAGGGCACGGACACACCGCCGATGGTCAGCATGGCCAATGTGCAACGAAGTGCCAACCATTGCCTCATGATGTTCTCCGCTTAGGATCGCGCGTGATCGCTGGGCCGCTCGCAACGTTGCGCGCTAGTTTTATATGCTAGCGCCGCACTCGCGGCGGTTCAACCTCTGGATAGCGTTAACGTTGAATTTGCAGTGTCCATATTCATTGCCGCGGCGACACTAGCTTTAGTTATATGCCGCACCGCTCCCGATTTGTGTCGGTCGCCGGTCATAAAGCTTAAGCAGGCCGATCATTCGCCGGATTTTTGCGGCGGCTCGCTCTCCGGCGGTTTCGGTTCGCTCTCCGGCGGTTTCGGCACGTTCGCGCGGTACCAGACGACCGTGAACTTTTCGTCCACGATGTAGAACATCTCGCTCGGCAAACCGTCGGAGAGGGTGACGTAAATGCCGCACTCGGGGCATTTGGCGGTCAGGTCATTGAGCCCGGTCGAGTTGCGATACCAGACATAGGTCATGTCGGTCGGACGGTCGTGCGAAAAGACCTTGTAGGCGTTCCCGAACGATTTTTCGAGATCGGCCAGGGTCACGGCTTGCCCGGACGCGGCGATGCGCTGCAGGTCGTTGAGATGGCGCTTTTCTTCGGCCACCAATCGATATTTCCGGACCGTCTTGTCGGTGAGCAATGCGCAATGGTCGAAATCCTGGAACTCGCAAATGGAGAATTTGCCGTCCTTGGTCATGGGTTCACGGCTTGCGACTTCGCGGTCACGCGCAGGCGCGGGCAGGGCGGTAGCGAGCAGGGCGAGGACGAGCAGGATTCGCGAAATCATACAACCATTCTAGCAGAATTCCGGCGTTGCTTCTCCCTCCCGGCTTGTGGAAAGAGGATGCGCCGGAGCGGATGGGAACACGAGACGACAGCATGTCACAGCGCCTTGAACTGGGTTTGGATACGTTCGGCGACGTGACCGACGGCCTCGACGGCAAGCCGCTGCCGTATGCCCAGGTGCTGCGAAACCTGGTCGACGAGGCGGTACTGGCGGATGCGCTCGGCGTCGACTTCATCGGCGTGGGCGAACATCACCGTCCCGACTTTTCGGTGTCGGCGCCCGAGGTGGTGCTGGCGGCGATCGCGGGCCGAACCAAGCGCATCCATCTCGGCTCGGCGGTGACCGTGCTCTCCTCCGACGATCCGGTGCGCGTGTTCGAGCGGTTCGCGACGCTCGACGGCCTGTCGAACGGGCGCGCGGAGGTGATTCTCGGCCGCGGCTCGTTCACCGAGTCGTTTCCGCTGTTCGGCTACGACCTCAACCGCTACGAGGAGCTGTTCGAGGAGAGGGTCAGCCTGTTCGCCGAATTGATCAAGCAGCAGCCGGTGACCTGGCATGGCAACACGCGCTCGCCGCTCACCAACCAGCGCGTCTTCCCGACGGTCGAAAGCGGAACCTTGAAAACCTGGATCGGGGTCGGCGGCTCGCCGGAATCGGTGGTGCGCGCAGCGCATTACGGATTCCCGCTGATGCTCGCGATCATCGGCGGCGCGCCGCAGCGGTTTGCGCCCTACGTCGATCTGTTCCGCCGCGCGCTTGCCGAGATGAAGAAGCCGGCGCTGCCGATCGGGCTGCATTCGCCGGGTTATGTGGCCGACACCGACGCGCAGGCGCAGGAGGAGTTCTGGACGCCTTATAAGAATTTTCGCGACCGCATCGGCCGCGAGCGCGGCTGGGGGCCGATGGGGCGGCCGGAATTCGAGCACGAGATCGCGCGCGGCTCGCTCTATGTCGGCTCGCCCGAGACGGTGGCGAAGAAGATCGCCGAGACCGTGAAGGCGCTCGGCGTCGCGCGCTTCGACATGAAGTACTCGACGGGCGCGCTCGCGCACGACAGGATGATGCGCTGCATCGAGCTCTACGGCCGCAAGGTGATGCCGCTGGTGCGCGAACTGGTCGGGTGAGGGTCGCGGGCTCGGATTATTCGTCGAGCTCAGGCTCGTTCTCGACGATCCATTTCATGGCCTCGTCCTCGGAGGAAAAGCCGTCGATGCGGCGCTCGTGGCCGTGATGGTAGCGGATGATCACGTGCCAGCCGCTTCCGCCGGGATCGGGGAAGGCCTGCATCACCGGAGCTTCTTTCGGGTCGCCATGGGTGCATTATGCATGCCGCGGCGGCGCTCGCCAGCCCTGGGCGAACGGCACGGGCGCAGGGGCCGCATCGGATGGCGGCGATGCGCAAAAGGCGCGCGATAGTTCTGGGCGTTGCGGCGGCGGTGATCGTCGGGATCGTGTGGCTGCTGCAGACGCCGCTCGGCCTCATGATCTGGATCGCGAAGGAAGAAATGTTCCCGGGCACGATCGCGTGGGACGGCAAGACCGCGTGGCGACGCTGCGAGAGCGCGATTGCCGGCAAGACGTCGTGGCCGGCGACGCCGGAGGCAGCCTGCGCGGCGATGCATCTGTGCGCCAACGAGGCGGTGCTGTCGGAAGAGCAGGTGGATCAGCTCACGCAGGCGATCCGCGCCACGCCGGGGTGCCAGGCGCCGTGAGTTTCGTTGTCATGGCCGGGACTTCAGGAGCGCAGACGTGATAATCTTGATCTAGGGGATGCGCCGAGGCGATGCCGCCAAGGCAGGAGCGTCCTCGTCAAGGAAGGAACACCATCATGTTTATCGTCAAGCACACCATCATGATTGCGGGTGGCATCATCGGTCTCGTCGCCGCGGCACAGGCCGCCGATATGACGGGAGCGGAAATCAAGTCGTTTCTCGCGGGCAAGACGGCCTATCTGGAAACCACTGCGGCGTCGGCGAGCGGGATGGCCGGCCACGTCGTGATCTATTGGAACGAGGACGGCACGGCGCTCTACAAGGCGCCGGACGGCAAGATCATGCACGGCAAGTGGCAAGTCAAAGACAATACCAACTGCACCGAATGGAAAGAGCGGCCGGGCACCGGATGCGTGCGCTACGACAAGAACGGCGATGTCGTCACCGTCATCGACGTCAAGAGCGGGCAGACGCGCGCGAAGATCATGAAGACTGCGGCGGGCAACGTGGAGAAGCTCGCGCCCTGACGGCGCGTCGTTATCTCAAATTTGCGCGGTTGTGGGGCGGGTTGCGAAACCCGCCCTCCGTACTTTGTACTTTCGTTGGTGAAGCGCAGCGCGTGATGCGGAAGGATTTTTTGCGTCGAACCGCATCGTGGATGGCCGGGACAAGCGCGGGCATGACGAATATGATGCCGTCCGGGGCTCTATCGAACTCAGTTTATTTTACTTGGAGTCAGGCATGGCCGTTGCGCGCAATTCGTTGATTGCTTTCATCTTCATTCTGACGCTTGGCGTCCTTTCCCCCGCCCATGCGCAGACGATCCAGATTTCCGCCATCGGCGACAGCAATATCGCGGGCCGCGGCGTATCGCCGTGGGAGGCCTATCCGGCGAAACTCGAAACCGCGCTGCGCGCGAAGGGGCTCGACGTGCACATGGTCAATCATGGCATCAATGGCGACACCACCGAGGGCGTGCTGGCGCGGCTCGACGCCGCGGCGCCGGCCGGCACGCAGGTCGCGATCGTGTGGATCGGCGTCAACGACCGCAAGGCGGGCGTGCCGCAACCGACCATCCGCGCCAACCGGCAGGCGATCGTCGGGCGCTTGCGTGCGCGCGGCATCGAGGTGCTGTCGTTCGACAACGACCCGGCCGCCGACCTGCGCGGCAATCCGCAGTACACGGTGCCGAACGATCCGCAGCACCACCTCAACGCGGCGGGCTACGACGTGCTGGTCGGGCGCACGCTTGGGCAGGTCGCCGCGCTGGTGCAGCGCGCGCAGCAGAAGGGGCATTAGGCGCCGGACTTCAAACTCCGTTCATTCCCGCGCAAGCGGGAATCCAGACACTGGGTCCCCGCTTTCGCGGGGACGAGCGGGTAACCAACTGCGTCATGCCCGGCCTTGTGCGCCGGGCATCTTATATTTTCGTCATGCCCGCGCTCGTCGCGGGCATTCACGTCTTGCCTGTTGCGATTCAGCGGAGAAAGACGTGGATGACCGGGACAAGCCCGGCCATGATGATGTGTTATATGTAGGGCGCAATAGCACTCGGGTCCGGCCTTCTGCCGGGCTGAGTGTAAACTCCACGTATTGCGCCAATTTTTTATCGGCGCATTACGCCTTCGGCTGATGCGCCCTACGGGCTGAAATTGTCTCCATTTAAGGGCGGCATGGATTTTGGAGGAATTTGATGGAGATACGGTATCAAGTGTTCATCAGCTCCACCTACGCAGATTTGCAAGAAGAGCGCCAAGAAATAATGCAGGCATTGCTTGAGTTAGATTGCATTCCGGCCGGGATGGAATTATTTCCCGCAGCCAATGAGGATCAGTGGACACTAATTAGAAAAGTTATCGACGATTGTGATTATTACATTGTCATTATCGGTGGCCGATACGGTTCGCTATCGCCATCAGGAATTGGGTACACGGAATTGGAGTACAGATACGCCTTAGAGAAAGGGAAGCCGGTAATTGGTTTTTTGCACAAAGACCCGGGAAAATTGGCTGCGGATCGATGCGAGCCCACTGAAGATGGGAAAAAGAAACTTAGTGATTTTCGTGACCTTGTTCAGAAGAAAATGTGCCGGTTTTGGGAGAGCCCGGCTGATTTAGGAAGCCAAGTTAGTAGAAGTTTGATCAAGTTAATCAAAAGTAGCCCGGCTATTGGTTGGGTTAGGGGTGATTTGGTTCCCAACCAAACAGCGGCGCTCGAAATATTGCGACTCAAAGCACAAATCGAAGTGTTAGAGTCGAAACTTGAAAATGTGAGTACCTCTGCGCCAGAAGGAAGCGATAAGTTACAACAAGGCGATGACAAATTTGAGATTGTTTATTTTTTTAATGCTTCTCCTGATGGTTACTCATTCCACGGAGAAAACTACCAAGACCGAATAGAAATTTCTTGGAATGACATCTTTGCCTCTGTTGCTCCAAAAATGATAGACGATGCTTCAGAAAGTGACTACGTGTCGGCTCTTGAGCGATTGATACGGAACCGCGGCTTTCCGATCCAAATCGCCAAAAACCAATTCGCAAAGCTGCAGCTTACGGAATTTAAAATCTCGCCCGATGACTTTAATACGATTAAGATGACTTTAATACGATTAAGGTTCAGCTTCGAGCGCTTGGTCTAGTAACAAAAAGTGAGAAAAGTAGGAGCATCAAAGATACGAAGACATATTGGACACTAACACCTTTCGGCGACATTGTAATGACTCGTTTATTGGCGATAAGACGAGATACGTCGCTCCCCTGATCTGTAGGCAAGGATCGAGTTTTGCGGCCAATCCTTAGTATGACTGAGCGCGTGGAGGTTGATCGTCGCATTTCATTCAGGAAAAATGCGCCATCAACTCGTATAAATCAACCTTTCCGTGCATAAACTCTGTGACAGGTCAAAATGAACGCCCCAGCCCATATCAATCCGCCCGTCTATAAACACACCCCGCTATTTCCACTCGGCAAGGACAATACGCCGTACCAGAAGATCGCCGGGCCGGAAGCGGTGAAGGTCGAAAAGGTGATGGGCAAGGAGATGCTCGTCGTCCCGGCGGAAGCGTTGCGCGCGCTCAGCGAAGCGGCGTTCATCGACATCAATCATCTGCTGCGGCCGGCGCATCTGGCGTCGCTGAAGAAAATCGTCGAGGACCCGGAGGCGTCGGATAACGACAAGTTCGTCGCCTACGATTTCCTGAAGAACGCCAACATCGCGGCGGGCGGCGTGCTGCCGATGTGCCAGGACACCGGCACCGCCATCATCATGGGCAAGAAGGGTCGGCTGGTGTTCACCGACGGCGCGGACGAGGCCGCGCTCGCGGCCGGCGCGCGCGACGCCTATTTCAAGAAGAACCTGCGCTATTCGCAGCTCGCGCCGGTGTCGATGTTCGAGGAGAAGAACACCAAGAACAACATGCCGGCGCAGGTCGAGATCTACGCGGAGGGCCAAGGGGAATATGAAGGCGAATACAAAATCCTGTTCATCGCCAAGGGCGGCGGCTCGGCGAACAAGGCGTTCCTGTTTCAGGCGACGCCGGCGATCCTGACGCACGACCGCATGATCGCTTTCTTGAAGGAGAAGATTCTCACGCTCGGGACCGCGGCGTGCCCGCCATATCATCTGGCGATCGTCATCGGCGGAACGTCGGCCGAGCTGACGATGAAGACGGTGAAGCTCGCCTCGACCAAATATCTCGACACGCTGCCGACGACGGGCTCGGAGGACGGGCACGCGTTCCGCGATCTCGCGATGGAAAAGGAAGTGCACAAGCTGACGCAGTCCATGGGCGTGGGCGCGCAGTTCGGCGGCAAATATTTCTGCCACGACGTGCGGGTGGTGCGGCTGCCGCGGCACGGCGCGAGTTTGCCGATCGGCTTGGGCGTGTCGTGCTCGGCCGACCGGCAGGCGATGGGCAAGATTACGCGCGAGGGAATCTTTTTGGAGGAGCTCGAGCACAATCCGGCGAAATATCTGCCCGATATCGACACGTCGAAACTCGGCGGCGCGGTGTTGAAAATTGATTTGACCAAGCCGATGAAGGAGATTCTGGCGCAGCTCAGGAAACATCCGATCAAGACGCGGCTGTCGCTGACCGGCCCGATGATCGTGGCGCGCGATTTGGCGCACGCAAAGTTGCGTGAAAGGCTGGAAAGCGGGAAGGGGCTGCCGGATTATTTCAAGAACCATCCGGTGTATTACGCCGGGCCGGCGAAGACGCCGGAAGGCTACGCGTCGGGCGCGTTCGGGCCGACCACGGCGGGGCGGATGGATTCGTTCGTGGATGATTTCCAGGCGGCCGGCGGCTCGATGGTGATGCTGGCGAAGGGCAACCGCTCGCCCGCGGTGCGCGAGGCCTGCAAGAAGCACGGCGGGTTTTATCTGGCGTCGATCGGCGGGGCGGCCGCGAACCTCGCCGAGCACTGCATCAAGAAAGTCGCGGTGCAGGAATATCCCGAACTCGGCATGGAAGCGATCTGGCGCATCGAGGTGGTGGATTTCCCCGCGTTCATCGTGATCGACGACAAGGGCAATGATTTCTTCAAGGAATTGAATTTGGGCTGAAGTGAATTTACCTCTCCCCGCAAGCGGGGAGAGGAAGAAGCACGGCGACGACGGCAGGAGAATAACCGATCAGCAAGCGAAGGAGTGCATGACACCCTTATGCTGCGGCGGTGGCGTGCACATGATCGTTACATCAGCGCGATGGCGAACAGGATCAGCGACATCAGCAGATATTTCATCACGTGCGCGGACGTATAGAGCTGGTCGACCAGCGCATAGAGCCAGGTCGAGGCGCACAACCCGACCACCCCGTATTTCACGAGCGGGGCGTACTTCTGCAGTGGCGTGGCCAGCTTCGATTTCAGATAGGACATTCCAGTTCTCCGTGAGTCCGTATTTGTCATTGTGCAATGCAGAA
>Ga0335079_10000379_pt1 | contig 51492 bp, 55 predicted proteins | sample Lox_Sample_33_FD_206719 | JGI IMG/M metagenome (GOLD analysis project Ga0335079, IMG submission 206719) | Soil microbial communities from Loxahatchee National Wildlife Refuge, Florida, United States - Lox_Sample_3.3 | ecosystem: Environmental > Terrestrial > Soil > Wetlands | place: USA...
CCCAGACAACAACGTTCCCATGTAGTTGTACCACCAGCACCGATAGCACAATCAGCATCGGTCATGAGTTTTGACATCATGCTCACCTGGCGATGAAATTCGAATCCCGGTATGGAAGCGCACAATTCTTTAATGCGGTCAGCATGACGGTTGGACGCGCCGACAACAACATCAGCCTGCAAGCCGGAGACACCGCATTGCTGAATTGCTTTGAGCGTCTTTTCGGTTTCATTCGTTGTGTCTGTTCCACCAAAAAAGATCAGTAGTCTGTGTACGGTACTCCGTCGTTTGCGAAGCTGTTTTCTCGCTTGAGTAAATTCCGGTCGCAGCAAGGCGTAGGACGGACCGAGCATCAGGCGGCATTGAAAGGGAACCAAACTTTTGTAACGAACATCATTGTCTCTGTTGATGTTTTGATCGAGCAAGAGATCGCAATAATGACGTCGATCTGCAAGATCATCTATTACGAAGAGCCTTTTTGTAAGTGATGCAACGGCACGTTCCCACTCTTCGTCGAGTGCATAATTGTCGACAATTAACCAATCGACAGGTCCTATTTTTTTGAGTATTGAAGATGTGAGCCGCGCATCAGCGTTTTGTTGTGCTTTCAGTAGGACCAAGTGATCCGGCAGACAGACTTCATTTCCCTTATGCTCGGTGTAATGAATAGAAAATCGTTTACCTTCTATGAACCCGGAAAGATTCCCCGGCAATTTTTTGCAGATAAAATGAACTGCAGCACCCTTCTCTCGCAACCCCTCTGCGAGCGTCAGGCAACGCATTACATGGCCGCTGCCAATTTCGGTCGACGAGTCAACCCGAATGGCGATGTTCATAGATGTCATCGGCATCCCTGATGACGTAATACCGTTTCGGCGACAAGCAGGTCAAAGTCGGTATCTATATCAATTGACCTCTCCCAGGGCATTGTATACGCCTTCAGCGGTTCGGCATAATAAGATTTTTCCTTTTGAAACGCCTTTACGTTGAGAATATGAATTGCTCCATTTGCTCTGAATGCTTCAGGCATCAATTGCGATCGTTTCCTGACATGCTCTGGGAAATAAGGTTTGAGCAGCCCGTCATTATCGATTCGCAATGCGGAGAATGGAGAATGATCATAACGCGACACACTCATGAGAAAACAGGAATTGCTCTCGGTAAATAATTGGTAGGCACTGCGGATATCGTGAGCTGTACGAAACGGGCAAGTCGGCAACAAAATAATCAGTGTGTCAAAATGATCGCCCTGTTCGGCAAGGGTTTCCAACGCGTGCAGAGCTACATCTACGACTCCTGCCGGATCCTTTGCAAGCTGTGCGGGTCGCATAAACGGCGTTTCCACACCGCAATCGCGGGCAATTGCTGCAATTTCTTGATCTTCAGTGGACACGATGATCCGACTCATTATTCCGCTGCTCTTTGCGGCTTCTGCAGCCCAGGCCAGAAGCGATTTGCCGCCAAGCTTAATGATGTTTTTCCGTGCCAGGCGAGTAGAACCTCCCTTGGCAGGGATCAAACCAAGAATTTTTCGCATAGTTTTGTTCTTAAAGAATTTTAAATTTTCTACTTTGTATATCCAGCGCAGGGTTTCCGGTCGGAAGCGGAGGATTCGCAGGATTATAGTATAAATGCCGATTCTTGCCGGCTAGTGCCCGATCGTCAACCTGCTTGACCCTCTGTTTTTCCTCAAGCTCAGTAACTGGATGTCTGAACACAGCATCGAGTGATTCCCATCGTCCGAGAGAATTTTTCCCCCAAATTGATGGATCGCGCAGATTTTCAACAAGATTGTAAAACTGATCTCTCGTGATTTCCATAAAATCGCAATAGGTTTGTAAGGTGGATGGTTCGTTGGCATCGTACCGTCTTACCATTTCCATCCCCTCTTCCCGTGTCATCCGACCGTGGCGGATTTCCATACTGGCATCATCTGTGGCACGGCCATACCCGAATTTCAGGTATTTCAAGTAATCATGTACGTCATTGGCATGGTCTTCGATTTTCGCGTAAAGATTGAACGTGCGATCCCGCTCGTACGATACGGGAGAAAAACCCCATTCCGATATCATTCTTTCAGCCTGTGCTTTCGCTTCCCACGGGAAAAAATTGCTAAGATATATACCCCGGACCCCAACACGTTCAATGTCTTCATCGGTCGGGTAAACATAGGGAGCAATATCATGAACCGTAATTCCATTTTTACCAATCAAATCGTGAGGCTCATATCCCCGTAAATTGTGTTCCTTACGAGACCATCGGGTAAATTCTACAAAATCCTCCAACGAGACCAGTCCGGTTAACTCTGCAAACCCGTGTTCACCCCACATTACAAAGGGAATGTTGTACTGAACAGCTACTTGAATCGGATACGTATATATTCCGGCATGATAATGCCAGGTGAGATCGCCCACCGTTTCAAGCATGAAACGCGAAATTCTGCGGGAACCATGCGTACCAGATGTGTAGCGGACCATGTCGCAGCCGGATTTGGAAACCAGATTCTCCAGGTTAATCAACCCAGCAGGTGAATTGAAAACATGATTGAACGTTACCAGCAGAGGGTTCAATCCATATTTCTTTTTAAGCAGCCAGACCTGAAAATGCGAATCCTTGCCGCCGGAAACAGGCACGATAAATTCGTGGCTGTTTCCTCGCTCTCGAGCGAGCCGTTTTGCTTCATCCAAAATTTGTTCAAACATTTTAAGGCGCTGTTCCCAATCGATTTCAATGTGCGAGCGACTTTCGTGATAGCGACAGCCGCTGCAGACCCCCTCGTTGTCGAGGATGATTGTAGGTTTAGCATTTTCCGGGTACAAACACCTTTTGCAATAATTCATGATATTACCTCATTACGCATTCCGGTATTTAGAGACTTCACGTTACCGACTAGGGCTAGGCGTAGAGTTCACCCATTCTGCCGGTTACAGTGAAATCATCAGCAATGTCTTTAATGTTAAATCGTAAACCGCCGTTCATGTGTGAAAGAACAAAACCAAACAGAATACGCTGATTATAGAGGGCATGGTCAATAGTCAGACTCGGCTTTGCTCCTAAGGTCAAGGCATCTCTCAGCTCGGTGATGGCAGCCTGGGTGCCGCTCAGGCCGCACGTATAATGAAGCGTTGTATCCGACGTATAATAAGCACTTGAAGTACCAGGGATCGGTTTTCGTATTTCCAACCATGATCCATCGGCTGCGACGACTATTCCACCCTTTGTGCATGCAATCTCAACGCTCAGCCCTGCTGCAGAAGTTATAACACCCGACATGCCGTTTTTGAATTTTATAAACGCCTGTTCAACGATGGGATCGGCATCGACGAAGTTAGACTGAAATGATTCTGAATTCATTTCCATTGTAGCCTGCACATATTCCACTTCAACGTCACCTGCAAAAAAATTGATAATATCAACGGAGTGTGGATGACTCCATAACAAATTTGTGCGACCGTGCTTTACAATGATTTGAACCAGATCACCTATGTCACCGGAGCGCACTACTGCCAATGCATATCGGTAGCTTTCGATATAACGGCGGAGAGTGCCATACGAAAAAGCAACATTGTTATTGTTGACTGCATCTGCTGCATTTTTCCCCTCTGCCAGGTTTCTGCACAATGGTTTTTCAACGTGCATTGCCTTGACGCCGTTCTCCGCTGCAAACCGAATGATATCAGATCTCCCTTGTGTTCTTGTCGCTACGGTTACGATATCCGGCCTGGTCTCGGCTACTAATTTCTGATAGTCACTATAGATAGCTTTTATCCCATACCGTTGAGCTGCCGTTTCGGCTGCAGTTCGGTTTGGATCACAACAGGCGATAAGGTCTATGCCGTCTATGGAAGAGAGTGATTCCGCATGATTAAGTGGCAACCAGCATTTCGGCAAGCGTGCTGCAAGCTCAGGCCTTGTATAAGCTCCCATTCTGCCGCAGCCGATTATGGCAGCTGTTAATCTTTGTTTCATCGCGAACCTAGCTCCATTTCAGAAGAAACGTTATCGGTGAGTCAACTCGTTCGATAATTTTTCGATAGGCGGATTCTATTTCTTCTCCGGAAAACTCTCCCGATATTAACAGTGAGGGATCTATGTTTCCGGATTCGATATTCTTTATTAGATATGCCATGTTTCTCTTTTCGGTAAATCGAATCAGGCTTGCATCTACGTCAGCATTCGGAGAAAAACCCGCAGCGATCAGTGTCAGTTGTTTGTCATAAAAGTGCTGTGAATCAAGCGGATTAAAATCAGGCAACCCTTCTGTGCGGCCTGGGAAACCGAGTACAGAAATTGTTCCGTTCTTGCGGACAATCTCCAAAGCGAGTTTCCAGTCTTTCCAGGAATTGGACGTTGTCACAACCAGATCAATACCTGTTGGACTTGAGGATTTTTTGATCAGATCAAGAGCATCTTTCCTGCTGAAAGCGCCTTCCGCATGTAAAGACCTCGCAATAGAACGAGGCTTTTCATGGTCGGATATGCCATAAACGCAAGCACCTGCGAGTTTACTCATCGCAACAGTAGCAAGACCCAATACCCCGAGTCCTATTACCGCTATGTTGCAGCCGGGTACGATGCCTCCTCTGAGCAGGGCGTTGTATCCTAAATGGTAGAGATAGGCGGATACTGCTGTTTTTGACGCCAGCGACTCTGGAATCCTAGCCATCACTTTTGATTGATGAACTGAAAAAAGACTTCTATGAGATTGTGATGTGATAATCCTGTCGCCCGGCTTAATGTTCACTACGCTTTCGCCGCAATGGATTATCTCGGCTGCGTTGCAATAGCCAACAAGTCTGGGATAAGGTGCAGGCGTCGGACGCAAAGGAGGAGCCCCCAGGTATGCAGCAATTTCGGTGCCTGGCGAAATTGCAGAATACTCAGTTTGTGCAACAATCTCTTCAGATCCGAGTGTTGTCGTATCAATGACGACCGGTTCTAAAGTCAGCTTGCGAGGCGCCAAAAGCCTGGTCATTACGCCCTTATAAATCACGCTGTCTCTCCCACACAATGTATCAACGATCTATCCGAATTGTGCACGATATTGGATCCTGGAGCGATCGATTCAATCTGCTTAAAGCAAGAGTGCACTGTTCCCTTCGCTTCTTACGACAATGCCCGCATTTGACAGAAATCGTTTGGCCTTCTTGGTGCTGTGCTCGGTATAGTGAAAAATGTTGGCGGCAGCTGCCGCGTCGGCACCCGCCCGAATTCCGTCCACGAGATGCTGCCACTGAAAAACTCCCCCGAAGGCGATCACCGGGACATCTACGGCAGAACAGATCTGTTTGAGCACCTCGAGATTGTATCCTTTACGATTACCGTCGTGATCTATGGAGTTGAAAAAAATTTCTCCTGCACCGAGTTCCGTTGCTCTCCGGGCCCACGTGGCCGGATCGATCCCGGTATCCCGTGATCCGCGATCCACAAAAACGTTCGTCGCTCCGGTAGCAGTGAGCTTCACATCCAGGGAGGCGACGATGCACTGTTTGCCATAGTGCAGCGACAAGGCCCTCACCAGTTCGGGATCGTCCAGAAATGCCGTATTGAGGCAGAGCTTGTCGGCTCCGCTTCGGAGAAGTGTCGCGGCGTAATCGCTGTCCGTGATCCAGCCCCCTGCGGTCAGCGGCACAAAGCATTCAGAGGAAATGTTCCCGACAACCGATGCAAACTGATCGCGAGACGCTTTATCTCGTGATACATTCAGGATCACGATCTCATCGACGGCCCACTTATTGAAGCATTCAATAGCGTGGATTGCATCGTAGTGAATAACGTTGGTGTGTTTGAACTTGACGCTTTGGACAACTTTCCCGTCGCGCAAGATAAGAACGGCTATAAGTCTTTTTTTCAGCATCTGCCCTGCTCGGTAAAGTTTTTTAGTATCCTGAGCCCGATAGCCTGGCTTTTCTCAGGATGAAACTGAATGCCCATAACATTGTTGCGCGCAAACATGGCCGTAAAATCTTCACCGTATTCGCAGCTTGCCAGGATATCGTTTTGGTCGGCGCATTCGACGCGGTAACTGTGAACAAAATAGACATCGGGATGAGACGGCAAGCCGTCTACAAGGTAGTGCCGGCGTTGCAGCTTCAGATCGTTCCATCCTATGTGCGGAATTTTCAACCCGGGTCGGTCGGGAAATCGCCTTACAACAGCATCGATCCATCCAAGCCCCTGATGCAGTCCGTCTTCCTCAGAGGTCTTGCACATAAGCTGCATCCCGAGACAGATACCCAGGATGGGAATATTCCGTTTACGTGCGTGTTCAAGTGCTTCTGCCATTCCGGATTGATGGAGATTCTTGATCGCCTGGCTGAAAGCGCCGACACCGGGCAGGATTACTTTCCCGTAACTGTTGACTGCTGAAGCGTCGGTAACAAGCTTTCCAACTGCTCTCACTTCGTGAAGCGCGTTCAACACGGATCGAAGATTACCCATGCCGTAATCAATAACAGCTATAGTATTTTCACCAGCGGTCATAATTTATTTGAAATCCTGCCAGGAAAACATATGGCCGGCTTGAACATCAGTAGCCAACTGTCTGGAGATGACTGATCCGAGAAAGTCCGGCTGCAGACCTGTTCCGGGACGTCTAAATTCGATGTCAGCTTCTTTTACGACATCACCTGCCCGCATGCTCCGTTTGGAAAACATGCTCCTTCGGACCTTGTTCCGACGCTCCAATTCAATCGGGCTGAGCATTCTTCGGGTCTGCCCCAGCGCCGTTTCAACATCGCGAAGCGCGTGAATAAATGCAGACAATTGGTCGCCTTCCAGCGAAAATACATGCTCCACGCTTGGCGTTGTCCGATCTTTGGTGATCGTCTTTTCGACCATATTGGCGCCCAGGGCAAGTGCTGCAATATCCATGTCCCAGCCCGGCGTATGATCGGAGAACGCAACGGGGAATGGAAACATAGTCTTAAGCGTCTTGATCATGCGCAGATGAATGCTCTCCACCCGCGCCGGATACCCGGAGGGGCACTGGTGTATTACAATCTTATCGTTGCCTTCCGCCAGAATGACATCCACAGCTTTTTCGATCTCTCCGAGTGTGGAGTTCCCGGTATCGAGCTGAATGCACATGCCGCTTCTCGCCGCCAGCTTGATTAGTGGATAATGGTTGACGTCGGCAGAGGCGATCTTGATCGAATCGCAGCCCATTTCCCGCAGCAGAGCGATGTCTTCTTCGAACCCTACCGTAGCAAAGAACGCCAGGTTTAATTCGTCTGCCACTGCTTTGACCTTCCTCCATTCGACCGACTTCAGATAGCGCCGCGACAGAATATCATATAGAGGCTCAGAAACGCTTCGCGTCTCACCGGTCTCGCGGTTTAAGAGTATCTGATATTCGAACATCTGTTTTTTGTCCGCAACGAGCCGATCCGTATCGAAGATTTGGAATTTGACCGCATCGGCACCTGCAGCAGCAGCCATTCGCACCAGTTCGATGGCGCTTTCAAGCCCTGAATGGGTCGGTCCCGCCTCGAACGTCACGTAGCAGGGTGCGCCGTCACCAACTACACGGTCACGTATTTTGAAGCTCATGATTATCCCTCCAAAATGCCGCGGATTTCGCGGATGATCAGTTTCTGCTCCTTATCGGAAAGCCCGGGGTACATCGGCAGGCTAATCGCCTGTTCATAATACTGCTCTGCAGCGGGAAAATCGCCTCGCTTAAAGCCCAATCCATGGTAATAAGGCTGCAGATGGACAGGCAGATAGTGAACATTGACGAGGATGCCTGCGGCACGAAGAGCGTCGAACATGCCTTTTCTCGAAATCCCCGCCCGTCGCTGGTCTACCTGTATGACATAGAGATGCCAGGCCGAGTCAGCAGAAGTGGTGCGTGCCGGTATGCCGATGGGCAGAGAAGCGAAAGCTTGATCGTAGCGGTCCGCAAGCACTCGGCGACGTTCGACAAAGGCATCCAGACGCTTCAGCTGACTGTTACCGAGAGCAGCCTGCAGATCGGTCATGCGATAATTGAAACCCAGCTCAATCTGCTGATAGTACCATCCGCCGTGGCTTTCGCCGGTCATGAACGCAGGATCGCGAGTGATCCCATGGCTCCTCAACCTGATGAGCTTTTCCCGAAAGTCATCGCGGTTGGTCAGAACCATGCCTCCTTCTCCCGTGGTAATGATCTTCACGGGGTGAAAGCTGAATATAGCCATGTCCGAAAACTTGCAGTTTCCAATGGCCATAGCCTGGTATCGTCCTCCGACGGCGTGAGAGGCATCTTCTATGACCGTTATCCGATATCGGCGGGCAAGCTCAGCTATCCTTTGCATATCGCAGGACTGGCCTGCGAAGTGAACCGGGATGATGATCCGGGGCAGCCTCCCTGCCTTGTCGGCAGCCAGGAGCTTCTCCTCTAAATCCGCCACGGACATATTGTAGGTACCGGGATCGATATCGACAAAGTCCGGACGTCCTCCGCAATATATCGCGCAGTTGGCTGAGGCCACAAACGTATTGGGTGACGTCCAGGCCAAATCACCCGGCCCCAGTCCTGCAGCAAGACAGGCTATATGCAGTGCCGACGTAGCGCTGTTCACGGCCACGGCATGCTTGACTCCGCAATATCCGGCTACAGTCCGTTCGAAGCGTTCTATAGCGGGCCCCTGCGTTAGCCAGTCCGATCGCAGAACCTCTGTTACCGCCTGGATGTCCTGTTCCGATATCGACTGACGTGCATAGGGAATGATAGTCTTACTCAATACAGATAGCTCCGAATACTATATGATAGTAAATCCCTTATCCACGTGCTGTTTGATCAGCGTCCTGATCTGTTCCACGGTAAGCCAATCGGCATTTGTGCCGCTATTGTATTTGAAGCCGAACTCGCACGGCTTGCCCTTGAAAATGCGCAGGTATTCCTTAACATCCCAACTGGGGGGATAGGACGGCAGGATCACGAAATAGTCCTTGAACTCAATCGCGTTGAGAGCATCTGTCTCGGTGATCATCTCCTCGTGCAGTTTCTCACCTGGCCTGATCCCGGTGATCTCCGTGCGGCAGTTGGGAGCGATGGCAGCTGCGATATCGGTGATCCGGTAGCTCGGGATTTTCGGAACGAAGATCTCTCCTCCCCACATGTTCTGCAGTGCGAACAGTACGAGTTTGATGCCGTCATCGAGAGTAATATTGAAGCGGGTCATGCGTTCGTCCGTGATCGGAATTACACCATCCTGCCGCTTCTTTAGGAATAAGGGGATGACACTCCCCCTGCTGCCCATGACGTTGCCGTAGCGAACAACGGAAAAATGAAGGTCTCTTTTACCGCGGAAATTTTCTGCTGCAACGAACAGTTTGTCCGAGCAGAGTTTGGTGGCGCCATAGAGATTGATTGGTGCAGCAGCCTTGTCCGTGCTCAAGGCAACGACCCTCTTGATGCCGCATGCGATCGCTGCTTCGATTACGTTCTCGGCTCCCAGAATATTCGTTTTTACGGCTTCAAAGGGGTTGTATTCGCAGGCCGGCACCTGTTTCAAGGCAGCTGCATGCACAACGATGTCAATACCCTCTAATGCCCGTTGCAACCGTTCCTTATCCCGTACATCTCCGATGAAGTATCGTATCTGATGATACTTCTTCGCCGGGAACTCGTTGGACATATCGAATTGCTTAAGTTCATCCCGAGAATAGACCACGAGACGCGTTATCTCGGGATATTTCAACAGGATCGTTTCAACGAACTTCTTCCCAAAAGATCCAGTCCCGCCGGTGACCAGGATCGATTTTCCATTCATCATGCAAATTCCCTCGTTGTTCCCGCTTCCCCGAGTTTTGAAATCTTCAGTTGCGAAGGCAGAGCAGTGGTCGGTCTTACCGTTAAGGCCCCATCACTCATAACCCGACAGATTACGGATCGACACGGTTGATCCGTAGAAATTATCATTAACTGTGTGTCGAGTCAACGCCTTTACATTCCAGTGCAGTGCAAATAATGGCCATGGCCGCTTTTATAATGCACAACAAGTGAGCGAACGGGAATGAGCCATGCGTCACGCGTAACGAACGAGATCCGGTCAAAGCGAGGTCTTCAGATACGATTGGTACGTCAACCGTACCCCCTCCTTCAATGTGACGGCAGGCCGCCATCCCAGAGAGCGTATCCTTGATATATCCAGCAATTTCCTGAGTGTTCCGTCTGGCTTCCCGTGATCGTGTTGGATTTCACCTTGAAAGCCGACGATCCCTTTTATGAGCAGAGCGAGGTCTTTTATCCTGATATCCTCGCCTGTCCCGATGTTGATGAACTCTCCGATGTCCCGCGCGTCGTATTGCTCCATGAGGAACACGCAGGCATCGGCAAGATCATCGACGTAGAGGAATTCGCGATACGGCTCTCCCGATCCCCACAGGATGACCGACTTCTGCCCGCTTTTTTTTGCTTCATGGAACTTTCTGATCAGCGCCGGCAGCACGTGCGAATTGTTCAGGTCGAAATTGTCATTCGGTCCGTACAGGTTCGTTGGCATGACCGAAATGAAATTCGTGCCGTACTGCTCGTTATAATACCGGCAGAGCTTGATCGCCGCTATCTTCGCGATCGCGTACGGTTCGTTGGTGGGTTCCAGTTGGCCGGTCAGCAGATGTTCTTCTTTCATGGGCTGCGTTGCGAACTTCGGATAGATACAGGAGGAACCAAGATTCAAAAGCTTTCTGACCCCGAACCGGTACGCAGCATTGATTACATTGGCCGCGATCATGACATTGTCGTAGATGAACTCGGCTTTGTACGTATCGTTCGCCAGGATGCCGCCGACTTTGGCTGCGGCGAGGAACACATACTCCGGCTTTTCCTGTTCAAAAAATGTTTCGACATCCGCCTGTCGGCGGAGGTCCAGGTCCTTTGATATCCTTACAACGAGGTTCGTGTAACCCTGCTCCTGAAGCTTCTTGACCAACGCCGATCCGACGAGTCCGCGATGACCGGCCACATATATTTTGGATTCCCTGTTCATATCTGTTTATTCTTGGTCCAATGGATGCCTTTGTCGCGGAGAATTCTTTTGCTCTCTCCCGGACACGCAAGGTTGCTCATCTCCAAGTCCGCATCAACCATGACTTTCACAAGTTCTTTGAATGCAATCTTCGGTTCCCATTCCAGTTTCTTCTTGGCGTAGGATGGATCGGCAAGAAGGAAATCCACCTCCGTGGGCCGAAAATACCGAGGATCGATTTCGATGAGAACGGAACCAGGCTTCAGGGAAGAAGCCGTGGTCCGGTCCGGAGACAAAGAGCGAACAATGCCCTTCTCGTCCGTTCCCTTTCCTTTCCATTCAACATCGACTCCGGCATACGCGAACGCAAGCTCGACAAATTCCCGGACCGTGTGGCTCTCGCCGGTTCCGATCACAAAGTCCTCGGCCTTGTCCTGCTGGAGCATGCGCCACTGGCATTCCACATATTCGGGAGCGAACCCCCAGTCTCTTTTTGCATCCAGATTGCCGAGGTAAAGCTTATTCTGTTTTCCCGCGAGGATGGCCGCAACCGCTCTGGTGATCTTTCTCGTGACGAACGTCTCGCCCCGGCGTGGCGATTCGTGGTTAAAAAGAATCCCGTTGCAGGCGAACATGTCATACCCTTCGCGGTAATTCACTGTTATCCAGTATGCGTACACCTTGGCTGCAGCATAGGGACTGCGTGGATAGAAGGTCGTTTTTTCGCTTTGCGGCGGTTTTGCTGCCCCGAACATTTCCGAGGACGAGGCCTGGTAAAATCTGGTCTGAATGCCGCTACGATGGATGCTGTCCAAAAAGCGCGTTGCGCCGAGACCGACGATATCGCCTGTATATTCAGGCATATCAAAGCTGACACGTACGTGACTCTGCGCTGCAAGGTTATAAACCTCATCGGGTTTGATATTATAAATGATATGCGTCAACTGGCCCGAATCGGCAAGATCGCCGTAATGAAGAAACAGCCTCGTGCCTCGGACATGAGGGTCGGTATAGATATGGTCTATCCTGCCCGTGTTGAAGGTACTCGCACGCCGAATCAGGCCATGAACCTCATAGCCTTTTGAGAGCAGAAGCTCGGCAAGGTATGAGCCATCCTGCCCCGTAATTCCCGTTATCAAAGCTCGTTTCAAATCGTTTCCCTCACGGAGGCCCCATGATGAACATGTCGAATAAGCTCATAATATTACAGCAATTATTCTCTATTGTAAAGTGTTTATTTGCTGATTCGACCGGAACAACCAATCCGTTCCAGCGGTTTAGCTCGTTGACTGGGCTGCTGTTTGCATCCATTCCAGTTTCAGCTTGCAATTTCAGCGTGTTTATACTATCTTGGTGCAACCCGCGTGCCCTGCACGTTCCTTCAGTAATGCAAGCCGAACGCCCCGGAAATATCAGGATATGCACCAGCCATGTACCGCAATATAAAAACGCTCGGTAAAACACTGTCGCTTGTCCTCATCGACGTCCTGGCTTTTTACAGCTCCCTCCTTGCCGCATTTTATACCAGAAAATCTTTGACCGCCCTATTTCCGACCGTCCTCAAACTACAACTCTCGATTCCCTATTTTCTGAAGATATGGTGGCTCCCTGTCGTTTTCATTTTCTTCATAGCCTATGAGCGGCTTTACATCAAGAACCTCTCTTTCTGGTATGAGACGCGCGAGCTCATTAAGGCGGTGAGTGTCTCTGTCATAACCATTCTCGCGGTCCTGACCATCGGCAGGATGACCCCCGACATTTCCCGTTTGACCGTACTGCTCCTCTGGCTGTTCGGTTTGTTCTTCTTTCCCTTCTCCCGATTCATGGGGAAGAAGCTTCTGTACCGTGCCGGGCTCTGGAAGGAAAACGTGGTCATCATCGGGGCCGGCAAGGCGGGCCGGGAAACGGCGAAAGGGATTCTCGCTGAATCTCACCTGGGATACAATGTCATCGGCTTCCTGGACGATGACGAAGAAAAGATCGGTAAGGAACTGAACATTGCCGGGGAAAAGCTCAAGGTCTTTGGCAAGACAAAGAATTTCAGCAAATTCATGGGCATGCTCGACATTTCGACGATCATCATTGCTATCCCTTCGCTACCCATCGAGAAACTGACAGATCTCACGAACAATATCCAGAAGCAGGCCAAGAATATCCTGCTCATTCCCGACCTGCGGGGAATAGCTCTCACGAATACCGAACTACAACATATATTTTTTCAACAGCTTTTCATTCTCAAGATAAACAATAATCTTAAGTCTCCCATGAACCGGTTTATCAAGAGGACCTTCGATCTTATCGTTTCAATCCTGCTCTTGCCTTTGCTCCTACCGATAATAACGATATTCGGCATCCTGATCAAGCTCGACTCCCCTGGCCCGGCGATGTACCGCCACACCCGGGTCGGCCGCGGAGGGCGCTCTTTTGCTGTCTACAAGTTCCGCAGCATGTACCGGGATTCCCAGGCACGGCTGGAGAGGATCCTGGCAGCCGACCCTGATGCGAAACAAGAATGGGAAACCTACTTCAAGTTGAAGAATGATCCGAGAGTCACAAAGATGGGATCCTTTTTGAGAAAGACCTCCCTGGACGAACTTCCTCAGATATTCAACGTGCTCCGGGGACAGATGAGTTTGGTCGGCCCCCGTCCGGTCATCCAGGAGGAGATCACAAAATATTACCGGGGCCATGCTGAATATTATCATCTGGTCAGACCGGGGATCACCGGCATGTGGCAGGTGAGCGGCCGCAATGATGTCGATTACGATGTTCGGGTCAGACTGGATTCGTGGTATGTCCTGAACTGGTCCCTCTGGCTCGACATTCTGCTGCTGTTCAAGACCGTCGGGGTCGTGGCAAAACGGGAAGGCGCGTATTGAATCGGGAACTTTTGAGCTAGGGGAAGCGGGGGCACGAGAGCAACTCAACAGTGAGGATCTTGATCACCGACGGCGGAAAAAGTGATGTGTATAATTGCATATGCGGTCGCGCTATTCCGTACGGGAAGTGTCAGAGGCGGTACGATCAGTGACGCGGCGGGGATTTATCGGGGTTGAAGGCGCTCGATGGGAAGGCAGCCCGACAGGTCCAGGTGGCCGAAGTATCCAAAATCCGAAAATCTTGAACTGGAAACCGCGCTATAACGACGGCCTGAATACGATTATCAAAAGCACCTCGGACTGGGAAGCAAAGAGAAGAGTCCGCTGACTCTTCGTCCCATCCCTTTTGCCCTTCATGCTCCGCTGCCGGCGTCGGCATCATGCAGAAGCGAACTTCTGACGCACACCCCCATAATAAAGGCAAAGGTATAACGCAGGATCTGGATGTTGAACAGGGAGTCGGTCATCCCTGCTGCCAGGTAGTGCACGGCTGTTGCCACGGCAAGGAATGCAAAAAGCCGGTTTCTGCCTGGCGACAGGAGTACGGGAAATGTCGCCCTGAGGCCGCTGTAGAAGACAAACAGCAGGGCTGCCAGCCCGGGCAGGCCGTTCGTGGCAAGAGCGAAGAGATACATGTTGTGGGGCTGGTTGAAATAGTGAAGGAATTCCGGTAGTTCTCCCGAAGCGATCCCCCTGTTCATCGTCAGGACATAATCGCCCGTCCCCACGCCAAAGAGCGGATTGGAGAGAAACATCCTGAACGCCGCCTTCCACATCAGGAACCGTGCGCCCACATTGGTATTCGCCTGTCCCTGAGAATAGGACGAGACATCGCTCAGTACCAGATCAATTCGCGTGTGAACAATGCTGTTGAATAAATAGAGCATGATGCCTGCGATCAGCAGCACGACCATGGCGAGGGAGAACGCTATTTTCTTCTTGATGAGAAAGAACGAGAGCACGATCATGGTGACGAGCATGCCGAACCAGGCCGTCCTAGATAGTGAAAAAAGGATGGAGAATATCGCGAGCGCGAGCAGCAGGATGAGGAATACCCTCGCGCGCCGGTCCTTGCCGGTGGGCGAGAACAGGAGGAACCCGGCAGCGGCGTACAGACCTATTGCATTTAGGTTCGCGAACCAGATATGAAAAACATTCAGTGCGGAGAGCGGCAGAAAATATTTCCGATTTGCGACGAATCCCAGGTACGTCATCACTCCGATGATATCGAGCGCGAATATCCCGACCAGGAAGGCGAGCAGCACCTGTTCGGCGTTCTGATCCCTCGCCACCGGTGAACCGATCATGTCCAGGAGGACAGAGACCACCAGATAGGCAAGCAGGAGACCACCCAGCTTGTTCACGATCCCTATCCCGTCCGAAAAGTTGCTCGTGAAGATCAACCCCACCAGCGCGACCGACATCAGGACCGCAAGGGGGAGCAGGAGCGGCTGACGCGCATGCTGCAAGAGAGCCGTTCTGAACGACGGCCGCAGGGAGGCCAGCGCGAGAGCGAACAGGCAAAGGAGCCCGATCAGGATATTGTTCGCGCTTTTTGACAGGGCGATGCTGAGGCCGAAAAGCGCCAGCCCTGTGAGGATGATCGACTCGTATTTAAGTGGCTGATGAGGAACTTTCTGCATTCGCACTCCCTCGCACGTGGTGTCTTCCTGAATACGGACCGTGCTCCTCGCGCTGCTCACTTCTGGAATGACCCGTTTCATTCCCGACGCACCGGCAACACCGCTAAGAAATCCTTATCTCGGCAGGCCCATGGAGACCGGCATTCCCCGCAGATGCCACAGGAGGAGATAACCGAACATCATCCATCGGCGTCGCAGCCTCGCCTGCGTGTAAAGCGACAGGGCGTTCATGAGCGTGTAACCGGCGAAGCGAAACATCGTCTGCATGAATCCGAGCAGAATAACGCTCTTCGCGCTGAGCGGACCGAGACTCCGGGATTTTCTGAAAAAGATATAACGGGAGCGCCAGGACTCGACACGGGCCTTCAGATTGATGTTCTTCGTGCTCTGGCCGCCGAAATGATAGATTTCGACATCCGGAAGAAAGTACACGCGCCATCCGGCCTGGTTCATCCGGAAGCACCAGTCGATCTCTTCGTAGAAAAAGAAGTAGTCCTCGTCGAGCATCCCGACTGTGTTGATCGCCGTTTTCCGGGCAAACATGCATGCCCCAATGATGAAATCCACCGGTATCGGGCCCTCGGGAATGACCTGCGCTGCGCGGGACCGGAACAATCCGGTCATGCTCCGGCTGACGAGTTCAGCCGCAATCTCGGGGAAGACGCCGATGGAGGTCTGCCTGGACCCGTCACCGAACAGAAGCTGCGGTCCGCACATGCCCGCCACGGGATGAGCTTCCATGAAACCGAACATCCGGTCCAGGGATCCGTCTTTCAACAGGGTGTCGCTGTTCAGGAGTACTGCGTACGTTCCCTGCATGCGGCGGATCGCTGCGTTATTTGCCTTCGCAAATCCTTCATTCCGGGAATGCGCTATGACCGTCACGCCGGGAAACTCGCTCGCAACGGCGTCAACGCTCCCGTCGGTGCTTCCATTGTCAACCACGAAGATCTCGAAGCTGGTCCTGCGAACGGTCTTATAGACCGAGGCTATGCAGTCAAGCAGGAGTCGTTTTGTGTTCCAATTGATTATGATTATCGATATATCGATCATGTGATCAGCCGACGAATCAGGGGCGCAGAACGTCCGTATAGACGCCCTCAAGCTTCGCACCGAACCTGTCCAGCGAGAATTCCTCGGCAGCGATCGTTCTGCATTTCGTTGACAGCTCCGAGAACCGGGCGGCGTCCCGTTTCAATGCCGTGACCGCTTCGGCGAGCGGGCCAACACCCGCTGCAGGATCATACAGGAACCCCGCACCGTACTCTTCGATCAATTCGGCTCCGCCCTCATTGGTTCTCGCGATGATGGGCGTGCCGGCGGCCATCCCTTCCATCAGGACCACACCAAGCGCTTCGTTCTCGGACGGCAGCACCGTGAAATGACTGAGCGATAGGATTTCCGGGATGTCCGACGTCCATCCGGTGAAATAGATATTCTCCCGGATTCCGAGTTCCGCGCTTCGTGCGATCAGCGATTCGTAGTACTCGCCCTGGACAGGATCACCGATGATCACCAGCATCGCCCGTTCCCCTCTTTTCCTGCATTCGCTCACGAGCTCGAGAGAAACCGTGTGCGCCTTTCTCATGAGCATGCTCGAGATATGACAGAAGACCATCGAGAAGCTCTCCGCCTGAAGTTTTTTCCGCCAGGCCTCCTTCTTGTCCGGATCAGGCCGGGAAAATCTCTCGACATCGATGCCGGGCCGAATGACGGTGACCTTGCGGCTCTTCACGCCCTTCTTCTGGAGGAGGCGCGCCTGATTGTTCACGAGCGTTACGACCCCGTCCATGAACCGGTATCCGGGATGGCTCCGGGGCACCATCATGGTGCTGACAACGGGGATGCCGGTCAGCCATGACAGGATGAGACCCAGATGATCCGCCCGGTCGAGGGTCGTGTGGATGATGTCTATTTTCCCCTTCTTGATCAGCCTCCGGAGAAACAGGATATCGCCGAGTCCCGTCATGGGAATGCCGTAACACTCCAGCCCCAGGATGCGGACCGAATCCGTAACATAGCCTGCGGTTCCCCGCACGGCGACCGTTACGCGGTGTCCCCTGGCATGAAGCGCGGTGACCTGATCCAGGAAGATGCGCTGCGCCCCGTACCGGTCATTCTTCGATATCATGTACAAGATGTTCATTACTTGACCAGCGACGCAAAGAAAGAATAATAATCATCCACCATCCGCTCCCTGCTGAAGCGGGAAGCGACCCATGCGGGGCCTGCCGCAGCCATGCGGGTTTTTTGCGACGGATCCTTCAAGACCCTGATGACCGCATCAGCCATCCCCCGGGGCCCGCCGTCCACGAGCATGCCGGCCGGGCACCCTTCCAACGTATCGCGGATACCGCCAGCATTGACCGAGACAACGGGCGTTCCCATTGCCAGCGCTTCAAGCACCCAGATGCCGAAGCCCTCGTTCCGGTGCGTGCTTACCGCAATATCGATGTCCGCGTAAAACGAGAGCATGTCCTCCTTGGCCAGCCTGCCGGTCCAGACCAGGGCGTCCGTGAGTCCGAGTTCTGCGGCGCGCCGCTTGAAAGACTCGAGCGGGGCGCTGTTCATTTCCGACGCAACGAGGGCGAACCGGGTGTCTGGCACCGCCTGTCGGATGAGGAGCAGAGCGTCGAGAAACTCAATCTGGTTCTTCCAGAGGTCTCCGACCGTACCGATAAGAGGTGCGTCAACAGGCAGTTTTAGACTGTCCCGGAGGGCTCCTCGCCGGATGGAATCAGGCTTGAATGTGCCCACATCAATTCCGTAATAGATGATGCCGGTCCTCGTGGCAAGATCGGGAGTAAAGGCCGTTATGCGGTCCCGGATATGGCGCGAAATCGTGACGATCCGCGCCATGCGGGAAAGGAGGAACCGTGATCTCAGGAATTCCGGGACCTGGGGCGTGTACATGAGGACCGGCCGCCTCCCCGATAACAGGGAGCCGAGCCAGGACTGCACGATGTCATGCCCCCGTTGGATGTCGATGATCTCATATCCCCCCGACCTGATGACCTCTGCGGTCTTTAGGACCGCGCTGATGCCCCTCGCTCCCGATCGATGAATAGGATAGAGGGATACAGCACTGTTCCTGAATATGTCGACCAGCGGCGTGTCCGGACGGCAGATGAGTCCGACGGAGACGCCCTTATCCGCGAGGCGCGGGAGCAGGTCGCGCAGGAACTCCTCGCCTCCGCCGCGTCCCCTGAAATTGTTCACGAATAGAATTTTCATGATTTCAGGTCGGATTTCCCGTACGGAACCCTACGAACATCGGACGTTTGCGCGAATTCCCAAGCCTTTGCGTACTTGGCAAAGACGTAGTAGGAGTGGTAGATATTCAGAACGAGGCCGTGCTTCCCGTCAAGAAATCCCAGCCTGAAGACGTACCTCAGCAGGAACGTGAAGAGCGGTCGCAGCAGGATATTCACCCACGTTGTTTTAAACCCGCCGATGCCGCGCTCGGCCATGACCGAAACGGCCAGGGATGAATATTTATTAATGGAAGACATGTAGGAAGCAAGGTCAGGATAGGCATAGTGCAGGATGGCATAGCCCGTCCGCCCCACGGTCCCCTGCACCCTGATTGCTTCATGCACCATCCGGTCTTCGAAGCGGCCCCTGCCCCTTCGGAAGAGACGGAGATTGTAGTCCGGATACCAGCCCCCGTATCGGATCTCCTTTCCAAGAAAGAAGGTCCTGCGGGGAATGAGATAGCCGTCTTGCGCGCCGGAGGAGGCCACGATGTCGCGGATCTCACGCGCGAGCAGCGGTTCGATCGGCTCATCCGCGTCCAGGCTCAGTATCCAGTCGCCGGTCGTCCTGTCGATGGCAGCGTTCTTTTGCTTCGCGAACCCGAGCCAGTCCTGGTGGACGACCTTGTCCGTGTATTCCCTGCAGATGGCAAGGGTCCCGTCCGTGCTGCCCGAATCAATGACAACGATCTCGTCGGCCCACGTAACGCTTTCCAGCGTGCGGCGGATGTTCGCTTCTTCGTTATAGGTGATGATCGCAACGGAAAGTTTCGGAGCCATTTCAATCCTGACCCGGACATCCCGGAACCAACATGACAGCACGGGTAAGACACTGAGCTAACTTGGTAAGTACGGCGTACACCATCATTACGCTTCAGACGTATACCACGGTAACCATCGTCAAAGTTTTTTGCCTACTATTATTGATAGTTTCGAAAAAGGCTCGTCTCACACAGAAGCATGAAGACACAAAGGGTAAATTTCACGTATTGCCCAAGACGCGTTCTCCGTGACCTCCGTGCCGCCTCGCGAAATTATGACTTTGAGCGGACTTCTACGGTTCGGTCACTTGATCACCATTGCTTTCAGGGACCTGATCTTGGGTTCCAGCGCCTCGAGCGCATCATCGACGGTGATGCGCGCCATGCATTCGTTGTTTCCGCACTTGTGCGGCTTACAGGGATGGCACGACAAGCGCTTCGTGATGACGCTGTGCCCCTCTCCCCAGGGCCCCCACTTCCGTTCATCCGTCGGTCCGAAGAGGGCCACCACCGGAGTTCCCACAGCCGCGGCCATGTGCATGGGACCGGAATCAACGCCGAAGAACAGGCTGGCTGTCCGATAGACCGAGATGTTCTCGCGCAGGCTCGTGGTCCCGCAGAGATCGAGTCCGTTGAAGGGCCCCCTGTTCTCGATTTCCCGGTAGAGAGCGGCGTCCCCCGCCGCGCCCGTGTAGATGAACCGGGCCTGGTACCGGTCGCGAAGTACGGCCATGACCGAGGCGAACCTGTCGAGCGGCCACTGCTTGGCGGGCAGGCTCGCGGCCGGATGGATAATGATCTTCAGATCATCATACTGCCAGCCGGCGGACCTGAGCAGGGAAGCTACCTTGTAGTCATTCTCCCGGGTAGGCCACAACTCGAGAGCCGTATCGCGAACGGGAATGTCGAGAACACGCAGGCAGTCGAGGAAGTTTTGGACCTCGTGCTGATCCTGTCGGTATTTTACGCGGTCCGTGAGCAGGAGCCCCCGTCCCTCCGTCGCGAATCCGATCCTGCGCGGCACCCCTGCGGCCAGGACGAGCAGGGCGCTCGAAAGCGACCGCTTGAGCACGAAGGCTGCGTTATAGCCGCTCTCCCGGATGAGCCTCCAGTAATGGCGGTATCCCTCGAACTTGCCCCGCTCCGTCGCCGCGCTGTAGGTATGGATCGTCTTGAATTCGAAGGGGATGATGCGGTCCACGTAGGGGCATCCTTCGATGACCTGGCCCGAGAACGGTTCGATCATCAGGTCGATCTGCGCCGCGGGAAAGGCCTTGCGAAGATTCTTCAGGAACGGCACGGTCAGCACCGTATCGCCGATGAACCGGTATCGCATGACCAGGATCTTTTTCGCATCAAGCCTCATGAGCGTTCGTACTCTTTGGGGGAATTCTGCTCCGACGACCGGTTGTGCTCCTCGACCCGGTCCGCGAGGAACCGGATGAGCCGGTCGAGCCCGGTCCCGGCGATCGCGGATATGGCAAAGAACTCGTACCCCTCGGACCGGCAATGCTGTGACAGCGCCTCGAGCTTCTCCGGGTCGGCCGCGTCGATCTTGGTCGCGGCCACGGCCATGTACTTGTTCACGAGCCCGGGGCTGTACAGCTCGAGTTCCCGGTTGATCTTTTGGAAGTTCTCGACGGGCTCCCCGGGGACCATGCCCGACACGTCGACCATATGAAGCAGGATCGAGGTCCTTTCGATATGGCGCAGAAAATCAAAGCCCAGCCCCGCGCCCTTGTGGGCGTTCTCGATGAGCCCGGGGATATCGGCCACGACAAAGCTCTTGCGGCCCTCCGGCTTGACCACGCCGAGCACGGGCGTGAGCGTCGTGAAGGGATAGTCGGCGATCTTGGGCTTGGCCGCGGATATCTTCGAGATGAGCGTTGATTTGCCGGCGTTCGGAAAGCCGACCAGTCCCACGTCGGCGAGCAGTTTCAACTCGAGAAAGAATGTGCCCTCTTCCCCCGGCTCGCCCGGCTGCGCGTGACGCGGCGCCTGGTTCGTCGCCGTCTTGAAGAACGCGTTCCCTTTGCCGCCCCGTCCGCCCCGGGCAACGATATAATACATCCCGTCGCTGTTCAGGTCGACGATCACGTCCCTGGTCCCCGCATCATAGACGATCGTGCCCACGGGTACGCGGATCACGATGTTGTCGGCGTCGGCGCCGCTCTGTTCCTTGCCCCGGCCCTCTTCCCCTTTGTCGGCGAAATAGTTCTGCTGATACTTCAGGTCGATGAGCGTGCCGAGCTGCTTATCGGCGAGGAGGACCACATCGGCTCCCTTTCCGCCGTTGCCGCCGTTCGGACCGCCGCGGGGAACATAGGCTTCCCGCCTGAAACTGACGCAGCCCCGGCCGCCGTGCCCCGCTTTTACGTTGATCTTGACCCTATCTATGAAATGAGACATAGCTGATTCGCATCTCTCCCGCATACACGTCCGGACGAGAGATCATCTGATTTGAACAATATTTTCAATGAAATATACCGAGATAGATTGAAAAATGCAAGTTCGAACAGCAAGCAGCGCCGAGGACAGATCGCAGAAGCACTTACCGGGTGCGCCGCCTGATTCCGCACAAAAAAAAAGGCGGCATGGTGAAATGCCGCCTTTTCAGAAGTTCCTGATGAAGGGACGCTATTACAAGGCTGCTTCGTAGACGCTTATCTGTTTGCGGGTCTTGTCATAACGCTCGAACTTCACGACGCCGTTGATCTTCGCAAAGAGCGTGTCGTCGCAGCCCTTCCCGACGTTCGTTCCGGGATGGAATTTTGTTCCCCGCTGACGAACCAGGATCGTGCCGGCATGAACCTTCTCGCCGTCATACCGCTTTACGCCCAGATATTGCGGATTGCTGTCTCTGCCGTTCCTCGAACTGCCGACGCCTTTTTTATGAGCCATTTTCTCCTCCGGAAAGCACCAAATCCCAACCATCCGATCTCAAACACACAGCATGATTCAAATGAGCTGCGTTCGGGATAATGCGATTTGGATAGTATTTGTAATTCGGGTCCTGCAAAACGGAATTTCTACGCCGTGATCTCTTTCACCCTGATCGCCGTGAAGTTCTGGCGATGACCGTTGGTCTTCCTGAAGCCCTTGCGCCGGCGGTGCTTGAAGATGAGGAGTTTCTCGCCCCTGCCTTCTCCCACGACTTCAGCCGTAACTTTGGCAGATGCGAGCGTGGGCTTGCCGACGGAAACCTTGTCCCCGTCCGCGATCATATAGACCTCTTTCAGTTCAATGGTGTCGCCCTTCTTGGCATCAAGGCTCTCCACCCTGACAACATCTCCGGGAGAAACCTTGTATTGTTTTCCACCGGTCGTAATGACTGCGTACATGCTCAAAACCCTCCTTCAACCAACAAGCAGCGCCTTTGATCTATTTAAGAGCCCGTAAAATACCATGTAACTGAGCGAGTTGTCAAGGGAAAAAACGGATAATGGATGAAATAACATTGACTTCCCCTCCATCGAAAGCCATAATACCTTACCGATGGCTTACCATGAGCTGCGCATAACCTTACCTCAGGCAGCGCGAGATTCGCTTGTCACGGTTTTGACCGCAAAAGGCTGTCTCGGCTTCCTGGAGGATAATACCGACCTTATCGCCTATTTCCCCGAGAGCTTCGACATTCGGACGCTTGTCCGCGAACTGGACCTTATGAATACGGTCCTTGTCGATGCCGGCGTGGCTCAGGGCCTGCGGGTTGTCTCCTCGCTCATCCAAGACCAGGACTGGAACGAATCCTGGAAGAAAAGTTTCACGCCGCTCGATATCGGTGAGCGCTTTACGATCCTTCCTCCCTGGGAGGATCGGCATCCTGGCCGCATCAACCTGATCATCGACCCCGGAATGGCCTTCGGGACCGGACATCACGAGACCACCCGGTCCTGCCTGGTCCTGATGGAACGATACGAGGGAAAGATACCCAAGGAACGGTTTCTTGATCTGGGAACGGGAACCGGCCTCCTCGCCATTGCGGCCTCAAAGCTCGGATTTAAAAATGTCCTGGCCGTGGATACGGACCCTCTTGCAACGGAAGCGGCACGCACGAATGCCGGTCTGAATAGGGTCGGAAATGTTGAGGTCCGCGAAGGCAGCATGAACGAAGTATCGGGCAGGTTCGATTGCATCGCAGCGAACATTATTTCCGGAGTCCTGATCCTTCTCGCGCCTGAGCTTGCATCTCATCTGAACCCATCAGGGATCGTCATCCTTTCCGGGATATTGGCAGAACAGGCGAACGAGGTTGTCATGGAAATGGAAAAGGCCGGGTTGACGGAGCAAGAAAAGTATGCCGACGGGAAGTGGGTGTCACTGGTGATGTTCAAGCGAGCCAGGTTAGGTTTCATTCATTGATCGGATGAAACCACGCCCTTGTTGGCCCCTGCACCTCATGGCAATTGAATGAACAGTAGGTGGGATGACCGTCCAGGAGTCCCGCGGTATACGCGCTCAAGGTCATCTGACCGTAGATGTTCCCCAGCGTATTCGTATTGCTGTATCCCAGCTCATCATAAACAGCGCCATAGATCGTATCCGATCCGTGTACATCGTGACAGTTGACGCAGGTGATCCCCGAATCTGTGGCAGTCCCCCGGAAGGCAGTCGGCCAGCCGAGATGGAACCAGTGGAGATTGGCATTCTGCACCCAGACGCCGAAGTCGTCCAAAGGGCTTCCCAGGGGATCATTATGGTCCGCAAAATGGGTAGTCACGCCGGCCGCACTATAATAGGGCGGGTTATAACCATTCGGCCCCATCAAGAAGCCGTAATCTGAATCGAGGATCCCGCCGAACTTGACGCTCAGGATATCTTCTTTCCGGAAACCGCTGTAGCTTCCATGACAACTGAAGCAGAGAGCTAAATCGGACTCGATGTAGGTTATCGTATTCTGGGAATAGGTATAGTTTTGAGTCGCCAGGACCTCGCTGGTCGAACCGTGGGCGTTGATCTTTCCGCTATTGCCGTGACAGCCCGTTCCCGGTGCTCCTGTTCCGAGGCAGGTGAGTTTCGATCCCGCGGGGTGGTTTCCGCTCGGGCCGTGGCCAAAGGATTTCGACCAGCTCGACGCGATCCTCATCGCAAAGCTGTAAGGAGGACTGCCAAGGGTCGATCCATCGTCAAACGGATCTGTTGCAGTCCCCCCTGAAGCCATCGTGGACAGGGCTCCGTTTGAGTCGTGACAGCTCAGGCAGAACGGCTCCAGCCCGGCGACCGCTGCGGGATCATAGGCAATGCTTGCGCCGGTATCGGCATTCCTCAGCCGTACCGTTCCGGCGGTGTGGGTTGACTGGTCGTGGCAGACGAGGCACTGCTCGCGGACCGGATCGCCCGTGCTCGCAACGTGGTGCGACACGACCGAGGCATTGCCTCCGAAATCCCCTCCCGTTCCCATTATCGCCCGCCTCGTTCCCAAAACGATCGAATGGCACGAGCCGCAGTTCTGGAAATTGGCCGTGCTCGTCCCGTACCAGTCGAGCGTGTCCGTGCCGTGGCAGAGCAGCGACGTGCACGAACCGGTTGATGGCCCGGTGTCATTGATCCACGTGCCTGTCGGGTTGGTACCATCAAAGTAGACGATGAGGACCGCGGGGTCCGGCGTGTCCAGGCGGCCGTTCATGTGCGTTGCGTGGCTCGTGTAGTTGAAGTGGCACTTCTGGCACGGGATGCCCCCATTGGAAACGTGTGCGATATGCTTTCCAAAGGTGCCTGAGCCGTTCGTCGCCAGGGGATTGGGCGCGATCGTACTGGTGGCATTGTGGCACACGGTGCAGTCTGTAATGGGCGTTCCCGCCTGGACCTGATGCGATGAAATGGAATCCGGACCCGGACTGGAGCTGCAGCCTGGAGCCAGGATGATCGCAATGACGAGAAGACATATGTTTGTCAGCGGCCTGTTCATTCCAAATGCAACACTCCTTACTTATGACAGAGCGGACAGTTCAATGACGGGCTGACCGGGTGCGGCGCGGATGTGTGCAGCGCCACTTTATGGCAGACCACACAGTTGTCGGCCGGGGCAAATCCGGTCCCGTAATGGCACCAGGTGCAATGCGTCCTGCGCCAGTTTCCCCTATGCGTTCTCGGCGGCGTCTCGTTGTGGCAGCGCACGCAAAAATCCTGCCTGTGGCAGGTCATGCAACGCTCCCGGTTCCCCTCGGCCATGAACCCGTGGCTCAGCGTGCGCCAGGTGTTCGTATGGTCCCGCGGCATGCGCGTGTTGTGACAGGTGATGCAGTCGTTCTTCTCATGGCACGTGAGGCAGGACTTCCCGTTCTGTCCCGATTCATTGAGGTTCAGGTTCGCCGACGCCCCATGGAATTCGATCCAATTCCCCCGGTGAGAGTCGGGCCGGGGGAACGGTACCTTGCCCTGGACGGTCCCGGTATTTGCCGATTGGGCAGAAGCGCCGTATCCCCCATCTGCCGCCGGGAGTGGCGAGCCGGTGCAGATCAAGACCGCTGCGGCCAGCGAAAGGCAAGTGATGAAAGTATGGATTCTAAAAATCATAGCGCATCCCCAGTTTCAGTGTCTGGTAGTTTTCGAGGCTGTGCTCGTACTCGTAACTGCCGTTGATCGAAAGGCTCCTTCCGAGCGGATACCTCCCGTTCACATAGTACGTGCGCACGTTCTGCCTGACGCCGGGCTCGATATAATAATCATACTTATAGAGACTGTAATAGGTGCCAGCGCTGATCCTGGCATTCTTTACGCTCTTGAAGGCATACCCCATGTCCAGCCCCGCCGAGTAGTAGTCTCTTCCCGTTGTTTTCCAGCGCTCGGCGATAAGCGTGAACGATAGCCCGTCCATCGGTAGATCGATGAGCTCGAACAGAAGAAAGGCGCGGTTATAATCCTGGTCGAACGCGCTTTTCTGGTCATCGTCCAGCAGGGCCCGCTTGAAGTATCCGATATCCACCGCGTAGTGCGAACCGAACAGCTTGCGGGCCTTCACATCATAGCTCTGATACGGTGAGGACTGCCCCAGGATATCATAGTACAGGGCAAGTTCGTTCGTGAGTTCGTTCTGGACGCGGAACTGGCGGAAGTAGTTGATGTTCACTTCCGTATCGGCTTCCGGAAATGAGCTCAAGGCGCGCAGGCTCAGATCGCGCGGTTCGCTGTTCAAGTACCGGTACTTGACCGATGCTTTGGTGAGATCGGAGAAGCTTTGCCAGATCTTCAGTGAGGTCATTTGGTCCCGCTCAGTGGTCACGGGAGAATATGAGCGTGCATCACTGACCGAGAGGTAGTCGAGGCTGATTTTCGTGCTCCGTACCGGGGAATAATCGAGCCCGGCCCCCGCCAGGGCATCATCGCCCCAGTGATAACCGATTTCGTAGAGATGGACCGCGACTCCGCCGTAGAGCGTGAGGTTCAGCTTCGAAGCGGCGTTGATGTCGGCCGCTGCTCCGTCGAAGAATACCGGCTCATCGCGCGTTCCCGACTGCCTGCCGAGCCTGACCTGGGCAACATGGGGGAACGGATTATTGATGTCCAGATGCGCTTCGTAGAGATAGCCATGCGCATGGGATTGGTAGGTGTTGCCGATGTCTTTCAAAGGATCAAAGGTTGCCCCGCTGCTCTGACCGTCCAGATCGTCCCGCAGGGTGCCGAAGAAGTGGAACTCATATTTGTTATCCTTCGGCGTGGTAGCGTCGATCCGCAGTTCTCCGAAAATATCCTGATCGGTGAACCGCGTATCGTTCGTTTCAGCCGTCCGGTATACGTATTTTGCAGAGAAATAGCCGTTAATGGAGAGATCACGTCCGGAGGATGTCAGATCAGAGCCGGCGACACTATCGGCAAAGAGCCGGCAAGGCAGGAGCACAACGAAAAGGACATTGAGGAGAAGAGAGGAGCGGACAATGCGATAAATATCGTGACTGCTCTTCAATCGCTTCCTCCCGGAACAAGGTAAGTCGGAAAAATGATATATTCGATGCCCGGGAATGTCAATAAATAAAATTGGTTCCTTTTTGGTGCAGTCGATGACGCGAACATGCTTGATTTCAGCTTGGAATGATGCTATGCTTTTTTGCATCATTTGTATCATGGTCAACAGAGACCGGAATTCCGCTTTTCACAGGCCAAGGGAGAACCACTTTTGAGATCCGCACTTATCCTTTTCATCTTAACGTTCTTCATCTCATCTCCCGGCCTTGCCGTCCCCTCCCCCATTGACTGCCTTCAGTGCCACGGCGAACTGACTCAGGGCAAATCCGTGCATGCCGCGGTTTCCATGGGCTGCGACGCATGCCACACGGCGATAGATGCACGGGACGTCCCGCATAAGATAAAAAACAAGATCCCACGGGGACTTTCCGCGGATTTGCCCGACCTCTGCTTCGGCTGCCATGATAAATCGATTTTCGAGAGGAAAGTCGTCCACCCCGCGCTCGGCATGGGCTGTACGAGCTGCCATAACCCTCACGCGAGCAAGAACGCCAAGCTGTTGAAGGAGGAACTACCCGGGCTTTGCTATGGCTGCCACGACAAGGGGCCGTTCAGCGGAAAACATGTTCATCCTCCCGTAGCTGCCGGCGAATGCACGACCTGCCATAGTCCCCATTCCTCGGACCTCGCATCGCTCCTCGATAAACCCGTTAATGACGTCTGCGGTATGTGCCACGACAACAAGTCCTCGGGCAAACACATACTCACCGGCTACGGGCTCGGCGACCATCACCCCACATCGGGGAAACCCGATCCGTCGCGGCCCGGCATGGCGCTGACCTGCGTCAGCTGCCACACGCCCCACGCCAGTGGCAGAAAATACCTGTTCACGGCAGCCACCGGGAGTTCAGGCAATCTGTGCCTCCTGTGCCATAAAAAGATCATGGTCAGGCCGTAGCCGGACTGCATGGTAAATAGTATTTACAATTCCTGATCGCTGTTCTATAATCGGCCGCATGAACGTTGAACGCGATTTCTTCCTCCCGGCTTTCCTTGCCATCGTTGTTACCTGTTTCGCAATTGTCTTCCCGCCTTTGACTGCACTCGCCACGCCGGACTACGCGCGCCAGACCGGGTATGAGTGCAGACACTGCCACGTGGACGCGATCGGCGGCGGCGCTCTGACGCAGGCGGGGCAGGACTTCCTGGAGAACATGAAGGCCAAGGGCCTGTACCGGCCGCTTGCCCTCCCCCAGCATATCGTGCGGCTCATCGTGGGATATCTCCACATGCTCGCCGCCATAGTCTGGTTCGGCACGATCATGTATGTCCACGTCCTCTTGAAGCCGGCCTACGCCTCAAAGGGACTGCCCAAGGGAGAGCTCAGGCTCGGCTGGATATCCATGGTCGTGCTCCTGGTAACGGGCACGCTGCTGACCATAGCGCGCATACCCTCGCTGGAAGCGCTCTACACCACGCGCTTCGGCATCCTGCTCAGCATCAAGATTTTCCTGTTCCTGGTCATGCTCACGAGCGCGCTCATCGTGACCCTGTTCATCGGCCCCCGGCTGCGCGGAAAGCGCCAAAGTCCCGTTGCCGATCTCCTTGCCCAGACCATGACCATCGAGCAGCTCTCCCACTTCGACGGCAAGGAAGGCAGGCCCGCGTACATTGCCTACAAAGGGATCGTGTACAACGTCTCGCAGGGCAGGCTGTGGAAGAACGGCTCCCATGTGACGAAGCATGCTGCGGGCAACGACCTGACAGATATTCTGAAGACCGCGCCTCACGGCGAGGAGAAGATACTGGCCATGCCCCAGGTAGGAACCCTGCTTGCGGCCACGGAGACGCCCCGGCCGCCTTTTCATGTGCGCCTCTTTTATTTCTTCGCGTACATGAACCTCGCGCTGGTGTTCGTCATCACGTTCATCATTGCTCTCTGGCGATGGTGGTAGGATATATGACACAGGTCATAGCAAGATCATCCCGCTCACGGTATAGTGGTTTCAGGAACAACGACCACTTTTCACCCGGGAGGATAAACCTATGGAAGTGCTCGACCTCAAGAAAATGATCAAATTCAGTCCGGACAAGATCTCGCGCGAGATGCTTTCGGACAAGCCGGAAATGCGTGTGGCGCTGATGTGCCTGAAGGCAGGCCAGAAGCTGGATCCCCACAAGGCGCCGCTCAGGCTCATGATGTACTGCGTTCAGGGAAAGGGAACGTTCACGGTGGGAGAGGAAAAGATCGAGGCCGACGAGAAGACCGCGATCCTGTGCGAACCGTCGGTGCCCCATGGCTTTGAAGCGAACAAGGGGTCCGATCTCGTGGTCATGGCCGTCGTGACGCCCGTGGATTGATTCTAAACCGTCCTGATTTTTTACAAAAGCCCTCGCAGGCACGAGCGGGGGCTTTTGCTGTTTCTTCCGATGACTGGCCCGCTTGATCCGGATTAATTCCCCTTCTTTCTTACTCTTTCCTGTCCCGGCATGTCTCCTTTCACTGATTTACGCTCCCTTTTGGTGCATTGATATGCAATTGTCCATCGTATGACGTGGGTCATAGCGGTGGTTTTCAACTCTTGCTATCATTGCATCCAGATAGGATCATTCTCTAAACCAAGGAGGTGTTCATATGGGAAACAAGGCAGCAAGGAATTTGTTCATCATCGGCACGCTGTTCTTCTTCGGGATCTTCCTTGCCCTCACGTTCGACACGCTCGGACAGCTGGACAAGAGGGCGCCGGAGATCACGCAGGCCGTTGATGACGGAAAGATGGTCTGGCACAAGTACGACTGCATCGGATGCCATACCATCCTGGGGAACGGGACCTACTTTGCTCCCGACCTGACCAAGGTGGCGGCAAAGAAGCCGAAGAGCTACCTTAAGCTGTTCCTCATGGACCCCAAGGGCGTCAAGGGAGACGCGGTCATGCCCACGCTCGGTATCACCGCCGACGAGGCCGACAAGCTGATCGCGTTCCTCGACTGGATGTCCAAGGTCGACACGAACGACTGGCCGCCCAAGCCGGTCCTGGCGACGGCCGCGGGGGTCGGAGGCAAAGAGCTGACAGCGGGGCAGCTCATCTATCAGTCACAGGGCTGCGCAAACTGCCACAGCATCAACGGCATCGGGGGAACATCGGGACCGGACCTTACGAAGGTCGGAGCGCGGCACGACCGGGAGTGGTTCATCGGCCATTTCAAGGACCCGCAGAAGTTCGTGAAGAATTCGGCCATGCCGCCGGTCACCGCTTCTGACGCCGAGCTCGGCCAGTTGACCGCCTACATGCTTACCCTCAAAGAGGAGGTGACAAAATGACGATGCAATATAAGAGTCAAAAGATCGCGGGCTACTTCTACACCTTCGCGATCCTGCTGTTCCTCGTGCAGGTGCTCGTCGGCCTGGTAGGCGCGCTCGAGTACATCTGGCCGAACGGCTTTGTCCTGAAATTCCATATCATCAAGACGCTTCACGTCAACTCGCTCGTGGTATGGCTTCTGTCCGGCCTCATGGGAGCAACCTACTATGTGGTCCCCGAAGAGTCCGAGACCGAGCTCTGGAGCTATCCCCTTGCCCTGTTCCAGTTCTGGGCAACGGTCATTACGATCGCCGCGGTCGTGGTCGGCTACATCTGGATGGGCTTCGACCCGCAGGCGAACAAGACGATTTTTGGCACGCTGGTCCTGAACGAGGGCCGGGAATACATCGAAGCGCCGCGCTGGGCCGATATCCTGATCGTGGTCTCGGTGCTCACCTTCCTCTTCAACATGTTCATGACCATGTTCAAATCAAAGAAGTGGACCGGCATCCAGGGCACCCTGCTGACCGGACTCGTGTTCCTCGCGCTCATGTATCTGCCAGGCATGGTGTATACCAAGAGCATGGTCAAGGACCAGTTCTGGTGGTGGTGGGTGGTCCATCTCTGGGTGGAAGGCGCCTGGGAGATCATTGCCGGCGCTTTGCTCGCGTTCATGCTCATGAAGGTCATCGGCGCGAAGCGTGAAGTGCTCGAGAAGTGGATGTACATCGAGGTGGGCCTCGTGATGTTCACCGGTATCCTCGGCACCGGGCATCACTACTATTGGATCGGCACGCCGAAGTACTGGCTCTGGATCGGCGGCTTCTTCAGCTCCCTCGAACCGATCCCCCTGCTCCTCATGGTGTGGGACGCGTTCCGGACAACACGGGAAGCGCGGCATGTGACGAACCGAGCCGGCCTCTACTACACCGTGGCGCACGCCATCTTCAACTTCGTGGGCGCCGGCCTCTGGGGCGTGATCCATACGCTTCCGCAGGTGAATAAGTGGACCCACGGCACGCAGATCACAGCGGCGCACGGCCACCTGGCCTTCTTCGGCGCCTATGTTCTTCTCGTGATGTCCATGATCTATGTGACCCTGCCCGCGATCAGGGGCGTGAAAGAGTACGACCCCGGGAGGGCCTTTGCCTCCTTCTGGTGGATGACGATATCCATGGTATTCATGGTCGTCGTGCTCACCGGCGCAGGCATGGTGCAGGTCTACATGGAGAGACTCATGGGCCTGGACTACGAAGCGGTCAAGGCGAACTACAACCTCTGGTTCTGGGTCTTCCGCGCGATCTTCGGCGCAGGGTTCCTCGTGGGCGTCGCGATCTTCGTGTACGACTACTTCAAGATCGGGAGAGAACCGGCGACTGCGCTCCAGGCTGCGAAAGAACAAGTATAAGACTTCTCTCCCTTCCTTCCAATGAGGGATATAGGGAGATCAAAGAGTGCTATCCCCCATCCTCCCCCTCGCCCTTCATCGGGCGAGGGTATTTTTTTGATCGTAAGTTTCGATTGTAACCCTGAAACAATTCTGATAGTCTATTGAAAATATTAATAACGGCAATCGGATAACATTCCAAGTGATGTGTTATCAGGGCCTACTCAAGCATTGGTTAGCCCCACGAAATATAATAAGGAGTACGGGATATGGCAAGAATCGGCATTTTGACATGTTCCAATGCGACGCAAGACCTTGGATGCTCGTCAGTCAGTTGTCTATCTGATCTTCGAAAAAGAAAAGGTACCTTTGCGGAATATCCTAAAGATGAAAAGCTCACCTTAGTGGGGATAATAAACTGTCCGGGCTGCCCAACGCTCACAGGCCCGGATAAATTACTTCAAAGAATACGTGCATTGACTGAGTTTGGAGTCGATGTGATACATTTTAGTTACTGCATGAAGGCACTGTGTCCGTTCAAAGAGAATTATAAATTGGCAATTGAGCAGACATTTCCGAACACCAGGATTATTATCGGCACACATGAAGAACACATAACACCTGAAGAATTTCGCAGCCGGGTCAAAAAGTTATTCTGCCAGCCGCGGAAAACCATGGTCGACATTATTCTGAATAAAGATCGTGAGCGCTGACTACCTGCCTCACGAGAGATGCGTCAGCATGCCCGTCCCCTATACCATTTTCTCTGTTTATTGTGTGTGGTGCAACTTACAGATTCGCAGCGAGCAAAAGTTTCCACTATGTTACAATGATGGTATCGTAATAATGAGCATTTCAATCCAACAGGAGGTCGTATGGGCTATCTGGAGAGCTTCAACTGGGACGCGATCAAGAAAGACCTGCAGCAAGGGCTGGAGAAAAGCATGGCGGTAGTGAAGCAAGGCGCCTTCGAGGTGCAGAGGAAGGCCGGGGAACTCACGGAAGAAGGAAAACGACAATACAACGTATTAAGAATCAAAACTAGGATCCACGAAGCGATCACCGATCTCGGCGCAAAGACGTATGTGCTCCTGAGCGGTGCCCGGGCCAAAAACCCCGCTCTCGATGCCGGGGTGAAGGAGATCATGACCCGGATCCAGGACCTTGAAGCGCAGCTCGGGTTACTCGAAGGCAAGAGCAGTGAAGGACGTACCAAGACCCGACCCAGGGCGCGCAAGAAAGCACTGAAAAAGTAGCGGCGGATAAAACATCCATCTCCGGGTCCGCCATGGGTGCTGATGATCTCCCTGGTCCTCGCGGTCCCCACCATCGCCCTCATTCTGCTTGCCAAATAACGCAAAAAAAGGTACATTTCTGCAGCCGACAAGAATTCTTTTCTGAAGGACCTGAGGCCATGGGAAAGGTATTACTGATCGATGATGACCCGGCGTTCCTGAGACTGCTCCAGGTGTCTCTTAACGAGCGGTATCCCGAACTTGATGTGATCGCTTGTAATGATCCCATCAAATGCCTGGTCAACATAAACACCGACCTGGACCTGATGCTCGTCGACCTCGAGATGCCCGGCCTTGACGGGTCCAAGGTCCTGTCCTATGCCATCCAGAAGGGACTGAGCAAGAACCGGATCATCATCCTTTCAGGCCGCGACGCCGATTATCTGCACGAGCGGTTTCCGATGGGAAGCTGCCTTGCGGTGCTGAACAAGTTCGACGTGAATCAGAAGAACGTTCTGGACATGGTGTTCAAGTCGCTGCAGAAGAAGACGATCGACAGGGATACTACGTGCACGACCTGAAAGACAAGACTGCCGATCACCCAAGATACTTCTCAAGCCTGTCCATCCTGAAATAAAGAAGAAGATCGATAAATGCCCTGCTATGGACCGGGTCCTCCGCCAAACCGAAGAGATGGGTCGGACATCCGCAATCCGAAGAACCGAAACCCGGTACCTGCCAATCCGCTATCTTGCCTAAAGCCGTCGCGATCTCACACTCAAGATCATCACTGGCCCGGATCGGCAATGCCGCGTGAAAGTCCGCTGCAGCGCGAAGGTAATCGATATGCCAGTGCATCTTTTTTCTGAGGCGCTGGTGCCTCCCGATCCGTTTAGTCAGATGCGTCTTTGCCGATCCCACATAGCAATAGAAGCCTTTCCTGAACGTGACCTCTTCAAGCCCGCCGATGTTCAGCCGTCGGTTTCTCTTCAAGCGCACGATGAAGATATAACTCCCCCTGTCATGGGCTTCCTGCTCGATCAGGCCCCACGGTATGGCGATCTCCCGCGTCTGACCGATCGTGAGGTTCGGCAGCCACTCCACGGAAAGAGCCCTGACCAGGACCCGGTCTTTGACTGACAAAAGCGTCCGTGACAACTCGAGGTCAGTATGCCATTCAGGCATGAAATACTCAGCCTTCGGCCAATGAATAAGAAAGAGAACCGCCGCCTTGTTCCCCTTTTTCGCGATACTCTCCAGTTCGAGCAGATGCTTCGTGCCGCGGACGGTAATCGCATCGGGAAACATGGCGATCCTGTTCCCCACCAGGGTGCAGGATTTGACCTCGACGACGACGTTCCTCCCCGCTTGACCAAGCAGAAAATCGAACCTGCTGCGGCCTATGGTAACTTCAGGCTTGACCACTGCTGACCCCTCCAGGCCGGGGATCCTGCCCTCTTCGATCAATTGACGGGCAACGAGATTGTTCACATGTGTATGCAGCATGATGGGCCTGTTGTCCCGTTCCACGGCCGCAACGGTGTAGTCCGTGATGCGTTGACGCTCTTTTCTGCGCTTTTCAAGATAAAGGATTGTTCCGGGATAGAACAATTCCCAGAGCCTCCCGGGATTGGGCAGATAGGCGCGGACCTCCCGGTTCCTGACAGTGCATCCAACGATGAATCGGTTCGGCCTGTTCCGAAATACGGCTTTGACGATCCGGGGAAAGAATACCAATGAGCCCATTTGGTAATAGTACTCGAAAGTCCCGCGCCTGTCATTACTTTACCGTGTATGGATAGTGAACGGCAACAACCGCCCGCAGCCGTATGATACAGGTCATAGCTCTTTCGTGACGATCGTGGTATACAGGAACCATGAACCTGACCATCTACCGAAGAATAACCCAGGTCTCCTTCATCCTGTTCATCTTCCTGATACCGGTGCTCAATATTTTCCGCTATGACACGGACCTCAGGGAATTGATCGTGTTCGGCCACGTCTGGAGCCTCGGCCTTAAGCAGGGCTTTTATGCGGACCCGAGCGCCATCGGCGCCCTGCAGGTCGCCCTCCAGTTCTTCCTCAAGGCGATCCTGCCCTGGCTCCTCTTCCTTGCCCTGTTCCCGCTGCTCGGGTATCTGACCGGCCGGTTCTTCTGCGGCTGGCTCTGCCCGGAAGGCGCTCTGTTCGAGTTATCCGATTACCTGACGCTTCGTATCCTGGGCAGGCGCAGTCTCTATACGAAGAACCCCAACGATCCTGACGTTCCGGAACAGAACAGGGCAAGATACGCCGCGTTCGCTCTGTTGACCGCCATCGTGCTCCCCCTGGTCGGCGGCGTATCGCTCACCGGCTATCTCGTCGATCCAAGGACGATCTTCCACCAGATCGCGACCTGGCACTTCACGTTCGGCGTGAAGGCCGGCATTATCGGCGTCGCGATCTACATGCTCATCACCTCGGTCCTGGTGCGCCATGTGCTCTGCAGGTTCGTCTGCGCCGCGGGGCTCATGCAGATGCTGTTTGGCTGGATCAGCCCCGTCTCGCTCCGGCTGAACATGGACCTTGCCCGCATCTCGGCATGCACGGACTGCAAGGGCTGCGACAAGGCCTGTTTCATGAACGTCACACCCCGGAAGCACAAACAGGAAATTTCCTGCGTGAACTGCGGGGCCTGCGTGGAAGCCTGCAACCGGGAACTGGGCCAGGGTAACGGCTTGTTCCATCTCGGCTTCGGCAAGGGCTGCGCTCTTCCGAAGGAGAACTGCGGTCACCTCGTGCCGGAAAGCTCGCCACGAACGTAATACTATTGTCTGTCCTTCACCGCGCCAGACAAACCTTTTACCGCCGCTCTCCGTCTCAAATGCTCAAGTTCCGTTCATCCGATCAAACCCGCAAAGCCATGTGAACCTGTGCTATAATTTTTCCGTTGGATCTAACCGCATAGGTGCATAAATAGGCAGCGCTCCCTGCGGCCGGAATGCATTTTTTTGTTCAAGGCACGGAACAGGGAGTGCCGTCCTACACCATCTCTTCTCACGAAACCATCTTGACAACCAGGGGATTTATGATAAATTAGGGTCTTAAATACCCTATTTAATACTTGTGCAAGGAGGTATCACCATGTCAGACCAGTGTTGCACGCTTCGCATAGGACAGGCCGTCCCTGATTTTAAGCTTGAAACCTTCGATCCGGTCAAAGGCGACTTCAGTGAAATAACCCTCTCAGCCCAGAAGGCCGCAAAGAAATGGACCGTCCTCTTCTTCTACCCCGCCGATTTCACCTTTGTCTGAGCCACGGAATTTGCTGCTCTGGCAGAGCAGTATGATAATTTTAAAAAAGCCGGCGCCGAAGTCATCACGGTCAGCGCGGACACCAAGTTCGTCCACCTCGCCTGGCAGCGCGATGAAAAGATGCTCGAAAAGGTCAAATATCCCATGGGCTCCGACCCGACCGGCAAACTGGGCAGGATGTTCGGCGTTTACGATGAAGCAAGCGGCCTCACGCTCCGGGGAACCTTTATCATCAACCCCGACGGTACTCTGCTCAACTCCGAGGTCAACTTCTACAACCTGGGAAGGAACATCGAAGAGACGCTCCGTAAGGTAAATGCGAATATTCATCTCGCCGCGTCCCCCGCTGAGGCTTGCCCCGCCCAGTGGAAGAAGGAAGGCGACAAGACCCTGAAGCCGTCGGCAAAACTTGTCGGCAAGATCCATGACGCGATGAAATAACCCATGCTAGTGACCCGGGAAACCGACTACGCCGTTCGCACCGTCCTGTACCTCGCGAGGAACAAGGACCGCAGGGTGAGCGTGACCGAGATCGCCCATGCCATGCACATCCCGAAATCCTTTCTCGCCAAGCTCCTCCAGAGACTGGTCAGGCACCATCTGCTGATCTCCATGCGCGGCGTGAACGGCGGCTTTCAGCTTGCTGCAAAACCATCTGAAATCACCCTTCTGGACATCCTGGAGGCCATGCAGGGTCCGGCGGGGATCAATGTCTGCGCGATCGACAGCAGGCGATGCAGCCTGAGTTCCACCTGTGCCGTCCATCCCGTATGGGTCAATATCCGAAAGGAGGTTGAAAAGAGGCTCAACAGGACCTCGATCGCCAAACTGATCGGCAAATGAGTCATGTGGCACGCATCAAGGGCACGCGGATGTCCCGGACAAGGAGGCAATCGTATGAATGATTATCAATATGATAATCAAACTGTGAAAGGCTTTATCGTATCCTCGATCTTTTGGGGGGTCGTGGGCATCGTAATCGGTCTCTGGATTTCCGTCCAGATGTGGATGCCGTCGTGGAACATCGCCCCTTACTTCACCTTCGGCCGGCTGCGGGTCGTCCATACCAACGGCCTCGCCTTCGGCCTCGGTATCGGCGCCATCTTCGGCATCAGCTACTATATCCTGATGCGGCTCTGCAAGAGGCCGCTCCTCTTCCCGAAGCTCGCCCGGTTCCACCTGTACCTGTTCAATGCGGCGATCGCGCTCGCCGCCCTGAGCCTGTTCCTCGGCATGAACCAGTCCCTGGAATACGCCGAGCTCGAATGGCCCCTCGACATCGGGGTCGTGATCCTCTGGGTCATCTTCGCCGTGAACGTCTTCGGCACGATCATCACGCGAAAAGAGGAGCAGATGTACATTTCCCTCTGGTTCATCATCGCCACGGTCGTCGCCGTGGCGGTCCTGTACATCGTGAACAACCTGTCGATCCCGGCGGGATGGAACAAATCCTATCATCTCTTCGCGGGCGTCAACAGCGCCAACGTGGAATGGTGGTACGGGCACAACGCCGTCGGGTTCATCTTCACCACGCCGATTCTGGCCATGTTCTATTACTTCCTTCCGAAGTCCACGGGCCTGCCCATCTTCAGCCACCGGCTTTCGATCATCGCCTTCTGGTCGCTCGTGTTCGCCTATCTCTGGACCGGCGCTCATCACCTGGTCTATACGCCGCTCCCCGACTGGATCCAGACCCTCGGCATCGCATTCACCATATTCCTGATCGCGCCTTCCTGGGGTTCGGTGATCAACGGATACTACACGGTTGGAGCGGACTGGTCCAAGATGCAGTCCAACTATCTCACCAAGTTCTTCATCCTGGGCATCACCTTCTACGGACTCCAGACGGTCCAGGGTCCGACCCAGGGCCTTCGCGTCGTGAGCCAGCTGATCCATTACACGGACTGGGTGCCGGGTCACGTGCACATGGGCACCATGGGATGGGTCACGATGACTGCCGCCGCTTCCATGTATTACATCATCCCGAAGATCTACAACACCACGATCTACAGCGAGAAGATCGCGAATGTCCATTTCTGGCTGGTGCTGATCGGCCAGCTCATCTTCTCGATCACCATGTGGATCACCGGGATCATGCAGGGCGCTCTCTGGAAGGCCACGAACGCCGAGGGCAATCTCCAGTATACCTTCGTGGATGTCCTTGCGAAGAACTATCCCTTCTGGCAGATGCGGACCGCCGGCGGCGTGATCTTCACGGTCGGCATGCTCTTCTTCATCTATAACATCTTCATGACGATGCGAAGCGGCAGCCTCGAGCGGAGCGACGTCAAGCCGGCATCAGCCGGCGCAAAGGCATAGGGGGTGATACCATGGCAGGTGATATTTACAAAAAACCGGTACTCTTCGCCGTCGTCTCGGCCGTCGTCATCCTGATCGGGACCGTGGTGACCATGTTCATCCCGATGCTGACCGCGGAGATGCATCCGAAGCTGGCGAACCTCAAGCCCTATACGGCTCTCCAACTCGCGGGCAAGGACATCTACCAGCGAGAAGGCTGCAATAACTGCCACACCCAGACCGTGCGGCCTCTCAAGACCGAGGTCATGCGCTACGGCGAGTACTCCAAGGCCGGCGAGTTCGCCTACGACCGCCCCTTCCTGTGGGGCTCGAAGCGGACCGGCCCCGACCTTGCGCGCATCGGCGGGAAATACCCCGACAAGTGGCACGAGGTCCACTTCGAGAACCCCCAGTCCATCTTCGCCCAGTCGAATATGCCGGCCTACGGCTGGCTGAAGAAGAACGGGCTCGATCCCGACGACATCGCGGCTCACATGCGCGCGAATGACTTTCCCTATAGCGCCGACGAGATCGCGCAGCTGAAGGACAGGAACGAGCTGGAAGCGCTGATCGCCTACATGCAGGTGATCGGCATTGCCGTCAAGAAAGCTCCGGAGCCGGCACCCGCACGGTCCGATCTGCAGAACCCCTTTGCCGGCAAAGCCGACGCCATCGCCCTGGGATCGAAGTTGTTCAAGGACAATTGTTCGGCCTGTCACGGCGATGACGGCAAGGGAGGCATCGGACCCAGTCTCGCGGACCGCAAGTTCCTCTCCGGCCCGGGCGACGGGTCCGACGGCGACTATTTCAACGTTATCCAGAACGGCACCCAGGCAGGCATGCCGCCATTTTCAAGCACGCTGGATAAGAACAAGACCTGGTCCCTCGTTGCCTATATCCGGTCCCTGCAGCAAAAAAAATAAGGAGACGCCATGGCTGACGATTTCGATGATCTAAGCAGGTTCGAAGCAAAGAATACGTCACATACACTTCCCCTGGGCTGGCAGATTCTTTTCTGGGGATTGATACTCTTCGGCATCTATTACGCGATCGCGTATACGCCATCCCTGGGCGGCTGGTCCCAGGAACGGGCATTCACGGAATCCGTGAAGTAGTTTCCCCCGTGGAGCCGGGAGCGGCATCTCTGACAACCTGCAACAGCGCAAGCGCCCCGGCTCCATTCTTCTTTTTTCTCTGCCACGAAACAAAGTTGTGCCGTACGTTACATTAAAATGAACGCGAAAAAATGAAACCACAGAGCGTACGGAGAAAAAGGAGCAGAAACAATCTCCCTGTTCTCAAGTAATTTTAAAAAAGCCCGGGATGAAGAGCTAAGGAACATGAAGTGCACGCAGAGGGGTGGCGAAGCCTAACAGTTCACTGAGATCTCTGCGGTGGAATTTGACAGCGCGAAGCAATAAAGGGAGGCCCCTATGGACATTTCCATATTTGCAACGATCGGGTTTACGACGCTAGCCGTGATCGGCATTCTTGTGCTTTTATTCACGGGAAGCCGGAAGAAAAAAGCATCGTGATGCGCAGATTCGATTCACGCTGACGCAAGGGAGAATTACTCCGTGGAAAAGCAAGCCTGGGCATACGTTATTTTTGGCATCGTCCTCGTTGTTCTGTTCGTGGTCATCATCGTCCACTACTATTCAGGTAAACGGAAGAACAAGGTGGAAGAGGCAAAATATAAAATGCTCGACGACGATGAAGATGATGAGGATGGCGCCGGACGATCATGACCCGGAAATACCACAGGCTAAGACGGATCACAGGCGCTATTCTGCTCCTGGCCCTCATCGGCATCCCCTTCGTTCGCGTTCATGAACAGAGCGCTTTCCGCTTCGATATCCCTACGCTCCGGCTCCTGTTTTTCGGAGCCGAGATCGGCATGGCGGACTTCTTCATCGTCCTGATCGCGCTGATCTTCCTGACCTTCTTCATTCTTTTCACGACCACCCTGTTCGGCCGCATATGGTGCGGATGGCTCTGCCCTCAGACCGTGCTGGTTGACGTGACGGATACGGCGGCCGGCAAACGCGGCCCCGGAGCGCGTACGGCAGCAGCGGCCCTCGCGCTCGCGGTGAGCGGAGTCGTTGCGGCCAGCCTTATCTTTTACTTCGTATCGCCCTACGACCTTCCCGGGATGCTGACGATTGGCGGTACTGCGTCGCATATCATCACCGGATCCTGGATCGCCCTGACTGTGCTCCTCTTTCTCGACCTGACCCTGCTCAGGCGTACGTTTTGCGCGACCGTCTGTCCCTACGCAAAGCTCCAGAGTGTCCTGTTCGACGACCGGACGCTCATCGTCGCGTTCGATCCCAACCGCTCCGACGAGTGCAGGGAGTGCAAGGCCTGCGTCAGGGACTGCCCGGTCGGGATCGACATCCGGGAGGGCTCCCAGATCGAATGCATCCACTGCGCCGAATGCGTGGACGCCTGTATTGGTCGGATGGCGATCCGGGGCCGGAGATCGCTGATCTCTTACATGTTCGGCGTTCCCGGGTTGCGCCGGACGGGGCTCAGGATAAATCTGCTGATCACCGGGGTCATCAGCCTCGTTTCGCTTGTCTTTCTGGTATCGCTTGCAGTGTCCAGAATGCCCTTTGATATGAACGTCCGTCTGAACTTTGCCGCGGGCCAGCAGAAACAGGCCGATGGCAGCGTCACCAACGTCTACGAGCTGTCCTTCAGGAACCTCGCGGGAAGGGACCAGTTCCTGGCGTTGAGTGTCACCGCCCCCGGAATATCGGCAGCCATCACCCCGTCGATGGTGAGCCTGAAGAAGAGCTCTGACGTGCTCCGGGTGCCAATTGTCGCCAGGGTTAAAGGCGTCCCTGAAAGCGTCCAGAACGTGGTGCTTGCGATCACGGCCACCTCTTCCCGTGACAACAGGAGCATGACGAGGAGCGTGACCTTCCTGATGCCGCAAAACCCTAACCCGGACAAGCCGGCTCAAAACCGGAAGTTAAAGGCGTCTCTCGCGGAGCACGCGGAGGACGCAGAGTTTAAACCAAAGCCCGAAAGTCTTTCATGGCGAACTATTTTTTGATTTTCTCTGCGATCTCTGCGCCTCTGCGAGATATTTTCTTGCCCTTTTGTAAAGAATTTGATTTGTTTGTTCCGAAAGGAGCAATACGATGCGCACCCTGATCATCGTGATCGGCATCCTTGTTGTCGCGGCGACGGCCGCTACGATATTTATCGGCACGAGAAACTTCGAGGGCCTTGTCGTTGATAGACCCTACGAGACAGGTATCGACTGGGACAGGATCCAGGAGCGGAAAGCGAAGCTCGGCTGGTCCGCGACCTTAAGCAGAACTTCGTACCCGCTCGGCAGGAACGACCTGATCGTGAATATTGCCGGCAGGAACTGCTCACCAATGTCCGACACCATCCTTTCCATAACAGTCAGCAGGCCTTCAACGAATCGCTATGACAGGACCTATCAGGCCCTGAGGCAGATCGACGGCAGTTATCTCGCCTCGATCGAGCTTCCGCTCCCGGGGCGCTGGGATGTGATCATCCATGTCACGTCGGGGCAAGAACAGGCTGATTTTAAAACGTCCCTTGCCGCAGAAAGAAGCGGACCATGACGAGTGCCCGCGTTCCCATCGACGGAGCGGCTTTTCTCCTGTTCTCCCTGCTCCTGGTCGTGGCCGCTTCTGATGGAACGGCCGTCTCTGCCTCTGACGGGACGAAGCCTGTTCCCTGTGATATCCAGCGCGGGGCCTGCTCTGCGGACCTGGGCAACCGCCTGACCCTGCAATTCGAGATCCAACCCAGGCCCGTCAAGACCATGTCGGAGCTGACCTTCGTGGTGACGCTCCTCCAGGACAACAGAGAGGTCATTGATGCAACCGTCGCTCTGGACCTTTCCATGCCGGGCATGTACATGGGAAAGAACAGCGCGGTCCTGAAACACATTGCGAACGGCCGCTATGAAGGCAAAGGGCTGATCCCGAGGTGCATGAGCGGCAGCCGGACCTGGCAGGCGGACCTTGCCGTCGTTCGCGGACAGCAAAAGGGTTCAGCGAGCTTCCTCATCGAGGTGCCCTAGCATGGAACCGGCATACGTTCTGGCGCTGTCAACAGGTCTTCTCGGCGGCTTTGGACACTGCATCGGCATGTGCGGACCGCTGGTTGCATCCTATGCCCTCGCGGGCAGGCCGGAAAGCGCGCAAACATTCTCCCGCACCCTCGCTCCCCACCTTTTCTATAACGCGGGCCGCATTGCAACCTATGCGGCCATCGGTGCAGCCATGGGCCTCTCGGGCTCCTTTCTGAACGTGGCGGGATCGCTTGCCGGTGTCCAGAACTGCGTTGCCCTGCTCGCGGGTGTTTTCATGATCATCATGGGGCTCGGCACCAGCGGCATCTGGGGAAACTCGCGATGGATCGAGAGACACAACCTCCCGGTCCTCCGCGCAGCCCACGGTCTCCAGGCCTCCGCCTCTCCGTACCGGTTCCTTGGGCTCGGCCTTTTGCTCGGCCTGCTTCCCTGCGGCCTGTCCTATACGATCTTCATCGCCGCGGCCGGGAGCGGAAACATCCTTTCCGGGATGATGACGGCACTGCTGTTCGGACTGGGCACACTCCCCGCCATGCTCGCCGCAGGCTGGGTCCTGTCATCGCTCGGCGCCCGCTTGCGGGGTGCTGTGTACCGTGCCAGCGGAGTGCTCGTCATTGCCATGGGGGTTTATTTCCTCTATAAGGGGATACGACTCTATGCCCGTCTGTGACCACTGCATGCTCGAGGTATCCGACCGCGATGCCGTTCATGAAGACATCAACGGCAGGGAGTGCGTGTTCTGCTGTCATGGATGCAGCGGCATCTACCGCCTGATCCGCAGCGAAGGGCTCGATGAGTTCTACGTGCGGCGGAGGGACTGGTCTCCCGGCCCGGCCGAGGACAGGCCGCTCGACGTCTCGGCGTTCAGGGAGGTCCTTCATCCCGTCGGGAACGAGATCGAGATCGATGCGGTGATCGACGGCATCCGGTGCGCCTCCTGCGTCTGGCTGAACGAGAAGATACTCCTCCGGACAAAAGGCGTCACCCGCGCGGTGGTGAACTACGCGACCCACCGGGCGAAGATCCGCTGGAACCCGTCGGAGATCGACCTCGGCGTCGTTCTCGGCCGCATCCGGTCCATCGGCTATACCCCGAAGCCCTTTCTCCCGAAGGCCTGGGAGGATGAGCAGAAGCGCCAGTCCCGGGACCTGCTCATCCGGTTCGGGACCGCCGCTTTCTTCTCGATGCAGCTCATGCTCTTTTCCATGGCCCTCTATGCAGGCTATTTCCAGGGTATTGATGAGGAGACCAAGTTCATCTTCCATCTGATCTCCTTCGCGCTCACCACGCCGGTCCTGTTCTACGCGGGCTGGCCGATCATCAAGGCGTCGTTCCGGGGCTTGCGCAACCGCACGTTCAACATGGACGTCCTGATCGCCGCCGGCGCCCTCTCCGCCTACGGCTACAGCATCTACGCCATCACGACGAACGGCGAGGTCTATTTCGACACGGCGGCCATGATCATCACCCTCATCCTGCTCGGCAGGTACATCGAGGCCGGAGCCAAGGGAAGGGCATCTGCCACGATCTCCAGGCTGATGCAGCTCAGCCCGCGGGAGGCGCGGAGACTGTCCGCTGCAGCAGATGCTCCTGACGCGGCCGGCGGCTCTCAGCGCCGGATGGTGCCGATCGCCTCGGTGCTGGTGGGAGACCTGATCGAGGTGATCCCCGGGGAGAAGATCCCGCTCGACGGTACTGTCCTCTCGGGCTCATCAGAAGCAGACGAGTCCATGCTGACCGGCGAATCAAGGCCCGCGGCCAAGACCGCAGGGGACCCCGTATACGGCGGAACGATCAATCTGTACGGAAGCTTCGTGTTCCGTGTCACGAAGACGGGCAGGGACACCGTCCTCTCGCAGATCATCCAGGCGGTCGAAGACGCACAGGCCCGCCGCGCTCCCATCCAGTCCATTGCCGACCGTGTGATCGGTTATTTCGTTCCCGCTGTCCTGCTCATCGCCCTTTTCACCTTCCTGGGATGGCTCTGGCATGGCGCCCCGCTCCCGCAGGCGGTCATGAACGCCGTATCGGTCATGGTCATCGCCTGCCCCTGCGCGCTGGGTCTGGCAACTCCGCTTGCCATCCTGATCGGCACGTCCCAGGCCGCGTCGAAAGGGATCCTGGTCAAGGGCGGCGACGTGATCCAGAAAGCTGCGGCCGTGGATCATGTCGTACTGGACAAAACCGGCACGATCACGGAAGGAAGACCGGTCGTGACGCACTGTGCGGGCATCGGGATCCCTGATGACGAAGCGCTCAGGCTCGCGGTCTCCCTGGAGCAGCGCTCTGAACATTCCCTCGGCCGGGCGATCTCGGACGCGGCTTTGAACATCGGGCCCGAAGAGGTGCGCGACTTTTGCGCTGTCCCCGGCAAGGGGGTCAGGGGATCGATCAACGGAAAGCGCGCTCTTATCGGCAGCAGTTCCTTCCTCGAATCCGAAGGCGTCTCCGGCATAGATGCCTTCCTGACCGCTGAACAGCTTCGGAGCATCGAGACCTTCCAGAACGCCGGATCGACGGCAATCTTTCTCTCCTGCGACAACCGTCTGTCCGGCATGTTCGTGATCGAGGACCGGGTAAGAAAAGAGGCCGCCGAGGCAATAGGGATGCTGAAGAAGGCGGGAATGGGGGTGTCCCTGGTGACCGGCGACAACCGGAAGACTGCGGAAGCCGTTGCGCGGGCAGTCGGCATTGACGAGGTCAAAGCCCATGTGTCCCCCCTCGAAAAATCATCAGAGGTGAGCCGTCTGGAAGCGGGTGGCAGTCATGTGCTCATGGCCGGAGACGGGATCAATGATGCGCCGGCGCTCGTCCGGGCCTCGGTCGGCGTTGCCCTTGGCCGGGCAACGGACATCGCGCTCGAGAGCGCGGACATCGTCGTCATGCGGCCGGACCTCAGGCTGGTGCCGGCTGCGCTCGCCCTTTCCCGAAAGACCTTCTCCGTGATCCGGCAGAACATCTTCTGGGCCTTTTTCTACAATCTGATCGTGATTCCCCTCGCGATCGCGGGGATGCTCCACCCGATCGTGGCCGCCGGTGCCATGGCTTTCAGCTCGCTTTCCGTGGTCGCGAATTCCCTTCGCGCGAGGACCTCCTGATGGGCATCATGTACCTTTTGATCTTTCTCACGGTATGCATCGGCCTCGCCGGCTGGCTGCTCTTCCTCTGGGCGGTCAAGAGCGGGCAGTACGACGATGTGGAGGGCCCGAAGTACCGCATGCTCGAGGACGAGGAAGATGAAAAGAAGAGCGAGGAAGAGGCTCCTGACAAGGATCATCCCGGAACATGAGCAGGAATCATTGAAACAGGACGTGCTTGTCGCCCCGGTTCCCCCTTATTCTTCCCCTTGCGTTGCCTGAAGACAGGATACACGTCCGCGCCAGCATACCCATCCAACCCGCATCTCGTATTGACTCGCCTCGTATCTTTTGTTATAAAGTACCGTCACTATGTTTTCTGGTAAGGAGCATCTGTGGAGCAGGAAACTGCAATGACAGAACGGTCGGAGTATCTCGATATAGCCAAGGCTCTGGGCATCATGGCCGTAGTGTACGGCCACGCCTCAGGCCCATTTGCGAACTTTGTATCCTTGTACCACATGGCGCTTTTTTTCTTCGTTTCGGGTTTTTTTTTCAAGGACAGCTACACGCCGGACCCGGTTGCCCTCGTGAAAAAGAGGATCAAGTCTCTCTATGTGCCATTCATCACCTATGGTCTTTTCTTCGGTCTTCTCCATAATTTCTTATTCAAGGTAAATATCTACACCGAAAGGCTGGATTCGGTCTACAACAAGGTCTCCTATTTATCCACCAATCGGGAATACCTTCTGAACCTGCTGAAGATCGCGTCCTTCGCGAAGATCGAGCAGATCCTGGCGCCGCTCTGGTTCCTGCCGGTGCTTTTCCTGGTGAATATGCTGTTCGTGGCAGTCAGCTATGTCATCTACAGGATCAAACCTGGCCGCAAGGAACTCTGGCTGGCAGTGGCAATTGCCGGACTGTTCTGTCTCGGGTTCCTCTTTTATCCCGAAAAGAACCTCGTCCTGCGCCCGCTCAGCATCGCCATGGTCGTAACCGTGATGTTCTACTTCGGATATCTTTTCAAGCGATACGAAAGCGCTTTTGATTTCAACGCGGCTTACGCCTTCGCCTGTTTCATGGTCCTTGCGGTCAGCTCCCGGTTCGGCACCATCGATACGGGCGGGCATCAGTTCGTTTCCCCGGCTTTTTACCTTGCCTGCTCTTTGTGCGGGATCTATCTGAACCTGTATATTGCGAAGGCCGTTGTGGCAGGATCATTGTTAAAGAATTTTTTCGTCTATGCCGGAAGAAATACCATCACCATTCTGGCCCTGCATTTTCTCGCCTTCCGGGCCGTCAATTACCTGCAGGTAAGGTTCTATGACCTGCCGTCCTACATGACAGGCCAGCATCCCCACCTTGCGTCATCCGGCAGCTGGTGGCTGGTGTACTTCATCGCGGGAATGGCCCTTCCTCTGGCAGGCCGCGCCGTGTATGACCGGCTCAAGCTGGCGCTCGTGAAATTACGGGTATCGCCGACAACGGCTTAGAGCGTCTAGAAAGCGGGTATCCAGGATAGAAAACGCGCTTCGCGGGTTTTGCCAGTAACGAAGCCGCCTTCTCAAGCCAGTAGCGAACATCAGCATATTCGATCTCCTGCAACAGACTCATCCATTCTTCCCTGTGCCGTAATGCCTTTCAATCTGTGCTAATATATAACCAACGTCAGTTTCCATCCCGAGAGTGTACCCATCAGCATCGACGAGACCACTATCCACCGGTGATTTGAGCGTTTTTTTCTGTTCAGAATGTGCATTTTATTGTTTATTGTCTCCCTGATTATTCCGTAGCATGCTTTTATTCTGATACGGGAGGTGATTCAATTGACCCTGCACATGTCAAGAAAGACCCTGTTATACCTGGTGATGGGAGGCGCCGGCGTGTTCATTCTGCTGGTCTTTCTCCTACTCGGTCCGCCCAAGCTCCTTGCCAAGTCCGACCAGCCCGCCTTCTGCTCAGGATGCCACGTCATGGAAGCCGAATACGACGCCTGGTCACACACCGGCGCGCACCGGAGGAAGGCCTGCGTCGACTGCCACCTGCCGAATGACAATGCCGGCATCCACTATGTCTGGAAGGCCATCGACGGCATGAAAGACGTTGCGCTCTTTTATTCAGGCGCCGTGCCGGAGCACATCGAGCTTACCGCTCATGGAGAAAAGGTGGTGCAGGCGAACTGCATCAGGTGTCACGAGCAGACCGTGACGCGCATCAACCAAGAGCGAAAATGCTGGGAATGCCACCGGAGGATCATGCACACCCGGAGCGGCGCGATGCAAACCATTTAATCCAAAAGGAGACCGGTCATGAAGAACGCAAAGATCATTGCATTGTTCCTGTTCATCGCAGGCATTTCAGCCGTCATCATCCTGAGCTGTTCGCCGCAAAAGGCCGAAATGGTCCGGCCCGTGATGATCGTCGACAACGATTACGAGCCTGCAGACTGGGGCAAGGCGTACCCCGTCAACTACGAGCTGTGGAAGAAGACCAGTGAGCCTTCGGCTGCCGGAAAGAGCAAGTACAAGCGCGGCTTCGACGCCGACCGGATCACCTACGACAAGCTTTCGGAGTACCCCTACATGGCGCTCCTGTTCAACGGATGGGGCTTCGGCGCCGAGTACAACGAGCCCCGGGGGCATTTCTACATGGTGATGGACCAGCTCGACGTGGACCAGGGCAGGGTGAAGGCGGGCGGCGTTTGTCTCACCTGCAAGACCCCCTATGCACCGAAGATGGAAAAGGAAATGGGCAAGGACTACTACAGCAAGCCCTACAAGGAAGTCCATGCCATGATCCCCGACCAGCATAAGAAGCTGGGTGTCGCCTGCATCGACTGCCACGACAACAAGGACATGTCGCTCAGGATCTCCCGGGAATTCACGCTGACCAAGGCCCTGACGGCCATGGGGGTCGATACGCAGAAGCTATCGCGGCAGGAGATGAGAAGCATCGTCTGCGCCCAGTGCCACGTCACCTATTCGATCCCTAAGGACGCGGACATGCATTCCACGGGGCTCTTTTTCCCCTGGCAGGGAAGCACGATGGGCAATATTTCCGTTGAGAATGTCATCAAGAAGCTCCGGAGCGATCCCTCGTACGGGGAGTGGAAGCAGAGCGTCACGGGGTTCAAGCTGGCCTTCATCCGGCATCCGGAATTCGAGCTCTTCTCGAACAACAGCGTGCACTGGAAGGCGGGCGCTGCCTGTGCGGATTGTCATATGCCCTATACCAGGGTAGGATCATCGAAAGTCTCGGACCACCGGATCACGAGCCCCCTCAAGAACGACATGAAAGCCTGCATGCAGTGCCATACCGAGACCGTTGAATGGCTGCGGAACCAGGTGATCGCGATTCAGGACAGGACCGTCTCGCTCATGATGCGCGCCGGCTATTCCACCTCCGTTGTCGCCAAACTGTTCGAGAAGGTCAACACGGTGCAGGCATCAGGCAAGAACATCGACAAGGCCCTCTATAACAAGGCCAAGGATTACTATGAGGAGGCCTTCTACCGCGTCGTGTTCATCGGAGCCGAAAATTCGGTCGGATTCCACAACCCCACGGAAGCTCAGCGGAACCTCGGCGATGCCGTTGCCTTTGCGGAAAAAGCCGAGGGGTTGCTGCGGCAGGCCCTGTCAAAGGCGGGTGTAGACACGCCAATCAAGGTGGACCTCGAGCTGGATAAATATGTCAACGGGCGTGGCCAGAAGAAGCTTGCCTTCCAGAAAAAGATGGAGTTCAAGGACCCCTATGGGACACAGGACAGAATGTAAGGAATTGATACGGGTTGGGTGAAGACGTTACCGGGGACGGCCTAGGCCGTCCCCTTTTTTTTGCACGAGAAGGGATGTCCTGCTTCCTGTCTGCCTTGCTAAAACCAGTATTCGGGATATTTCCTGTTCTTCGAGAGGTTGTTCACGAGCAAGGCGACGACGAGCAGGATCAGGGCGCCTGCGCCCGCAGGCAGGAACGCATAGGCAAAGCCGAGGTTGTGGATCTTCTGGCCGCCAATGACGGCGATCAGGGCGGTCGCGCCGCCGGGCGGATGCAGCGTCCTGGTCATGAGCATGCTGACGATGGCGATCGACACCGCCATCGAAGCCGCAAGCCAGATCGTGCCGCCGAACATCCGGTAACAGGCGACCCCGATCAGCGCCGATACGATATGGCCGCCGACCAGGTTCCTCGGCTGTGCCAGGGGGCTCTTCACGGCACCGTAGACCAGTACTGCCGAAGCGCCGAAGGATCCGATCAGCAGGGTCAGGTCCCGGGGCTCCAGGTAGGTCGCGGACAAATAACCGCAGGCCCCGATGCCGATCACGGCGCCCAGCCATGACCAGAGCAGTTCCCCGCCGCCGACTCCCGGCGGACTCTTGGCGCCGCCTTTCATCTTTGAGAGGTAATCCGTGACGGTCATGGGCTTCACCAGCATCGCAGGCTTAAGCCCGCGGCGCCCTTACTCATGACCCTTTTTCTCTTCCCGTACGGTTGCATCGCCCTGTGACCCCGAACGCCGATCTGCGAAGTGGAGCCCCCACCGGCAGGAGCCGGGGGATTGCAAGTCGCGGGATTCATGACACTCTTGACTACATCTTCCCGATGGCCCGCACAATGTCGGCCCGCGAAATGATCCCGATCAGCCTGCCCTCATCATCTACCACGGGCAGCCGTTTTATCCTCCGCTCGTCCAGCAGCTTCGCCACCTCGCTCACGTCGTCGTCGGCCTTGCTCGTGATCGGCGGGAAGCTCATGACCTGTCCCACTGTGTTCCCCGCTTTCCGCGCCGGAACCGGCTCCCCCATGATGCGGTGCAGGATGTCCCGGAACGTATGGCCTTCGTGCAGTCCGGCCAGCATAAGGATGTCCGCCTCGCTGATGACGCCGATGACCACGTTCCGATCGTCCACGACAGGCATGCCGCTCACGCGGTTCTCGGAAAGAAGCCGGGCCGCTTCGTGAATATCGGCAGTGCGCGAGATGGTGACCACCCGCTTCGTCATCACGTCGCGCACGGGCATATGCAGCGCAGCCCGCTCCTGGGCATGACGAAGCGCTATCTCGAAGATCTTCTTCAGGTCTTCTTCCGTCACATCGACGTAGGTCTTCATTTCCCTGATGGCTTCGCGAAGGTCTTCTTCAGAAAGATTGCAGTCTGGCGGCCTGTTTTCCATGGGTTTCCTCGCACGATAAGAGTACCAGAAGAAGCGGAAGGCCGGATATGACGGGCATCATACTGCCGGCACGAAGCTATTTCTGCCGCTCTTCGGCCTTGGTCACGATCCAGAACACGAACCCGATGACCAGGATTGCCGCGATCAGGTAATAGATGGACTCGGGCTTTTCGTGCTTCAGCGTGGCGATCATGGTCTCCCGGATCATGGTCACGAGGGCGACCCCGACGAACACGCTGATGTGGAACTTGCC
>Ga0335079_10000380_pt1 | contig 51463 bp, 38 predicted proteins | sample Lox_Sample_33_FD_206719 | JGI IMG/M metagenome (GOLD analysis project Ga0335079, IMG submission 206719) | Soil microbial communities from Loxahatchee National Wildlife Refuge, Florida, United States - Lox_Sample_3.3 | ecosystem: Environmental > Terrestrial > Soil > Wetlands | place: USA...
CGGCCGCGGCACGCTTCCCCGCACTCGGTACGCCCGGCGCGCTGAGGACATAACCGGCGGCGACGGCGCAGGCCCCGACGACCAGCCCGCCGATCAGGCCGCCGATAACTTTCGCGCGCCGGGTCATCGCGCCTCCCGCCAGGTCCTCATGAAAGCCGCAGCGGCCTCCACGAATGACGACGAATCTACGCCGCGTCACTGGAATCTGCTGAAGGCCGCCCCGCGTGGCGCCGGACAGTGCGAGCCCGATGCCGCCCCGATCATTTACCGCGTGCGGCGGCGGCGCTTGCGCCGCCTCGCCTTTCCTCGGTTGCTCTGCGCCGCGCCTCCGTGCGCCTGCTTCGCATGTCGCTGCTGCTCCGCTTGCGGTGGGTCCGGGGCCGCGCCGCCATCGGATTCGCGGGACATGCCGGCGCCAGACGCCGCCTGGCCCGATGCCGTGCCACGCCGCGCGGACCAGCCTGGCGGCGCATCGCGGCGCCAGGGGCCGGCCGGGGGCGATCCCGCTTGCGCGGACCCGGCTGGCGCGGACCCTGAGCGCCCGGGCATGCCTGGGGGGGAACCGGCTCGGGGGGGACCGGCTGGAGCGGGGTTATCCGGGACGGAACTGGCTCGGTCGGGACTGGCTGGGGGGGTACTGGCTGGGGGAGGACTGGCTGGGGCGGGACTGGCTGGACCAGATCCGGCTGGAGCGGAACCTGCGGGCGCCGACGCGGCACGCTCAGCGCCGGCTGATCCAGATGTACTCAGGTGAGCGTCGGCTGGCCGGGCGGCCCGGGGCATATCCGCGGGTACGACTCTTGCTGGCATTGAGCCCCGAGCCGTGCTGCCGCGCGCCGGACTCTCGCTGCCCGGCGCGCTGTGGGCCGGAGCGCCGCATGCCTCGTCCTCGCGTGACAGCCGGGTGGGTGCCGCCACCTCGGTGGCCGAGGCCGCGGAGGTCCCGCCGTGCTCCCCGGTTGCCGCTTCGTGCTTCGGATGCGGTCTCGACACGTCACGTGCCCGCATGGCCGCGTCCACTGTCACGCGCATTCCCGGCATGGGCGCCTCCTGGAATCCTGGACTCAGTTTCGCATCCGGTCGCCGTGCCATCGTCCGGCAGTCTCGCCGGCGCACCATCGCGACCCCAGCGATGTCCCATCAATGGGGTCAGACCAGCAGCAATGGCTCATTGGGGTGGCACGAGCCGGAGTGTGCGGCGCACTCCGCGCCAAGCGCAGAGGTCGAGCGCAGAGGTCGAGCGCAGAGGTCGAGCGCAGAGGTCGAGCCCGAGCGCCGACCGCCGAGCTTGGACTTGCCGCGAGTCAATGGCCACCCCGGGTGGCCTGTGCGCATGACACGACCCGCCTTGTGCTGAACTTGCCATATGGCCAGGTAAGGACCTTAGGGGTGAGCTGACTTCAACCGCACGTGATGTCGTACGCCTGGCCTGGGTGCAACCGCCACGGGACGGTGACTGGACATCGGATCGAAACGCCCGCCGCCCTGGCGGGAAGTATTTGAAGGCAAACGGGGCCGTCTGACGGCGGGCCTGCTGATCCTTGAGGTCGTGTTCGCCATCGAGGCGCTCATGGCGATCACGATCCTGCCCGCGATCAAGGCCGACCTCGGCGGCCTGTCGCTCTACGGGTGGGCATTGGCCGCGGCGAGTTTCGGCGCGTTCGGCGCCATCCCGCTTGGCGGCCGGGCGGTCGACCGGTTCGGGCCACGGCGCCCGCTCGCGGTCCTGCTCATCATGTTCTGCGCCGGTCTCGTCATTGCCGCCCTGGCGCCGACCATGCTCGTCGTCGCAGCCGGGCGATTCATCCAGGGGGTCGCGGCCGGGGCCCTGTACGCGGTGTCCCTCGGCGCGGTCGCCAAAACATATCCGGAGCGGCTGCGGCCACGCGTGCTCGCTCTACTGGCCTCCATGTGGATCCTGCCCGGGCTGTTCGGCCCACCGCTCGGCGCGGCGATCGCCACGGCGTTCAGCTGGCGGTGGGCGTTCGTGGCACCGGTGCCGGTCCTCATCATCGCGGCATGGCTGGTGCTACCGGCGCTTCCTGGCACCGGGACGGCCGACGGGCCAGCGCTGCCGCTGCGCTGGCCACTGCAGCTGACGCTGGGGGCGGGACTTTTCCTCGGCGGGCTCACCGACCCCACACCCGCCAGTTTCGCGCTCTGCCCGGTCGGCATCGCGCTCGGCCTGCCCGCGCTCGCCCGCATCATCCCGGCCGGATCCTTCCGCGCACGTCGGGGGATACCCGCGGCCGCGGCATCGGCGTTCCTGCTGTCCGTGGCATTTTTCGCGGTGGACGGTTTCGTGCCGCTGATGCTGACGAGCGTCCGCGGCCTTTCCGTCGCGGCCGCGAGCGTCGTGGTGGCGTCGGCGACGGTCGCCTGGTCGGCAGGAAGCTGGTGGCAGTCCCGACACGCGGAGTCCTGGAGCACGACGTCGCTTGTGACGGTCGGCGCCGCGCTCGTCGCGATCGGAACGGTCGGCGTGGCTGGCGGCCTTGTCGACCTGCCTACCGCGACGGCGTACGCGGGCTGGACAGTGGCGGGCGTCGGAATGGGCGTCGCATTCCCCACCATCCCGCTCGCCGTGATGGGCGCGGCGGCGGAAGGTGACGAGGCGGGGGAACTGTCGTCATCACTTCTGATGGACACCCTCGGCGTGGCCATGGGCGCGGGCCTCGGCGGCGCGAGCATCGCCCTGGCCGCGGCGGCGGGCGCGGGATTGCGCGCCGGGCTCGCGGGCGCGTTCTGCATCGGCCTGCTGTGCGCGGTCCTGCTGCTGCCGATCGCCCACCGGCTGCCGCGCCGGCCCCAGGACCGGCCTCGCAGCCAGCTGCCAGCCTGATGCTCGCGCCTGTGCGCGGCTGCCCGGAACGGCGTGGCTGACCGGAACCTCGCGCCTGTGCGCGGCTGCCCGGAACGGCGTGGCTGACCGGAACCTCGCGCCTGTGCGCGGCTGCCTGGAACGGCGTGGCTGACCGGAACCTCGCGCCTGTGCGTGGCTGCCTGGAACGGCGTGGCTGCCTGGAACGGCGTGGCTGCCTGGAACGGCGTGGCTGCCCGGAACGGCGTGGCTGCCCGGAACCTCGCGCCTGTGCGCGGCTGCCCGGAACGGCGCGACTGCCCGGAACCTCGCGCCTGTGCGCGGCTGCCCGGAACGGCGCGACTGCCCGGAACGGCGTGGCTGCCCGGAACCTCGCGCCTGTGCGCGGCTGCCCGGAGAAAGGACCCGGCCCGCGATTCCAGGTTCCTGCCGCGGGCAGTCCGGCAAACGGCGCACGAGCGTGGCTCAAATCAGAATACCATCGGGCACCATGGGGCCGGATCCCAGGACAAGGCCGCGGAGGCTGCCGCGACCGCACCTGGCCGCAGCTCCTTGATCACCCCAGCCCCCGCCAGCGCGCCGAGCCCGGTACCGCCGAGGTACGCAGCGCCCAGAGCCGCGACCGGCATCCGGAGGTCCGCCGGATCACCGGTCGGCCCGCACTCAGCCACCGCGGCTCCGGTCGGTCCCTGCGCGCGCAACCGCCACCGGCCTGTGTTCCACGGGCAGGCCTCGTCGGCTACCTCGATCACCACGTCGGCCGCGGCAGCATAACGGCGCTGGGTGAGCGCCGCGGGAAGATCGACGAGGCGGATCCATAGCCCGTCCCTGAAGCGGGCGCGCGCACGGCGTGGGTCGGCGAGCAGATGCAGCAACGGGTCGTCGATGGGCCGGTTCCGCGCGACGACCGAGCCGGTAAGATCACGGCTGAGCAGGTCGCGCCACAGGGCCGCCGCCGCGGCCGGGCCGTCGGCCATCAGCTCACGGATCCTGATGGTGCCCCCAGGTATCCCGTCGTCATCCCAGTGGGGTGACGCCGCGTAGAGAGCGTAGCCGCGCGGACCCGATGCGTCCTCGGCGAGCAGGCAGCGCAGCGGTGTGCTGCCGTCCCGCCGGTAGCCCGGGTCATAGAGCACGGCGTCCCACCAGCGGTCGTCCCTGATGAACGACCCGGGGCGGTAGGGCAGCAGCGCGTCATAGACCTTCGCGAGTTCCTGCCTCGCCCGCCTCGGCTCGGCGATCCGCAGCAGCAGCCCCGGATCGGACGGCGCGTCGGGCGTGAGCCGCCCGTCACCGCGGCGGATGTTGAACGAGGCGTGCGTCGATGCCATCCCGTAGCCGAAGCGCCCGTAGATGCCGGCCTCCGACGCCCACAGCGCGGCGATCGGCTCGTCCCTGTCATGGATGTCGGCAAGCTGTCGCGTCATCAGGCTGCGCAGGATGCCGCGGCGGCGGTGCGGCGGCAGCACGGATACACCACTGACCCCGGCCGCTGGCAGGACAGCACCTGGCACGCCCAGCCTGATGCTGAATACGCAGGCGGAACCGGCGATCACGGCGCCGTCGAAGGCAGCCAGGCTCCTGTCGAACTCGAACCGCTCACTGAAGTGCTGAATCTCGGGCTCAGCGGGCCAGGGCGTGTGGAAGGCGTGTTCGTCGATGGCGTACATGCCCGCGAACTCGTCTTCCGTGATCGGGCGTACAGGATAGGGCTCATCCATGCTTGCCTTCGTACCCGCTTGCACCCGCCGCGGCGAATGGTTTTCCTGCCGTGCCCGGTCGCACTCGGGCAGGCGCGCAACACGCAAGCGCGTGCCTGTGTCGGAAGGCGGGGCGCGTTGCTTTGGCCGTGAAACGTGCTCGCCAGCCATTACGGAGCTACAGTGCCCGCATCATGGTTTCCCGCCAGCTCGCAGGCCCGCTCGCCGCGCTCATCGCACGTGGCAGGCGGGTACGGGCGTTCGCGCGCAGGCAGTTCATCACCCGCAACCGGCGGCTGTCCGCCGTGCTCGCGGCCGCGACGATCGTCATCGGCGTGGCAGCCGTGCATGTGTCCGAGTCGTGGTTCTCACCCGGGGTCATGATCCTGCCGGTCCTCGCGGGCGGGTTGCTGCTGCGGGTGCGGGCCCTGCGGATCCTGTTCGCCGTCGTCGCATTGATGCTCGCCTACGACGTGATGGCGGGCCGGGCTGGGCCAGGGATCATCGCCACCATTGTCGTCGTCGCTGCCTTCGCCTACGTGCTCGCGAGGACAAGGGAGAAGCTCGGCGTGCGCGGGCTGCGCGGCGACCAGATGCTCATCGAGCTGAGGGACCGACTGCGTGCGCAGGGGCGGCTGGCCGCCCTGCCGAGTGGCTGGGGTTCGCGGGTCGTGCTTGAACCGGCCGGCGGATCGTCGTTCGGTGGGGACTTCGTGGTGTCCGCAGCGGACGGTAAGGCGCTGGAACTGGCGCTCGTCGATGTCTCGGGCAAGGGGATCGACGCTGGGACGCGCGCGCTGCTGCTCTCCGGTGCGTTCGGGGGACTGCTCGGGTCGGTACCGAAGGAAGAGTTCCTTGGCGCTTGTAACGCGTACTTGCGCCGTGGCGCCACCACCGAGGGCTTCGTTACCGCCATTCACCTGGCGCTGGACCTGATGACTGGCGAGTACGTGCTTTATTCGGCCGGGCATCCGCCCGCGGTCCAGTTCGACGCGGGCAGCGGGAGCTGGCGGATAACGCAGGCACGGGGGATCGTGCTCGGCGTAGTCGCGGACCTGCGCTGCATTCCTGAGCGCGGCATCCTGCGGCAGGGCGACGCGCTGCTGATTTACACCGATGGGCTGGTGGAGGCGCCTGGCCGGGACATCGACGCCGGCATCGACCGCCTGCTCGCGGAGGCCGATCGCCTGGTTACCACAGGATTCAGGCAGGGCGCCGCCGAACTTGTGCGTGCCATGAAGACCGGGCATGCCGATGACTGCGCGCTCGTCCTGGTCTGGCGAACCTGAAGCTGGCGGGGGTCGGCCCGTTCGGTCCCGGGCGTCAGGAACGGCTGAGGTTGAGCAGGAACTCGAGCGAACCGTGGTTCTGGGTGGTGATCGGCCCGAAGCTGGGGTTGGGGATGTCCCAGATGGCGAACGTGACGGGAATCGAGCCCGAAAGCTTGATGGTGCTTGCGACATGCTCGGCCGTCAGCTTGAAGGTGACCGGACGGGTCTGGCCGCGCAGCGTTAAGTTGCCTTGCGCGGTGTAGGTCCTGGTCGCGCCCGCGGCCGGCGGTGGGTCAAGGCTGATCGGGTGGGTCAGGGTGAAAGCGGCCGTCGGGTAGCTTGACGTGTCCATGATCCGGCCGTTGAACTGCACATCGCGCTGGCTTTGATCGCTCTTCACCGTGGCCATCGCCACGGTGAACGTGCCTGCGGCCGCCGCATGACCCGTGATCGTGAGATGGCCGTTGACGGCGCTCGTCCGGCCGACAGCGGTGTTCTGCTGGCCGAAGAGGACTTCGTTGACGCGATAGCCGACCTGTGAGCCGCTCACCACGGTCCAGGTCCCGGCCAGCGGCGTAGCTGTCGCAGGCACGGTCGCGGACGTGGAGGCGGCGGGCGCCGCCGGCTGGGTGCCATGAGTCTTCGTGGCGATGGAGAACGGCGCCGGCGCCTTGGCCGCCACGAAATGGATGTAGATGAACGGGCCGCCTACCGCCAGCGCGGCGATGACGACGACGGCGCCCACCAGCCACCGCATCCAGTGGCGCGGCACCCAGCGGCGTGGACGTGGACTGTCGGCTGACATGGTCGTGATCCTCTGCACAGGTTCATGTTCGCGGCGTCGTCGTCTGATCATCTAACCAAAAGCTGGCCGGATGCTCTGACGCGTTTCTCAAGCGCGCAATGAATCGGCTTGACCAGTGACGAGGCAATCGGGACGAAGGGCTGAGCTGGCGGCAGGGGCAAAGAGCAGCCGGCACCAGGGCCAGAGCCGGCAGCAGGGCAGAGAGTGAGGACGGGCGCCCAGTGATCCGGGGCATGGCCGGCGGAAATATGTCGCTGGCCAAGGTAACGATATGGCCGAGAGTAACGACGGAGGGCCCGCACGTTTCGCGGGGGAAACTGCTGAGTTTCGCCGGCGAAACCGACTGCCCGCGGCAGACCGTACCGGCCGTGGGCTACACGGGCCGCGGAAAAACTCCGCGTCAGCGGCTTAGGGAGGGAAAGCCGAGCCGTGGAATCGGGTAACCTGGCCGGCCGCGTCACGTCAGGTTTCGAGGCTTCCTTGTACCGCGTGGACAGCCGCAGGAAGCTAGCGCGGGGAACGCCACGAGTCGGCGAGGCCGGCCGGTGGCAACCACCGGGGCGGCCCACTGGCGGGCCCACTGGCGGCTCAGTGGTGGTTCAGCGGTAAACCAGAGGCGGCGCGGCGGCTTGCGATCGGGCTGGTGCGCAGGGTAACTGTGTCGGGTGCCCACGGCAGGTGAGCCTGGCGGCGCCGTAACCAGCCGGCCACAAGTACGCCGGATTTGCGCAGGGGGTTGCGTGACCCGCGGCTGGGTAATTCCGCTGGTACGGAGCGTCGCCTGATCTGACATTTATGTCATGCATCTGACGTGACGCTTATGTCATTGTTTGCAATAGCTTGAGAAGTGTGCCGAAATAGAGATCGTGACGCGCGAGGCGACGCCAGTGAGCGGTGGGAACGGTACCCGAGGCGCCGCTATCCAGGCGTGCGCTGGCGGCAGCGCGGCGGGCACTGATGCCCTCTCGGACCGGGCCACGGGCGAGAACTTCCCTGTCGCACTCCGGATCCTGCCGCGCGCGTACCGCCGCAACCTGATGGCCGTCTACCGCTTCGCGCGCCTGGTGGATGACATCGGTGACGAGCAGTTCCCGTTGCTAGCCGGCTGGGTCGCCACTGATGTGGCGGAAACCACCGACCGGACCGGGGACCGCCTGCGGGCGCTCGACGCGGTTGAGGACGATCTTGACCGTGCCTTCTCTGCAGAAGCCGCTGCGCCCGGAGCCACCTCGCCCGGAGCCACCTCGCCCGGAGCCACCTCGCCGGGTGCGACGGCCAGGCTCGGGGTTATCCGCGAGGTAGCCAGGACCGCTGCGGACTGCGCCATTCCCGCGGAGCCGTTCAGGATGCTCATCGAAGCCAATCGGCAGGATCAGAAGGTCGGCAGGTATGCGACCTTCGACGATCTGCTCGCCTACTGCCGCCTGTCAGCCAACCCGGTGGGGCGCGTCGTCCTGCACATCTTCGGCGCCGCCACCCCCGAACGTGAACGGCTATCCGACCTGGTGTGCACCGCGCTGCAGCTCGCGGAGCACTGGCAGGACGTCGCCGAGGACTTCGCCAGGGGCCGTGTCTACCTGCCGCGGGAGGACATGGCGGCGTTCGGCTGCGTTGAGGCAGATCTGAAGCTTGCCGCCGCGCCGCCATCCGTCCGCGAGCTCATGCGGTTCGAGACGGAGCGCGCTGGACGGCTGCTCGCCGAGGGCGCTCCGCTCATCGGCACCCTGCACGGCTGGGCGAGGCTGGCCGTGGCGGGTTACGTGGCGGGCGGCCGGGCCACCCTCGCCGCGATCGCCGCGGCCGGCTCCACTCCTGCCACTCCTGCCACTCCTGCCACTCCTGCCACTCCTGCGGCTTCTGCCGCTCCTGACGCGAGCCCGGCCGGATTCGACGTGCTGAGCGTGACGCCACGACCGGGCCGAGCGCGGACCGCGGCCGCCCTGATCCGCGCGTACCTGAGGGGGAGGTGACCATTGACCACGGCACCGAGGGCAATGGGCCCCGATACGGCGGCCGCCTACCGCCATTGCGAGCACATCACAAGGACCGAGGCACGCAACTTCTCTTACGGCATCCGGCTGCTCCCGCCGGACAAGCGGCGTGCGCTCAGCGCCATCTACGCGTTCGCCCGGCGGATCGACGACATAGGCGATGGGACGCTTACCGCGCCGGAGAAACTGGCGCGGCTCGACCAGGCCAGGGCGGCGGCGGCCGATCCGGCCAGCTATCCGGACGACCCCACCCTCGTCGGCCTGGCCGACGCCGCGGGCCGCTTTCCCATCCCGCTCGCCGCGTTCGGCGAGCTCATCGACGGCTGCTCCGCCGACGTGCGCGGCACCAGCTACGGCACGTTCGACGACTTGCTCTACTACTGCAGGTGCGTGGCCGGATCGATTGGCCGGCTGTCGCTTGGTGTCTTCGGTGCCGCCGACCCCCGGGTGGCGGCGCCGCTGGCCGATTCGCTCGGCGTCGCGCTCCAGCTGACCAACATCCTGCGCGATATCAGCGAAGATCACGCAGGCGGCCGCGTCTACCTGCCTGCGCAGGACATCGAGCGGTTCGGCTGCGAGCTTGCGCCCGGTTCGCCGCCGCCCGCCGCGGACCCTAACAGGTTCGCCGACCTCGTCAGATTCGAGGCCGCGCGGGCGCGCGAGTGGTACTCGACTGGGCTCGGGCTGCTGCCAATGCTCGACAGGCGCAGCGCCGCATGCACAGCCGCGATGGCCGGGATCTACCGCCGGCTGCTGGACCGGATCGCTGCCGCACCTGCCGTGGCGGTCAGCGGCCGGATGTCGCTTCCTGGCTGGGAGAAAGCATGGGTCGCCGCCCGCTCGCTGGCTGGCGGGCTGGCGTGACGGCGACCCAGCGTGGCATCGCCGCGACGGCCGGCCCACGTTACCGCGGTATGACGGCCGGCCGAGCGCCGCACATCGTGGTGGTCGGCGGCGGTCTCGCCGGGGTTGCGGCGGCGATCGCGCTGTGCGACGCGGGTGCGCGCGTAACGCTCGCCGAGGCGCGGCCGCGGCTGGGCGGCGCAACCTGCTCGTTCACCCGCGGCAGCCTGACCGTGGACAACGGCCAGCACATTTTCCTGCGCTGCTGCACCGCCTACCGCGGCCTGCTCGACCGGCTCGGCATGACCTCGAATACCGTTCTGCAGGAAAAATTCGACGTTCGGGTGCTCACCCCGGCGGGCGCGGCACGGCTACGCAGGCGAGGGCTACCCGCCCCATTTCATCTGGCGTCCGCGCTCGCCACCTATCCGCTGCTGTCGCCCAGGGAGCGGGCAGGTGCGGTGCGTGCCGCGCTCGCCTTCCTCCGGCTGGACCCGGCCGATCCTGGTACCGACGACCGGCGGCTCGGCGATTGGCTCGCCGCCCACGGCCAGGGGCCGCGGGCCAGGCGCGGTCTGTGGGATCTGTTCGTCGTCTCGGCGCTGAACATCGCGGGCGACGACGCGTCGCTCGCGCTCGCCGCGATGGTGATCAAGACCGCGCTGCTCGGCGGCCCTGGTGCCGCCGATATCGGAGTGCCGACCGTGCCGCTCGGTGACCTGCACGGCCGGGCCGCGGGTGCGCTGCTGCGCCGGCTCGGTGCCACCGTGCTGACCGGCGCCAAGGTCACCGCCATCAGCCTGGCCGCCAACGAGCCAGGACCGGCCGTCACGCAAGCGCGTGACAGCGACATAGCCGACGGACCAGGCTCAGGCGACGTCCGCGGCGCAGGCGGCGCAGGCGGCGCAGGTCGCGTCCGCGGGCGGGACCAAAGCGGTGGTTTCATGGTCCGGCTCGGTGGCCCGGCCGCGTACCCGGACGCGGGTGCGGAAGGCGCGGCGGGGTGGGGCCTTGACTATCTGGACGGCTTTCCGGCGGACGGCACCGGCGGCGACGACCCGGCCGGCTCTTCCAGGGACACCGTCTACAGGGACACCGTCTACACAGACACCGTCTACACAGACACCGTCTACAGCGACACCGTCTACAGGGACACCGCGACCACGCACGGCTCAGGATCGGAGCGGTTCCTCGCTGCCGACGGCGTGGTGCTCGCGGTTCCGCCGCAGCAGGCCGCGAACCTGCTTCCCGCATCGGCGGCAGGCCCGCCAGGCAGCGCAGCGGATCCGGCGAGTTGGCGCGGTCTCGGTGAGTCGCCGATCGTCAATGTGCACGTGGTCTACGACCGCCCGGTGACGGGGCTCCGGTTCGCCGCCGCGGTCGATTCGCCGGTCCAGTGGATCTTCGACAGGACGAAGGTATCCGGCTGCGAGCAAGGCCAGTACCTCGCCATATCGCTGTCAGCGGCGGATGAATACGCGGGCCAGCGGACCCAGCGGCTGCGTGCCACGTTCCTGCCCGCGATCGAGCAGATCCTGCCAGCGGCGCGAACGGCACGGGTGAGCGACTTCTTTGTCACCCGGGAGCGGCGGGCCACGTTCCGCCAAATCCCGGGTACCGCAGCGCTCCGGCCAGGAGCAGCCACCCCGCTGAGCGGGCTGGTGCTGGCCGGCGCGTGGACCGATACCGGTTGGCCGGACACGATGGAGGGAGCCGTGCGGAGCGGACTCGAAGCGGCCAGGAACACGCTGGCAAGCCTGGGGGTAAGGCGATGACGGCCGTCATACCCGCGGGCGTCACGACTGCACGCGACATCGTGCGGCCCGCGTTGGAGGCGTCGCTCGAGCGGCTCACTCCGACGATGCGCGAGGTGGCCGCCTACCACCTGGGACTTGCCGAAGCGGGTACCGTAGCCGCTGGCGGCGCCGTTCCTGCCGGGACCGCGAGCGGTGTGGGCGGCGGTAAGGCCTTGCGGCCTGCCCTCGCGCTGCTGTCCGTGCGGGCCGCGGGCGCGCCCGCGGAACGCGGCGTCACCGCCGCCGTGGCGGTCGAGCTTGTGCACAACTTCTCGCTGCTGCACGACGACATCATGGACGGCGACACCGAACGCAGGCACCGGGCCACGGCGTGGACGGTGTTCGGCATCCCGGCGGCGATCCTGGCCGGTGACGCCCTGCTCGCGCTGGCGCAGGACCTCCTGCTCGAGGACGGCGGGCCGCAGGGGCGCTGGGCGGCCCGCTGCCTGCTCGCCGCGGTGCAGCGGCTGATCAGCGGTCAGAGCGCCGATATGGAATTCGAGAAGCGCCGCAGCGTGTCCATGGATGAGTGCCTCACCATGGCCGGCGACAAGACCGCGGCGCTGATGGCGTGCGCGTGCAGCATCGGAGCGATCTTCACGGGCGCGCCGCCGAGCCTGGCCATGAGCCTGGCTGATTTCGGCTCGCACATCGGGCTGGCCTTCCAACTGGTCGACGACCTGCTCGGGATCTGGGGGGCACCCGAGGTAACAGGCAAGCCGGTCTGGTCCGACCTGCGCACCCGCAAGAAGAGCCTGCCGGTGGTGGCCGCGATGGCCGGTCCGCCGTCGGCAGACGCGGCGAGCCATCAGCTCTGCGATCTGCTCGGCCGTCCCGATCCGCTGACCGAGGACGACCTCAGCCGCGCCGCGTGGCTGATCGAGGACGCGGGCGGCAGGAGGTGGGCCGAGGAGGAGGCCACGCGGCAGCTTGAGGCGGCGTGCAAATGCCTCGCCAGCACGCCGATCCCCGAGGACGTGCACGCAGAACTGACCGAGATAGCGCGGTTCATCGCGAACCGGGAGTCGTGAGGGGCGCGGAGATGACGTTGACCCAGCAGCCCGCGGCTGCGGGAGGGGGAGCAGGGACCGCGGGCTTGCGCGGCGCGGCGGCAGCGACGCTTGATCGCGCCCGCGATCACCTGCTCGGCCTGCAGGATGCCCAGGGCTGGTGGAAGGGCGAGCTGGAGACCAACGTCACCATGGACGCAGAAGACCTGCTGCTGCGCGAGTTTCTCGGCGTGCGGACCGAGCATGAAACGCTCGCCGCGGCGCGCTGGATCCGGTCGAAGCAGCGTGCCGATGGTACCTGGGCGAACTTCCACGGTGGCCCGCCTGAGCTGTCCACCACCGTTGAGGCATACGTCGCGCTACGGCTCGCAGGTGACCAACCGGCTGACGCCCACATGTCGAAAGCAGCGGCCTACATCCGCGATGGCGGTGGCGTGGCGGCGACCCGCGTATTCACCCGGATCTGGCTGGCGCTGTTTGGCCAGTGGCCGTGGCAGGACCTGCCGGTGATGCCACCCGAGCTGATCTACCTGCCCACGTGGTTCCCGCTCAACGTCTACGACTGGGCGTGCTGGGCAAGGCAGACGATCGTGCCGCTCACGATCGTGGGGTCGGTGCGGCCCGTGCACTCGTTGCCGTTCGCGCTGCCCGAGCTCCAGGCGACGGCATTGGCCCTGAACGGCTCACGCGGCCAGGCGCGCCCACGGCGGGTGGCGCAACGTTTCGCCTGGGCGGGTTTCTTCGGCGGGCTCGACCGGGTGCTGCATAGGTATGAGAACGGCCCGGTGCGTGCGAGGGGCCGGCCCAATCCCGCTTCGGCGGTGCGCCGTGCGGCGCTGCGCCGCTGCGCCGAATGGATTATCGCCAGGCAGGAGGCGGACGGCTGTTGGGGCGGCATCCAGCCGCCTTGGGTGTACTCGTTGATCGCTTTGCATCTGCTCGGCTATCGGCTCGACCATCCCGTGATCCGGCGCGCGCTGGCGGGCCTCGACCGCTTCATCGTCACGGAGCACACACCTGATGGGCCGGTCCGGCGCCTGGAGGCGTGCCAGTCCCCGGTCTGGGACACGGTGCTGTCGATGATCGCGCTCGCGGACGCCGGCGCACGCCCAGGCGATCCCGCGCTCGTGCGGGCGGCGCGGTGGGTGGTCGACGAGGAGGTACCAGGGCCAGGCGACTGGCAGGTGCGCCGCCCCCGGGTCGCGCCAGGTGGTTGGGCATTCGAGTTCGACAACGACGGCTATCCGGATATCGACGATTCGGCGGTCGCGGTGCTCGCGCTCCGCCGCGCGTTGCCGCCCGCGCCCGATGGCGCGACCGGGGAACTTGTGGTGTCCGCGGGGGCGGCACTGCGCCGGGGCGTGCGCTGGCTGGAGGGCATGCAGTCGCGCGACGGCGGCTGGGGCGCGTTCGACGCGGACAACACGCGGCAGCTATGCACGAAACTGCCCTTCTGCGATTTCGGTGCGGTGATCGATCCGCCGTCCGCGGACGTGACAGCCCACGTGGTGGAGGCGCTCAGCGCGGCGGGACTCGCCGAGGGCAGGGCGGTGCGCCGCGGCGTGGTCTGGCTGCTGCGCGCACAGGAGCCGGACGGATCGTGGTTCGGCCGCTGGGGCGCGAACTATGTGTACGGCACGGGCGCGGTGCTTCCCGCGCTCGTCGCGGCAGGGGTGAAGCCGGGGAAACCGGCCATCCGCCGCGCGGTCGCCTGGCTCGAATCACGCCAGAACCCCGATGGGGGATGGGGCGAGGATCTGCGCGCCTACGACAACCCAGGACTTGCGGGCCGGGGTGAGTCCACCGCCTCCCAGACCGCGTGGGCCCTGATCGGATTGCTCGCGGCCGATGGATCGCGATCACGGAACGCAACTGCTGTATCGCGCGCGGTAACAGTCGGCGTGCGCTGGCTGATCGATCACCAGACGAGCGAAGGCACCTGGGACGAGCCGCAGTTCACCGGGACAGGCTTTCCCGGCGACTTCTACATCAACTACCACCTGTACCGGCTGGTGTTCCCGGTCAGCGCGCTGGGCCGCTACCTGGCGGGCGCCACGTGAGCGCGGCTGAGCAAGGCTCGTCGCGCCGCGGCCTGCTCGTGTGCGCACCCCTGCGGATCGAAGCACACGCGGTCCGCCGCGGCCTGACCCGCCGGGCTGTCCCGGCCGAACGCACGGTCGAAGGTACCGCCGAACGCACGGCCGAAGGTGCCGCCGAACGCACGGCCGAAGGTACCGCCGAACGCACGGCCGAAGGTACCGCCGAACGCACGGCCGAAGGTACCGCCGAACGCGGCGCCGTCAGCGTCGCCAGGACAGGTTTCGGCCCGCGGCGGTCCGCACGGCGTGCCGCGGAACTCGCGCGGCAGCCGTTCAGGACAATGGCGGTGACCGGTCTCGGCGGCGCGCTCGACCGTGATCTGCGGCCTGGCGAGATCGTGGTCGCCACCGAGGTCCGCGCGGACGGCGGCGACTGGCCGGTCGTCGAGTGCCCGTCGGCCCCGCTGCTGGCCGGTGAGCTTCGCCGGGCCGGGCTGGCCGCGCGGACGGGACCCGTGGTGACCACCGCGGGGCTGGTGCACGGGCCTGGCAGGCAGCGGCTCGCCGCGACCGGTGCGCTAGTCGCGGACATGGAATCCGCGCCACTTGCGGCCGCGGCTGGCGGTCGGCCGGTCGCCGTACTCCGCGCCGTCTCCGATGGACCGGGCAGGCCGCTGCTGCACCCCGCGACCGTGTCGGGCGGCGTGGCCGCCCTGCGCGCGCTGCACCGTGCCGGGCCGGTGCTGCGGCGCTGGGGCGACGCGGCGGCCGACCGTAAGGTCCTGCTCGCGGGGCCGCGCTCGTTCTGCGCGGGCGTGGAGCGGGCGATCGAGATCGTCGAGCGTGTCCTCGCGCGCCACGGCCCGCCCGTCTACGTGCGGCGGCAGATCGTGCACAACGCGCACGTGGTCGGCTCGCTCGCCGATCGCGGCGCGGTATTCGTCGAGGAACTCGACGAGGTGCCCGATGGCTGTGTCGTGGTGTTCTCCGCGCACGGGGTGGCACCAGCGGTGCGGGCTGAGGCCGCGCGGCGCGGCCTCGAGGTGGTGGACGCGACCTGCCCGCTTGTCGCCAAGGTGCACACAGAGGCGCGCCGGTTCGCCGACCAGGGCTACCAGGTGGTGCTGATAGGGCACGCGGGGCACGACGAGGTCGAGGGCACCCTGGGCGAGGCACCGGGCATGGTGACGCTCGCGGAGACCGCAGAGGATGTGGACCGGCTGCGGCCGGCTGACGGGTCGCGGGTCGCGTACCTGATGCAGACGACGCTGGCCGTGGAAGAGGCGCGATCCGTGCAGGAAGCGCTGCAGCGTCGGTTCCCTTCCGCCCGCGGGCCGGGCACTGACGACATCTGTTACGCCACCACCAACAGGCAGCAGGCAATCCAGGTGGTTGCAGCCGATGCTGACCTGGTGCTCGTGGTGGGGTCCGCGAACTCGTCCAATTCGGTCCGGCTGGTGGAGACGGCACGGCGGGCAGGCCCGCCCGCCTACTTGATCGAGGACGTCGCGCAGATCCAGCTTGGCTGGCTGGCACCAGCACGCGTGATCGGGCTGACCGCCGGGGCATCCGCGCCGCCCGCGCTGGTCAATGAGGTGATCGCGGCGCTTCGCGGGCTGGGACGCGTCGAGGTGGAAGAACGCGTGATCGCCACTGAATCTGTGAGTTTTTCGCTGCCGAAGGAGGTGCGGCCATCATGACGATGCCGCTGCGTCAGAGCATGAGAATCGCCAGTTATCTGCTCCGGCAGAAGATAAGCCGCAGGTCGAAGTTCCCCTTGATCGTCGAACTCGAGCCGCTGTTCGCATGCAACCTGAAGTGCGCGGGATGCGGCAAGATCCAGCATCCGGCGAGCCTGCTGAAGCAGCGGATGCCTGTCGACCAGGCGATCGCTGCGGTGCAGGAGTGCGGCGCGCCGATGGTGTCGATCGCTGGCGGTGAGCCGCTCATGCATCCGGAGATCGACGAGATCGTCCGGCGGCTGATCGCGCGCAAGGTATATGTGTTCCTCTGCACCAATGCGCTGCTCATCGGCAAGCACATCGACAAGTTCACGCCGTCGCGCTACTTCGCCTGGGCCGTCCATATCGACGGCCTGGCGCAGCGGCACGACGCGTCCGTGTGCAAGGACGGCGTGTTCGATGATGCCGTGGCAGCGATCAAGGAATGCCAGCGCCGCGGGTTCCGCGTCACCACCAACACGACGTTCTTCAATACCGACAGCCCGCAGACCGTCATCGACGTGCTCAACTACCTCAACGACGACCTGAAGGTCGACGAAATGATGATCTCGCCTGCGTACGCGTACGAGAAGGCGCCCGATCAGGAGCACTTCCTCGGTGTGACGGAGACCAGGGAACTGTTCCGCAAGGCGTTCGGGGGTGGCAACAGGGAGCGCTGGCGGCTGAACCACTCGCCGCTGTTCCTCGACTTCCTTGAGGGCAAGACAGACTTCGGCTGCACGGCATGGGGGATCCCTTCCTATTCGCTTTTGGGCTGGCAGCGGCCGTGCTACCTGATGTCGGACGGCTACGCGAAGACCTACCGCGAGCTCATCGAGACCACCGAATGGGAATCCTACGGCCGCGGCAAGGACCCGCGCTGCGCCAACTGCATGGCGCACTGCGGCTATGAGCCGACGGCGGTGCTCGCCACGATGGGCTCGCTCAGGGAGTCGCTGCGGGCGATGCGCGGTACCTGACCGCGGTGCGCACCGTGCGGCGTGGGCCGTTCTTTAGATGTCGTTGCGTTCTTGCAGCGCGGCCTGGAGCGCATCGCGGACGAGGCGATCCTGCTCGTCGCCCGCGGCACGGCCGAAGATGGCCTCGGTGAGGATGCCCGGATCCTCGCTCGCCGGATCCGCCAGATGCCCGAGGAGCACGGTAATCAGCCGGAGGCGCAACTTCTCCGTGTCAGACAGCCGTAGGCTCATTCCGCTGCCCTGCCCATGCAGCTCGAGGACCTGGGCACGCACAAGTATGGTCTTCAGCTTGTTAAACTCCGCTTCAGATAGGACGAACCCGTATTCCGCGAGGTCTTGTTCGAGCTTTGCGCGCAAGCTATCGAAATTCGGCTCGATGCCTGTCCCTGACCGTTCGAAGACGCCAGAAATGAGCTCAGGGGCGATCCAGAGCAGCTGGCGTTCTGATGGGAGCCGCAGTCCCTTTCTGCGTAGCTGGCGCTCCACCAGGGCAACCGGCGAAGAGCTGGCGATGGCGTCGCGGAGCGCGGTCCCCTCGGTCGGCTGGCCGGTGCCGTCCAGGTCAGCCCGCACGGCCAGCTCGTGATCATAATCGCCGGACCGCTCGATGATGTAGGCGTTGAGCGCGCTGATCAGCTCGGTGAAAGAACCGAAGCCGAAGTGCCGCTCGTCGAACGTTGGGTCGAGCCGTTTGACCAGCGGCCTGACCGCCGCTTTCAGCGCCCAGGACTCACCACGGCCCGCCGCGAGCCTGCGCACCGCCTTCACGACCAGCTCCGCAGCGTCCTCAAGTGACCCGAGCTCTTGCGGGGCGGTAGGCGTTTCTGGAACCGCCGGTGTGATGCTGGCGACGGTCAGGTCTCCGTACTCGCGGAACTCGTCGCAGGCGAACTGGAAGCTCTTGGCGGTGATCCTCGTCCCGATCCCGATGAAGGTCCTGCCCTGCCTGCGGCAGCGCTGTGCCAGAGAGGTGAAGTCGCTGTCAGACGAGACGACGATCACGTGGCTGACGTGCGCCTGCTGCTGCAGGTCCTCGGCGACGTCGAGGGCCAGCCGGATATCCGCGCCGTTCTTTGACGCGGTCAGCGGGAAGAGCTGTACCAGGTCGACGGCGTGGGCCTGCAACTCGTCGCGGTAGCGGCCGAAGTACTGCCAGTTGCAGTAGGCGCGGTGCAGCACAATTCGCCCGAGCGTGGCCGCGTACTCGACGACCGGGTCGATATCCACCACTGGCTCCTGCGGCTTGAACCTGCCGCTGCGGTAGGTGCCATCGCCGCGCAGTTCATCGAGCACGCAGGCGTGCACATTCTCGAAATCCCAGTAGATCGCCACGCCGGCGTCCGGTTCGGTCATGTTGGGCCCTCATTAGGTACACGTCATAGGGGCGTGCTGCACAAAACGCGTCTCTTATCCTTGCGGTGGCCACACGCGCGCGGAGCTATCTGGCGAGATGCCCCTATGTCACCTTCTGCGGTGTTCAGCTGCTATGCAGAAATTGGCGTAACATGCGATTATCCGAATGACGACTGCTATTGCCTGGTATCGGCCACTTCCAGGTGAGCGGTGTCGTTGAAGCCACGGACGATCCACCGCTGCCCGGATACGACCAGGCGGGAGATCGATCCGTTGTCGGCGCCGATGAAGGCAAACGGGCGTGAGCCGCTGGCCAGGGCCATAGCCTGGCCGATGACGCCGCCGTGCGTGAACACCGCGAGCCGCTGATCCGGATGGGCCGCGGAAAGCTGCTCGACCGCCTGGCGGACTCGCTGCGCGAACGCCGCAGCGGGCTCGGCGCCAGGGATGACGTCCCACCGCTGCTCGGCCCGCATCCGCTCGGCCAGCGGGTGGCGCTCCGCGACCATCTTGCGGAACAGCCCGCCCTCCCAGCCGCCGAGATAGACCTCACGCAGGCCCGCCACCACCCGCGGTGTAAGCCCGAGCAGCCGGGCGAGCGGCGCGGCCGTTTGCGCGGTCCGGCGCAGGGTGGTCACGTAGATCGCGTCGATGTGCAGCGCGCCAAGCCGGGCGGCGATGCGTTCGGCCTGCTCGCGGCCCGCTGGTGCGAGCGCGGGATCGCTGTGCCCGGCCACCAGCGGGAAGGGCGCCGTCAGCCGAGCGGGTTGTGATTCGCCGTGCCTGATCAGGAGCAGGTCTGCCGCACCAGACGGCATCAGGAACTGCGCCTGCTTGTACTCGGTCGTTGCCTCGTCAGGGTCGCCAGGTGAGGTCACAATTTCAGCAGACTACTGCGACTCCAGTGGAGGGGACGATGTGGACATGAGCCACCAGGTGCGGGGCACGGTCGCCGAGTCGGTGCGCAGGCCGCCCGCGCCCGCGCTGCGGCCCTTTCTCGACTCCTATGTCGGCTACCGGCAGGCCGGCGTTCGCCGCGCACGGCATCGCGGGCTTCCCTCACCTCACCTGACCTTGATCATCATTTTGGACGAGCCGCTGATGTGGCCGCGCATCCGGATCCGAGACGGCCGCCGGGCGAGTACGCGACGCTCGTGCGGGGCCTGCATACCGTGGCTGCCTCAGACCGAAGGCAGGCAGTCGGGCATCCAGCTGGCGCGCACTCCTCTCGGCACGCGTGCCCTGCTCGGCATGCCCGCGGACGAGCTTGCGAACATCGATGTGAGCGGCGCGGACGTCCCCGGCGTCATCGCGGCGCAGTGGCAGGAGCGGCTTGGCGAAGGTGATCGGGTCGAGCACGCGCGGCTCTCCTGGCCGCTCGGCGGCGGGATTATGCCCGGCTCGGTGCGCGAGCCCGGCACGGACGCATCCGTGCCGGCGGCGCCAGGCACCTTCGGCGCCTACGTCGTTACCGACGATCGCGACACGCTGTTCGCCCGCGCCGCCGCCGCGGACGCGGAGGTTCAGCAGGGCCTGCACGAAACCGACTACGGATCGCGGGATTTCCGCGCGGGTCTCATCCGACCGGGTCTCCGCTCGCGACCCCGAAGGTAACCGCTGGTCCTTCGGTACCTACCGCGGCGAACCCAGAAAGGGCTGAATCCAACGGCACCAGCAGGCGCGCGCGTGCCGCGTCAGGCCGACGAATACCAGCCGGCTGGGGTGCGGCTAGGATGGATTCGGTGGCGATCTTACCCAGACAGTGCTTGCAACGATGGGTCGCGGACATGGATGTTCCGGGCCCGGAGCCGGCCGGCGAAGGTTTCGAGGCGGCGCTCGTGGAGGTGGAATGGCTCAGATCGCCCGAACGGCGGTCGTGGCTGTCGCGATCCTCGTACTGGTCGCGCTAGCCGGGTGCGGATCGTCGGGCAGTCCCGCCGCGTCGCCAGATCCTTCCGTCAACGCGGCGACGCAGTGGGCGGGTTCGGTGTGCTCATCGGCCGCGACCCTGCAGCAATCGCTGAAGCAGCTGACGAGCAAGATCACGATCAAGGTGAATGACTCACAGAGCAGCCTCACCCAGGCCAAGCAGCAGCTACAGCAAAGAGCCAGCGCGGTGGAGACCGCCGCAGGCACTGTCGCGTCGAGCGTGCAGAACCTTCCGCCGTCCTCCGATCAGCAGGTAAAGGCCGCCGGGCAGCAGCTGAACGCCTCGAGTGACCGGTCCAAGCAGGCTGTCCAGCAGATCAAGTCGGCGGCCACGCAACTGCAGACGGCCAGCACGCCGGCCGAGTTCACGAAGAACATTGTCGCCGTCGGCACCGCCGTCGCGGGCGCCGTGAGTGACGTCGGTGGCCTCCTCGGCAGTCTCAAGCAATACGGGTCGAGCGCGCACGCGTCGGTCAAGGACGCGTTCGGCAACGCGCACTCCTGTCAGGCCCTGTCGAACACGACCTGACACCCCGCCGGGTAGGCAGACTCCCCTGGGTGCAGAGCGCATGTAGGCCGCCTGCGGCGCACGCGGGGCCGCGACGCATGGGGGCCGCCACCGCCGCGGCGGCGATCGCGGGCCCGATGACCGATGTCGCTCGGATTAATGGTGATATGTCTGATGACATGGCACACCGGCAACGCACTGGTCGGCCGAGGGTCATCAGGCAGCCCGTCGATTCTGGCGTGGCCGAGCTTGCTCCCGATCCCGACCGGCCCCGGGCGTGGACGCTGCTGCTTGAGGGCACGCCGCAGTCGTATGTCGATCTTAACGACCCTGAGTACCTCGATTTCGAGTACGTCAGGCGGATCGGGCACCTGGTCGACCTGGCTGCCCCGGCTGGCGAGCCCGTGCGTGCGCTGCACTTGGGCGCGGGTGGCCTGACTCTCGCCCGGTACGTGGCCGCGACCCGGCCGCAGTCCACGCAGCTGGCTGTCGAGGTCGATGCCGCGCTGGTGGCACTGGTTCGCAGCGTCCTGCCGACCGGGCTGCGCGGGCGGTTGCGGATCCGAGTCGGTGACGCGAGGCAGGTCATGGAGCATCTGGCCGCGGGGTCGTTTGACGTGCTGATCGCCGACGTGTTCGAGGCAGGGCGGACGCCGGCGCACCTGACCTCGGTGGAGTTCGCCGCGGCTGCCGCGCGGGTACTGAGCCCGGACGGCCTGTTCCTGGTCAACGTGGCCGACGGCGGTCGACTTGGGCATGCCCGCGCGCAGTCGGCCACGCTGCTGTCGGTCTTTGCGGAGGTGTGCGTGGTGGCGGATCCCGCGGTGCTGCGGGGCAGGCGTTTCGGCAATCTGGTCATCGCCGCGAGCCGCGCGGGCCTGCCGATCGCCGGGCTCACCAGGCTCGCCGCCGCTGATCCCTTTCCCGGGCGGGTCGTTTACGGCGATGGCCTGGCGAACCTCATCGCCGGTACCCGGCCCGTCGTGGACGCGGATGTCCGGGGATCGCCGCAGGCACCTGCCGACGTTTTCACTACCACCACCGGCCGCTTCGGCGCTGGCCGCGCCGACCCCGCCAGTCCCGCCGACCCCGCCGGTCCTGCTGACCCCGCCGACCCCGGCAGTCCCGCCGACCCCGGCAGTCCCGCCGACCCCGCCAGTCCCGATGACCCCGCCAGTCCCGCCGACCCCGGCAGTCCCGTCGGCGGCCCCGCCAGTCCCGGCGGCCCCGCCAGTCCCGCCGACCCCGGCAGTCCCGCCGACCCCGGCAGCCCCGCCGACCCCGGCAGCCCCGCCGACCCCGGCAGTCCCGTCGGCGGCCCCGCCAGTCCCGGCGGCCCCGGCAGTCCCGGCGGCGGCCCCGCCAGTCCCGGCGGCCCCGGCAGTCCCGGCGGCGGCCCCGCCAGTCCCGGCGGCCCCGCCAGTCCCGGCGGCCCCGCCAGTCCCGGCGGCCCCACCAGTCCCGCCGACCGCCTCGGCCAGGCGAGCCAATCCGGCCAAGGCGGCCGCGCCGACTGAAATCGCCCTTCTCACGGACCTACATCACTTGGATGGACCGTTTGGCAAGCCCCAGCCAGTAGCCGGTGATCGGGGTGGGCGGCCCGGCCGGATCGTCTGCGGCGCCGAGCGTGACGAAGAGCGGGGCGAAGTGCTCGCTTGTCGGATGCGCGTACCGTGCCGCGGGCGCGGTGCGAAAGCCGGCGAGCGTGTCGATGTCGCCGCGGTCAAGCGCCTCGGCCGCCCAATGGTCGAATTCCACCGACCACGCGGGAGGCGGGGCGTTGAACCGGTGGTCGCGCAGGTATGGCAGTCCATGAGTGATGAATCCGCTTCCGACGATGAGCACGCCCTCGTCGCGGAGTGGCCGCAGCCGTGCGCCGATGTTGAGCAGCCGGGTCGGGTCGAGACTTGACATGGAAATCTGCAGCACGGGCACATCCGCGGCCGGGTACATGACGGTGAGCGGCACGTAAGCGCCGTGATCGAGGCCACGGTCGGGCAGATCGTTGACCACTTCCGCGCCGGCGAGTAGCCCCCTGACCTTGGCCGCGAGCCCGGGCGCGCCAGGCGCAGGATACTTGGTCAGGTAGTAGCGTTCGGGGAAGCCGTAGAAGTCGTACACCAGCGGCGTGGCGTCGCGGGTCGCGCCGATCGTCAGCGGCGCGGCCTCCCAGTGCGCGGACACCACAAGGATGGCGCGGGGCCGCGGAAGTGCCTGCGCCCAGGCGGAAAGCTGGGTGACCCACAGCGGATCATCGACGAGCGGCGGCGCGCCGTGACCCATGTAGAGGGCTGGCATCCGGCCCGCTGCGAGGCCGGCGGCGGCGCGCTCGGCAACCAGGCGTGCAGCATCGGCCGGAACCGCCTCATGAACAGACGCATAGGGGCGTAGTTCCTCATCCATCGCCGCTCTCGTCTGCTGGGCTCGGTTGCTTGGTGGGCCGGTACTTGACCCCTGTTAGGGACCGTAACGTACGCGGCCGGCCCACGGCGCTGCGGGGCGGCCGGCATTCTGGGCCCGAGCCGCGTGCCGGGGCGGCCGTGATTCCAGGGCGAGGGGCGGGCCGACGCCGTCGTGACCAGTCGGACGCCCGGCGTGACGGTGCCGCCGCCAGGCCGCGGGTAAGGACAGGCGTTGAGCCTCGACCACAGAAAATGGTGAGACGATCACGATATGCCCGACATGACCGGTGCCACGGCCCGTGGTGCTGTCGGTGCCATCCGGGTGAAGCAGCCGGCCGGAAGATGGGTATTGCTCGCGACCGTGCTCGGCACGAGCATGGCGATGCTCGATGGCACGGTCGTCAACATCGCCCTGCCTTCGATTGGCAGGAGTCTCGGTGCCTCGCTCGCCGGCCTGCAGTGGACGGTCACCGCTTATACGCTGACGCTGGCCGGGTTGATCCTGCTCGGCGGGTCGCTCGGCGACCGTCTCGGCCGCCGCCGCGTATTTCTCACCGGCGTAATCTGGTTCGCGCTCGCGTCGGCCCTGTGCGGAATCGCGCCGAACATCGGCGTGCTGATCGGCGCGCGGGCTCTGCAGGGCATCGGCGGTGCGCTGCTTGCTCCCGGCTCACTCGCGATCATCCAGGCCACCTTTGATCCCAGCGACCGGCCGAAGGCGGTGGGGGCATGGTCGGGTCTCGGCGGCGTGGCGGGTGCGGTGGGCCCGTTTCTCGGTGGCTGGATCGTCCAGTCGATCGGCTGGCGGTGGATCTTCCTGATCAACCTGCCGGTCGCCGTCGCCGTCGTCGCCGTCACGACGCGGCACGTTCCGGAGACAAGCGATCCGTCCGCTAACGGCCGGTTTGACATCCTCGGCGCCGGTCTCGCGGCGCTCGCCCTGGGCGGGATCACCTACGCGCTCATCGAGGCGTCGGGGAACGGGAGGATCGGCGGCGGCGTCCTGGCCGCCGCGGCCGCAGGTCTCGTGGCGGCCGCCGCGTTCGTGCTTGTCGAGCGCAGGCGCAGCAGGTCGCCCGGGCGGGTCCCGCCAATGCTTCCGCTCGGCGTCTTCGCCTCGCGCCAGTTCACCGCGGTCAACGTGGTGACATTCGTGATCTATGGCGCGCTGAGCGCCATGCTGTTCCTGCTGGTGCTCGAGCTTCAACTGGTGTCGGGCTACTCACCGCTCCAGGCAGGGGTCGCCCTGCTGCCGTTCACCGTGCTGACGTTGTTGCTTTCCGCACGTGCCGGGGCGCTGGCGCAGCGAATCGGGCCGCGGTGGCTCATGACGGCGGGCGCGCTGATCTGCGCGGTCGGCATGCTGCTCATGACCAGGATCGGCGCGAACGCGTCGTACCTGGCCGACGTGCTTCCCGGGGTCTTCGTCTTCGGGCTGGGGCTGTCCATGGTGGTCGCTCCGCTGACGGCGACCGTGCTTGCTAGCGCCGAGGTCCGGCACGCGGGAGTCGCGAGCGGGGTGAACAACGCGGTGGCGCGGGCGGCGGGTCTGCTCGCGATCGCCGGACTGCCGCTCGCCGTTGGGCTTACCGGGCCGGATTACCACTCGGCCGCGCTGTTCGAGGGTGGGTTCCGCGCCGCGATGGTGGTCTGCGCGGCAATGCTCATGGTCGGCGCGCTGCTGTCCGCCACCATGATCGACAACGACGTCCTCAAACCCGCGCCCGCCGGGCCGCGGGCAGCTGAACCAGAATGCAAGACATGCTTGCCCCTCGGGGCGCCGCCGCTTGAGCCCGGCGTGTCCGCCGACACCCACTGACCAGCCAGGGCGATGAGATCTTAACCTAACGGATCATATGAAGCGCGGCGCTACCGGCGTCTAGGTGCTCGACCGCACGTCGGCCGGTTACTCATGTGGCCACGCCTACGATGATGAGCAGATCCGCACAATATTGGCCGACGAAAGGGGTGTCAAACGTGGTGGCCGAACTCGATGTCACGGGGGTCCGGATAGCTGTCGAGGTGACGGTCGCGGCCGAGCCTGGGCTGGTGTGGGATCTGCTCGCCGATGTCGGCCGGGTTGGCGAATGGAGCCCAGAATGCGACCGCGCAAGCTGGCTGGGCCTCGGCGGCGCCCCGCGTGCCGGTGCCAGATTTAGCGGGCACAACCGGCTCGGGGCATGGGAGTGGACGGTGACCTGCGTGGTCACCGAGGCAGAGCGGCCGCGCGTTTTCGCCTGGGTCGTGTTGTATGGCGAGGAGGGCGCGGGCCACGATCCGGGCGAGTGGACCGAGCGCGCCTCGTCGTTCTGGCGTTATGACCTTGACCCGGGGGCCGCCGGCGGCACCGTGGTCCGGGAGAGCTTTACCCATGGCCCGGGCGGCAGTGGCCTGCGGACGGCGGTGGCGCGGGCGCCGGACAAGGCGGACTTGATCGTCTCACGCAGACGGGAGCAACTTCGCTCAAACATGCTGGAAACGCTGGCCGGGATGAAGGCGGCCGCGGAATCTGGCTTGCATTGAGGCGCTGCCTGGAACGCTGGCGAGCCAGCCTTGGCGGTTCACGGCCCGGCTCGCGATGAGCCGTGCGCGTTCTGACACGCTTTCTTTCGCCGGTGGGTTGCCGGGCAGCGGCGCGCGTTCCGGCTCGCTTTCTTTCGCCGGTGGGTTCTCGGCCAGCCCTGGGCGTTCTGGGACGCTCTCTTCCGCCACCGCGCTGGCGGCCAGCGGCGCGCGTTCCGACAGCTTTTCTTTCGCCGGCCGATCCACACAGAGCGGTGCGCGTTCTGACACCTCTTCCGCCGCTGGGCGAACCGCGGGCAGCGGTGCGCGCGGGCGGGGGAGCGTGGCGGGGATAGCCGTACGCGATGGCGTACGTACGGTGGCTGGCGATGGCGCCGGCCCGGCCGTCGCTCCCGCGCCCGCGCGCCCGCAGGATCCTGGGGCCGGATGCGGGCGTGCACGTGCCGGCTGGCCAGTGCCCGTGTCTGCCGACCCTCCGGCAGGCCTGCGGCTGCTGCTCACGCTGTGGAGAAAGGGGTTGCGCACCGGCGGCAGGTAGAGCCAGGCGCGGGCGCGAGTCTCCTTGCACCGGATGTTGATGGGCGCGTACATGTCGGGGTCGATGAGCCCGGGCCCCTGGCTGATGACGTCTTTGTACAGGGCTGCCGATGCGACGAGCGCGAAATCGGCGTCTGACTTCGTGAACGCGCGCTTGAACGCGGCTGCCTCCAGCATCCGGAACAGATGGGTCACGGCGTAGCCGGAGACCCCGTTCTGGTCGAATTGGACCTGGCCGGCGTGCACCGCCATCCGCAGCCGGATCGTGGCGAGGTCGCTGCACAGCTTGTTGTGCCGGCGCAGGCCCGCCCGCAGGTGATCCACGAGGGGATCGATGAGCGCTGCTTCTGGCGTGCCGGGAGGCGCGACGATGAGCACACCGTCACCACGATCCTCTCGGTGGCACGCCGACCACTGCACGCACGACCCGTCGAAGGCGCCCGCCAGCAGGCGGTACATGGCGGCGCGGAGGAACAGCTGGACATCTTCACCGCGCTCCGGGCGGTTGAACGCCTTGATGTCGATCGCGAGCATCGGGCAGTAGCGGGTTACGGCTTCGTAGCCGGTGGCCGCTGCGGCAGGCTTGACGAACGGCAGTATTACGCCGGCCCCGGAGCCGTTACCCTTCGCGGCAGCCCAGGCGTGCCGGTGACCGGCGTCGGCCTCATCAGCAGGCGACCCGAAGCTTCGTAGATCTGCCACTAACCTCAACCTCCCGCCCGTATGGTTGGGCTGAAGCCATCTGAGCCACATACCCGGATCAGGCGCCACGCTGGGTCTGCCTGCGTTATCCTTACCTGTGGGCCTGGCCCAAACATCCCAACAACTGGCATGATGGGTATGTAACCGTGCTTACCAGCTCGTAAACCTCAAAGGTTGGGACAACCCAACTCAGCCAACTGAGGTATGCCGCACCTGTTACTGGGTAGATCTATCCCAGCAGTGCTGTTGGTATCTCTCGTTGCCTCTGGCTGAGGAGGAGCTGTGGCCGACCCGCTCTACCGGCGGTGCGGAGAACTCGCGACACAAGATCGAGTCCGGCGAGCTTGAGGAGTTCATAACACGCTGGTCAATTGCCAGTTGAAGCCATTGAGATCTCTTAGCAACTGCGGACACGGCGAGGAGGGCAAGCGATGGCGGAGCCGCTCTACCGGCAGATCGCGGATGATCTGCACAAGAAGATCGAGTCCGGCCAGCTTCGGCCGGGTTCGCAACTTCCCACCGAACTTGAGCTACGCGAACAATACGGCAACGCGTCCCGTAACACGATCAGGGACGCCGTCAAGTGGCTCACCACCCGCGGACTCGTGATCACCCAGGCCGGGCGCGGCACGTTCGTCGTCGAGAAGATCACACCATTCATCGTGCCGTTGAACCCAAGTGAAGCCGGGGTCGGCACCGATTCTGGTAAGGCGTACAAGGCCGTCGTGATTCAGCAGGGCGGCGAACCAAGTCTCGGCCCGCCTCGGGTCGAGGTTCAGCAAGCCCGGAAAGAAGTCGCTAGAGAACTGCAGATCGGAATGGGTGACTCGGTCGTCAGCAGACATCAGGAACGTTTCATCCAGGGCCGCCCATCCTCGCTCCAGACATCCTTCTATCCGATGCAGTTCGTCCTGGCCGGCGCGGCGGACCTGCTGCAGGCTGCCGACATCGAAACCGGTGCCACTGCGTACGTCGAGGAGAAGTTGGATATCCGGCAGGCCGGTTACCGTGACCGGCTAACGGTCCGGCCGCCGAATGCGGGCGAAGTGGGATTCTTTAAAGTCCCTGACGACGGCTCAGTGCTGATGGTAGTTGTACATCGCACGGCATATTCTGAGGGGCGCAAGCCGATCCGGTACACGGCCACCGTATACCCCGCCGACCGGAATCATTTCGTTATCGACTTCGGTGAGGTGCCGCCACTCGAGAATCTCATCAATGATATCATCGGGGATGTCTGATGTAACGGAATTCTATGGGTATCCGATAAAAGGCTTTCCGCGGTCGGCGCTCCATCTCGGCAGGAGCTGTGGTCGAGGGAAATGGGCTCGCTGGTAGTCGGGCGAGGACGAAAGATGACTGAGCAGTAACCGGGGCAAGCCCGGGTGCTCCGTCAATATAAAACGGTTAGGGAGGTGGAAATATGGCCAAGCGCCACAGTCGTCCGTCAGCACTTTACCGGTACGAGCACTACGACCCCCGCTGACTGGTTGCGACACATATTGTGAGTCTCCCGCGGCAACTCGGTTGGCGTGGAGCGGACGGGGACTGGACTGCGGGACGCTCTGGCAGTTGTCGGCGTGCCGCGCTGGGTGACCCAGGAGGCCCGCTCTGCCATGGGCCGTTTCCGGGGAAGATCTTGAGTACGCGCGACGGCCGTCACCTTGCAGGGTGGCGGCCGTCCTTCATTGACCGGCGGTTAGGTCGGTTCAGTGCCTGGCGGCCGCATAAGCACCTTCCTGCTGGCACGATCACGTGGCTCCCTAGGGAATTAGCCGTCACAAATGAAACATCGGGCACCCCCACCAGTCAAAGCAAATTAGTCACATTAGCCGCAGCGGCGCAATTGGGCGAAACTGGTTTACCATGGAGCCGTCGCCGGGAGGTTAGGATGATCAATCCGCTGCGGAAGATGATCGTGTGCTGCCAGTTCATTCAGGCCCTTGAGTGCGATCTGGAACGCGTTTTCTGCATCGACGCGGACGGCCACCTATGTTCTCAGCCGAGTACTGAGAACTGCCTGGCAAGGCCCTTAAGCCGGGTTGCGGTCCGTCCGCGACGGTGAGAAGTTCGGACGCACGAGGAGCTCACAGAATGACGTTTCGCCTCGGCCTCGCGAAGGATTACGATTGCAATGTGATAATCGGGTTGGTGGAGGAAGCCGCCGCCTGGCTGAGGAACAAGGATACCGATCAGTGGTCTAAGCCGTGGCCCTCCCGCGCAGCACGCGATGCCCGGATCCTCGCCGACATCCGGGCCGGCCGGACGTGGATCGTGCGGGATGGTGACAGTCCTGCCGCGACGATCACGTCAAAGGAGGCGGCCGACCAAGCGCTCGCGGGCGCGTGGGTTGGTGACGAACCGGCAGCTTACGTGCGGCGACTGGTCGTCGCTCGGCCGTACGGCGGGTGCGGCCTGGGTTCGGGCCTCCTGAACTGGGCTGGTCAATACGCGGCGCGAGGGTATGGGGCGCGGTGGATCCGGATCGATGTTTGGAAGACCAACAAAGCACTTCATAAATACTACGCGGACCAGGGTTTCGAGTTCGTATCCTACTGCCGCGATCCCGAGTATCCATCCGGCGCTCTCTTCCAAAAGGCCACGAGCCAGATCCTTGCCGCTAGGTCCGTTCTCGGCGATAAAAGTGCGTCGGTATGTTCGGCCATTACGGGGTCTTCGAAGTTAACCGGGGTTGGGTTGCTGACTGATTACCGGGCGTCTTCTCCTGGTGGTTGCGTTGAGTGGTCGCCGCCGGGTGCCGCGGGTGCAGGCCATCTTGACGCGCCTGCGCTGGTTCGCTGGGTTGCGGAACCCGTATGCCAGGCGGGCCTCGAGCTTGGCGAGGCGGTTCAGGCTTTCTGAGGTGGCGAAGTCGGCGGTGAGGGGTCTCAAGGACGAGCTGGTCCAGGCGGCCGGCAAGTTCAACCAGGACCGCAGCGTGCTGCCGATCCCGGATCGGACCTTCGCCGGTGTGATGGGCCGCACGATCAAAGAGTCGGTCCCGGACTGGTCCGTGATCCCCGGCCCGAAGGCACCTGAGCGAGCGCCCAACGTGCTGCTGCTGATCGACGACGTCGGCTTCACGCCTTGGCCACGTGATGCGGCGCGTGCGCGCACCCGGTGGAGTAGTACATGAGACCTTCGACGACGCCTCGGCTCCCGAGCGGCACACCGTGCAGTATTTCGAGATGTTCTGCAGCCGGGCCATCTACAAGGACGGCTGCTGGGCGGCCTCCCGGCCGGAGCGGCTCCCGTGGGACCTGTCCCCGCACACGCTCACGGAGTTCGGTGTCGACACCGACTGGGACCCCGACCGCGACGCAGAACGTGCTATCGGGCATGATCCCGCGGATCTACGGCCGCTCGTATGCCATCGAGGGCGACCTCGTGGTGCCCGACGGCAGGGCCGAGGGCGTGATCGTGGCCATGGCCGACTTCATCGGCGGATTCGCGCTCTCCGAGCAGGTTGTCGAACGACCGGTTCTCGAACATCACCGCGACGACATGGCCGAGCGCGCTCTCGCTGCCCTCCGCATTCATGGCAAGGCCTCCTCCTCAGGGCCAATGCGTCCTGCTCCGCACCGGCCACGCCTTGGCACCCTCTCTCCACGCGGGTCGAGGAGCAGGGTGCCTCAACCTAGTGGCAGCACTCCGCCCAAGGTCTCGGCGCGCTGGCAATGCCTCAACATCTCTGGCACGGGACACCAAGATCGCGCGAGCCGCGGGCTCCTCCATCTCGACACCACGCCGCAATAGGCCTAGACACGCGAACCAGGCAGGCTCCGTCGCTGCGGGCACGGCCAGTAACGCGGTGACCTCACCCAAAGGCACTGACAGATAACAACTTCCCGGTTAACTTCGAAGAGCCCCATTGCGGTGCAGTCTTCGACATCTCCTGAGCGGAATGGAAAGCACCTGCTGTGGCGGGAATCGCTCCCCTTAACAGATAGCTCAACATGTCTTGTCCGCGAAGCGTGCCGCAACGTCCCGTGCAAATGCTCATCCGGCGTCGCGACCGTAGTTTGAGTTGGCCTGCATACCCCGTGGACGCCGAGGATGTCGCGGGCTTGGCCCAGCAGGACGGCCGGGCTGGTCGTTCCAGTCACCGAAAAACGTGCGGTGATCGCCGCACTTTGCTGTCGCATCGATCACCACGGCGTTCCGGCCTGCGATTCCGGCTGCCAAGGCGCCGGTACACACACCACTGGACATGCCCTAACGACCTGAGATGCGTCAAATGAGACAGTGACCGTGGCTCAGGTGCGGCGGCGCGTTCGGCCGGCTCAGGTTCTCCTGAATGTGTGGGAGTCCAGAGCAGAGGAGGCGATCATGACGATCGGAACCGCGGTACGGCCGATGCGCGTCAGCGAGACGGGCGGGCCGATGATTGAGCGCCAGCCTTCCGACGACGAGACGCTTCGCGAGCTGGCCGAACTGCTGCGCGACGCGCGTCCGGGCATGCTCGTGTGCGGCGTCACTGTCGCCGCCCTGACCGTTGGTGTCGCGGTCGAAGAAGCGGCGCTGCCGGTCAAACTGCACCCGGGCGTGGGGACCGTGCTCTGCCTTGGGCTGCTGGCGGTGCTGGCCCTGAGCCTGGTCAGGACCGCGGTCCTGATGATCTCAGCTGGCCGGCCGCTGATGGATGAACTGGGCGAACTGCGCAGGCAGACGGGCGCACCGGTAGATCCGACCGTTCCGTGGACCCCGGTCAGGACGCTGCACGTCGTGTCAAAGACGACCGCTTCGGACCGCGCGCGGGCCGTTCTCGCGGCGGCGTACTTCCGCAACACGCGAATTCAACTCGCGCTGACCTGGGCTACTGTGGCCATCATCTGCTTTTGCGCCTGGACGTTGATGCTGCTTGTCCTCGCTGGCCGGATTTGATCCACCCACGAAGGTGATCGCCGGGGGTCCTGGCTTACCGGAGCGCATCGCGGGGGCGCATTCCGGGGTTGCCCGGCCCGCCGGCGGGGCACATCGTGGAAATCAGCACCGGCCAACTCGAGCCGGTGCGGCCGAGGCGACACGGCGGCGGGATGCAGGGACAACCGCTGCCCTCTGCGCCCCCCACGGGGTTCTGGGCAGCACTGACTGACTGCGAACGGGCAGCACTCTGGGCGCGGGGCCGGGAATCTGTGTTCGGGCGCGGCACGCCCCTGTGCATGGAAGGTGACCCGTCCACTCACCTGTTGGTCCTCCTGACCGGGTGGGCGAAAGTCATCTCCTTGACCGTCGAGGGCCACGAAATGGTCCTCGCCTTGCGCGGCCCTGGGGACGTCATCGGTGAGCTGGCAGGCGACCTGGCCGGCTACCGTACCGCGACGGTGCGCGCGCTGATGACCATCGAGGCGCTCCTGATTGGCGCCGACCGGTTCAACGCCTTCCTCGACGCCCATCCGGGCGCGGTGCGCGCGTACCGCAGGGTCATGGCGGCGCGCCAGCACGAACTGGGCCAAAACCTGCGCACCCGAATGGAGAGCAGTGGCGCCCAGCGGCTCGCCCGGCTACTGCTTGATCTCGCGGCTCGCTGTGGCCGCCCGACGGAGCGGGGCGTGGCTCTGGCGGTCCCGCTTTCGCAGGCCGATCTTGCCAGCTGGGTGGGTGTGTCACGGGCCACGGTTACCCGAGCGCTGCATGACTGGCGGTGCCGTGGGCTGGTCAGCACGCAGCCAGGCGTTATTACGATCATGGACACGGATGTGCTGCAGCGGATCGGCGGTGGCCGGCCCAGCGGCCTGTGAGCAGCGGCACGACCACCCAATGTGCGGACCGGTCGACGCCGACGGCGTGGGTACCTTTGGGTTCGTGCTGAGCCGTGTGGCCGCGGACCTGGCCCGTGGCCAGGCGAAAGCCAAGTCCTGATGGGAGCGGATCATGATCGCTGATCAACCCGGCCAGCCGCCCAGCCCGCGCCAGGCCGAGCGGGCGGACGTTGTGGTTCTCGGTTTGGGCCCGGGCGGTGAGGACGTGGCTGGCCGGCTTGCCGAGGCTGGGCTGTCAGTCGTCGGCATCGAGGCCAGGCTGCTCGGCGGCGAGTGCCCGTACTGGGGCTGCGTGCCGAGCAAAATGATGATCAGAGCCGCTGATCTGCTCGCCGAGGGCGGGCGGGTTCCCGGCATGTCCGGCACCGCCACGGTGCATCCCGACTGGCGGCCTGTCGCGCGCAGGATCCGGGACGAGGCCACGGACAACTGGGACGACAAGGTGGCGGTGGACCGGTTCACCGGCAAGGGCGGCAGGTTCATCCGCGGCCGCGGCCGCCTGACCGCGCCTGACGAGGTCACCGTGGAGACGGCGGAACAGCGACGGGTAATCCGCGCCCGCCGCGCGATCGTGATCAACACTGGCACGCAACCATCGATACCGCCGATCGACGGCCTCGCTGGAACGCCCTTCTGGACCAACCGCGAGGCCATCGAGACCGAGGATGTCCCGGGGTCGCTGGTTGTCCTCGGCGGCGGGGCGATCGGCGCCGAGCTAGCACAGATGTTCGCGAGATTCGGCGCGCGAGTAACGGTGGTGGAGGCGGCCGACCGGCTGCTGCCCATGGACGAACCCGAGGCGGGGACAATGCTCGCCGATGTCTTCGGCCGCGACGGCATCGCGGTCATGGTGGGGGCCGCGGCGGCGGGTGTCGGGCACGACGGGCGGCGCTTCACCCTTACGCTCTCGGGCGGCGAGCAGCTGTCCGCCGACCGGCTGCTGGTCGCCACCGGCCGCGAGACCGGCCTCGCGGCGCTCGGCGTCGACGCGATCGGGCTGGATCCGGCCGCGCGCGTCATCGAGGTGGACGAGCGGATGCGGATCGTCCGGCCCGACGGGTACGGCTCCCACGACGAAAGCGGGCCGGGTTGGTGGGCCATCGGCGATGTCACGGGCAAGGGCGCGTTCACTCACGTTTCGATGTACCAGGCGGACATCGCCGTCCGCGACATTCTCGGCCTCGGCGGCCCGGCCGCGGACTACCACGCCCTGCCCAAAGTCACCTTCACCGACCCCGAGATCGGCGTCGTTGGCAGCACGCAGGCGCAGGCAGCCGCGCAGGGGATCGCCGTACGCACCGGGTTCACGCTCGTGCCGTCGACCACGCGCGGCTGGATCCACAAGGCAGGCAACGACGGCTTCATCAAGCTGGTCGAGGACAGCGACCGCGGCGTGCTGGTAGGCGCGACCTCCGCGGGGCCATGGGGAGGCGAGGTGCTCGGGGCTCTCGCCGTAGCCGTGCACGCCCGGATTGATACCGAACGGCTCGCGCAGATGATCTTCGCTTACCCGACGTTTCACCGCGGCATCGAGGCCGCCTTGCGGGACCTGCGGAAGAACGGATAATCACCCCGCCAGCCCGGAGGCGAACCAGGAACCCCCCCCGCTGACAAGGGGGGCGTCGGCACCCGCCAGCAACCGGACCCGGGCCAAACCATCGGCGGGACGGATGTCTCCCACTGCGGCAGAGGTTCGGCAAGGACCCCGCACAGGCCGTGCGTTCCCTCTCCGTCTACGCCGGGACGCCGTGGCGGCCACGCCCGAAGGCCGACACGGTGCCCGATGCCCTGTTTGTCTGGCGGGTGCCAGTAGTGAGGATGCACCGCATGCTGGCCGGCGAGCAGGGACCTCGGGCTCTTTGCGCCGGGACTTTCGTCACCTTACGTCGTTACGCTCGCCGCATGCGTGTCAGTACCATGCGTTACCAGGCGGGGGCAGGGCGTCCCGGACCCGGATGGCCCGGGACCCCCAGTGCGTCCCGCACTTGTCCGATCGGCGCGCCATGCGGCAGCCGTTAGGGATCGTAAATCTCGCAGTTCAGACCTCGATGACCGAGCCTGACTCGTCGATCCGATCGGCCGCGGGGTCGTCGAACCACAGGTCGCCGGTGGCCAGATAGCGGAACCTGTGGCATCCCGACGGCAGCTCGGCGGTCACGCTGCGGGTGCCATTGCCGCGGCGCGCGAGCTGGTGCCGTCCCGGCTGCCAGTCGTTGAAGTCGCCGACCACGCTGACGGCGCCGGCCGGCTGGTCGGTCGGCAAACTGAAAGTGATCCGGATCTTTCCGTTGCGCATGCGCGTGCGCTTGAGCATCCCGTACCTCCCGATGACTGCGGTGAATTCAGCGCGTGGGCTTGGGCGGCACCATACCGCTGCTCCTGGGACGTGGACCCGAGAAACGCCGGCCCCCAGTGCTTCAGATACCCAGCCATGTGACGATTGATGCGCAGCAGGAATGGTGTGGCAGACGGGGGATCAACGACCCGTTCTTGCGGACGAAAATGATTCTCATTGTCCATTGATGATCACGATCCTGGCGGTACCGGGCTCTTGATCTTCGCGTCGGCAGCGTGCCCGAATGGTTCACTGTGCCCGGGTCCATTGGGGCAGCTGTGACGGGTGCGCCTTGACCCAGGTCCGGTTCCCATCAGGGCTAATGCGCTGTCATGCTTGAGGCGTGCCGGACGATCTGCCGCCGCCGGCCACCCGGCGGGACCGCCTGTGGAAGACGGCCGAGTCGCGTGGCGTTCCCTTGCGTGCCATCCTCACCACGGTCGCCGTGGTGGTCGCGGTCTACCTGCTTGGCAAGCTGATTTATCGGCTCAGGGACGTTCTGCTCCTGGTAGTGGTCGCGGGGTTCATCGCCCTGCTGCTCAATCCTCTTGTGGTCGCCTTGCAGCGGTGGAAGGTGCCGCGCCGGGGCTTCGCCGTCGCCATCGTCACGTTCTGGGGCCTGCTTGTCTTCGCCGGGCTGGCGGTGGCCTTCGGCTACCCGCTTGTCAACGGCATCACCCACCTAGCCGACCGGCTGCCGTCCTACGTGAGCCAGGCGCAGCAGGGCAAGAGCTGGGTCGGTCACCTCGCCACCCGCTACCACCTCCAGACGTGGGTGCAGCGAAACGCCTCGAAGCTGGCGGCCTTCGGCGCGGACCTCGGCAAGCCGGCGCTCGCGCTGGGCAAGGGCGCGTTCTCGCTGGTGATCTCGCTCTTGACCATCTTCTTCCTGGTGCTGCTCCTGCTCATCGAGGGCCCGAAGCTACGGTCCGGGGTGCTCGGCCTCATGTCGGCGCAGCGGGGGGAGCGCTATGCGCGGATCGCGGCGCGGGTCAACCGGTCGGTTACCGGCTACATGCTGGGGAACTTCCTCACCTCGGTGATCGCGGGGGTCGTCGTGCTCGTCACCCTGCTCATTCTCGGGGTGCCGTTCGCCTTTCTCTGGGCGCTGTGGGTCGCGCTCGTCGATTTCCTTCCCATGATCGGCGGGGCGCTGGCCGGGATACCAACCGTGCTGTTCGCCGTGGGTCACTCGCTCACCGCTGGCATCGTCACCCTGATCGTCTTTCTCGTCTACACCCAGGTCGAGAACCACATACTCAACCCGGTGGTCATGAGCAGGACGGTGAAGATCAACCCGTTGCTCGTGCTTGTCTCCATCCTGATCGGGGCCTCGCTGGGCAGCTGGATCGGCGGTTTCTTCGGGGGCTTCGTCGCGGCGTTGCTCGCGATTCCCACCGCGGGCGCGTTCCAGGTCATCGTCGGTGAGATCTGGCGGGCAACCGCGCCTGACGCACCGCCAGGCGCCGCCGTGGGCGCCGAGCCGGAGCCCGCTACGCGGGACTGACGATCCGCGCGCGGCCAGCTTTCATCAAGCCGGCTGACGTCAAGCCAGCCTGATCGGCAATGCGGGTCATCCTCGCTTGTGGCCGCACATGAACCAATGCGAAGGTCGGGTACAAGGTCCCTTGAATCAGGAACTAACGCCCCCTGTGCGAGGTCTGGGCTGGCAGGACGCTCGCTGTGGGATCCGGACATGTGACCCCGGTCCGGATCCCGCCATCAGGACCCAGGCCGCTGGGCGCGCGTGACGCGGGCACCGAGATCGCACCTACGCCCTGGTGGCAGCACGGCCGGTCGCCCGGTTGCGAATCGCGCCCACCCCTGCCGGAGCGTTCGCCATAATCGAAATCAGCGGACGCGGCGTGTGCCTGGAGTAGCCGTGCCTGTTGGGTATCGATTGGGGGTAGAGCCAGCGGTCCGGGGGGCGGTGGACCGTTGACCCCATCCGGTCAGGGCAAAAGTCATCTTCCCGTAAGTCGGGCCGGTTGCGAAGCTCATGCCAATGCCGTCCGCGCCCGCGCGGACGGCAGGACTGGCCGTCCTGCCTCGGCTGGGGCGGGCGGGACGGCTGGTCATCGGGGCGGCCTGGTCCGGTGTGCAGCCCGGCCGCGACCGGTATCCGGCTTTCTGAGCTGCGCACGTGTCGGCTACGGTGGCGGGGTGAGCGCGCTGCCCGCTGCCGCTGCCGCGGCCGCGCTGGCACTGGCCGCGGGGGAAAAGGCGAACCAGTCCATGCGTGATGGCTCGACCGGTACCGGGGACATCAGGCTGGCCGGTACCTTCGACATGCGTGTCCCCGTGTCACACGGGGTGTCATACCCCGGCGAGTGGGAACGGCCGGAACAGCCCGAAGGCTCCGCCCGCCAGGCCGAGACCGCTCGATGAAACCCCTGGATCGCCGGCTGCTGCGTTATGCGCGACAGACCGCGGTCCATATTGGCGTGCTGATCGCGCTCGGCACCGCAGCGGCCGTCCTCATCATTACCCAAGCGTGGTTGCTGGCCGGGGCGATCAGCGGCGCGTTCCTGCACGGCACGCCGCTCAGCGCGCTGACGGGCACCATTACCGCGCTTGTCATCGTATTCGTGGCACGTGCGCTCGTCGCCTGGGCCACGGAGGCGTCCTCCTACCGGGCGTCGGCCGCAGTGAAATCGGCGCTGCGCCGCCGCCTGCTCGCCCATGCGGTCGCGCTCGGACCGCGCTGGCTCGCGGCAAACCGCAGCGGGGAGCTTGTCACGCTCACCACCCAGGGGATCGATTCGCTGGATGGTTATTTCGCCGCCTACTTGCCGCAGCTCGTGCTCGCGGTGGTGATCCCGCTTGTGGTCGTGGCGCAGATCGGCTCGGCCGACCTGCTCGCCGGCGTGACGATCGCGCTCACTCTCCCGCTGATCCCGCTATTCGGCGCGCTGGTCGGCCGGACCACCGCACACCACACCCGGCGCCGCTGGCGAGCGCTCGCGCTGTTGTCGCATCACTTCCTCGACGTGGTTGCCGGGCTGCCCACACTGAAGGTGTTCGGGCGCGCGAAGGCGCAGGCCGAGGCCATCAAGCAGGTCACGGGTGACTACCGGCAGGCGACGATGGCCACCCTGCGGCTTGCGTTCCTGTCGTCCTTGGTGCTCGAGATCACCGCCACCTTGTCGGTGGCGTTGGTCGCCGTCGGCATCGGGTTGGGCCTCGTCTATGGCCACCTGGATCTGCGTACCGGTTTGCTCGTCTTGATCCTGGCGCCGGAGGCCTATCTGCCTCTTCGCCAGGCCGCCGCGCAGTTCCACGCGAGCGCGGACGGCGTTACGGCGGTCGCTGAGGTCTTCGCTGTGCTCGAGACGTCGGCGTCAGCAGACGGTGCCGCGAGCGCTGACGGCACTGTCGTCGGTGGCCCAGTCGTCGGTGGCCCTGTCGTCGGTGGCCCTGTCGTCGGTGGCCCTGTCGTCGGTGGCCCTGTCGTCGGTGGCCCTACCGACGCTGGCGCCGACGCCGATCTGGCCGCAAGACCGGTGCTACCGCTGACTGCGCCTGACCCACTGGCCATCACGGTCGAGGACGTCAGCGTGCGCCACGGTGGCCGCCCGGATCCGGCGCCGCGGCGGGTCCGGATGACCCTCAGCCGCGGCGAGCTGGTGGTAGTGGCGGGACCGAGCGGTTGCGGCAAGTCGACGCTGCTGGCCGTGCTGCTCGGCTTCGTCCCGCCATCGGCGGGACGCGTCCATATCCACGGGCCCGATGGCGATGCGGATCTCGGCCGGATCGACCTGGACGGCTGGCGTTCGGCAGTCGCGTGGCTGCCCCAAGATCCCGTTCTCTTCACCGGAACTGTGGCCAGCAACATCAGGCTCGGCTGGCCAGCCGCCCCGCGGGCGGCGGTCGCTGCGGCTGCCCACGCCGCCGCGCTGCACGATGTGGCGCTCGAGACGCCCGTGGGGGAGCGCGGCGCGGGCCTGTCGAGTGGGCAACGCCGCAGAGTCGCGCTCGCGCGCGCCCTGCTGCCCGGTCCAGCCGGTGGCAGGCCTGTGCTGCTCCTCGACGAGCCCACCGCAGGACTCGACGCTGCCGCCGAGGCACTCGTCTACGAGACGTTGCGCAGGCTCGCGGCGGCGGGCCGGGCCGTTCTGGTGGTGACGCACAAGCACGCGGCGTTCGCCGTTGCTGACCGTGTCATAGAACTCGCGCGCGACACCAGTTCACAGATGAGCAGTCAAGCCCCAGCCGAACCGGGTCCGGCCGTGTCGGGTCCGGCCGTGTCGGGTCCGGTCATGGTAGATCCCGCCAGTTCACCCGATGCCAGCCCGGCCGGCCCGCTCCCGGTCGGCCCGCTCCCGGTCGGCCCGCTCCCGGTCGGCCCGCTCCCGGTCGGCCCGCTCCCTGCCGGCCCGCTCCCTGCCGGCCCGCTCCCTGCCGGCCCGCTCCCTGCCGGCCCGCTCCCTGCCGGCCCGCTCCCTGCCGGCCCGCTCCCGGTCGGCCCGCTCCCTGTCGGCCCGCTCCCTGTCCGCCCCGTTCCGGCAGGCCAGTTCCCGGCCGGCCCGGTCACTGCTGCTGTGGTCCGGGCAGGCTCACGGCTGCCCCGCCTGGGCGGGCACCTGAGGTGGCGGCTCGCGCTCGCCGCTTTCGCTGGGACCTGCGCAGCAGCCTGCGCCATCGCGCTCACCGGCACCGCCGCGTGGCTGATCTCCCGTGCCGCGCAGCACCCGCCCGTGCTCTCGCTTTTCGTGGCGATTACCGCGGTGCGGGCGTTCGGGATCGGGCGGGGCGTTTTCCGCTATGCCGAGCGGCTGGCCGGACATGACGCCGCGCTGCGCATTCTGGCCAGCCTGCGGGTGGCCGCGTATCGCCGCCTCGAGCGGCTCGCCCCCGCAGGACTAACCGTGTTCCGCTCCGGGGATCTGGTCAGCCGCCTCGTCACTGATATCGATGGCCTCGCGGACCGCTGGCTTCGTGTCCTGCTGCCATATCTGGTCGCGGCTGCGGCAGGAACTGCCACGGTCGTGGCCGTGGCGCTGCTCCTGCCAGGTGCCGCCGTCGTCCTCGCCATCAGCCTGCTCGCCGCGGCGCTGCTCGCGCCGTCGATCGCCGTTCTGGTCGCTCGCAGAGCCGAGCGCCAGGTGGCGCCGCGGCGCGGCGAGCTCGCCGCCGCGTCACTGGACCTGCTCCGCGGGGCTGGCGAGCTCGTCGTGTTCGGGGCGCAGGATGCGGCCCTCCGGCAGGTATCCGCAACGGACCTGGCTGTGTCACGCAGCGAGAGCCGCTGCGGGCTCGGCAGGGGAACTGGGGCAGCTGTCGCGGCGCTCGCCGCCGGGGCCGGCGTGACGGGCAGCTTGATTCTCGGTGTCGGCGCGGTGCGGTCCGGAGCGCTGGCCGGCGTGGCCCTGGCCGTGATCGTGCTCGTTCCCCTTGCCGCGCACGAGGCATTCGCCGGCCTGGCCCCGGCTGCACAGCAGATACCCCGCATCCGCGCGGGGGCAGCCCGGGTGGCCGGAGTGCTCGCCGCACCTGACCCGGTCCGCGAGCCTGCGGCTGGCGGACCGGGCGGCCGTCCAATGGCGCCCTACGACATCCGGATCGAAGGGCTTGCCGCGGCCTGGCGCCGTGGCGGGCCAGACGTGCTGCGCGGCATCAGCCTGGATGTGCCTGCCGGGCGGCGGATCGCGATCAAGGGGCCGAGCGGATCGGGCAAGACCACGCTCGCCATGGTGCTGCTGCGGTTCCTCGACCCTACGGCGGGACGGATCACCGTCGGCGGCGTGGACATCACCAGGTGCCGGGGCGACGTGGTGCGTGAGGTGATCGGGCTGTGCGCCCAGGACGCGCATATCTTCGACTCCACCCTCGCCGCGAACCTGCGGCTTGCCCGCCCAGGCGCCGACGATGGCCAACTAAGGGACGCACTGCGCCGCGCCCGGCTGCTCGACTGGGCGGACAGCCTGCCGGACGGCCTTGACACGCTGGTCGGCGAGTACGGAGCCCGGCTGTCCGGGGGACAGCGCCAGCGGCTCGCCCTTGCCCGTGTGCTGCTAGCGGACTTCCCCGTGGTGGTACTCGACGAGCCGACTGAGCATCTTGACGAGGGGACCGCCGCCGTTCTCACCCGCGATGTGCTCGAAGAAACGCGCGGCCGGTCCGTGCTGCTCATCACCCACCGCGCGGTGGGGCTGACCGATGTCGATGAGGTTGTCCATATCGAAGAGGGCAGAATCGTCCGCTCTTTGACAAACGCCCAATTCACTGCGCCATAGCGGTATTACTGGCTATCCGGGGCGGCGGCGGCCGCCCGGTCCGAGGCCGTCCAGCGGGGTCCTTGTAGCATCGGCATCCTCCGTAAACCGCCCGGCACGGGCCGACAGGGAGTCGAACCGGGAAGCTGCTGCCGATGTCCGCACCGCCGCCGCTGCCGGGATTTCTTGCTGCCCTGGCGTCGCCGCTTGACCGTTACGGTTATGCCGCCGTAGCGGTCCTCATCATGGTGGAAGACTTCGGGGTCCCCGCGCCGGGCGAGACCGTGCTGATCGCGGCCGCGGTCTACGCGGGAACCGGCCGGCTGAACATTGTGGCGGTGGGAGTGATCGCCGTAATTGCCGCGATCATCGGCGACAATATTGGTTACGCCATCGGCCGTTATGGTGGCCGTGCGCTGATCCTCCGCTACGGCAGATATGTCCGGCTCACCAGCGAACGGCTGGCTAAGGCGGAAGGTTTCTTCAGCAGGCACGGCGGCAAGATCGTGGTCGTCGCCCGATTCATCGAGGGTTTGCGCCAGTTGAACGGAATCATCGCGGGAATGGGGGACATGCGGTGGCCTCGTTTCCTCGCCTTCAACACGCTTGGCGCGGCACTGTGGGTGGGTGTATGGGCTTCGCTCGGCTACCTGACAGGGAACCACATCGCGACGATCTACACCTACGCCACCAGGTACTCGCTGTATCTGCTGATCGCGGCCGCGGCTGTGATCGCTGTGCTCATAGCTCGTGCCGTGATCCGCCGCCGCTGACGCTCCTTAGCCCGTGATTGAACTCGCCGAGGCTGCCTCATTATCCCGAGCCGCCTCATTATCCCGAGCCGCCTCATTATCCCGAGCCGCCTCATTATCCCGAGCCGCCTCATTATCCCGAGCCGCCTCATTATCCCGAGCCGCCTCATTATCCCGAGGATGCCTCGTTGCCTCACCCGCTTTCTTTTTGGCTGATCCGGCACCTACGGGCCTTTGGGTGCCAGCCCGGGACGTCCAGGGGACACGGAGCCTCGCCGACCCGGGAACCTTGTAGTCGCTCGTCGGCTAACGGTAGTTCCGGCAGAATCGCGGCTCAAGGCGGTGGCCGGCGGGCCCATCCGCCGCCAGGCTGATCAGGCGCTGCCGAAGCTGCGGGCGCTCGGGTAACGCTGGCCGCCATCCACCACGACGTTTGCGCCGGTGATCCAGGATGCCCGCTCCGACAGCAGGAACGCGACGACGTCGGCCACCTCCTGCGGCCGGCCGAGCCGGCCGGAGGGAAACTGTGTCTGCAGGAAAGTGGCGAAGACCTCCGGGTTATCGCGCTGGAACCGCTCCCAGGAACCACCGGGGAACATGATCGAGCCCGGGCTGACGGCATTCACCCTGATGTTGAGTGGAGCGAGTTCCTGCGCCGCCACCCCGGCCAACTGGATCTCAGCGGCCTTGGCCACGGCGTAATTGGTGCGCGGCGCGGGCCGCACGCCGGTGATCGAAGACACGATCACGACCGCGCCGCCGCCCGCCGCGCGCAGGTGCGGCAGCCCCGCCCGGATCAGCTCGGATGCGTGTCCCGCGTTCAGCGCGAGCGTTGCCATGAAGTCATCGAACTTTGAGTCGGTCAAGTTGCCGCCGATCGTGCCGCCCGCGTTCGCCACCAGCAGGTTCAGGCCGCCGAGGGTGTCAGCGATCTCGCCGACGGCACGGTCAAGCATGGCGGGATCGGCGACATCGGCTGCGGCCGTCGCCACCGGCGCGCCATGGGCGCCGAGGCGCTGCGCCGCCTCGGCGAGGCCGCCGGGGTTGCGTGCGACGAGGCCTACTGCCGTACCCTCCGCGGCGAGCGCCTGCGCCACCGCGAAACCGATGCCACGGCTTCCACCCGTGATCAGCGCACGGCTTCCAGCCAAGCCAAGTTCCATGCGCGGCACGTTACTCGTGCGGGCGTGGCGCCGCTGCAGCGAATGTGTCAGTGCGCGCAGCCGTTCGGGATCATGCTCTGCTCAGCCGTCTTCGGTGGCGCAGGTACGAGCGGGTCGCGGATGCGCGCGGCCCACCGGACCTTTGACCCCTACCCTGTTGTGCCATCAATGTTTAGCTTGATCACAAAATATGCCCGCAGTATCGGTCGCGCTGCAGGCGGCGCGCCCCCCTCGCGGGATGCGACGCTTGTCGGTTTCTGGGAGGCCAGCATGAAGTCCTACACCAGCGGCACATCCGACGTTCCCCTGCTCGGCGACACGATCGGCGAGAACTTCGACGCCACGGTGGCTGCATTCGCCGATCGAGAGGCGATGGTGGACTGCCCGACCGGACGGCGGCTGACTTATGCGCAATTCGGCCGTGCCGTCGACGACGTGGCCCGCGGGCTGCTCGCGATCGGCGTCGAGAAGGGCGAACGGGTCGGCATCTGGGCACCGAACTGCGCGGAATGGGCCCTGGTGCAGTACGCGACCGCCAAGATCGGCGCGATCATGGTGAACATCAACCCCGCGTACCGGCTGCACGAACTCGAGTATGTGCTCAACCAGTCCGGGATCAGCGTGCTCGTCTCCTACCAGGTGCACAGGAGCAGCAACTACCGTGAGATGGTCGGCCGGGTGCAGGGCTCCTGCCCAGGGCTGCGGGCCATCATCTATATCGACGACCCCACGTGGGACGAGCTCGTCGCGGCCGGTTCGGACGTGCCGGTTTCCGCGCTCGCCGAGCGAGGGGCGGGACTTTCCTGCGACGACCCGATCAACATCCAGTACACCTCTGGGACGACCGGGTTCCCGAAGGGGTCCACCCTGTCCCACCACAACATCCTTAACAACGGCTATTTCGTCGGCGGCCTGCTCGGCTACACCGAGCAGGACCGGGTGTGCCTGCCGGTGCCCTTCTACCACTGCTTCGGCATGGTCATGGGAAATCTCGGCGCGACGTCCCATGGCGCGTGCATCGTGATCCCGGCGCCCTCATTCGACCCCGCCGCCACGCTGGAGGCGGTCGCCACGGAACGTGCCACGTCGCTGTACGGCGTGCCCACGATGTTCATCGCCGAGCTGAGCCTACCCGGCTTCGCCGGCTACGACCTGTCCAGCCTGCGTACCGGCATCATGGCCGGCTCACCGTGCCCCGTGGAGATCATGAAGCGGGTGGTGGCCGAGATGAACATGACGGAGGTCGCCATCTGCTACGGCATGACCGAGACGTCGCCGGTGTCCACCCAAACCCGCACGGACGATGACCTGGACCGGCGGACCGCGACTGTCGGCAGGGTGATGCCGCACGTCGAGATAAAGATCATCGACTCGCTCACCGGCACGACGGTGCCACGGGGCGAACCTGGCGAGGTGTGCACCCGCGGTTACTCGGTCATGCTGGGCTACTGGGACGAGCCGGAAAAGACCGCCGAGGCGATCGACTCCGCGCGCTGGATGCACACCGGGGACATGGCGGTGATGCGCGACGACGGCTACATCAACATCGTCGGCAGGTTCAAGGACATGATCATCCGCGGTGGCGAGAACATCTACCCGCGGGAAATCGAGGAGTTCCTCTACGGGCACCCGAAGATCTCGGATGTCCAGGTGATCGGGGTGCCGGACGACAAGTATGGCGAGGAAATCCTGGCCTGCGTGATCCTGCGCGACTCCGGCGGCACGCTCACCCAGCAGGAGGTCGCCGATTTCTGCCGCGATCAGCTGGCGCACTTCAAGATTCCGAGATATGTCCGCCGCGTCGAATCATTCCCGATGACGGTCAGCGGCAAGGTTCGCAAAGTCGAGATGCGGGCTTGGGCGATCGACGAGCTCGGGCTGGCGTCGGTCGCCAACCGCCCGTTCGCCTGATCAGGTCCGGCGGCGTCGAGATCGCCTTATAGGCCAGGCGCAGGCGCGGGTACCGGCACAGGCGCGGCTACCGGCACAGGCGCGGCTACCGGCACAGGCGCGGCTACCGGCACAGGAAACGGCACCGGCCGCGCCGGGTCATGTGCTATGGCCTAATCCGCCGGGCGCACGGGGTGGACCGGTGACCAGATGCTATCCAAGTTGATCACTATGCCCTCCTGGCTGCTGCGCGCGATGACCACGATCGCCTCCGCTGCGCCGGGGTTCTCCTCGCGGTGCGGACATACGGCGGGACGAAGACGTAGTCGCCTGGCTCGGTGCACAGCCGGCTCTCCTCGCCGCCGTCGGCGAACACGGACGCCGGGCACCTGGACACCACGTAGATCGCGCGGTCTCCACGTGGCCGTGGTGATGGACGCCCGAACTCGTGGCGGGCGCCACGTGGGTCCGGCCCATCCAGATCTTGCTTGACCCTGCCGTCTTGCCCGAGATTGCCTCGTCGAGCCGTGTCATCCGCGTGGTTTGCGCCGTATCGCTGGTCACCTCGCTGCCGCGTATGTGCACGAGCGGCGGGTGCCACAGATCGTCGGCCTTTTCGGGCTCTCAATCCTCTAACTGGCTAACTGGCGCCTCATCCGCTTGCGTCAGATGTGGCCTCAGGAATGCAGAGCATAATGTGTGAAGCACAAATATAGAAGCAGAAATATTGCGGGAAATCCCTTGACCCGCTGGCCTAGTGGTGCGGACGAGACCGTGCGGACGAGACTGGGCGGACGAGACTGTGCGGACGAGACTGTGCGGACGAGATTGTGCGGACGAGATTGTGCGGACGAGACGGGGCGGACTCTGCCTGGACTCAGCCACCGAGGGCCGCGTTAGGGCACCGTCAATGATTCATGGTTTCCGCCGGCAACATCCACGTGTGCTAACTATATTTGGCCAACGAGTTACGATTTGGTCTGCTTGGCTCAAGTGGCTAATGCGTCTTAAGCGCGCGAGCAGCCGCTGGGCAGGCAGGCAGGCAGGCGGACCAGTGGGGCGTCGAGCCTGGGACGTCGAACCCGGGACGTCGCAGAAAGCGGATGGTGCAGTGCGGATAGTGCAGTGCGGATGGTGGAGCGCGGATGGTGCAGTGCGGATGTGCAGTGCGGATGGTGGAGCGCGGATGGTGCAGCGCGGATGGTGCAGCGCGGATGGTGCAGTGCGGATAGTGCAGTGCGGATAGTGCAGTGCGGATACTGCAGTGCGGATACTGCAGTGCGGATAGTGCAGTGCGGATAGTGCAGTGCGGATAGTGCAGTGCGGATAGTGGCGGCAGGTGGCTGGCGACGGGGCCGCGAGGTGCCGTCCGCCGTGCTCCGGCGCGCCGGCCCAAGAAAAGGGGAATGCTAGCTATGCTCGTTCAGGACTGGGCCACACCGGGCGTTGCGCGGGAGTGCCAATCCTATGGACCGTAACGTACCCACCAACTGGGACGCAGGTAGCACGCGCGTTCCGGCTGGCAGCCTGCCTGAGACGTCAACGGGCACGCCGGCCGCGGCGAACGGCCCAGGCCAGGTCGGCCGAGGCCAGGTCGGCCGAGGCCAGGTCGGCCCAGCCCAGAGCGGCCCAGCCCAGAGCGGCCCAGCCCAGAGCGGCCCAGCCCAGAGCGGCCCAGCCCAGAGCGGCCCAGCCCAGAGCGGCCCAGCCCAGAGCGGCCCAGCCCAGAGCGGCCCAGCCCAGGCCGACGCGGCCAGCCACGCGAACGCGGCGGGCGCCGAGGCGGTCTTCGCCGAGTCGTTAGGAGACTGGCCCGCGATCGTCTTCCAGCCGAACGCGACCAGCGTGAGCGCGGGTTTCTTCACCTGGGAGATGATCAGCGGAGAGGTTATCTGCGAACCGGCCACCTACCGGCTGCACGGCATGCCCGAGGACACCTCCGCCACGATGGAGACCTTCCTGTCCCGGGTGCCCGAATCCGACCTGGCCAGCGTTGTCGAAGCAATGCAGCAAATGATGGCATCCTGCGACACCTACCAGATCGAGTACCGGGTCAAGGCTGACGACGGCACGCTGCGGTCGATGGAGGCGCGGGGCAGAGTCCTTCCTGACCCGGATGGCCGCCCGGCCAGGATGATCGGCCTGGTCATGGACACCACCGCGATGCGGGCCAAGCGTGACGCGGAAGGGCGGCGGCTGCGCGAAGGCGTGGGCCGCGCGCATCGCACGCAGGAATTCACCGCCGCGCTCGCCTCCGCAAGCAGCGTGGAAGCGATGATCGCGGCCGCGCGTGCGGGCATGGGCGCATACGGCGCGGACAGCCTGATAATGGTCGCGGTGGAGGACGGGCGGCTGAACATCGTCGCCTCGTGGGGTCTCGACCAAGCGACCATTGACGCGCTCACCTATGTGCGGCAGGGTATTCGCACCCCGATAGCGGACGCGATGGCGTGGCGGTCGGCGGTGTATCTCGGCTCGGCCGAGGCGCTCGCGGGCGACTACCCGCACCTAGCCGATATTGCTACCACCTCACCTCAGCGTTCCTGGGTGGCGCTCCCGGTGACCGGCTCGCACGAGCGTGTCGGTGCCTGCCTGATGGGTTTCGCCGCGCCGCACGAGTTCCTGCCAGAGGAACGTGCCCTGCTCATCGCGGCGTCCGGCCTGCTCGCTCAGTCGCTCGAGCGTGCGCGCATATACGAGTCGGAGCATGGCCTCGCCAGCGAACTGCAGCAAGGTCTGCTGCCACGGGGCACGCTGGCGGCCCCGGGCGTGACGATCGCGACGCGCTATCAGGCAGCCACCTCAGGAATGGAGATCGGGGGGGATTTCTACGACGCCATCCGGCTCAAGCGCGGTCGGGTCGCCCTGGTGATCGGTGACGTCCAGGGACACAACCTTTTCGCCGCGTCGCTGATGGGTCGGCTGCGGACCGCCGTACACGCGTACGCACGAGAAGGCCATGGTCCGGCCGAAGTGATGGCACGGGCGAATCAATGGCTCGTGGATCTGAACACCGATCCCGACAGATCGCTGTTCGCGACCTGCTGCTTTGTCGCGCTCCAGCCGGCGACCGGCGAACTGGCCATGTGCCGGGCCGGCCATCCGCCACCCGCCCTTGTCACACCGGAGGCCGCACCGCGGATGCTCGATTGCGAAGGCGGATTGCCGCTCGGTATCGACGCCAAGGCCCGCTACGCCACCGTCAAGTCGCGCGTACCGCCCGGGGCGGTGCTCGTGCTGACCACCGATGGCCTGCTGGAAACCGATGGCGATGACGTCGACTACAACGTCAGGTGCATGCTTGGCGCGCTCGAGAACGGGACAAAGACCGACCTGGAAACGCTCGCGGACGATCTGCTCAACAGCCCGCGCAGGCCGCCCCGCCACGGGGACGACGTCGCACTGCTCCTCGCGAGGCTCAATGAGCACGTCCCCCCGGTGTGGTCACGCCGCCGCCGCGCGCTAGCGGATTGATCAAGCGGTGCCGATACCTGGACGGACTGCTGGATGGGCGGCAACCTCCACCGGTCGCTCGAGACCGGGCGATACGCTGCTGCCACTGCCGGTGGTGTCTGACCTCGGGCCAGGGACTGCGGACGGCCGGTCTAGAGTGACGGGAGTGCGGCACACCGCACTGGGGTATATTTCGTGGATCTTGGTGGATGTGGGCGGTGACCCGGGCGGCATCCGGCAAGGCGAGGAGGAGCCGGTAGCGGGGCTATCGGCGGTGACGACAGGGCCCTTCGACCCGGTTGTCTTCTGGGCGCCGATCCCGGCCGCCGAAGATCCGCGAAACATGCCCTAGAACCTGGACGCAACCCGCAGCGGCAGGGGGGTAGATGACGGCTGCAGCACAGGCCGGGGCAATGGTCATCTTTGGGATCACCGGTGACCTGGCGCGCAAGATGACGTTCCACGCGCTCTACCGGCTCGAGGCGAGCGGGCGGCTGGACTGCCCGGTAATCGGCGTCGCGAAGGACGATTGGTCCGACGACGACCTGCGCCGCCATGCTCGCGAGGCTATCGACGCGGGCGCCGACGGGGACTCCGTCGATGCGCAAGCGGTCGGTCGGCTAGCCGGTCGGCTGACGTACGTACGAGGGGACTTCACCGACGCTGCTACCTATGAGCGGCTGCGCGGGCGGCTTACGGGAAAGTCGAATCCGGTCTTCTACCTGGAGATCCCTCCGCCGCTCTTCGCGCCGGTGGTGAACGCGCTTGGCGGGGCGGGCCTAACCAAGGGCGCGCGCGTGGTGGTGGAGAAGCCCTTCGGCCACGACCTCGGCTCGGCCAGGAACCTCAACAGGGATCTGCGGTCCGTTCTCGCCGAAGACCAGATCATGCGCATCGATCACTTTCTCGGTAAGCAACCCGTGCTGGACATCCAATTCCTGCGGTTCGCGAACTCACTGCTCGAACCGGTCTGGGGCCGCGGTCACGTCGCCGCGGTCCAGCTCACCATGGCCGAGGATTTCGGCGTGGACGACCGTGGCTCCTTCTATGACGGAGTGGGTGCCCTGCGGGACGTCGTGCAGAACCACATGCTCCAGGTGCTCTCCCTGATCGCCATGGACCCGCCGATAGGTTCCAGTGCGGACGCCCTGCATGACAAGCAGGTGGAGGTCTTCCGGGCGATGCCGGACGCTGATCCCGAGCATTATGTGCGCGGCCAGTACCGGGGGTTCCACGATGTGCCGGGGGTGGCGCCTTCATCGGGCACGGAGACCTACGCGGCGCTGCGCCTGGAGATCGATAGCTGGCGCTGGGCCGGCGTGCCGTTCTTCATCCGGGTCGGCAAGGCGCTGGCCGGCCGCGTCACCGAGGTGCGGGTCATCCTCAAACGGCCCCCGCGCCTGGCGTTCCTGCACCAACCCAGCCACCCGGATCCGACCCAGGTGGTGCTGCGAATCGACCCGGATCCGGGAATGCGGGTCATGCTGCTTTCCAAAGGACCGGACGGTACGTCCGCGAAGAGCGTCAGCCTGGACCTTTGCTTCGAGGAGGAACTCGGCAAGCCGGCGGAGCCATACGAGCGCTTGCTGAACGACGCGCTGATCGGCGACCGCTCGCTGTTCACGCGCGAGGACGGCGTCGAGGAGACCTGGCGGGTCCTGCAACCCCTGCTGGACAAGGCGCCGCTCCCGCAGCCCTACGAGCGCGGATCCTGGGGCCCGGCTGAAGCTAACGCCCTGGTCCGTGGGCACCAATCATGGGTGCAGCCGTGGCTGGCCTAACTTCGCCAAGGGACATCGGTAGGTGACCACAAGAAGCAGTCGCCGGGAAAGGGATACCGGCGGGCATGCACTTGCAGGAACGGATTGCCAGGAACGGATTGCCAGGAACGGAGAGGAGACGGAGATGGCCCCAGCGGCGTCGATGCAGCTTGGCATGGTGGGACTCGGCCGGATGGGAGGAAACATTGTCCGCCGCTTGATGGGTGCCGGTCATGAATGTGTGGTCTTTGACCGGACCCCCGCCGTCACCAACGCATTTGCCGACGAGGGCGCAACCGGCGCGACCTCAATCGCGGATTTTGTGTCGAAGCTGCGGACGCCGAGGGCGGCGTGGGTAATGGTGCCGGCCGGTGAAATAACCGAGCAGACCATCGAGGCACTGGCCGCTGAAATGTCGGCCGGGGACATTATAATCGACGGCGGGAACTCTTATTACCGCGACGACATCCGCCGCGCCAAGAAACTCGCCGCACGCGGTATCAGGCTGGTGGACTGCGGCACGAGCGGCGGGGTGTGGGGCCTTGAGCGGGGTTATTGCCTGATGATCGGCGGCGACGGTGACGCCGTGAAGCACCTGGACCCGATTTTCGCGACCCTCGCACCCGGCGTCGGGGCCGCCGCGCGCACGCCGGGGCGGACCGGTGAACCCGAACCCTGCGAGCAGGGCTATCTGCATTGCGGCCCCAATGGTTCCGGCCACTTCGTCAAAATGGTCCACAATGGCATTGAATACGGCATGATGGCCTCCATCGCCGAGGGCCTGAACGTGCTGCACAATGCCGACATCGGCAAGAGCGGCTCGGCCGAGGGGGATGCGGAGACCACACCCCTGGAGAATCCCGAGTTCTACCAGTTCGACATCGATACCACGGCGGTCGCGGAAGTGTGGCGCCGCGGCAGTGTGGTCGGTTGCTGGCTGCTCGACCTGACCGCGAGCGCATTGTACGATTCGCCCGGTCTGGCGGAATTCTCCGGGCGTGTATCGGATTCAGGGGAGGGGCGCTGGACTTCCATCGCCGCGATCGAGGAGGGAGTGCCGGCCCCAGTCCTGACCGCCGCCCTCTACTCCCGATTCGCTTCACGCAATCTGGGTGATTTCGCGAACCGCGCGCTTTCCGCCATGCGCAAGGAATTCGGCGGGCACGACGAGAAGAAGGGCTGAACCGCCAGCGATCCTTAAC
>Ga0335079_10000386_pt1 | contig 51024 bp, 45 predicted proteins | sample Lox_Sample_33_FD_206719 | JGI IMG/M metagenome (GOLD analysis project Ga0335079, IMG submission 206719) | Soil microbial communities from Loxahatchee National Wildlife Refuge, Florida, United States - Lox_Sample_3.3 | ecosystem: Environmental > Terrestrial > Soil > Wetlands | place: USA...
GCAAGACCGCGGCCGAGGAGGATTTCACTCTGGCCGCGGCAGGCTGCCTCGCCACTCTCATCACGCCCGCCCTTCAGCAGATGGCCCAGGCTCTCCATGGGCGAGGGGTGGCAGCGAAAGTAGTGAGCGAGGGAGGCGAGGCGCGCATCGATATCCCCGTGAGCCGACACGCGCGCCTGGGCCACGGCTTCGGCGGTTACCCGTACCTGCGGGCACGGGTCGATCGCCAGACCCAGCGCATCCACTTCGAGCGCAACACCTCCGACAGCCGTGGCGGCAACACGCTGGGCGATTACACCATCGCAGAAGTCACCGCCGAGCGGGTCAAGGCGATGGTGCTCGAGCTGGTGCGTGCCCTGTACGGGCCCTTTTAGCGGGACCGACCTTTCCGGGCCACATCCGCGACAGCACCCCGTCGCGCCTCACGAACTGATGTCAGAGCGCCGCGAGCGCGTGCAGACCGGCCACATCATTCCGACCCCTCCTTCTCGAGGTGCAGCCCGTAGTCGCTCAGCAGTATCTGCACGCCGAGGTAACTCATGAAGTCGATCTCACCGCTCGAGTTGGCGATGCTGCGCCCGGCCATGAACAGCAGGACGAAGCCTCGGCCGAGCCGATACCGCCCGCCGACGTCGAGGGCCGTGTAATTGGGCAGCGCTCCCATGGCGTGGTCGTTGTAGAGCTCGACGTCGAGCTCCAGGCGCGGCGTGAACCCGTGGCCGGCGACGAACCCGAGGATGCGCTCCTCGGGTCCTCGATGTGCGAAGTAATAGCCCGCCTCGAGGTCGAGATCAAAAGGCCCGACTGATTTTGAGACCTCGATGGGCAGCAGCAACCGTGAGCCTTGCTCGGCGATCCCCTTGCTCTGCGCACGGGTTGTGCCCGGGGTCTCATATTGCGGGAAGACCGACATCTGCCAGCCCTCCTCGCCCTGATCGAGAAAACGCCATTTGATGCCCGGGAACGCGTTGCTCCAGCCGCTCGCCTGCGGCTCGCCGCTCGCGCTCTGGACGACGTAGGGAACCTCATAGGTCAGCTGGATCCGGTCGCCGAGCCCGAAGTTCAGATCGATCTGCGGGATCTGCCACTGGGTGACGCCCTCGACACGGGTCGTCATCGAGGCCAGATTGATCTCCCAGTTACCGTTTCCGGGCGTGCCGGGATCGTTGGTGAGGTATGGAGGGCCCGCCTGGGCGCAGGCGGCGCGCGGCACGAGGACAGCACCGCCGCTGAGCGCAGCGATGGCAATGAGCGACCGGCGACTCACGGATTGGGCTAGTCTAACCCGATGAGCAGTCGAACGGCGGGGTCCACGGCCGCGTCCGGCCAGCCCCGTTGCGGCTGGGCGCGCGACGCCGACCCGCAAATGCAGCGCTACCACGACGAGGAATGGGGCCGGCCGGTGCACGATGACCGGCAGCTCTTCGAGATGTTGACTCTCGAGGGCGCGCAGGCGGGCCTCTCCTGGTCGACGATCCTGCGCAAGCGCGCCGGCTACCGCCGCGCCTTCGCGCGCTTCGCTCCGCGCACGGTGGCGCGCTTCGATGCGCGGCGCCGCGCAGCGCTCATGCGCGACCCCGGCATCGTCCGCAATCGGCTCAAGATCGACTCGACCGTCACCAACGCACGCGCCTTCCTCGCGGTGCAACGCGAGTTCGGCTGCTTCGACCGCTACCTCTGGGCCTTCGTCGCGGGTAAGCCGGTGGTCACCCGCCGCCGCGGCGGCAGGCTCCCGGCGCGCACCGCGCTCAGCGACCGCATCTCCAGAGATCTCGCACGCCGCGGCTTCCGCTTCGTCGGCACGACGATCATCTACGCCTACCTGCAGGCTGTCGGGGTCGTCGACGACCACGCCCGCGACTGCTTCCGCAGCCACCAGTAGCCTTAGATCACGAGCGCCTCTTAAGATAGCGGTCCTTTTCAACCGGTCCGGGATAAAAACGTATGAAAGCTCTCCTTGCCCTTGCAGCCATGGCGGCGCTCTCGGCCAGCGCGGCCTACGCCGACTGCCCCTACCCCGCCGCTCCCGACAAGCTGCCGGACGGAGCCAGCGCCACGCTGCAAGACATGCTCGCCGGACAGAAGGCGGTTGGCGAATACAACAAGGCCGTCAACGACTACGTGGCGTGCATCGACAAGGAGGTCGAGGACGCCATCGCCAAGGCCGGTGACAAGATCAAGCCGGAGCAGAAGGCGGACATGCAGCGTGTCGAGACCCAGAAGCACAACGCCGCCATCGATCAGCTGCAGAGCATCGCCGACCGTTTTAACGAGCAGGTGAAGGTCTTCAAGGCCAGGTCCGCGGACGCCAAGAAGCCCTGAGTGCTCACGCCCGTTGAAGCCGATGCGCTGATCGGGCAGCATCTGCAGTGCCTGCCGATCGAATCGCTGCCACTCGCGCAGTGCGGCGGTGCCGTGCTGCGCGAGAATATCTACGCCGAGCGTGACCAGCCGCCCTTCGACCGGGTGGCCATGGACGGCATCGCGCTCGACAGCCGCGCAGTGGCCGCGGGCCGGCGCGCGTTCCGCGTGCAGGCCACGCAGGCGGCCGGCGATCCGCCGCTCACCCTCGCCGCCAACAGCGCCTGCATCGATGTCATGACGGGTGCGGTCCTGCCGGCGGGCTGCGACAGCGTCGTGCCGGTCGAGGAGCTCACCGTAACCGACGGCGAAGCAGTGTTCGGTGTCGCGCTGCGCGTCGAGCCGTGGCAGAACGTGCATCGCCGCGGCACCGACACCCGCCAGGGCACGCTGCTGGTGTCGGCGGGCAGGCGGCTGCGCGCGCCGGAGATCGCGATTGCGGCCGGCGCCGGCATGGCGCGCATCCGCGTCAGCAGTCAGCCGATGCTCGCCGTGATCTCGACCGGCAACGAGCTGATCGAGCCCGGCGAGCCGGTGCTCGCCCACCAGGTGCGGCGCTCCAATGCTTATGCGATCGTCAGTGCGCTCCGCGAGCACGGCTTTCAGCGCGTCGCGGACGATCACATCCAGGACGATGCCGAGGAGCTGCGCGAGCGCCTGCGGTTCCACCTCGAGACGCACGACGTGCTGGTGCTGTCGGGCGGCGTCTCCATGGGCAGGTTCGACCTCGTGCCGCAGGTGTTGGAAGAGCTCGGCGTGCACGCCATCTTTCATAAGGTGGCGCAGCGGCCGGGCAAGCCGCTGTGGTTCGGCGTGGCGCCCTCGGGAGCGGCCGTGTTCGGACTCCCCGGCAATCCCGTCTCGACCCTGGTGTGTCTCAGCCGTTACGTGCTGCCGGCACTGTTCGCCAGCCTTGGGTTACAGCCGCGGCCGCCGGAGCGCCTCGCGCTCGGCGCGCCGGTCACGGTCAACGCACCGCTCACCCACTTCATGCCGGTGCGGATCGAGCAGGACGACTGGGGACGCCCCTGGACGATCCCCGCCCCGACCAACGGCTCGGGCGACTTCACGTCGCTCGCGGGCACTGACGGATTCGTGGAGCTGCCGCCTGGCCCGAATACCTACAAGAAAGGCTTCGTCACGCGCCTCTACCGCTGGTCGTGACGGCGGATTGAGCCCGATCGGGGGTCCCCCTTTCCGCCGATAGCCAGCCTGCGCGCGCCGTCCCATACTTGAGGCATGCCTGCTGCGGAAGTCATCGTTCCCCTCACCCGGCGGCCCGCGCCCCGGGACACGCGCGCGCGCCCGATGCACGACCTGCGCATCTCGGTGATGGACCGCTGCAACTTCCGTTGCCCGTACTGCATGCCGCGCGAGACCTATCACGAGAAGTACCGCTTTCTCGGCTCGCACGAGCGGCTGTCGTTCGATGAGATCGTGCGGCTGGCGCGGTTGTTCGTGCAGCTCGGCGTACGCAAGCTCCGCCTCACCGGCGGCGAGCCGCTGCTGCGCCCGAACTTGAGCGACCTGATCGGCGACCTGACCAGCATCCCGGGCGTCGACGACGTCGCGCTCACCACCAACGGCGTGCTGCTCGGAAAGTACGCGAGCGAGCTCAAGGCGGCGGGCCTGAAGCGCATCACCGTGAGCCTCGACAGCCTGGACCCGGCGGTGTTCGCGCGCATGTCGGGCGGCTTCGGCAGTCCCGTCGAGGTGCTCGAGGGCATCGAGCAGGCGCGCCACGCGGGGCTCGAGCCGATCAAGATCAACGCCGTGGTGCAACGCGGCGTCAACGACCACACGGTGCTCGAGCTGATCGAGCGCTTTCGCGGCACCGGCGTGATCGTGCGCTTCATCGAGTACATGGACGTCGGCAACCGCAACCACTGGCGCTCGGAGCTGGTGGTGCCGTCGAAGGAGCTGGCGGCGCGCATCGCCTCGCGCTGGCCGCTCTCCTCGCTCGAGCCCACCTACCGCGGCGAGGTGGCCGAGCGCTACGCCTTCGCCGACGGCCAGGGCGAGCTCGGCTTCATCTCGTCCGTTTCACAGCCTTTCTGCGGGGATTGCTCGCGCGTGCGGCTCTCGTCCGACGGCGTGCTCTACACCTGCCTGTTCGCCACCCACGGCACGAGTCTGCGCGATGCGCTGCGCGGCGGGTCGAGCGACGATCAGCTGCTCGAGCTCATCTCCGGCGTATGGCTCGCCCGTGCCGACCGTTACAGCGAGCTGCGCGCCAGCCTGCCGCACGGCGCGGCCGAGCCGCGCAAGGTCGAGATGTTCTACATCGGTGGCTGATGCGGCGGCCGCGGCTCTCGCATCTCGACGCACGCGACCGCCCCGCCATGGTGGATGTCGGCGCCAAGGAAGTGACGGCGCGTACCGCGGAGGCCGAGGCGCGCATCCGCCTGCCGCCCGCGGTGGCACGCGCGCTGCGCGCGAGCGGTCACCGTACCAGGAAGGGCCCGGTGTTCGATACCGCGATCCTCGCCGGCGTCATGGCGGCCAAGCGCACCCATGAGCTGATCCCCTTCTGTCATCCGCTGCCGCTCGAGAACTGTCAGATCGAGATCGCGCAGCGCAGCGGCAGCGTGCTCGTGGTGCGCTGCCGGGTGGCGGTGCATCACCGCACCGGCGTCGAGATGGAGGCGCTCACCGGCGCCGCGGTCGCGGCGCTCACCATCTACGACATGTGCAAGGCGCTCTCCCACGACATCGAGATCGACGGCCTGCGTCTCATCGCCAAGGCCGGCGGCCGGCGTCCCTTCGCGCGCCGGCGCGCGCGGCGCGCCCAATGAGCGCGCCGCTCTACGGACTGGTGCTGAGCGGCGGGCGCAGCAGCCGCATGGGCCAGGACAAGGCGGCGTTGCCGGTCCGCGGCCGCAGCCAGCTCGAGCATGCGATGGCGCTGCTCGCGCCGCACGTCGCGCGCGCCTTCGTCTCGGTGCGCAAGGATCAGCGCGCCGATCCGTTGCGCGCCGGGTTCGAGCAGATCGAGGACACGCGTGCGGACTTAGGTCCCATCGCCGGCATCATCGCCGCGCAGGAGCGCTTCCCGGAGAGCGCCTGGCTGGTGCTGGCGTGCGACCTGCCGCTCCTCGATGCGGCAACGCTCGAGTTCCTGGTGCGCGCACGCGCGCCCGAGCGGCTGGCCACGGCCTTCCGCTCGAGCCACGACGCCCTGCCCGAGCCCCTGTGCGCGGTGTACGAGCCCGGGAGCCGCGCCGCCCTCGCCGCCTATGTGGCGCGTGGCAGGAATTGTCCGCGCAAGTTCCTCATGGGCGCCGACGTGCAGCTGATCGACGAGCCCCATCCGCGCGCGCTCGACAACGCCAACACTCCCGAGGAATATGCTGCCGCCATGAATGCCTTGGGCGATGCGCCCTGTGCCGCAACCCGGCGCCTGACGGTGCAGTACTTCGCCCTGCTGCGCGAGCAGGCCGGGCGCGGCATCGAGTCGCTGGTGACGGCGGCGCGCACGCCGCGCGAGCTGTACGCCGAGCTCGCGCACCGCTATCCCTTCACGCTCGACCCGTCGGTGCTGCGGGTCGCGATCAACTCGGAGTTCGGCGACTGGTCGGCACCGCTCGCCGAAGGCGATGCGGTCGTTTTCATCCCGCCGGTCGCGGGGGGCTGAGCTCGTGCCGCCCGCTGACACCTCAGGACCTGCGGCGTTTCGTTTCAGCCGCGTAGCCATCGACACCGCCGCGCTGCGCGCGACGCTCGCCGACCCGGCCTGTGGCGGCTACGCCGCCTTCGAGGGCTGGGTGCGCGATTCCCACGAGGGACAGCGCGTGCGCCAGCTCGAGTATGAAGCGTACGAGGTGCTCGCCGTGCGCGAAGCCGAGCGTATCGTCGCCGAGGCGGTGGCGCGCTTCGGTGTCGCCCACGCCGCGTGCGTCCACCGCGTCGGTGACCTGGCCGTCGGCGAGCTCGCCGTATGGGTAGGGGTGAGCGCGCCGCACCGCGACGAAGCCTTCCGCGCCTGCCGCTACATCATCGACGAGATCAAGCACCGGCTGCCGATCTGGAAGAAAGAGCACTACCTCAACGGTGATTCGGGCTGGGTGAACTGCGAGCGCTGCGCCGCCGCTCCCCACGAGCACGCGCACGGCTGACCCCGTCCCTACGGCCGGATCTGGCCCGCGCCCCGCACCAGGTACTTGTAGCTGGTGAGCTGCTCCACCCCGACCGGACCACGCGCGTGAAAGCGGTCGGTGGAGATGCCGATCTCGGCGCCCATGCCGAACTCGCCGCCGTCGGCAAACTGCGTCGAGGCGTTGTGCAGCACGATCGCGCTGTCGACGCGCTGCAGGAAACGCTCGGCCGTCGCCGGGTTCTCGGTGACGATCGACTCGGTATGCGCCGAGCCGTAGCGGGCGATGTGGGCGATGGCGGCGTCGACTCCGTCGACCACGCGCGCGGCAATGATGGCGTCGAGATACTCGGTGTACCAGTCGTCCTCGCTCGCCGGCCGTACCCGCGGATCCGCCTGCTGCACGCTCGCATCGCCGCGCACCTCGCAGCCGGCCTCGAGCAGGTCCCGCACCACCGGACCTAAGTGCGTCGCGACGCAGGCGCGGTCGATGAGGAGTGTCTCGGCGGCGCCGCAGATGCCGGTGCGGCGCATCTTGGCATTCAGCGCGATGGTGCGCGCCATGCGCACGTCGGCGTCGCGATCGATGTAGACGTGACAGTTGCCCTCGAGATGTCCGATCACCGGCACGCGCGCCTCCTGCTGCACACGCGCGACGAGCGTCTTGCCGCCGCGCGGCACGATGACGTCCAGGTACTCCGTCATGCCGGCCAGCATGTAGCCGACCGCGGCGCGGTCGGTGGTCGGCACCAGCTGCAGGCAGGCGGCCGGGAGCTGCGCCGCTTCCAGTCCGGCGACGAGACAGCCGTGCAGCGCCGCGTTCGAGTGGCGGCTCTCCGAGCCGCCGCGCAGGATCGCAGCGTTGCCCGATTTGAGGCACAGCGCGCCGGCGTCGGTGGTCACGTTCGGGCGGCTCTCGTAGATGATGCCGATGACGCCGATCGGCACGCGCACGCGCTGGATCCTGAGCCCATTCGGGCGCTCCCATTCCGCCACCACGGTCCCGATCGGGTCCGGGAGCGCCGCCACGTCGTCGACGCTCTGCGCGATCGCCTCGATCCGTCTGGCATCGAGCTTGAGCCGCTCGAGCCGGGCGCCGCTCATGTGCGCGGCGTGCGCCGCTGCCATGTCACGCTCGTTGGCGGCGAGCAGCCCCGAGCTGCGCTCGCGGATGGCGGCCGCCGCCGCCGCGAGGGCGGCGTTCTTTTGCGCCGCGGGCGCGAGCGCCAGCGTACCGGCGGCCTGCATTGCCGCCTTGCCCAGCCCCTCCATGAGCTCGCCGATGCGATCGGTGCTCACGGCAGCAGCGCCTCGCGCACCGCGGGCGCGGTCTCGGCAGCGGGCGCGGACTCTTTGAGCAGCACCAGGTCGTCGCGATGGATCATCTCGTCGCGCCCGCGGAATCCGAGCAGCTGCTCGATCTCGGAGGACTGCCTGCCCATGATCCGGGCGGCATCGCCGTCGGAGTAGGCGACGATGCCACGGGCAACCTCGGCGCCGTCGGCGCTGAGCACGCTCACCGTATCGCCGCGCTCGAAACGGCCGCGCGCCCCGGTGACGCCGGCCGGCAGCAGGCTCCTGCCCTCGAGCAGCGCGCGTAGCGCGCCCGCGTCGATGGTGATCGCGCCCGCCGGGCGCAGAGTGCCCGCGATCCACTGCTTGCGTGCCGCGACCGGAGTCGCGCGCGGCACGAACCAGGTGCACTCGGCCCCCTCCTCCAGCCGCCGCAGCGGGTGCTTGTGGTGGCCGGCTGCGATGCACATGTGACAACCGGCGGCCACCGCGATCTTCGCCGCGAGAATCTTCGCGGTCATGCCGCCCGATCCCACCTGCGAGGCGCTGCGGCCGGCCATGGCCTCGATCTCCGGAGTGATCTGCCGCACTTCGCGCAGGATGCGCGCGCGCGGATCCTTGTGCGGGTCGGCGCTGTAGAGGCCATCGACGTCCGAGAGCAGCACCAGGCAGTCGGCGCCGGCCATCTGCGCCACGCGCGCCGCGAGGCGGTCGTTGTCGCCGTAGCGGATCTCGGCGGTCGCGACCGTGTCGTTCTCGTTGATCACCGGCAGTGCCCCGAGAGAGAGCAGCGCTTCGAGCGTGGCGCGTGCATTGAGATAGCGGCGCCGCCGCTCGCTGTCCTCGAGCGTCAACAGCACCTGCGCCACCGTCACCCCGTGCTCCTCGAGCAGCTCCTTGTAGGCGTGCGCGAGGCGGATCTGTCCGACCGCGGCGGCCGCCTGGCTCTCCTCGAGGCGCAGCGTCCCGGTGCGCAGCCCGAGCCGCCGCCGCCCGAGCGCGATGGCACCCGAGGACACCAGGATCAGCTGCTGGCCGCGCTTGCGCAGGCGCACCAGGTCCTCGACCAGGGTTTCGAGCCAGGCACGATTGACGCGCCCGCTGTCGCCGCCGACCAACAGTGCCGAGCCCACCTTCACGACGAGCCGCCGGGCCCGCACCAGGGGCGCTGCGTTGGTCCGGGCTTGGGCGGTCATGATGGGAAAACTATACGCATTCGACGCTGCGTTGCCCAACCCGGATCGAGCCCCTAAACTGGCGCTCGACGAAGATGCTGACAGAGGGTGGCGGCGCGGTGAGCAGAGATTACGAACCGGTTCCCGGCCAGTGGTACGAGAACCTGGAAGAAGAAGAGCAGTTCCGCGTGCTGACGGTCGACGAGGACTCGGAGCTGGTTGAGATCGAGTATCTCGACGGGGACATCGAGGAGCTCGATCTGGAGGCGTGGCACGAGATGGACCTCGAGCGCATCGACGAGCCCGAGGGCTGGTCCGACGACGACGAGGAGTCGGACGAGGACGAGGAATGGGACGAGGAAGACGACGAGGACGATGACGACTGGGACGAGGACGAGGAAGACGGCGACGAAGAGCAGGACGAGTATTGACTGGTCCCGGCGTCGATAGTTGGTATCACGAGAAGGAATCCGCCTGGCTGTACCGGCGGGTAGCGGCCGCCGAAGCTGACGCGCACAAGCGCCGGCTGTTCGAGCAGCTGGCCGCTGCGGCCGAGGAACAGGCCACCCGCTGGGAACAGGCCGCCACCCGCGGCGGCGCCACCCTGCCGCAACGCGTATTCACCCCCTCGGTGCGCGCCCGCATCGTCGCGCGGCTGCTGCAGAGCTTCGATCCGGCATCGCTCCGCCCGGTGCTGGCGGCGATGAAGCTCCGCGGCCTCTCGATCTACAGCGCGCCCGCCGGCAGCATGGCCGGACATGCCATGCCGACCTCGCTCGCGGAAGTCGGGGCGCGCCACCGCAGCACTCTCGGCGGCAGCCTGCGCGCAGCGGTCTTCGGCGTGAACGACGGACTGGTGTCGAACCTCAGCCTGGTGCTGGGAGTGGCCGGCGCCGGTGTAGCGCGCGGCTACGTGCTCATGTCGGGCGCGGCGGGCCTCCTGGCCGGCGCGCTCTCCATGGCGGCCGGTGAGTACGTGTCGGTGCGCTCGCAGCGCGAGATGTACGAGTACCAGATCGCGCTCGAGCGCGAGGAGCTCAAGGAGTATCCGCAAGAGGAAGCCGAGGAGCTCGCGCTCATCTACCAGGCGCGCGGCGTGGAGCTCGGGCAGGCGCGCGCCGTGAGCCGGGCGCTGCTCGCGCACCCCGACCAGGCGCTCGATGTGCTCGCGCGCGAGGAGCTGGGTCTCAACCCCGATGATCTCGGCTCCCCGTGGCGCGCGGCGGCGGCCTCGTTCGTGACGTTCGCCGCCGGCGCGCTGGTGCCGCTCGTTCCGTTCCTCGCGCGCATGGGGGGAATTCAGGCGGTGGCCGCATCCGCGGCCGCGACCGGGGTGGCGCTGTTTGCCGTGGGGCTCAGTCTGTCGCTCTTCACCGGGCGCGACGCGCTGCGCAGCGCGCTGCGCATGGTGCTGATCGGCGGCGGCGCGGGAACTTTGAGCTTCCTGGTCGGTCGGGCGTTGGGAGTCGCGATCTCCTGAAGCCGGCCGTGGCCCGCTGGCGGCCTTGAAAAACTACTCCCTGCCCCAAGGCTGGCGAGCAACGAAGGGTAACGGTACAGTCCCGCCATGAAACGCATCCTGCTGTTCCTCCTGACCAACCTGGCAGTGCTGCTGGTGCTGTCGGTGGTCGCGCACCTCATCGGCCTCGATACCTGGCTCGCCGTGCACGGCGGCAGCATGTCGGGCCTGCTGGTGTTCGCGGCCTTCATCGGTTTCGGTGGCTCGTTCATCTCACTCGCGATGTCCAAGTGGATGGCGAAGCGCTCGATGGGCGTGCGGGTCATCGCGCCCACGGACGGTCCGACCGAGCAGTGGCTGGTCTCGGTCGTGCAGCAGCACGCCCAGCGGGTTGGCGTCGGCATGCCGGAAGTCGGCATCTTTGACTCCCCGGAGCCCAACGCCTTCGCGACCGGCGCCAACCGCAACGCCGCCCTGGTTGCCGTCAGCACCGGACTCCTGCAGCGGATGAACCGCGAGGAGATCACCGCGGTGCTCGGCCACGAGATGACCCACGTCGCCAACGGCGACATGGTGACCCTCACGCTGATCCAGGGCGTGGTCAACACCTTCGTCATCTTCCTGTCGCGCGTCATCGGCAACATCGTCGATCGCGCCGTGTTTCGCTCCGAGGACGGACGCGGTATCGCCTACTTCGTCACGGTGATGGTGACGCAGCTGCTCCTGAGCGTGCTCGCCACGATCATCGTCATGTGGTTCTCGCGCTGGCGCGAGTTCCGTGCCGACCGGGGTGGCGCGCAGCTCGCCGGGACTGCGAACATGATCGGCGCCCTCGAGGAGCTGAAGCGCGTGCACGAGCCGCTGCCGACCCAGCAGCTGGCTGCCTTTGGTATCGCCGGTGGCGACATCGGCGGCGGGTTGAAGCGTCTGTTCATGAGCCATCCGCCGCTCGCTGAGCGCATCGCGGCGCTGCGCTCGCTCGGCCCCGCGAACTGACGCTGCTATCCTCGAGCGGTGGACCTTCTCGGGACGCTGCGCGGGATTGTCGGCGCCGGTGATCTGCTCACCGGCGATGCCTGCGCGCCTTTCGAGAGCGATCATCGCCGTCTCTATCAGGGCCACGCGCTCGCCGTGGCGCTGCCGCGCTCGGTCGCTGAGGTCGCGCGGATTCTGGCCGCCTGCAATGCCGCGCGCGTCGGCGTGGTGCCGCACGGCGGCAACACCGGCTACTGCGGCGGGGCCGCCCCCGATGAGACGGGTAAGCAGCTGGTGCTGTCGCTCGCGCGCCTGAATCGCGTACGCAGCGTCGACCCCGAGAACTACTCGCTGATCGCCGAGGCCGGCTGCCTGCTCGTCGAGGTGCAGCAGGCCGCGGCCGCGGCCGAGCGGCATTTCCCCCTCAGCCTCGGCTCCGAAGGCAGCTGTCAGATCGGCGGCAATCTTTCCACCAACGCCGGCGGCGTCCACGTCCTGCGCTACGGCATGATGCGCGATCTGGTCCTCGGGCTCGAGGTGGTGCTGGCCGACGGCCGGGTGCTCCCGGGCCTCACGTCGCTGCGCAAGGACAACACCGGCTACGACATCCGTGGACTCTTCCTCGGCGCCGAGGGCACGCTCGGTGTGATCACCGCCGCGAGCCTCAAGCTGTTTCCGCGCCTGCGGAGCACCGCCACCGCACTCGCCGCGGTCACCGATCCGCGCGCTGCCGTGACGCTGCTCGCGCGGCTGCGGGCGGCGAGCGGCGACTCGGTGAGCTCCTTCGAGCTGATCCCGCGCATCGGCATCGAGCTCACCACTGCACACATCCCGGGCGTGACCGACCCGCTCGGCGCACCGCATCCCTGGTATGTGTTGTGCGAGCTCAGCTCGGCGCGCGCCGGGGAGCCGCTCGAGCAAGTCCTCACCGAGGCGCTCGCCGCGGCCTGCGAGGCGGGCCTGGTGCAGGACGCCGTGCTGACCCGCAGCGAGCGCGAGCGCGCGGCGCTCTGGAAAATCCGCGAGACGATCCCCGAGGCTCAGCGCCATGAGGGCCCGGGGCTCAAGCACGACATCTCGGTGCCGGTGAGCGCGCTGCCCGAGTTCGTCGAGCGCGGCGCCGCCTGGGTCGCCGCCCATGTGCCGGCGGCGCGCCTCATCGCCTACGGCCACGTCGGCGACGGCAACCTCCACTTCAATCTTCAGGGGCGGCGCGCGGACGGCGCGGCGCTGCTCGAGCGCACCGCGGAGGTGCGCCGTGCGCTGCACGACCTGGCGGCCGCCCTCGGCGGCAGCTTCAGCGCCGAGCACGGCATCGGGCGGCTGAAAGTTGCCGAGCTCGAGCGTTATGCCTCGCCGACCGAGCTCGCCCTCATGCACGCCGTGAAGCGCGCGCTCGATCCCAACGGCATCATGAATCCCGGCAAGGTCCTCAGGAGCGGATGAAGGAGATGCGGATGGCACCTGGCGCGCGGTTGCTGTTGCTCGCCGCTCTCGGACTCGCCGCCTGCAGTCAGGGCGGCAAGCCCGCGGCGCCGGCGGCGGCCCCCGCTGCCTTGCCCGCCGACGAGGGCCCGCGCATCGTGATGTCGGATGATCTCGTGCATCTCGAGTATCGCGTGTTCGGCCGGGGCGAGCCGGCGGTGATCCTGGTGCACGGCTGGTGCGAGAACGCCGATTACTGGCACAAGCAGTTCGATACCCTGCAGAGCCACTACACCGTGGTCGCGCTCGATCTGGCCGGCCACGGCGCCTCGGGCGCCAATCGCACCGACTGGTCGATCGCGAGCTACGCCGCCGACGTCGCGACCATCACGCGCCAGATCCCGAACGCGCGCCTGGTTCTGGTCGGACACTCGCTGGGCGCCGACGTGGCGCTCGCGGCCGTGCCGCGCATCGGCGCCCGCGTCATCGGCGTCATCGCGGTCGATGCGCTGCGCTCGGTCGGCATGCCGCCGCTGAGCGCCGGCGAGATCGAGGCCAAGGTCGCGCCCTTTCGCGCCGACTTCGTCGGCACGACGCGCGCGTTCGTGACCGAGCAGCTGTTCGAGAAGGGGGCCGATCCTCTGCTGGTGCAGAAAGTCGCCTACGACATGTCGCTGCGCTCGCCCAAGGTGGCGGTGCCGACGCTCGAGAAGCTGCTGGCGTTCGACCTCGCGAGCGTGCTGCCCTCCGTGCACGTCCCGGTGTACGCCATCAACTCCGATCTCGCGCCGACCGACGCCGGGCGCATCCGCAAATCCCTCCCCGCTTTCACGCTCGACGTGCTGCCCCACAGCGGCCACTTCCTCATGCTGGAAGCTCCGGCGCGCTTCAATCCGCTGCTGCTGAAGGATATCGACGCGCTCGCGGCCCGCGCCGCGCACTGAGCCGGTTGCCGTCCTATCTCTGGCGGATGAGGCCTTCCTGGGCGGCGCTCGCCACCAGGCGACCGTCGCGCGCGAAGATGCTCGCGCGCGCGAAGCCGCGGGCGCCCGAGGCGCTGGGACTCTCCATCGCGCACAGCAGCCAGTCATCGACCCGCAGCGGGCGGTGGAACCACATGGCGTGATCGATCGTCGCCATGATCAGGGAGGGCTTGAGGAACGAGGTGCCGTGCGGGAGCGTCGCGGTGTCGAGCAGGAAGAAGTCCGACACGTACGCCAGCAGCCGCCGGTGCAGCATCTCGTCATCGCCGAGCCTGCCGACGGCGCGCACCCAGATCTGCCGCACCGGCGGCGCCGGACGCGGCTGCAGGTAATCGAGCGGCTGCACCAGGCGGAACTCGAACGGACGCTGCTGCGAGAAGAAGCGCCGCACCTTGTCGGGCAGCTTCTCGAGCAGCTCCGGCGCCGGCGCCGGGTCCGGCAGGCTCTCGGGCGGCGGCACCTGCGGCATGTCGATCTGATGATCGAAGCCGCCCTCGGTCACCTGGAACGACGTGGTCATGTTGAAGATCTGCTCGCCGTGCTGGATCGCAATCACCCGGCGGTTGCTGAAGCTGTGGCCGTCGAGACTGCGGTCGACCTGGTAGACGATCGGCGCATTGATGTCGCCGCGCCTGAGAAAGTACGCATGCAGCGAGTGCACCACCCTCGCCTCGACGGTGGCGGCCGCGGCGGTGAGCGCCTGGCCGAGCACCTGCCCGCCGAACACCTGCGGCGCGCCGATATCGCGGCTCTCGCCGCGGAACAGATTCACCTCCAGCGGCTCGAGCTCGAGCAGCTGCAGCAGATCCGCGAGACGGTGGTCCATCGCCCTCCTCGACCCTTAGTCCGGTACTCCGAGACGCTGGTGCATCACCGGGCTCGTGGTGGTGTATTGCAGGAACTGCTTCTTCTGCGGATACAGGTGGTGCTGGATCGCAAACGCGGCCAGCGCCGCCTCATGGAAACCGGACAGGATGAGTTTCTTCTTCCCCGGGTAGGTGTTGATGTCTCCGACCGCAAACACGCCCGGCAGGCTCGTCTGGAACTTCTCCGGGTCGACCTTGAGGGCCTTCTTCTCGAGCGCCAGCCCCCAGTCGGCGATCGGTCCGAGCTTGGGATGCAGCCCGAAGAACACCAGCAGCTGGTCCGCCGCGAGCGACTGTACCGCTCCGTCCGGGGCGCGGATGTTGACTCCGCGCAGCGCGCCGCCCTCGGTGAGCAGCGAGTGCGGCAGCGCCTCGAACAGGCGCATGCGGCCGGCGGCGACCAGCTCGCGCATGCGCGCCACCGAGGCGGGGGCGGCGCGGAACTGCGCGCGGCGATGCACCAGGTCGAGGCTCGCCGCCTTGGGGGCGAGCTCGAGCGTCCAGTCGAGCGCCGAATCGCCGCCACCGAAAATTACCAGGCGCTGGCCCGCGAGCGCGGCGGCGTTCCTGATGCGGTAGTGGATGGCGCTGCCCTCGAAAGGCTCCGCGCCCTCGAGCCCCAGGCGGCGCGGCTGAAACGAGCCGAGCCCCGCGGCGATCACCACCGCCCCGGCATCGAAGCGCGCGCCGCCCGCGGTGCCGATGTGGAAGCGGCCGTTCCCGGCGCGCACGAATTCCGTCACCTCGTGCCCGAGGTGCAGCGGCGCCTTGAAGGGCTTGATCTGCTCGAGCAGCCGGTCGATGAGCTCCTGCGCGCCGCACACCGGCAGCGCGGGAATGTCGTAGATCGGCTTGTCGGGATAGAGCTCGGCGCATTGCCCGCCGGGATGCTGCAGCGAATCGAGCACGTGGGCGCTGATGCCGAGCAGCCCCAGCTCGAACACCTGGAACAGGCCGCAGGGGCCGGCGCCGATGATGACGACCTCGGTGTTGATCGCCTCGCCGGCGGCGTTGGATGCAGTAGCGGTCAAGGTGCCGACATTCTAGAGGGTCTTTCCTGCCCTCGCATGCGATCAGGGTATAGTACGAGCCCCCATGATCGCCCTCAGCGTCAACGACAAGGACGTTAGCGTCGACGTCGATCCCGACATGCCGCTGTTGTGGGTGCTGCGCGACATGCTCGGCCTCACCGGCACCAAGTACGGCTGCGGCGCGGCGCTCTGCGGCGCGTGCACCGTGCACGTCGCCGGCGAGCCGGTGCGCTCGTGCGTCACTCCGGTGAGCGCGGTCGGCGCGCGCAAGGTCACGACCATCGAAGGCCTGTCGACCGGCCGCAGCCACCCGCTGCAGCGCGCCTGGATCGAGCTCGACGTTCCCCAGTGCGGCTACTGCCAGTCCGGCCAGATCATGTCGGCGGCGGCACTGCTGGCACGCAACCCGCAGCCGAGCGATGTCGAGATCGACGTAGCGATGGCCGGCAACGTCTGCCGCTGCGGCACCTATCAGCGCATCCGCGCGGCGATCCACCGTGCCGCGGTGCTCGCTGCGGGCGGCTGAAGCTTCTCAACCTCGAGGAACCCCCGTGACCACCAACGCCGAACTTCACGCGCGCCGCCAGCAGGCTGTACCGCGCGGTGTCAGCAACTCGCTCGCGGTATATGCCGAGCGTGCCGCCAACGCCGAGCTCTGGGATGTCGAGGGCCGCCGTTACATCGACTTCGCGAGCGGCATCTCGGTGCTCAACACCGGTCACGTGCACCCCAGGGTGAGCGCCGCGATCGCGGCGCAGCTCGCCAAACTCACGCACACCTGCTTCCAGGTGACGCCCACCGAGAGCTACGTAGCGCTCGCCGAGGCGCTGAACGCGCTGGCGCCGGGCGCCGGGCCGAAGAAGACCATCTTCCTCACCACCGGCGCCGAGGCGGTCGAGAACGCCATCAAGATCGCGCGCTTTCACACCAGGCGCTCGGCGATCATCAGCTTCTCGGGCGGCTTCCACGGCCGCACGCTCGCCTGCATCGGCTTGACCGGCAAGGTGCAGCCCTACAAGGCCGGCTTCGGGCCGATGCTGCCGGAGATCTACCACCTGCCGTTCCCCATGCCCTATCACGGCATCAGCGTCGAGGACGCGCTCAGCGCCCTCGATCAGCTCTTCAAGGCGGACGTCGATCCGGCGCGCGTCGCCGCGATCATCATCGAGCCGGTGTTGGGTGAAGGCGGGTTTTACGCCGCCCCCCCGGAGCTGCTGCGGCGGCTGCGCAGCGTCTGCGACACGCACGGAATCGTCCTGATCGCGGATGAGATCCAGTCGGGCTTCGGGCGTACCGGCCGCATGTTCGCAATCGAGCACTCGGGAGTCGAGCCCGACCTGATCACCATCGCCAAGAGCGTCGCGGGCGGCGTGCCGCTCTCGGCGGTGACCGGCAAGGCCGAGATCATGGACGCTCCCGGCCCGGGCGGGCTCGGCGGCACTTTCGCCGGCTCGCCGCTCGCCTGCGCGGCCGGGCTCGCGGTGCTCGAGGTGATGCGCGAGGAGCAGCTGCTGCAGCGCTCACAGGAGATCGGGCGCTTCCTGAGCTCGCGCCTGAAGGGCCTGCAGGTGCGCTACCCCTGCGTGGGCGAGGTGCGCCACCTCGGCGCGATGGTGGCGCTCGAGCTGGTGAAGAACATGCGCGCCGACCATCCGGATGCCGAGCTCACCAGGGCGCTGGTGCAGGCTGCCGGCCGCCGCGGGCTCATCATTCTCTCCTGCGGCATCTACTCCAACGTGATCCGCTTTCTAACACCGCTGACGATTTCCGACGCCCTGCTGAAGGAGGGCTGTCACCTGTTCGAGCAGGCGCTGGAGGAAGTCACGGGAGCTGCCCTGCCGGCGCGCGCCGCCGGCTAACAGCGCGGTTTTTGCCGGCTGCGCTTCGGGATCGCTACGCGCGTCCGGCGTTCGCGTCGGTCGGCGTGTGGAAGTACTCGCTCTCCGAGGCGAGCTGCTCGATGAGGCGCTTCAGCTCCGCCATGCGCCCCTGCGCGGTGCTGATCGGCAGGCAGTCCTGGCAACGCGGATCGCCGCATGGCTGACGCGAGTACAGCCAATACTGCAGGGCGCCGGCCAGCAAGCCGTCGGCGATATCCCACAGATCCGCATCCTTGTCCTTGTCGGCAATGCGGTTGCCGAGATCCACGGCTTTGGAGAAAGCCGCATCGAACGTGTCGGCGAGTTGTTCGGTCATGCGTCGCGGCTGCCCTTCATCGTTCACGCTAGTATAGGACAAAGAAGCTTCCGTCCCTCAACGGCTTATGTTGCATGCGCCCAGCCAGCCCTGAAGCTGCCGGTACTGCCACGCCGAGCCCGGCGTCGCGCCGCCGCGCCTGGCTGCCGCGCGCGCCGCGACTCGGCGTCGGTGCGCGCCTCGCGCTCGGGCTCGCGGCGGTGGCCGCGGTGCTGGTGGCGGGCGAGATCCTCGCGACCCGCACCGCGCGCGAGGCACTGCAGGCGGTGCGCAGCATGCAGAACGAGCACGAGCCGCTCGCCAGCCGTGCGAGCACGGTGCTGGCGCGCCTGGTCGACTGCGACCGCGCGGTGGGCGAGTACGTGCGGGCGCAGAACGGCACCGACTTCGCCGCCATCACCACCGCGGGTGCCGCGCTCGAGGACGCGCTCGGCAGCTACTTCGACGCCACCCCCGCGCCGCCCGTCACCCGCGCGGCGCTCGAGCTGCGCGCGCAGCTCAGCCGCCACATCGCCGCGGGGCGCTCGTTCGCGAGCCGCGCGGCGCAGCGTGCCCAATGGGTCGAGGAGCGCCGTGTTGCGCTCGAGGACGTCTATCAGCGTATCGCCACCGCAGGCGGCGCCGGGCTTGCCATCAACGGCACCCAGGTGCTCGCGCGGCGGTCACTCGCCGAGCTGCAGACCGCCATCGACGGCATCCGCGGCAACCAGGACTCGGCCGCGATCGAGCGGCGCGAGCGCGACTTCAGCGCCGTGCTCGACGCGCACGCCGCGGAGCTCGAGGTCTCCCCGGGGCGCGCCTGGGTCACGCTGGTGCGCGACGATTTTGCCGAGGCGGTACGGCTGCGCCAGGCCATCGCGCGCCACGACGAGGCGAGCGGCGGCGAGTGGCACAAGCTCCTCGAGGAGAGCGCCGCGCTCACCGCCAGCGTCCAGGAGCTGCTGCAGAAGCCGGCACGCGCCGGCCTGTATCAGGCGGCGCAGCACGCCGCGGCCGCCGCCGAGGTCGCCGAGCGCACGCTGGCGTATTCGGGGGCTGTGGTGCTCGGGCTGCTGCTGCTCGTGTCGGTGCTGCTGACGCTCAGCATCAGTCTGCCGGTGCGGCGGCTCACGGCCGCGACGCGCCTGCTCGCGGCGGGCGATCGCAGTGCGCGCGCCCCGCGCGGCGGCTCGGCCGAGATCGACGAGCTCGCGGAGTCCTTCAACACCATGGCGGACCGGATCGCGCGTGCCGAGGGCGAGCTGCGCGCACACCAGGCCGAGCTCGAGCGGCACGTCGACGAGCGCACCCGGGCGCTGCACCATCTGGCGCATCACGACCCGCTCACCCAGCTGCCCAATCGGCGGCACTTGTCAGCTCGGCTCGGCGCGGCGCTGTCGCGCGCCGGCACGCGGGCGCAGCTCGCGCTGCTGTTCGTCGACGTCGACAACTTCAAATCGATCAACGACACGCTCGGGCACAGCTTCGGCGACCGTGTGCTGCAGCACATCGCCGACCGCCTGCACGCCGCCATCGGCGATGCCGGCCTGCTCGCGCGGCTCGGGGGCGATGAGTTCACCGTGCTGCTCGAGGAAGTGGGGTCGGCCGATGAGGTGGCCGCCTGCGCCAACCGTATCGTCAGCATGCTGCAACAGCCCCTGACCGTCGACGGACGGCTGCTCACCACCAGCGCGAGCGTGGGCGCCAGCCTCTATCCCGATCACGCCGCGGATGCCGAGGGCCTGCTGCGGGCCGCCGACGTGGCCCTGTTCCGCGCCAAGGAGCTCGGGCGCAACCGCTTCGCGTTGTACAGCCCCGAGCTCTACGACGCCGCCGCCCAGCGCTTCCGGCTCGAGCAGTCCCTGCGGCGCGCCGTCGAGGGCGGGGAGCTGCTGCTGCTGTTCCAGCCGATCGTGACGCTGCACGGCTTCGAGACCACGGGGCTCGAGGCCCTGCTGCGCTGGCGGCGGCCCGACGGACGGATCGCGACCGCCACCGAGTTCATTCCGGTCGCCGAGAAATCCGGTCTCATCCATGAGCTCACCGGCTGGGTACTGCGCTCCGCAGCAGCCACCGCGGCCGGCTGGCGCGCCCAGGGCTGGCAGCGCGCCAGCGTCGCGGTGAACGTCTCACCGGCGCAGTTCTTCGAAAGCGACTTCATCGAGCAGGTCGCCCGCACGCTGGAAGCGACCGGGCTGCCGCCGAGCGCCCTCGAGCTCGAGATCACCGAGACCGTGGTGCAGACCGGCAGCGCCACGATCGAATCGCTCCATCAGCTGCGCGCCCTCGGGGTATCGATCGCGCTCGATGACTTCGGCATGGGCTACTCCTCGCTCACCTCGCTCGAGCAGCTGCCGATCACGCGCGTCAAGCTCGACCGCCAGCTGGTGGCCGGCGTCGACACCAATCCGCGCTCGGCGGCGATCGTGCGCTCGATCGTGGCGCTCTGTCATGGGCTCGGGCTGCAGGTGGTCGCCGAGGGCGTGGAGCGCGCGGCGCAGCTCGAGTTCCTCGCGCAGTGCGGGCCGCTCGGCGTGCAGGGTTACCTGCTCGCCGCTCCGGTCGAGGCGATCGGTGCCGCTACCGAGGCTCAGGCCGCGGGCGAGCGGGCGCGTCGCGTGCTCGAGGCGGCCGCGCGCGAGGGCCGCCCGGGCGCCGATGGTCATCTGGTGTTTGTCGGCAGCTCGGGCCGTCGGCGAGTGCCTTAGTCGATCGATTGGGCGTGTAAACTCTCGGCGCAATGTTCCTCACCGAACACGACATCTATCACTTCCGCGAAGGCACCTACTTCCGCGCCTATGAGCGCCTCGGCGCGCACCCGGCTCCCGCCGACGCCGCGCTCGCCACCCACTTCGCCGTCTGGGCGCCGAATGCGTCCGCGGTCTCGGTGGTGGGAGACTTCAACGGCTGGCAGCGCGGCCGGCATCCGCTGCAGGCGCGCTACGACTCCTCCGGCATCTGGGAAGGGACCGTGGAGGGAATCGGCGCGGGAGCGCTCTACAAGTACCGCGTGGTCGGAGGCGACGGGCACACGGCGACCGACAAGGCCGACCCTTACGCCTTCCGCAGCGAAATCCCGCCGCGCACCGCCTCCGTCGTGTGGGATCTCGGTTACGAGTGGCGCGACGAGGAATGGATGCGCACGCGCGCACGCGCCAACACGCTCGGCGCTCCCTGGTCGATCTACGAGCTGCACCTGGGATCCTGGCGGCGCGTTCCCGAGCAGGGCAACCGCTCGCTCGGCTACCGCGAGCTTGCCGCAGCGCTCGCGGATTATTGCGGCGAGCTCGGCTTCACGCACGTCGAGCTGCTGCCGGTGATGGAGCATCCGTTCTACGGCTCGTGGGGCTACCAGGTGACCGGCTTCTTCGCTCCGAGCGCGCGCTACGGCACGCCGCAGGACTTCATGTACCTGGTCGACTACCTGCACCAGCGCGGCATCGGCGTGGTGCTCGACTGGGTGCCGTCACATTTTCCCACCGACGAGCACGGGCTGGCACGCTTCGACGGCACGCACCTCTACGAGCACGCCGACCCGCGCCAGGGCTTTCACCCGGAGTGGAACAGCTCGATCTTCAACTACGGGCGCGCCGAGGTGCGCAACTTCCTCGCGAGCAGCGCGCTCTTCTGGCTCGAGAGGTATCACATCGACGCGCTGCGGGTGGACGCGGTCGCCTCGATGCTCTATCTCGACTACGGGCGGCGCGCCGGCGAGTGGATCCCCAACCGCTTCGGCGGGCACGAGAACCTCGATGCGGTCGAGTTCCTGCGGCAGCTCAACCTCGCCGTGTACCGCGATCATCCCGAGACGCAGACGATCGCCGAGGAATCGACCGCCTGGCCGATGGTCTCGCGCCCGACCTACCTCGGGGGCCTGGGGTTCGGCCTCAAGTGGAACATGGGCTGGATGCACGACACGCTCAAGTACTTCCAGCAGGATCCGGTGCACCGCAAGTACCACCACAGCCGACTCACCTTCAGCCTCTGGTACGCCTTCACCGAGAATTTCGTGCTGCCGCTCTCGCACGACGAGGTGGTGCACGGCAAGGGCTCGCTCATCGGCAGGATGCCCGGCGACGAGTGGCAGCAGTTCGCGAGCCTGCGGCTGCTGTTCGGCTACATGTGGACGCATCCGGGGAAGAAGCTGCTGTTCATGGGCGGGGAGTTCGGGCAGAAGCGCGAGTGGCAGCACGAGGAGAGCCTCGAGTGGCACGTGCTGCAATATCCGCTGCACGCGGGAGTGCAGCGCTGGGTGCGCGATCTCAACCGCCTGTACCGCGGTACACCCGCCCTCTACGAGCTCGACTTCAGCGACGCCGGATTCAGCTGGGTCGACTGCGACGACGCCGACGTGAGTGTGATCTCGTTCCTGCGCCGTGACCGCTCTGGCGGCGTCGCGCTCGTCGCCTGCAACTTCACGCCGGTGCCGCGCGAGCGTTACCAGATCGGCGTGCCGCACGGCGGGCGCTGGGTCGAGCGCCTCAACAGCGACGCCGCCGACTATGGCGGCAGCGGCCAGGGGAACCTGGGTTCCCTCGATGCCTCGCAGAATCCCGCCCACGGACACCCGTTCTCGCTCCACCTGCGGCTCCCGCCGCTTGCGGTCGTGGTGCTCACGCCGGGCTGAGGGCCGCGACGCGTCGTGCTAACGGCTCAGCGCCGCCGCCTCAGCGGTAGCCCCGCGCCTGCAGCGTGAAGAGGTGCGCATAGCGGCCGTTGCGAAGCATGAGCTCCTCATGCGTGCCGCGCTCGACGATCGAGCCGTCCTCGAGCACCGCGATCTGATCGGCCATGCGCACCGTCGAGAAGCGATGCGAGATGAGAATGGTGATGCGGTCGTGTGCGAGCTGGCGGAAGTGCTCGAACACCTCGGCCTCCGCCTGCGCGTCCATGGCCGCGGTCGGCTCGTCGAGCACCAGGATGTCGGCGCGCGTGCGCATGAAAGCGCGCGACAGCGCGATCTTCTGCCACTGGCCGCCGGAAAGCTCGCGCCCGTCGCGGAACCACTTGCCGAGCTGGGTGTGATAGCCGGCCGGGAGCGTCGCAATGAAGTCGCTCGCCCGGCCCTTGTCGGCCGCGGCGCGCCAGCGCGACTCGTCCTCGAAGTAGCGCTCATCGCCGGCGCCGACGTTCTCGCCCACCAGCATCTGGTAGCGGGCGAAGTCCTGGAAGATGACGCCGATGCGCTCGCGCAGCGCTGCCTCGTCCCAGTCGGCGAGATCGCGGCCGTCGAGGAGGATGCGCCCGGCGGTCGGCGCGTACAGCCGCGTCAGAAGCTTGATGAGCGTGGTCTTGCCCGAGCCGTTCTCGCCGACCAGCGCGAGGCTCGCGCCGGGCTCGAGGTGCAGCGTGACGTGCTCGAGGGCCGGTGCTTCTGCTCCGGGATAGGTGAAGCTCACGTCCTCGAAGCGGATACCGTCCTCGGGATCGGGACCGCGGGGCGCGGCGCCGGTGGGCGCGGGCACCGGCGTCTCCAGATACTCATACAGCGTCGAGAGATAGAGATTGTCCTCGTACATGCCGCCGATCGCCGAGAGCATCGCCGTCACCGCCGACTGGCCCTGGCGAAAGAGCGCCAGATACATGGTCATCTGGCCGAGCGTGATCAGCTGGCGCACGGTGCTCACCGCGATCCAGGCGTAGGCGCCATAGAGCGCGGAGGTGGCGATGAGACCGAGCGCGAACCCCCACGCATCGCGCCGTACCGCGAGCGCGCGGTCCTCCCCGTAGAGCCGCCGGAAGATGTCGCGGTAGCGCTCGAGCAGGCGCGGACCCAGGCCAAAGAGCTTCACCTCCTTGGCGTGGTCCTCGCGCGCGATCACGGTTTCGAGGTACATCTGCATGCGCGACTCGGGTGAGCGCCAGCGGAAGAGCCGAAAGGCGTCGCCGGAGAATTTGACCTCGGCGATGAAGGCCGGGACGCCGGCGAGCAGCAGCACCGCGACCGCCCACGGCGAGAAATGCGCCAGCAGCACCGCATAGCTCGCCAGCGAGATGCCGTTCTGCACCAGCCCAAAGGTGCGCGTAACCAGGCTCAGCGGCCGCGTCGACGCCTCGCGCCGCGCGCGCGTCAGCTTGTCGTAGAACTCCGAGTCCTCGAAGTGGGCGAGCTCGAGGGTGAGCGCCTTCTCGAGGATCATCACGTTGACGCGCTGACCCAACTGCGCGCGCAGCAGCGACTGGCACAGCGTGAGTCCCCGCTGCGCGGCGGCGATGGCGGCGACCAGGGCGCCTTCGAGCACGACCAGCTCCACCACGCGCGCCGCCGCGCCGCCGGAACGCATGGCGCTCACGACCGCGTCGACGATGAGCGAGCCGACGTAGGCCACCGATGCCGGCAGCACACCCGCGACCAGTGTCAGGGCGGCGAGCGCGAGCGTGAGGGCCTGACTCGTGCTCCAGACCAGCTCGAGGGCGCGGCGGCTGTAGCGGAACACCCCGAAGAAGCTGCGCAGGGTCAGGCTCTCGGGAGCCGTAATCCCGGCAGCGAGGCGGGCAGCGCGCGGTGGATGAGCCGGGGTGGCCACTGCCTGGGGATGTGGGGGTGCTTAACCTGAATTCCAGCCGCCGGGGCGCCGGCAGAGAGCCTCCACCCAACCCTCGCACAGCGCCACGGCCTCACGTGGCCTGAACTTGCCCGGCTCGAGGCACCACTCGAGCCACAGGCCGTCGAGCAGCGCCGTCAAGCCGATGGCGGCGAGCCGCAGGTTCACGCCGCCGCCCTTAGCTCGACCCCTGCCACCCTCGGCCCCCTTGCCGAGCAGGTCGGCCAGCAGCCCGCGGACCAGGCGCAGGTAGTCGGTGTAGGTCTCGCGCTGTACGCGCTGGATCGGCCGCGAATGCCGGTACATGCCCCAGAACACCACCCACACCGTGAGCACGTCGGCATCCAGATTCGGCGGCGAGAAGGAGGCTTCGAGGAATGCCCGCAGCCTTGCCGCCGGAGTGCCCGCACGCGCCGCCGCCGACCTGAGGGTGTCCACCAGCTCGCGGTTGAAATGACTGAAGGCCGCAGCGACCAGCTCGTCCTTGTTGGGAAAGTGGTGATTGATGAGCCCGACCGAGACACCGGCCTGGGCGCTGATGGTGCGGATCGAGAGACCCTCGTGGCCGTAGCGCTTCAGGCACTCGATGGTGGCCGCGACGAGCGCCGCACGCCGTTGCTCCGGCAGCTGGCGCCGGAAGCGCGGGCGGCGTGGCTCGCTGAGGTTCGACGGCGCCGGAGCGACGCGCGTGCGCGGCCCCTTCACTTGACGCGCCGCAGCCGTCCGCGACGGAAGTCGGCGAGGATCTCGCGTGCCGCGTTGTGGCCGGGCGCGCCGGTGACGCCGCTGCCCGGATGGGTGCCGGCGCTGCACATGTAGAGCCCGGCGAGGGGTCCGCGGTAGTTGCCGTAGCCCAGCATGGGGCGCGCCGAGAACAGCTGATCGAGGCTCATTACTCCGTGCGAGATGTCGCCGCCCGTGAGGCCGAAGGTCCGCTCCAGATCGAGCGGGCTCATGATCTGGCGTCCGAGCACCGCGGCCTTGAAGTTCGGGGCATGGGCATTCACGGTATCGATCATGAGGTCAGCGACCGTCTCGCGGTGCGCGTCCCAGGAAGCGCCGTCCGGCAGCTGCGGCGCCACATGTTGACAGAAAAGGCTCGCCACGTGCTGACCCTTTGGGGCGAGGCTGTCATCGAGCGTCGAAGGGATGACGAGCTCGACGATCGGCGCGCGCGACCAGCCATGCGCGCGCGCATCGAAATAGGCGCGTTCCATGTAGGCGAGCGTCGGGGCGATGATGATGCCGGCGGTGTGATGGTCGGCGACCTGCCTGCCGGGCAGACAGGTGAAATCGGGGAGCTCGGCGAGCGCCACGTTCATGCGAAAGGTTCCCGAGCCGCAGCGGTACCAGCCGATGCGCTCGCGGAACTCGCTCGGCAGCGCACCCGGCTCGAACATCTCGAGATAGAGGAGCTTGGGATTCAGGTTCGAGATCACGGCCGCCGCGCGCAGCTGGTCGCCCGCCTCGGTGACCACGCCCACCGCGCGCCCGCCCTCCACCAGCACCTGGCGCACTGCCGTGTTGGTGCGGATCAGGGCGCCGCGCGCGCTGGCCGACTGCGCCATCGCCTGCGTGATGGCGCCCATGCCGCCGACAGCGTGGCCCCACGCGCCCTTCTTGCCGTTGACCTCGCCGAACACGTGGTGCAGCAGCACGTAGGCCGAGCCCGCCGAGTAGGGGCTCGCGTAGTTGCCGACCACCCCGTCGAAGCCGAACACCGCCTTGATGGGGTCGCTCTCGAACCAGCGGTCGAGATAGTCGCCCGCCGACATGGCGAACAGCGACAGGAGCTCCCGCCTCAGGTTCATGTCGAGCTCGCGCAGCCGTCCGCCGACCCGCGCGGCGCGCACCAGCTCCGGCAGCGCCGTGCGCCAGCTGCCGGCGACGGCGTTGGGCGGGGTGACGAGCACCAGATCGCGCAGCACGTCGGCGATTCTCTCCAGCCGCTCGCCGTACTCGGGGATGCGCGCCGCGTCGCGCGCCGAGAAGCGCGCCACCTCGGCCTGGGTACGGCCTTCGCCGGTCAGGAGATAACGGCCGTCCGTGGTCGGGAGGAAGTTGGCGGCGCGCCGCTCGACGATCCGCAGGCCGTAGCGGGCGAGCTCGAGGTCGCGAATGACCTTGGGATTGAGCAGCGAGACCGTGTAGGCGGCGACCGAGTTGCGGAACCCGGGATGAAACTCCTCGGTGACGGCGGCCCCGCCCACCAGCGCGCGCCGCTCGAGCACGGTGACCCGGAGCCCGGCCGCCGCGAGGTACGCGGCGCAGGTGAGGCCGTTGTGTCCGCCGCCGATGATCAGCGCATCGCAGCGCGCGCCGCTCGCCTTGCCCGGCTCAGCCACGGCCCCAGCCCCGCGCCGGCGGGTGCGGCAACCGGCTCTCGGGAATCAGCGCGCGCATCCGTTGCGCGAAGCTGCGCAGACACACCTCGCCCCGGCTGAGCGGCCCCATGGTATAGCTGCTCGAGGCCATGCCGGCCTGCACGCGCTCGATGAGCGCCTTGTCTTCGAGACTCACGCGACGGTTGATGCGCCAGTTGAGGTAACGCGCGGCGCGCATCTCCCGGCGGCTGTCCGGGTGCGCGTAAGCGATTTCGCGGATCAGCGTCTCGGTGGGCGAGAGCGGCAGGAACTGCATGAAGTCGACCTGGTCGGGATAGATGTCGAGGGCGACGTTAGGCCAGAGCTTGAAATAGGTCCACAGACGCTGCCGCTCCGGCGGCAGCCCCGCGACCGGCGGCAGCAGCTGCTGGTAGAGCCGCTCGGACCAGTTCGACGAGGGCGTCTCGCGCAGCACGCCCCACATCTTGTCGATCCAGGAGCGCGCCTCGATGCCGTAGCCCCGGCCAAAGAGCCGTGTGAGACCCGGGTGCGCCACATTGATGTGCAGGCCGTCGGAGTAGTTGTCGGCGACGTTCTTCCAGTTCACGGCGCGTATCCGCAGCGCCGCGCGGCCCATTGGCACGAGCTCCTCGAAGCGGTAGGCGGCGAGCTCGCGCTCGTACGGTGCCGCCATCTCGCGCACGCTCGGCAGCCCGCCCGCCAGGCGCACGAAGACGAAGCCCATGTAGACCTCGTGCTCGAGGGACTGCAAGCCGTGCTGCGCGCTATCGAGACCTGAGAAGCTGTCGCGCTGCGGCAAGCCGATGAGGCGCCCGTCGAGGGCGTAGGTCCAGGCGTGATAAGGGCAGGTGATGCGCCGGCCGCAATGCCCGCGCGGGCCGTCGAGCAGCCGTGCTCCCCGGTGCCGGCATACGTTGTGAAAGGCGCGCACCGCGCCCTCCTCGGCCCGCAGCACCACCAGCGACTCGCCGAGGAACTCGAGAGTCTGGAAGTCGCCGGGACGCGGGATGTCGCTCACGTGACAGACGAGGTGCCAGGCGCTGCGGAAGACGGCCTGCTTCTCGCGCTCGAAGAACTCCGCGTCCCGGTAGATCCAGGCGGGGAGGCTGAGCGCGCTCAGGTCGACGGGCGCGGCGGCCTCGAGGCGTGCTGCGGAACTGCTGTTCATTATTGAACGATCGTACAACAACGAGGAGGAGCGCCGCAATCGCGGCCGGTTTTGTGATAGAAGAGCGCGGCGGTTCCGTGCCGCCTCTCCCTCCCGGGGGTTCGATGGATATCGCGCACGTGGTCCAGTCGTCGGTCGCGCCGGTCTTCCTGCTCACCGGTGTCGCCGCCACACTCGGGGTACTCACCAACCGCCTGGCACGGGTGGTCGATCGGGCACGCGTGCTGGAACAACAGCTCGAGAGGGAGCCGGTGCGCCGCAAAGTCCTGCTCGCCGACCTGCGGGTCCTCGAGCGGCGTGCCCGCTACATCAACACCGCGATCTCCATGTGCGCGGTCGCCGCTCTTCTCGTGGCGCTGGTCGTGGTCTCGCTCTTTGCCGATGCCTTCCTCGGCGTCGAGCTCGCGAAGGCGGTGGCGCTCTTGTTCGTCGCCGCGATGCTGTGCCTCGCCGTCGCCTACATCGCCTTCTTCGTCGAGATCCGGATCGCGATCGTGGCGCTGCGCATCGGGATCCCCAGCGAGTAGATTAATTTAATAAAATCAATCAGTTAAGTTTGAAACCGGCGCCTGTTTAGGCGTTCTGCTACCCTGCGCACCCTTTTTTCGATGCCGCGCCATGCGCGTGGCGCGTCAAATGCACCGTCCGATCCGCAACATCGCCATCATCGCGCACGTCGATCACGGCAAGACGACGCTCGTCGACTGCCTGCTGAAGCAGTCGGGGACCTTCGCCGAGCATGAGCGGCTCGGCGAGCGCATCATGGATTCCAACGACCTCGAGCGCGAGCGCGGGATCACGATCCTCGCCAAGAACTGCGCCATCGAGTACGGCGGCACGCGCATCAACATCGTCGACACCCCGGGACATGCGGACTTCGGCGGCGAGGTCGAGCGGGTGCTCTCGATGGTGGACGGGGTGCTGCTGCTGGTCGATGCGGTCGAGGGGCCGATGCCGCAGACCCGCTTCGTCACGCGCAAGGCGCTCGCGCAGGGCCTCAAGGCGATCGTCGTGGTCAACAAGATCGACCGCCCCGGAGCGCGCCCGGCCTGGGTGATCGACCAGACCTTCGATCTGTTCGACAAGCTCGGCGCCAACGATGCGCAGCTCGACTTCCCGGTGATCTACGCCTCCGCGCTCCAGGGCTGGGCGAGCACCGACTACACCGAGCGCCGCCCGGACATGTCGGCGCTGTTCGAGGCGATCCTGACGCACGTGCCGCCGCCGGCTGCGCAGGAGGAGCTGCCGCTGCAGCTGCAGATCTCGACCCTCGACTACAACTCCTACGTGGGCCGCATCGGCATCGGCCGCATCCGCCGCGGCGCGGTGCGCCCCGGGGAGAGCGTGGCCCTGCGCTACGGCAATGAGGACCGCGGCGAGGCCAGGATCGGCCAGGTGCTCACCTTCACCGGTCTCGAGCGCCTCCCGGTCGAGGAAGCGAGCGCCGGCGACATCGTCGCCGTGACCGGCATCGAGGCGGTCAACATCGGACTCACGGTGTGCGACCGCGAGCACCCCGAGGGCCTGCCGCCGATCGCGATCGACGAGCCGACGCTGCAGATGAATTTCCAGGTCAACAGCTCCCCGCTCGCCGGGCGCGAAGGCAAGTACGTCACCAGCCGGCAGCTGCGCGAGCGGCTGTACCGCGAGCTGCAGTCGAATGTCGCGCTGCGGGTCGAGGATACCGAGGAGACGGACGTGCTGCGCGTCTCGGGGCGCGGCGAGCTGCATCTCACCATCCTCATCGAGAACATGCGCCGCGAGGGCTATGAGCTCGCGGTGTCGCGCCCGCACGTGCTCACCAAGCTCGTCGACGGCGAGGTGCACGAGCCTTATGAGGCTTTGACGGTCGACATCGAGGAGGCTCACCAGGGAGCCGTGATGGAGGCGCTCGGCACCCGGCGTGCGGAGCTTGCCGACATGAGCGTCGACGGCCAGGGGCGCGTGCGGCTCGAGTACCGCGTGCCGGCGCGCGGGCTCATCGGCTTCCAGGGCGAGTTCCTGACCCTCACCCGCGGTACGGGACTCATGAGCCACATTTTCGACGGCTTCGCGGCGGTCAAGGGCGAGATCCCCGACCGTCACAACGGCGTGCTGGTAAGCAACGAGAACGGCGAGGCGGTGGCCTATGCGCTCTTCAACCTGCAGGAGCGCGGGCGGCTGTTCGTGAGCCCCGGCGAGAAGCTCTACGAGGGCATGATCATCGGCATCCACAGCCGCGACAACGATCTGGTCGTGAACCCGATCAAGACCAAGAAGCTCACCAACATCCGCGCCGCCGGCAAGGACGACGCGATCCTGCTCACACCGCCGATCCCGCTGACGCTCGAGTACGCGGTCGAGTTCATCGCCGAGGATGAGCTGGTCGAGGTGACGCCCGCCTCGATCCGCATCCGCAAGCGTTTCCTCAAGGAGCAGGACCGCAAGCGCGCCGCGCGCGCCGACGCGGCACTCTCGGCCTGAGGCCAGGCGGCGCGCAGAGCGCGCACCCGGTGGGCGCTATACCTCGCGCGCCCCCGAGATGCCGATGAAGGTCAGGAACTCGGAGCGGGTGCGCGCATCGCTCCTGAAGCTGCCGATCATGCGGCTCGTGACCATCGAGACGCTGCGCTTGTGCACGCCGCGGGTGGTCATGCACTCGTGGGCCGCATCCACCACCACGCCGACGCCGCGCGGCTTCAGGACCTCGGCGATGCAGTCGGCGATCTGCGCGGTGAGCTTCTCCTGCACCTGCAGCCGCCGCGCGTAGCCATCCACCACCCGGGCGAGTTTGCTGATGCCGACTACCTTGTTGGCCGGCAGATAGCCGATGTGCACGCGCCCGATCATCGGCGCGATGTGGTGCTCGCAATGCGACTCGAAGGAGATGTCGCGCAGCACGATCATCTCATCGTAGCCGGCGACCTCCTCGAACGTGCGGCGCAGGTAGGCGGCGGGGTCGATCTGATAGCCGGAGAACCAGTCGCGATAGGCGTCGACCACCCGCTGCGGCGTGTCGCGCAGCCCTTCGCGGCCCGGGTCATCGCCCGCCCAGCGCAGCAGGGCGCGTACCGCATCCTCTGCCGCGCGGCGCGAAATCTTCGCTCGCTCCCTCGCCATGCTCCGCTCTCCGGCTGTTTGACCCCTGGGGGCGCTGGTCGCGGCAGTTTAGGGGAACGGGTGCGCGAAGTGCAGCAGCGTCAGCGTGAGCGTCAGGCTGCAGACCCCCACGAGGCTTGCCACCACGAATCCCGCCGCCAGCGGCCGCCAGCCGATGCGCCACATGTCCGCAAAGGAGACCGAGAGCCCCACCGCGGTCATGCCGCAGGTGAGAAAGAGGTCGGACGCCGTGTAGCCGGTGTGCACCACGGCCTGCCAGAGCCCGTTCCCCTCCCCGAGCAGCTTGTCGAAGGCGGTGCGCACCACGATGAAGGCGAGGAACGCCACGACGAACATCGGCACGAGCTGCGCGTGCGGCCCGAGGCCGGCGTGCTCGGAGCTCCCCGCACGGCCGTGGTCGCCGCCGCGCGCCTCGTGGCGGCGTGCCAGCCAGGCGGCGAGCGGCACCAGCACCGCGATCGAAAGATTGCGCAGCAGCTTGGCGACACTCGCCGCGGCGAGCGCGGCCGGCGCCTGCGCCTGCTGCGAGTACATGAGCGCCGCGCCGATCACCTGCGAGGTGTCGTGAATCGCGGTGCCGAGAAAAATCCCGGCGTGCACCGGGGAGGCAGCGAAGAAATGCCCCGCCACCCACGGATAGCAGAGCATCGCGGCGCAGCCGAACAGCACCACGCAGGTGACGGCGAAGGCGGTCTCCGCATGGCGCGCCCGGATCACGGGCGACATCGCGACCACCGCGGTGCAGCCGCACACCGCCGTGCCGATCGCGAGCAGCGCCCCGAGCCGCGTGCCGACCCCGAAGAGGCGCGCGAGCCCCCAGCCGGCGAGGAGCGCGACCGTGAAACAGGTGAGCGCCACCGGGAGCGCGGTGAGCGCGATGGAGCTCGCCCCCGAGAGCGTGAGTCGCAGCCCCACCAGCGCAATACCGGTGCGCAGCAACTGGTGCATGGCCCATTTCAGGCCGTTGGTGGCCCAGCCGGGCACGCCGACGGTGTTGCGCCAGAGCATGCCGAGGACCACGGCACACATGACGGGGCTCAAGGGCAGCTTGGGAAGGCCGATGGCGCCATGCGCGAGCGCATCGGCGACGGCCCGCGCGATGAGCGCCAGCGCCACGGCGACGGCGATTCCCGGAGCCGCCTGGCGCAGCGAGGCCCACGGCGGAAACAGCCCCCGGAGCAACGAGAGCACGATTACAGCGGCAGTCGCGTAGTGCCGGCGAGCGGTGGGGGCGTCACCCGCCGATTCACGACCATGCGGTCGTTGAGCTCGGCGATCGCCGCACTGCCGGTGCGCACGAACAGGAAGGGCAGCAGTGCGTGCACCAGGCAGGCGATTCCGGCCCCGATCATCCTCACCCCAAAGCAGGTGGCCCGCGCCAGGTGCTCGGTATAGGTCTCGCCGACCGAGGCGGGATGCTCGGTGAAGGCCCGCAGTGGATTCATCGTAAATATGCTAACGGCGCGGGTGAGCGAGAGGATTGCGAAGCGGTGGCGCGGCGCAGGCGGCTGCGCAACAATATTGCGCGTCGCGGGGGTCGGACGAACCGAAGTTTCAATGGACAAGCTGGACGCGAGAATCCTCGATCTGCTGCAGACCAACGGGGAGCTGACCGCGGCCGAGATCGCCGAGCGCGTCGGCCTCTCCAAGGTGCCGTGCTGGCGCCGCATCCAGAAGCTGCAGCAGGAGGGCATCATCCGCCGCACGGTGGCGCTGCTCGATGCGCACGCGCTCAATGTCGGCACGACGGTGTTCGTCACGCTGAAGACCGCGAACCACAGTGAAGCCTGGTTCGCGAAGTTCGTACGCGCGGTGCGCGACATCCCGGAAGTCACCGAGATTCACCGCATGTCGGGCGACGTCGACTACCTGATCCGCATCGTGGTCCCGGACATCGACGCCTACGACGTGGTCTACAAGCGGCTGATTTCCGCGGTCGACTTCCTCGACGTGAGTGCGAGCTTCGCGCTCGAGACGATCAAGTACACGACCGCGCTGCCGCTCTGTTATCTCAAGACCGAGTGAGGCTGCCGGCCGCGCGTCAGTCGCGCGCGAGCGGCGCCGCGGCTCCCGCTGCGCTGTTGTCGCGGATGATCTCGGCGATGCGGGTCCGGATCTCACCGAGGTCGGTGTCGTAGGCATTGGTCGCGAGCACCGGCTCACGGCGCGCCGCGGTGGCGAGCTGGCTGCCGGAGCTGTTCTCGACGTCGATCCGCACGCGCGTCGAGAGCCCGACGCGCAGCGGATGCTCTTCCAGCTCCTTCGGATCGAGGGCGATGCGTACCGGTACGCGCTGCACTACCTTGATCCAGTTGCCGGTCGCATTCTGCGCCGGCAGCAGTGCGAAGGCCGCGCCGGTCCCCATGCTGAGCCCTTCCACCCGGCCGTGATACTCGACGTGGCCGCCGTAGAGATCGGCGATCACGCGCGCCGGTTGCCCGATGCGCATGCGATCCAGCTGCACCTCCTTGAAGTTGGCGTCGACCCGCAGCCGCTCGAGTGGCACGATGGCCATGAGCGCCGTTCCGGGCGCGATGCGCTCGCCGAGCTGCACGGTGCGGCGCGCCAGATAGCCCGAGATGGGCGCGCGCACGCTGGTGCGCTGTACGTTGAGCCAGGCGCGCTCCACCTGAGTGGCCGCAGCCCGCACGTCCGGATTGTCGGACACGCCGGTGCGCCCGACCAGCGCGCTGCCGGCGGCGAGATTGTGCTCCGCGGCTGTGAGCGCATCCTGCGCGGCTTTCACCGCGTCCTGCGCGTGACCGAGCTCCTCGGTCGAGACCGCGCCGCTGGCCCCGACCGCGTGGCGCCGCGCGAGATCAGCCTGCGCGCGCTCGAGATCCGCCCGCCGCTCGCCGACCAGCGCGCGCAGCTCGTCACGAGTGGCGAAGACCGTGTGCACCTGGCGCACCGCGCGCGCGAGCTGCTGCTCGGCATCCTGGAGCGCTATGCGGTAATCGGTGGCATCGAGCCGCACCAGCTCCTGCCCGGCCTGCACGCGGTCGGTCTCGTCCGCTCCGATCGATACTACGGTGCCGCTCACCTGCGACATCACGCCGACGAGATCGCCGGCGACGTAAGCATCGTCGGTGCTCTGATAGCGGCTCGCGTAGAGCCACCACCAGGCGAGCGCGGCCAGCGCGAGAGCTGAGAGTCCCACGGCGAGGGTCGTGAGCCAGGTGCGGCGGCTGCGCTGCAGGCGGCTCGCGACGGACGCCGGACTCGTGGCGACGGAGGCATCCATGAGCTGCGAGCCCGTTCAGCCCGCCGGCGCGGGCGGTGTGTAGCCGCCGCCGAGCGCGCGCACCAGCTCGACGCTGAAGGTGAGGCGCTGCGCGGTGAGCTCCGCGCCCGCGGCCTGCGCGAGCAACAGCTGGTTCTCGGTGGAAAGCACGCTCAGGTAGTTGTCGAGCCCGGCGCGATAGCGCTCGGTGGTGAGGTCATAGGCGCGCTGCGCGGCGGCGAGTGCCGCGCGCTGCTCGGTGCTCTCGCGCTCGAGCGCCCGCCAGTTGGTCACGACGTCGGCGACCTCGTGCACCGCGTCGATGACTGTCTGGTTGTACTGGCCGACGGACGCATCGAACTGCGCCTGCCGTGCCTCGAGCGAGCCACGCAGCTGCCGGCGGTTGAACAGCGGCAGGCTCAGCGCCGGCGTCACGCCGACGACGGCCGCCGAGCCCTCGAACACCTTGTCGAGACCGATGGCCTGAAGTCCCGCGAACGCCGCGAGATTCACGTTGGGATAGAAGTCGGCCTCCGCCGCCTTGATCCCATGGGCCGCCTCCTGCACCCCGGCCCGCGCCGCCGCCACGTCCGGACGGCGTCCGAGGAGGTCGGCGGGCAGCGCCGCAGGCAGCGCGATGCTCGCCGGCGCCGTAAGCTGCGGGCGGGTGAGCGAGCGGCCGCGATCGGGACCCGCGCCGGCCAGCGCTGCGAGCTGGTTGCGCGCCAGGTCGAGGTTGGCCTGCGCCGCGGCGATGCCGGCGCGCGCGAACGCGAGACTCGCCTCCGACTGCTTGACGCGCGCGACGTTCTCGAGCCCCGCGTCGACGCGCTGCTGCGTGAGCTCCATGATCGAGGCCTGCTGCCTGAGCTGCTCGTTGGCGACGTCGAGCAGCGAGTACCAGAGGTCGAGCTGCACGTAGGCGCGTACCACCGCGACGGCGAGCGCCAGACGCGCCGCGGCGCGATCGGCCTCGGCCGCATCCACGCCGGAGCGCGCCGCGGCCAGCAGCGCGCGGTTGCGACCCCAGAAGTCGATGTCGTAGCTCAGGTCGAGCGCGACGCGCCCGTCGTTGTAGTAGTTGCCTGCGTAGGGTGGCGGGTAGACGTCATTCTCCGGATAGCGTTGCCGGGTTGCCTGCGCATCGAGCGACGCGCTCGGGAGCTCGAGCGCGCCGACCGCGAGAGCCTGGCCCTGCGCGGCGCGCAGCCGCGCCTCGGCGGTGATCAGCGAGGGGCTGCCGGCGACCGCCTCGGTGATCAGCGCATCGAGCTGCGGATCGCCGAAGGAATGCCACCAGCCATCCGCAGGCCAGGCCGCCGCATCCACCGGCATGCCGCTGAGGGTGCGGTCAGCGGTGAGTTGTGCGGGAGCGAGCTGCGGGGCGGCCTGCCAGCCGCCGCGGTCGACGCATCCGGCGAGTGCGGCCAGGAGCGCCGCGCCGAGGAGCGCTGCGAATGTGAGAGACCTGTGAGTGCTCATGATTTGCCCGTTCGAGTGTCGTGGTGAGCGCCCCCCGGGAGTTTTCCGTTTTCGATCATGCGTGCGAGGTAAGTCCGGAGATGCTCGACCTCGGCGGCGTTGAACCCGGCGAGGTGATTCTCCAGCACCCGGGTGCCGGCCGCCCGCAGACGCGGCAGCTGGGCCCGCCCGGCGGCGGCAACGTGCAGGAACACCACGCGCCGATCATCGCGGCAGCGTTCACGCCGCAGCAGCCCCTTCTCTTCCAGCCGGTCGAGGATGCGCGTCATCGATCCGGTGTCGTAATACATTTGGCGGCAGAGGTCCGCCGCGGTCCTGGCATTGCCGTCCGCGAGGTGCTTGAGCACCGCGTACTGCATCGCGTTCAGCCCAAAGGGCGCGAGCTCGGCGTCGAGCCCGGCGAGGAGCGATGCCCGCGCGCGCGACATCAGGTAGCCGACGCTCAATCCCCCTTCGGGGACTTGCGCGGCGGCAAGCGGCTCGGCTTTCATGGTGGCTCTGCGACTCACGGAAGGCCCGCTGGCGGCGGACCACCCGCCGCCCGTACAATTACTGCCGATAAGACTACTGCCTCGGCAATTATTTGTCGACTCTGCCAAAGGAGGGAGACCGGGTGCTCGGCGGGAAACGCATCTCCTCGCGTAACACCTTCTTCCAGAAGAGGGTCCTGCCCTATCTGCTCTTCGGCATAATAGCCCTCGGCGTCGCAGTGCCGCTGCTGCTGACGAGGGGCAGCCCCAATGCCCCTCCCTGGCCGGTGTTCGCAGCGCCCCTGGCGGTGGCGATCATCATCTACGTCGTGCTGCGCAAGCTGGTGTTCGATCTGGCCGACGAGGTGTGGGACGAGCGCGATGCGCTGCGGGTGCGCTTCGGCGACGACGAGGAGCGCATCCCGCTTGCGGAGATCATCAACGTGAGCTACTCGGGGATCACCAACCCGCCGCGGATCACACTCACGCTGCGCAGCGCCGGACGCTTCGGCCGTGAGGTCAGCTTCTCGCCCCAGCAGAGCTTCCTCAGCCCCCTCTTCCGCCCGAATCCGCTCGTCAATGACCTCATCGAGCGGGTGGATGCGGCGCGACGCCGCTGAAAACGTCCGGCCCGAAGACCTGCGGACCCGCCGCGGCCGCGTAGCCGAGGGGCGGAAGGCCGAAGATTGCCTCGACGGTCTTCAGAAGCGCGTAGTGGTTGTACGGCACCGCTGACACGGTTGCGGGCTTCACGAACGGCGACAGCACGACCGCGCCTACGCGCCCGCCGCCCGGACCGTTGAAGCCCGGCGCGTAACGCGCTCCCGGGAGCGGCCGCTCGCCGCAGCAGGCGCCCGAGCCTTCGCGGCCGATGCCGTCGGCCTCGTCGAAAGTCACGATGAGCATGCCGTCGGCGCGGAACGCGGCGGAGTCGAGGATGACAGGCACCCACTGCGCCAGGAAGGCGTTGATCGCCTTGAGCCCGCCCACGCGCCCGTCGACGCACTTGGGGTCGTGGCCGTCGCTGCAGAGGTTCGGGGTGATGAACACGAAGTTCGGCGTCGTGGCGGCGCTCCTGAGATCCCCGGGCAAACGATCGAGATTCACCACGTGCGCGTCGCAGCGCGCCGCATCGTCGATGATGGTGTGGAACCAGACGAACGGATCGTGCTTGGCAGCGTATTGGTCGCCACGCCGGGCGACACTGGTCGGGTCGGCCGCGCCGAGCGGCACGTGGCCGCAGGTGGCGCGCTCGCGCTGCGGATCGTTGCCCATATCCTCCATGTAGCCCTTCCAGCTCAAGGCCGCGGCCTCGAGCTGATCCGGCAGCGTCCTGACGATCGGCGGGTACACGCAGCCCGCGCCGAGCGCCTGACCGTCGCCGTTCAGCGCCGGCGCCGTGAGCCGGAAATCGCTGTAGGTCGGACAGTCGAGCTGCGTCTCGTGGTTCGGTGCCTGGCCGCTGATCATCGCCACGTAGTTGTCGAGACTCGCGTGCCCGATCGCGTAGTACTGCGTGAGCAATGCCCCCTGCGCCGGCAGGGTGCGCGCCAGATACGGGGCGTCCGAGCTCGCGGCGAAGGTGTGCGAGTAGCTCATGTTCTCGAGCACCAGCACGAACACATGGCGGATCGGCGGTAGCGCGGGCGCCGCGCCGGCGGCAGCGGTCTCCGCCGCGGCTGCGGGCTGTGCGAGAGCACTCAAGAACCCGAGGAGCGGAAGAAGTGCGCGCACGGACATTCAGCCTCCGGATGCTCGAGGAGGAGTGGACGCGGTGGAGTGCTGCGGCGCGAGCCGCATCGCCCTGCTGAACAACGCCCCGCATGCCATGGTGAGCAGCGCCGCCGTCAGGAAGGCGGCTCCCGGGAAATGCAGCGCGGCGTCCGGCCGGGAAAAATAACCGAAAACCTGCGTCATCAGCGGGGGACCGAAAATCGAGCCGAGGCTGTAGAGGCTCGCTACGGCGCCCTGAAGCTCACCCTGCGCATTCGCGGGAATCTGCCGCGAGGCGAGCGCATTCATCGAGGGATAGGCCAGCGCAAACACCGCGGTGCAGAGCGAGACCACGTACATCATCCAGCCGGCCGGAACGAGCGCGTAGCCGAGATAGGCGATTGCCCCCGCCACCATGCCGGCGGCCGCCGCGCGCCGCTCGCCGCCGAGCCAGGGAATCAGCACGCGCGTGAGCATGCCCTGGGCGAGCGCCATGACCGTCCCGACGAAGGCGAGCGAGTAGCCGACCTCGGCGCTCGTCCAGTGGAACTTCGAGATGGTGTAAAAGGCCCAGGTGCTCGGCAGCACCTGGTGGCCGAGCTGCCACAGGAACAAGGCGGCGAGCAGCCAGGTGACGGCCGGAAACCTGCGGATCTGCCGCAACGTGCCGAGCGGATTCGCGCGCCGCCATTCGAACGCACGTCGCGAGGCTTGCGGCAGCGACTCCGGCAGCGCGGCGAGGCCCAGGGTGCCGTTGGCGAGCGCGATGACCCCGGCGGTGAAGAACGGGGCACGGGGACCCAGGCCTCCGAGCAGTCCGCCGATGGCGGGGCCTAAGATGAAGCCGAGACCGAAGGCGGCGCCCATGAGGCCGAAGTTCTGGGCGCGTTTCTCCGGCGGGCTGATGTCCGCGACGTAAGCGTACGCGGGCGTGAAGGAGGCGCCGGCGATCCCGGCGACTGCACGTCCCACGAACAGCCAGCCGATCGCCGGCGCGAAGCCCATGATGAGGTAGTCGACTCCGAGCGCGAACAGGGCGAACAGCAGCACCGGGCGGCGGCCGAAGTGATCGCCCAGGTTTCCGAGCACCGGCGCGCAGAAAAACTGCAGCAGCGCGTACACGAACGCGAGCCAGCCGCCGTAGCCGGCCGCGCGATCCACCGTGACGCCGGTCAGCTCCATGATGAGCCGCGGCAGCACCGGCAGAATGATGCCGAATCCGATCGAATCGACCAGCACGGCGATGAAAATGAAGACGAAGGCGGCGTGGCCGGCTGGTCGCGAGCTCATGGGGACTCATCTTGTGGGCGGGCTATCTTAGCCGAAGCCCCGCCACGCGGCCGCGCAGCCAGTAGACCGGCAGCCCGAGGGAGATGATGAGCAGCGTGATACCGGTGTTCACCGGGTCGGTTACGAGCGCGTTCGCCACCATGCCGGCCGAGGCCAGCAGGAACAGCGCGGGCACGACGGGAAAGCCCCACACGCGGTAGGGACGCGGCAGCTCCGGCCGCCGCCGCCGCAGCACGAACACCGCTGCGACCGTGAGCGCGTAGAAAGGCCAGATCCCTAAGATGAACTTGTCCGCGAGCTGCGCGAAGTCATTCTCGAGCACGTACACGACACCGAGCGCGGTACAGATCACGATCGCCACCGACGGCGTGTCGAAGCGCGGGGAGACTCGGGCGACGGCGCGAAACAGCAGGCCCCGATCGCCCATGGCGTAGAAGATCCGCGCCCCCACCATCATCGAGGCGTTGAGGCCGCTGAAGGTGGCGAGCATCACGAGCCCCGCGATCAGCCCCGTGCCGATGCCGGCGAGCAGCGGGATGCGCGTCGCGACCGTGGTGGCGATCAGTTTCGAGCCTGCCATCTGCGGCAGCGGCAGCACGTAGATGAAGGCGAGATTCACCAGCAGGTAGACCAGCGCGACGGACACGCTGCCGGCGATGAGCGCGCGCGGCAACGTCTTCTGCGGATCACTGATCTCGCCGCCGATCATCGCCACGTCGGCCCAGCCGTCGTAGGTCCACATCACGGGAACGAGCGCGGTGGCAACCAGCGACAGCGACACTGCCCCGCTCCACAGCGGAGTGAAGTGCGCGACCGTCGCGCCGCGCGCGCTCAAGGCGAGCAGCCCCAGCGCCACCACCGCGCCATACTTGGCGTAGGTGGTCACACTCTGCACCGCCGCGGCCCGCCGCACGCCGACGTAGTTGAGAAGTCCGACCACGATGATCGTGAGCGCCGCGACCTCGCGCACCTCGGCGGCGGTGAGCGGCAGGAAATAGCCCAGGTACTCCGCAAAGATGGTGGCGATGGCGCCGAGCGCCGCGGCGCGCACTACGGTGAGCTCGGCCCAGCCGAACAGGAACGCCGGGACGGGACCAAAGCCCTCGAGGATGTAGGCAAACATGCCGCCCGAGCGCGGCAGCGAGGCGGCGAGCTCGGCGAAGGTGAGTGCCCCGCACAGCGCCATCACGCCGCCGAGCACCCAGCAGAGGATCACCGATCCCGGATCATGCAGCAGGCCCGCAACCGTGGCGGGGACGCGGAAGATACCGCTGCCGATCGTGATGCCGATCGATACGGCGACGGCATTGAGCAGCCCCACCGAGCGCGGCATGCGCTCGCCCCATGCGTCGGCCATCGCGAGACCCCTGAGTGTTCTCGAGGTCCCGCGAGTCTAGTGCATGGGCGCCGCCGCCCGCGCGGAAAGCGCGCTCAGCGCTCGGGATCCGCCTGGGTTCGCTGCGCAATCGCCGACTGCAGGTCGACGGATGAGGCGAGGACGCTCTTGATGGCGCGGCACTGCCCGAGGGTGGCGCCGTGGTAGTTGTTGACTGGAAAGTACTTGACCTGCCAGGTCGCAAAGCCCCAGACATCGAGGCCGGCCTTGAGGTACTTGTCGGCGCGGTCGGCGGCCTCGCAGTCGTACTGTGAGCGGTGGACGTGCTGCTGCAGCTCGTGCAGCAGCTCGTTACGCGCGCGCGCCTCGGACTGCAGAACCAGCGTCTCCTTGAGGCTCAGAGCGGCGCCGGCGCGGTGCGGCTTGCGCTGCACCTTGAACACCGGATCCGCGTACGGGTCGGGCAACGCGCCTGCCGGCTCGTCCACCGCCTCGGGCGGAGGTGGAGTGAGCGATGCGGCGCGGACCGGCGGCGCGCTCTGTTCCGCAACCGGCGCCACGGCCGGGGAATCGAACAGGTTGGCTTCCGCGGTGCCCGCGGATTTCGCGGCGAGATAGTCGCTCACGGCCCAAACGCCCAGCGTGAGGAGCGCCACGCTCACTCCGGCCGGAGCCGCGTAACGGATCAGGGCGCTGAGCACGGTCGGTGCCGGAGTCGCGCGCACCGCGCGCGCACGTGCCAGCAGGTCGCCCGGCTGCAGCCAGCCAGCGAGGCGGCCCAGGCCGTACAACAGACTCTGGGCGACGAGAAAGCCGCAGGCCGTGCCAATGACCAGTTGAGTCATGCTCATGAGGCGATTTTGCTCGCCGGCGGCGGCTCCGGGAGGCGCCATAGCTGCTATCTGTGAGCGGGGTCACGCGGCGGGCCGCGGGAGCGTGCGCAGCGCACACGGCGGGGCGACACGCGGCACCCCGATAATCGCAGAGTCATGCAAGTGCGGGCCGTTCTCTTCAGCGCGCTGGCCGCAGCGGGGCTTTGGCAGGCTGTCAACCGGTGGCAGCTGCGGGCGGTGCATCCGCCGGACGGATCCATCGCCCCGGCAGACCCGCGGCAGACCGACCTGGAGGGGACGCCGGTGGTTGCGAACTTGGGTCGCTGGCGGCTCACGCCTCGGGCGCGCTACGACATCACCGCCCGGATCCTCAGCCGCGAGGACTATCACCTCGATGCGCTCTCCGATCTCATTCCGGAGGATCTGGCCCTCGGCTGGGGACCCATGTCGGACAACCGCGTCCTCAGTGCCTTCGAGGTTACCCAGGGCGCACGCTTTTACTCCTGGATGCCAACGCAGCCCGACCTGCCCATCCCGCGCCAGGCCGTGATCGAGCACAGTGCCAACACCCATGTGATTCCCGCCGACGCGGCGACGCGCCGTCAACTCGAGCGTTTGCGCGTCGGCCAGGTCGTGCATCTGAAGGGCCTTCTGGTCGACGGCGTGCGGGACGACGGCGCCTACATCCACACCTCGCTCACGCGCAGCGACACCGGACCCGGCGCATGCGAGGTCATGCTCGTCGAGCAGGCGGAAGTCGAGCCGCCGAACGAGGGCTGACTACCGCTTGTATCCCGTCGCATGAGCCTCCACCGGAATGTGCCGTGGTTCTCAAACCGGCATCGCCGCCCGAGTTTCGCGACATAGTTCGCGCCGCTGGGTACTCCGCGCGCTAGAGTTATCCGCTGATCCTTCCAGGGCGGCGCCATGGGCCCGCGGCATCTGGAGTAACAATTATGTGGAGTTCGGATCGCAGGGCCTATGCGGCCGTCGCCCTGGTGGCGCTCGCCAGCCTTTGCGGCATCGCGCCGGCTGACGCGCGGCCGGAGGCGCGCGAGCAGCACGAGCAACGCCGGCCTTCCGAGGGAGAGCGGCAGGGCACACCGCGCGAGGCCAGGACGCGCCCGGCTCACCGCGCTCAGACTGCGCGCCCGCCGGTTGCCCATGCCCGCGCACGCCGGCAAGCTTCCTATACGCGCGAGCATCCGGCCACGACCTATCACCCCAGACCCGCCGCCCGCAGCATCGCAGAGTGGCATCCGGCGTCGGCCGGCGTTGCGCGCGCAGTCCAGCCCGCGGGCAACGCTCGAGTGAGCCAGGTCTACCACACCCCCGCCGGCGACCAGCTGCGCGTCGTTCGCTACGGCAACAGCGCGAGTGGCACGGTCGAGCGCACGATCCGGCCGGGCTTCATGAGCCGCAGCTTCGTGAGTGGCGGTCAGGTTCTGTATACGCGCGTCTACCAGGACCACGTCTGGCATCAGTTCGGCAGAGCGTTCGCTTACCAGACGTTCGTGCCGGCGGTGCGATTCCCCGGCGTGTATTACTCCTGGGCGCTCGGCGCGTGGCGGCACCCGGTCGCCTACACCTGGGGTTGGCGGGTCCAGCCGTGGTATCCGCTGTACGGCGTCCTGTTTACGCCCTATCCCGTGTACGCGAGCCCTGATCTGTGGATGACCGACTACATCCTCGCCCAGAACATGCAGGCCGCCTATCAGGCGCAGAGCCCCGCGCCGCCGGCGTCGCCGCCACCGGGGACAACGTGGTCGGCGCCCGCAGCGGACTCGGATCTCTCGGCGCCTGATGCACAACCCGGCGATACTTCGGCCGCTCCGCAACCGGACGCCGCCGCGCCGGCGCCGCAACCGATCGCTGCGCCATCCGCACCGGCGGCAGCGCCTCCGCCGGCCATCACCCCGCAGATCAAGGCGCAACTCAACACCCAGATCAAAGTTCAGCTCGAGGAGCAGCAAGCCGCTCAGGCAATGCCGGCGACTCTCACGACCCAGAGCGGACCGCCGGCGCTCAGAGCCAATCATGTGTTCTTCGAGGTGGTGCAGCCACTCGACGTTCCGACCGCCCATGGCCATTGCTCGTTGAGTGCCAACGACTACATCAAGCGCACCGGCCCAATGAGCAGCGACGACTGGATGATCCCGGTCGTAGTCGAGCTGAGCCGGCCATCCGACTGCCCCGAGGGCCTGGCGACACGTATTGGGCTCAACGATCTCAACGCCATGGAGAACGAGCAGGAGGCCCAGGTCCTGGAGGCGATGCAGGCGGCCTCCAAGAGCATGGGGCCGAATGGACCGCCGAGCGGGGTGCAGCCAACCTTGATTGCCGACGGCAGCGCGACTCCGGATCCGATGGCGCTGCATGCATTCCAACAGGCGCAGTGAGCGTGTCACCGGTCGCCGACGCGCCGGCGAGTCCCCGGCATCGCCCATGATCGGCGAGGTCATCGACCACTATCGCGTCCTGGAGCTGGTGGGCCGCGGCGCGATGGGGGTGGTTTACCAGGCGCTCGACGTGAACCTCGACCGGCAGGTCGCGATCAAGGTGATGAGCGCCGAGGCCCGCGACGATCCTGACTTCGTCGAGCGCTTCCGACTGGAAGCGCGCGCGCAGGGCGCTCTCAATCATCCGAACGTGGCGCTGCTGTTCGACTATTTCGTCCACGAGGGCACGCCCGTCGCGGTGATGGAGTTCATCGACGGGGAGAGCCTGGAGCAGTTGATCAAGCGGCGCGGGGCGATCCCGGCCCACGAGGCCGTACCGATCTTCAAGCAGGCGTTGCGCGGGGTCGCAGCCGCGCACCGCGCCGGCATCGTTCACCGCGATCTCAAGCCGGGCAACCTGATGGTGACCAGGGACGGCACGGTCAAGGTGATGGATTTCGGCATCGCCAAGCGGGCCGGCGTGACCGGCGCGACCAAGGTGAGCACGAGCATCGGCAGTCCGCTCTATATGGCGCCCGAGCAGATTCTCGGCCGCGCCGTCGATTGCCGCACCGACATCTACGCTCTCGGGATCACTTTGTACGAGCTGCTGAGCGGCCAGCGGCCGTTCAATTCCCGCGGCAAGGCCGAGTACCTGGTCCTGGACGCCCACGTGAACGATCTGCCGGAGCCGCCGACGGTCTACCGTTACGGCATTCCGCAGCCGATCGTGGACGCGGTGATGCGCTCGCTTGCCAAGGACCCCGACGTACGTTTCCAGAGCGCGGACGAGTTCATCGCCGCGTTGCCGGATATACCCGCACCTGCCGTCGCCGCACCGGCGGCGGGTGTAAGCGCCACCGTCGTACTGCCGCGGAAAGAGTCGACCGGTACGCTGGTGCTGCCGCCCAGGGAGTCGACCGGGACGGCGGCGCTACCGCGGCAGGGCCCGACCGGCACGGTCGCGATGCCGCGGGCAGGTCCGACGGGCACGATGGCGCTGCCGCGCGCAGCTTCGAGCGCCACCGTAGCGCTCGAGTACTCGCCACCCTCGGACCGAAGCCGGACGACGGTGTCGGAGCACCCGCCGACGAAGCGCATCGACCCCCCCGGCTCGATGGAGTTCGACTACTCCGCCGGAACAGTATGGCAACAGCTCCATGCCGATGACTCGCCGCCGGTGGCGAGGAATGCTCCGTCGGCAGGAATGCCGCCTGCACCGCGGCGAGCCTACCCCTTGGGTATCGCGGCGGTGCTCATCGCGACACTCGTGCTTGGGGCTCTGCTCGTCCAGCCACACAGGCCGCGCGCGATGCTGCCTGCTCGCTCGCCCGCAGCGAGCGGCCCCTCTTTGACGCCCGCGCAAGCGCCGACGGCGATGTTGGCGCCGCCCCCTCCGATCGCGAGCTCGCAGGTTGAGGCGACGGCGGCGACGGCGCTGCCGGTCGAGGCAGGCGCCGCGGCAGACCCGCCGACGGCCGCACCACCGGCACCGACATCCACACCGGCGCGTAGGGATCTGGCGGGCACCTGGCGCGGCGCGTACGTCGATGCCTCGGGAAAGCAGCTGCTGCGCGTCGTGAGTCTGAGCATCAGCCGCGTACACGACGACGGCGGCATCGAAGGTACCCTGCAGTACGAAGCGGCCTCGGGAGAGGGCGAGTGCAGGCTCTACCCGCACGGCAGTACCTACTCGGTCGGTGCGGGGCGGCTCAGGCTGAGTCCTCAGAGCTGCAGCCCGCACTACCCCAGGGAGCTTGGCGTGCCGCTCGATTTCGACCGTGTGAATCCGCGGGCCAACACGCTCAAGAACGGCCGCATCGAAGCGCCCACGGGCGAAGTGATCAGAGTGAGGCTGCAGCGAATGAGCGGGGCCTAGACCGGACCGACCGCAATATCCTCACCCGATGATTCCCCATGGATCGGGGTGACGCGACGCTATTACTGCAATGGCGACAAACGCCGGCAGCTTATGTGAACATCCCAGGGCGCGCCGTATGAGTGAACTCGAGAAGGCTCCCACGAACCCGACCGGCTCCCCGGCTGACATCAGCCCCCCGGGCACCTCGCGCGCCTCTGCGATCGCTCTGATCGACGAGGGAAATGCGCTGGAGGAACAGGGACGGACGGCCGAGGCTATGGCGCGTTACGACGCGGCCGTCCAGGCGGATCCCGGCTGCGCGAGAGCACACTTGAACCGCGGCAACGTCCTGCTGGCGGCTGCGCGCATCGAGGAGGCGCGCGGCGCGTACGAGCTCGCCATCGTCTGCGACCCACGCTATGCCGCGGCCCATTACAATCTCGGAAACCTCCGCAGCGGCGCCGGAGAATATCAGCGTGCCTTGCATGACTACCAGGCCGCCATCGACATCAAGCCGGACTTTGCCAGCGCATTCGTCGCAATGGGGAATGCGCTCGACAATCTCGGGCGCACTGCCGAAGCAAGAGAGAGCTACGAGCGCGCGCTAGCCATCAATCCGCGTGACGCCGGGACGCACTTCAACCTGGGCGTGCTCGCGACCGCGGAGGGGAAACATCAACAGGCCGCCGACAGCTTTCGCAAGGCAGTCGACGCGGACCCCGACGCTGCCGCGGCGCACCACGCGCTCGGCCAGGTGTTGAGCAGCCTTGGACATCTCGATGCGGCGGAGGCGAGCCTTCGCCGCGCGTGGTCCATCGTGCCCGAATCCGAGGTTTTCTTGCACGACCTGGCGAGGGTTCTTCTGGCACGCAGCAAGGCCCCGGACGCACTGCAGCTGACCATGCTGGGCCTGGAGCGTGCGCCGACCTGGACAATGAAACAGGTGTTCGCCGATTGTGTCGCGCGGACGAGATTCCTGACTTACGACCCACGGTTTCGCGCGCCGCTCACCGCCGCAATCACCGAGGGATGGGCGATGCCGTCCCAGCTTTGCCGGCCCGCGCTCAGTCTGATCGCGCTTGACCCGGCGCTTGCCAGGTGCGTTCGTGTCGTCGACGACGCCTGGCCGGCACGGCCGCCAAAATCGGCGTTATTCGGCGCCGGCTGCCTTGCCACGCTGGCAGCCGACCCCTTGCTGCACGCCCTGCTGGAAGCGGCGCCGGTGAACTCGATCGAGTTCGAGCGCTTCCTGACCGCCGCACGCCACGCCCTGCTCGAGGCCGCAAAGAGCGAACAACCGCCCGATCCTTCGGACCTTGCGGGTGTGCGATTCCACGCCGCGCTGGCACGCCAATGCTTCATCAACGAGTACATCTTCGACTGCGAGGAGGGCGAACGAGCGACAGCCGTTGCCTGTCGCGCGAGGCTGCTCGCCCTGCTCGACGCCAAGGCACCGGTCCCGCCGTTGCTCGTGCTGGCGGTGGCGGCCTATTTCCCCCTGTACACGCTACCCGAACCAGGCCGGCTGCTGGCTATCGATCACCAGGGCATGCTCGATGGCGTGCTGCTTCAGCAAGTGAGCGAACCGCTCGAAGAACAGGCTCTGCGTGGCGGCATCGAGCAATTGACCCCGATCAGCCGCGGCGTCTCCGAACAAGTGCGCGACCAGTATGAGCAGAATCCCTACCCGCGGTGGATAAGGCTGCCGATAAACGACCCGACAGCGCGCTTCAATGACGAGCTGCGCCGAACGTTCCCGCTTGCGCGGTTTACGCCTCTGCGCGACGACAGTCAGCCGGAGGTGCTCATCGCCGGATGCGGCACCGGAAGTCAACCGATCATCACCCAGCAGAGATTCCGAGGCCTGCGAATCCTGGCGGTCGACCTCAGTCTGAGCAGCATCAGCTATGCCGAACGGAAGACCAGGCAACTGGGCATCACCGGCATCGACTATGCGCAGGCCGACATCTTAAAGCTGGGCGACATCAGGCGTAGCTTCGACATCATCGGTGCGGTTGGAGTGCTGCATCATCTGGCCGATCCGTTCCAGGGATGGCGAATCCTCCTGTCTCGATTGCGACCCGGCGGATTCATGCATCTGGGTCTTTACAGCCAGCTTGCGCGCCGGCACGTGGTTAAGGCGCGTGAGCTCATCTCGGCCCGCGGCTATGCGGGCACTGCCGATGACATTCGTCGCTTCCGGCGCGATCTGGCGGCAGGTAACGCCCGCGCCGAGCTGCAGTGGCTGAGCCAGATCTCGGACTTCTACTCAACCAGCGAATGCCGCGACCTGCTCTTCCACGTGCAGGAGCATCGGCTGACCCTCGATGAGATCCAGGCGTTTCTTTCCGAGTCCGGGCTCCACTTCATCGGCTTCAACCTCGAGCCCTCTGTGCTGCGTGAGTACCGCACGCGCTTTCCGGACGACGCGGCCGCGACCAACTTGGCTAACTGGTCGCGCTTCGAGGCCGACAATCCCGATACGTTCGCCGGAATGTACCAATTCTGGATTCAAGGGCCGATCAGTCACTGAAGAGGCAGCCTGGGCTGCCCGGTCGCGATCCAGTCTGCTGTAGATCTGCTTGCGCCGTGCCTGCTCGAGCATCTTTGGCGCCAGATCCACGCCGTCGATTTGGATGACGATATCCCTGAACTGTTCTCCAATCAGTCCGGTTCCGCAGCCGAGATCGAGCGCATGCTGGAATCGCCGATTGTTACCAGTCAGCCGGCCAACGGCCTCGCGCATCAATTTCGGCGCCGAATAACCCAACCCTCCGACGAGGTGAGCGTCAAATTGGGATGCAAAGTCATCGAAACACTCGGTGACAACTTTTGCGGGCATCGGTCCCTTATCCTCTCCGTTGAGGGCTGCCAGCGCGTGACGAATCATGGGATTTGGCGTACCCAGCTCGATAGCTCTCTCATAGTGCCTGGCTGCCTCCGAGACTTCGCCCTTGGAGTGAAGAGCTAGCCCCAGGGTTTCATGCGCCTTGGCGTCATCGGAACGAATGGCAAGTGCGCGTCGGCAACTGGCGATCGCCTCTTCGAGTCTTCCCTGCTTCTGCAGCACACGGCCGAGATTGATTGGGATTGAGCGCGAGCACCTTCTGATAGCTGATGAGTGCAGCGTCCAGTTTGCCTTGATGCAGCAGCACGTTGCCGAGATTGCAATGGGCATCGGAATGGTTGGGATCGAGCGCCAGGACCTTCTGCAGACTGGCACACGCCTCATCCACGACGAGCGCGAAGTGTGTCACCGTTCGCGGTCCGCCGCGGCGTGGCCCTCATAGACTTCTAAAATTAGAATCCAAGGACCCCGTGATGCGGCAAATTCCAGCGCTTCTGATCTTGAGTGCGAGCGCTGCGCTCTCGCAGCCGTATTCGTACGCGCAGGTCCCCACAAGCCCACCGACGGCAGTCCAGTCGGCGGCGTTGCCCGGTCAGAATACGGTGTCCGGTCTGAGTGTAAGGCAAAGAGCAGACGGCGCCTGGACCGCGGACTTCGACTATTACTACACGGGGGCACCGCACTTCGCCGCGTTGCGAATCGACCTGCTACCGCAAGCCGATGCTTCCAACAGCCCGGAATACTCCGAGCGCTGGAGGACGTTCCTGCCTTCTCCGCAGCCAGGCTCCCATCACGTATCCGTCGCGATCGCCTATCCGCAAGGCCAGGGGACCTCGCGTCAGGTGGTCGTAAGATTGCTACGAGAGCTTCTGGGCGATGAGGTACTCGCAAGCCAGGGGATCGACAAAATAATTGATTGGCCTGACTTCCAAACCTGGGTTCGTGACCAGCAGGTGGCACAGAACTCACCGGAAAACAACCTCAAGCATGCCATTGCCCTGATCGATTCAGAGGACGAGCCTCAACTACGTGAGGCCAAGGCGATCATAGAAAAACTGATCAGTCAGAATCCGCGGCTGGACGCCGGGTACGTCGAGCTTGCAAGAATCGCGATGAAGACCAATTGGGGCCCGGAAGGTCTGCATCAAGCCGAGACGTTGCTGTCCTCCGCGCTGCAGATCCGGCCCGACAGCGCCAACGCCAAGATCCTGCTTGGCTACGTATATGCACATCAACACCGCTTCGACCAGGCAGAGAAATTGTTCGCAGATGCCGCCAGGTCCAACCCGCCCAACCTCTGGCTCTGGACCAATTGGGGAGAGTCGCTCGAAATGCAGGGCAGGATCGATCAAGCGATATCCCGGTATCGAGAAGCGATTGCCCGGCCAATGACTCATGACACTTATGATCGCGCCCGCGAAAACTCCTATCTCAACCTCCTGGCCCTGCTCGAAAAACGCAAAGATTTCGACGGCATGGAAGCGCTCTACAAACAACGCCTGGCGGAATTTGGCCCCGGAAGCTGCTATAGCTCCGATTACGCCCGGTTCAAGTTGCAGGTGCGAGGCGATACGCAGGGCGCAATCGATCTCGCGCGCGGCGCGCTGAACCAGAATTGCGAGGATTCTCCAGCGCGGCAGGTCTTGGGCCTTGCGGAGTACGTCAAGTGGGCCGACTCAACCGGGCCCCAGCGGAGCGACGCGCTCAACGAGGCGCGAATCTACCTCCCGGCAGGCCCAATGCCCCTCTACCTGCTTGCGGCAAGCGAGCGAACCACTATCGCTGTCAAGCAGTTGATCGCTGCCGGAGAGGGCGTTGACCAGACAGACAACGAAGGAATGACGGCGCTGGCTTACGCTTTGCAAAACGGAGATTCCGCCGCGGCCAAGCGCTTGCTGGCTCTGGGAGCCAGGCCGGATATCGCTGTCGGACCATTGAAAATGCCCACCGCTCTCATCCCCGTGATGGAGGGCAATGTCGAGACCGTACGCGCCCTGCGGCAGGCTGGGGTCGACTACACAAAACTCCATTACCGTGGCGCTACAGCAGCCGATTTAGCCAAGGTATCCGGCAACAAAGAGATGCTGGACGTGCTGACGGAGAGTGGAGCTCAGCTGTAGAAAGCCATTTGTTGTCGTCCGCCGCGCGAACCGGCACACGTGGCGTCACGGCAGGACACAGGAAGGCCCAACCTGAAATTTGGCGTGCCCGGAGAGATTGCTCGGCCGCTGACGCGGCCTCGTCCCTCGCGGACGCTCGGGACCGCACACACGGGAAGTGCGTGCGTCCAACCTGGCTCGGAGACTCGCCAGGTTACCAATCGATTCAGTTCATTCTTGTTCATGGGCTCCTCCTGGGATGGGAACGGAGCCAGAATGTCACCTTAGATCTGGGACTTCACATTTTGGAATTTGGCGCGCCCGGAGAGATTCGAACTCCCGACCCCCTGGTTCGTAGCCAGGTACTCTATCCAACTGAGCTACGGGCGCGCCGTTTGAGAAGGCCCGGGGCCCCGGATCCGGAGGTCCCATCGGGGG